>Ga0105240_10001811_pt1 | contig 35983 bp, 21 predicted proteins | sample KBSC54metaG_FD_80426 | JGI IMG/M metagenome (GOLD analysis project Ga0105240, IMG submission 80426) | Corn rhizosphere microbial communities from Kellogg Biological Station, Michigan, USA - KBS C5-4 metaG | ecosystem: Host-associated > Plants > Roots > Rhizosphere > Soil | place: Michigan, USA... | reverse complement strand
CGGCGATCGGCTCACGGCATCGTGTGTGCACCGCGAGGTCAGCATAATAGCGAAAGGTTTGAGCCGCGTGTGGGACATCGAACCCGGCGGCCTGGCCACGGGGCTTGCCAACATCCAGGGATTCGATTTCCGCGATCACCTCCTGCCGTTTGGTGATGAGATCGGCCAGGCGATGAAGAATCACCGCCCGATCGTTCACCGGCATCGTCGCCCAACCGCTCTTCCGAAATGCCTCGTGCGCAGCGCCTACCGCCGCGTCCACGTCCTTGGCATCACCCGCGGCGACGTCGGCAAGCACCTTGCCCTCCCCCGGGTCCCGTGTCTCAAAAGTTTTTTCATTCTGAGCGGAGACCCATTTTCCGCCGATGAACATGTTCAGCGGTTGGGCCGACAGGAACTTGTTAACTTCGGGGTGTGATTGGCTCATAGCTTTTGGTTGGTAGCTGATGCCCGAGAGCTGAACGACTTCAAACTCGCAGGATCATTCAGTGAACGGGTTCATTGGATTGTCGTCTAGCATAGATTAAGTCAAAGAACCTAATGGTGAAAATAATATTTTGATGGATTTTGGGGGACCGCCTCGGGCCACTTCGTCGATGGGGTCAGGCCGTAGATTTGCCCACAAATCTTCACTGTTCATTCGGTATCCAACCGCAGATATCCCGTCGCGGTTCCCTCGACCACTGGGCGTTGTAACGGCCGCTGAGAAATATGTGTGACGCCGTCGGCTTCGGCTCCAGACGAGGTCTGACATTCACGTCACCGGCCCGGTTCGCGGACGCTTACTTGCTCAAGCGATAGTACTTGTGATTGCCAGTGGTTGAGACCGTGACCGAGTTGGAGGTGACGTTGGGCACCGGGAGCCAAGTGGAGGCCGGCAAATCATCCGCCGCTTGCAGTGTGAACCCGGTCGCATCCGGGGGCCAGGAGAGCGTGAGTTGAGAGCCCGACGAATGGAAGGACAGCGCGGGAGGTTGGGTGGAGCGGACCATTGCCAGGAAATGGTTTTGGATCGCATTCGCATCGAGGGTGGAGCGATAGAAGGCGACTTCATCAATTGCTCCCACCCATGCTTCCGCTGTGGAATCGGCGGAAGAACCAATTTGGCTGGTCAAACCCGTGCTCAAATCGATCGGCTGCGCGAACGTGCCCAACAGTTGGCCGTCCCAGTACATCCAGACCTGGCTGCCTCCGAAAGCTACGGCAAAGTGATGCCACCCGGTCGTATCGCCCAGGCCGAGGCTTTGGAAATGCGACCCGTTCCAGTTGCCGATGCCGGTGCGGTCACGGAGCATGTGGATGCTCCAATCGGTTGGCCCGCCGCTTCGATCGGCAAACACGCAGGGATCATATCCCGGGCTGGAGGTCCAATCGGGGCGAATCCAGGCTTCCGCCGTTCCGTTTCCGTTGGTGAACTCGAAATCCGATACGGCGCCCAGGCTCACACTTCCGGAGCCGTCCAGGAGCAGCGCCTTATCCGAAGACTGGCCCACCCCGACGTCGAAGGTAGCCGTTCCGGTCAAAACGCCGTTGTTGGTTCCTTTCGAATCGTTCGAATCACTCGCATCGAAGGTGTAATAGGAGATTAAACTGGACTCACCCCGCACGGCCGCCTGGTAACTCGTCAGCTTGACCCCGGTTTGAATCACGGCCGTCGAACTCACGACCTGTTGGCCGTGACCGGAAATAGTCACCGAGTAGCTGCCGGCGTTGGTGGCGGCCAGTGGCAAAAAGTCCAGGAACCAGTTTGTGGCCGCCGGGAGTGCCTGCCCGTCTTTAATCCATTGATAGGTGAGATCGGCGCCCGAGGCCCACACGGTTAACCTGAGATTCCGACCGGGATAGAAAGCGCCTCCCACCGGCTGCACGGAGATGAGGGGAGGCGTGTCGCCGACGTAAGCCCGGTAATGGGTCTGTACCGAGCTGGCCGGAAGCGCGCTGGAATAAAACGCCACTTCGTCAAGCAGACCGACCCAGCCTTCCGCAGTCAGGCTGGCTGAGGATGAACCCAATTGTACGCTGGCCGGCGTGCCACCGAGGGCTTGGGCCATCGTCCCGATGGGCACTCCATCCCAGTACAGCGTGAAGTTGCCGGCGTCGAAAACGACCGCGGTATGGTGCCAACTCGAGCCTGCGTATGGCAGGGCAAAGGTTTGGTACGTTGTGCCATTCCACATGCCGATGCCCCGTTTGTCCGAATTCAAATGGATGCTCCAATTCGCCGTGCCGCCGTCGCGGTCGGCGAACAGACACGGATTATATCCGATACTGTCCCAGTCGGCGCGCACCCAAGCCTCGACGGTCCCGGTGCCGCTGCCGAAATCAAAATCAGAAACCGCGCCCAGGTCCAACCGTCCCGCGCCATCCAACGATAGACCCTGGTCCGGTCCCCCGGCCACTCCGGCGCTGAAGTAAGCGGTGTCCTGGAGGCTTCCGTCGTGCAACTGCCTGGCGTCGGATGGAGTCAGGCGATCAAACTCGTAGTAAGAGATGAGCGTTGGTTCGTTGGTGACGGCCGCCTGGTAAGCAGCCAATGGCAAAGAAATCACCGTCCCCAGGGCGACCGCGGCGTTGCTGCTGGGTACCGTAGCGCCGGGATTGGAAACCACCATGTGATAAGTTCCGGTGTTCCCGGCCGAGAGATTGCCAAGCGTGAGCACCGAACTCGTCGCGCCCGGTAGCGAGCTGTTGTCCTTGAACCATTGATAGCTGAGGTTCGGTCCCGTGGCGCTCACTCTGAGCTGGAGGTTTACTCCCGGCAGATAAGTCCCGCCCTGGGGTTGCCGGCCTATGACTGGAGGAGTGCCGGTGAACAGTGCCTGGAAATGGGCCTGGACTTGATTTGAGGAGAGTGCTTCGGAGTAGAAAGCAACCTCGTCCAGGCCGCCAATCCAGCCCTCGTCCGTGACACTCGCCTGCGAGGAGCCGAGCTGCGTGGGATTGGAGCCGCCACCGAGATCCTGGTCGCGTACGCCGGCCAACGCGCCATCCCAATAAATCGAGACCTCGCCAACACCCGAGGAGTTGTCAAACGTCACGGCGAGGTGATGCCAGTTTGTGCCGGGCGCGGGAATGCCAAGGGGCGAATAGCTGGAGCCGTTCCAGACCCCCACACCGCTTTTGTCGCCGTTCATGTGGACGCTCCAGTCCACCGGCCCACCGTTCCGGTCGGCGAAAATGCACGGGTTGTAGGCGCTGAAGGTACCTGTCCAGCCCGGGCGCACCCAAGCCTCCACCGACCCGGTCCGATCCGCGAAGTCGAAGTCTGAGACCTGACCAAGGTTCACCCGACCGGCCCCGTTGAGCAGCAAGCTGCGACCGCTATTGCCGATCCCCGGACCGAAGCTCGCGCCGCCCTGGGTGGTCCCATTGTGCTGGCCCAAGCTATCGTTCGCGTTTGTTGCGTCGAACCGGTAATAAGATACGAGGCTCGTCTCGTTCGTGACCGCTGCCTGGTAATCCGCCAAAGTGCCGAACGCTGAATCGCCCGCGACCAGCGCGAGTGTGCCAATGATAAGAACTGAAAACCTTGAGTGCATCGTCATAGATTCCTTTCTTGTTCAATTCCAGCTCTGCTTCAATTTTGAACACGCCATCATTGGCTGGAATGGGTGGACGTTCAAGCCCGATCGTTCCTGACTCTTCGACCTGCCTGCCAAGGAAATCAGCTAAAACTGCTGCCGGATCGTGGCTTTGTTCCCGCGTGGCCGAACGTCCGGTCTAACTCGTAACGGCCTTAACGAACACACGCACGCTGGATTTAACCAACGTGTGCGTTGAAACCTTGCAGTTGGTCAGGAAAGCTAAAAAAAAGATTGACGTAACCCAATGGATTTCTGGCGCGTCGTTCCCTTGGGATCCACTAAACTTGTTTGCGAGGTCCACGACGGACCTCCAGAAATGACCAAGCACAATGAAATCGAATGTTCTAAGATCCGGAATCGTGACGGCGCTGGGCATTGCAGCCTCCGTTCTCTCCGCTGAACGAACCTCAGCCACAGAGCCTTACAAGATCCTCAAGACCACCCAGACCATGGGGACCGGCGGGATCGACTATGTGTATGCCGATAACGACAACCGCCGGCTCTATGTTCCACGAGGCAACCAGGTCCTTGCCTTTGACTTGGATAGCCTGGCGTCAGTCGGTGTCATTACAAACGCGAGGGCCAGAGGTGTCACCGTTGACGCCAAGTCTCAGCACGGCTTTTGCAGTAGCAGTCCAGTGGTCATGTGGGATGCCAAGACGCTGGAGACCATCAAGACCATCGAGGTGCAGGGACGACCGGATGGCATCCTGTTCGAACCAATGACGGAGCGGGTTTACGTATTCAGCCACAGCCAACCCAACGCCATGGTCATTGACGGGAAAGATGGCTCGTTGGTAGACACCATTGACCTGGGTGGAGCTCCTGAACAAGCCGCCAGCGATGGTCAGGGTCATCTATATGTTTGCATCGAAGACAAGGACAACATTGCGGTTGTGGACGTGAAAAGCCTCAAGGTGACAGCGCACTACGATTTGGCTGGCAAAGGTGGCGGTCCAGCAGGACTCGGCTTGGACGTCAAACACCATGTCCTATTTGCCATGTGCCACGACCCTCAAACCTGCGTCGTCTTAAGCGCCGACGACGGCAAGATCCTCACCACCTTACCGATCGGTCGTGGAGTCGATGGCGGCGGTTTCAATCCCAGCACCATGGAAGCCTTCAGTTCCCAAGGCGAGGGCACGTTGACGATCATCAAGGAAAACAGCCCGACCAGCTTCGAAGTGGCGCAGACCGTGCAAACCAAGTCCCGCGCCAAGACCTGCACCCTGGATACCAAGAAGAACCAGATTGTCCTGATCACCACGGAACCGAGTCCTAATCCTCCAGGGACAACTCCCCCGGCAGGTGGAGAGCAACCTGGCGGCCGTCAACGGGGTGGCGGTCCAGGGATGCTGGATATCATCGTCGTCGGGCGCTAAGTAATATCCCCTACTTCTCTAAAAAGGGAACTTCGCCGATCGAAAGGTCGTACATGCCTCCAACCAAACCGATCTGACCCTGGTCGAGCATTTCTCGCAAAATGGGGCTGCGCTCACAGATCTCTTGGGTGGGGTCAGCCGTAGAAAAATTCGCCGTTCGTCATTGTTCAGCATCAGATATCCGGTGGGGTTTGTGGACTGCCGGTTGGCAATCGGCGACGAAAGAGCCGATATTGAATACTGAAATCGTTTGCCCGTGAGCCGCTACAGTCGAGGCGAGGAGAAAGAGGCTGTAGGCTTTCTTGCGTCGGGGCTTAAAGAATTAACCGCGGATTTCACGGATTTCGCGGATTAATTTTTCCTACCCGCGTCATCTCTGGCTCGTTCCTCCCCCTCTGACTACCCGCTTCCAGCTCGGCTCCACCACGGAATTTCAACGAATTCGGGGGTGTCTTGTCTTCCCATCCGTGCTATCAATGAAATCAGTGGTTGGACAGCTTCTCGGGACTGACGGACCTGCGCCATTAGTAATACACGCCACTCCGTGCCCGCCGGAAACGGCCACTGATGTTTATTTTTCCGCTCCTGGCAGTGTTTAATCAGTGAACAAAAGCGGGGCAAACTCGCGCAGGCTTCGACGCCAGGTCAGGAATTCGTGAGCTGTTTCAGGGGAGACATACGCCGTGTTCTTGATGCCTGCTTTTTCGAGAGTTTCATGGTTGGAATTAAGGTTGCCGGGATTCTCGCGACTGCCGCAACTGCAGAATACAACTTTGACCTTCTCCTTGAACCCCGGCGTCTTCTCAACATCCGTGGCGGCGATGACCCCGCCGCTGAAAAGGCCGATGTGGGAAAATTTGTCGAGATGCTTCAGCGTGATGATCTTGGTTTCCATGCCCCCCATGGAAAGGCCGGCCATGCCGCGATGGGGCTGATCTGGGAGTGTCCGGAAGTTCGCGTCAATATACGGGAGGAGCTCGTCGACGAGAACTACTTCAAAGGCAGCGGCGACCCCGGCAAAGGGGTTTCCCCCGCCTCGACCTCCGGGACCCTCTCCTGCGGGCGCGGTATTCGTTCCGGCGGGGGAGGCATTCGTCGATCCAGCCGTTGCCGCCGCCCCCGGTCTACCGCCACTGCGGCGTGCACCTGGTCCCGGTCCTTCGTTCGTCAACCCGTAGGTCATGACGATGATGAAGGGCCTCGCCTTTTCTTCAGCGATCAGGTTATCCATGATCAGATTGGCGCGCCCTTGATTCCACCAGGCGTACTCGTTTTCACCCCATCCATGCTGTAGGTACAAAACGGGGTAACGTTTCGAGGTTTCCTGATCGTAACCCGGCGGCGTATAAACATACGCGATGCGTGCGGTTACGCTGTTCGTGAATTTCGAAGGGAAAAGAACCTGCTGGACGCGACCGTGCGGAACCTCTTTCACGGCATAAAAATCCTTGTCCTGCGCGGGGATTTCAATCCCGCTTTCCCACCGGGTGGAACCGTAGAAATTCAAAGCGCCGGGATCATTGAAAGTCCCCCCGTCAACCGTGAGATGAAAATAATGAAAACCTTCGTCCAACGCTTTTGCCGTGGTGCCCACCCACACGCCGTCCTCATTCTTGGTGAGAGGGGTGCCACCGCGTCCACCCAGACTCACGCTAACGCTTTGGGCTTGGGGCGCCAGGATGCGGAATCGCGCGTAGCGTTGCGAGTTGACCTGTGGAAATTTCTGACCGGGCTGGTTTAATGTGGAGGGTTTAAAGTCTTCCAGCACCGCTTCATTCGTTTGCGCCGCGGCTTGGAGACCCGCGACAAGGGTAAAGCCAAGAATTGCAGTTTTCATGATGTATTTGTGTTGGAAAAGCCGCGTGGGTACCACGCAACTGAAAAGAAGGTCTAACTTTTTCATCGGCACAAAGGTGGTCTGGGTCGCTTTTACATGTTCACTTAAAGACGTTCTGGGCAAAAAGGTAGAGGTTGCTCGACCATTCGGCGTCGTCGTGGGCGTGGGAATCCACGTTCCAGACGTGAGAGACGCCATTCTCCTTGAGCATCTTGTGGACGCCCTGGCTGACGCGGATCAGGCCGTCCTTGTTCCCGCAAGCGACCCACAGCAGCTTCAGTTTCTCTTTGGCAGCCGCCGGGTCAGACAGGAGCTTGGTGTCGGGAGAAAGCCCGCCGAACTCATACGTATTGGGCGCGGAAGAGAAGCCGCCGACATTCGCAAACGTCTCGAGGTGCGAGAGGCCGATGTTCAAAGATTGGCCACCCCCCATTGAGAGTCCCGCCAGGGCGCGGTGTTCGCGGTCGGCCAACACCGAGTAATGGGACTCGACGTAGGGGATGATGTCGTTGAGCAAGTCGCTCTCGAAAGGCGCACCGTAGCCTTCGAACCCGCCGCGCCTGCCCCCCTCGCGCGGGCGCGCACTGGCTTCGGTGTTGGTGGCATTGATATTGGCATCGCAATTGGGAAAAACCATGACGATGGGCTGAATCTTTCCATCGGCCAGCAGGTTGTCTATGACGTTGGCAGCGCGGCATCCGTCCAGCCACTGGCGGTTATTGGCACCGATGCCGTGCAGGAGATAGAGCACCGGGTACTTCCGGTCGGGCGAATAACCGGGGGGCGTATAGACACGCATCTGCCGACGCGTGCCGAGCGTCTTGGAATCGTACTCGACGGCGTTCACGGCTCCGTGGGGAACATTGTCACGCCGGGCGCTAAACCCGGCCGGTGGCTCGGGAAACGCAGGCTTGTCGTCAGGCCCCAGCTCTATCGGGCCGCCAAATCCGCCGCGGCCTCCTCCTCGGCGCGCGCCGGGTCCCCCATCTTGAGCGGGAGCACTGGCCGCCTCACGTTTGGCCACGAGTTCCTCTTTGGCGAAGTCCCCGACCTGGCGTGTGAATCTGATTTCACTCGCCAAAACTTTCCCGGTGTAAACGATGCGCACATCGTTGCCTTGGAAATTAAGCGTTTCGACGAAGGACACCGAGTCGCCATTGATGGTGCCCTCCTTTAGCTCGGTTTCGTGCTTTTCACCGTTGATATCCGCGTTTGCCTTGCCAGTCAGGGTCACGCCGTCCTGCTTAAGAACGAAGGTATATTTCTGCTTGCCGATCTGCGTGTCGAACTCGGCTTTCCACGTTCCGGTGATGTCGGTGGCGAGCATTTTGGCGGCCGATGCAGAGGTCCCCGCGCTGGTCTCGCCACCTCCTTGCGGAATGATCTCGATCGCGCAGATTTGCGGGTTCTCGACCTTGGGAGTGAATGTAACCTTTATCTTGCCGTCGGTCGCCTCAACCGGGACCGCCTCGATGTAGGCCTTCAAGCCCCCGCCGGCCTTGACCCAAACGTCGAAATCCTCGAACTCGCGCCCCTGGACATTGAAGGAAAACACGCGTCCACCCGGGCCGGTGATGCCGTCGAAAGTTTCCGCGAAATGCAGTTTCACCAGGTATTTCCCGTTGGGCACCGGCCACGAAAACGAATCCATACTGTAGTGTTCCGCGCGGTAGAGGGCCGGGCTTTTCGTGTTGGCGATCTGGATGTCGGGCCTCTCGATCGTTTGGCCACCCTCGAAGCCCTGGTCGGCCAACCAGACATTGCCATCAGCATCCTTGACCGGCTCGGATTTGCCAGCTTTGATGCGGATCACCTTCGCTGCCGATGCGGCTTCGGAATGCCCCGCCAGCTCGCGTCGGGCCACGATTTCCGTTTTGGCAAAGTCGCCGACCTCCCGTGTGAACTTGATCTCGTTGCCGTCGGCCGAGAGTTTGCCCGTGTAGCTGATGCGAATCTCTCGATCGAGGATACTCAAAATCTCAACGAACGAAATCGTATCGCCGTCGACCTTTCCTTCCTTCAACTCGGCTTCGCGCTTCCGGTCACCAGCCTCCGAGTTGGCTTTCCCGGTCAACTTCCCCCCGTCCTGGTTGAACCTGAAGGTGTAGTTCTGGTGACCGATTTGCGAATCGAACTCGGATTTCCAAGTGCCGGTCACATCGACCGCGAGGCTATTACTTATAATACCAATGAACAAGCAGGTGCACGCGACCACCGCGAGGCATGGTTGGTTCTTCATAAATTTTCTTCCGACTTTAGAAGTACTTCCGGCGAAATGCGGATTTTGGACATTCATTTGCGCATGGGCATTGGGAGTCCTGATGGATCGCGGTGAGCCCAACTGGGCCGGGGCTATCAACTTGAATCTTTTTGAACTTTTTTATCGCGCGGCACGACGTACAAGATGACGGCGATTTAGAGCGCATGGACGAAATGGCTGAGCATGGTTGGCTGACGGGGAAAATCTACCGGGAGGTGGGGCCAGACTTGCTCGCCTTTTTCCGACGGCGCCACGAGAGTCCCCAGATCGCGGAGGACCTTCTACACGAGACCTTCGCGGCGGTCCTGAAAAATCCCGCCCGGCTTCTCCAGGCCGATTCGCCCCGGGCTTACTTGTTTGGCGTCGCCCGTAACTTAAGCGCCGAAACGTGGCGACGCGCCCGGCCGGCCGACGAATTGCCGGCCGAGCCGGAGATGGACGCGGGTGAACCGACGGACCCGAGATTGGAGTTGATGCGCGAAGCCATCGGCGGGCTGAACGCAGCTTCGCGGCAGGTGCTTGAATTGCGCGTGCAGCGGGAGCTCTCTTACGAGGAAATGGCCGCGGCCCTGGGCGTGCCGATCGGCACCGTCCGTTCGCGCCTTCACCACGCCGTGCGACAACTGCGGCAACATCTCAAGAAAAGTGAATTATGAATAGTGACGTGTTGGAAAGATTGCTGGTTGACCATGAGGCGGGAGAGCTCTCGCCTGATGTCGAAGAGTTGCTCGAACATCATCTTCGGCGGGATCCCACTGCCAGCGAGGAAGCGGCGGACATCGCCCAGACCCTGCGATTGGCGAAGCGCGCGTTGGCCGGCGAACCTGTGGTCGCTCTGCCCGGCCGTCGGCCGGCCTGGCAATTTAACAGTTGGGCTTGGGGCGTGGCGGCCTGCGTCGCCTGCGCCGGTTTGCTTGGGGCCATCGCCCTTCGAGAGCGGCCTGCGTCTCCCGGGTTTGCCACCTCCTTCCCGGTGCAGCAGATCGCCGGGGCGCCCAAGGTCGAGGAGCCTGGCTTCTGGTCGGCTCGCCGTTTTCGCTCCGCGCTGATCTCACCCAGATCGAGAGATGAGATACGACTCGTGTGGACATCCCCGGTCCGAACGCCTGAACCAATCTCCAAATGAACTCGAAATCTACTAAACCTCTCTGGTCTTCGGCCGGGGTGTTGTCCTTGTGCTTCCTGATCACCGGCTGCGTCGGCCAACGCATTGCGTGGTCACCGGATGGCGCGCAAGCCGCCATCTTTGCGGGCGATGGTCTGCGTTTGTGTGGGCCGGATGGCGCACTCTCCGAAGTCGTTCTGCCCGGTGAAGGGATCGCGCAATGGTTTCCCGATTCGCACCGACTCGCCGTGCTATCGGAGCTTGGGGGGCAATCCTGGAAAGAGGTGGATAAAATTCTGTCGGCTGAGGAGCGCAAGCGTGTCGTCGAGGCTGCGAGAATCCTTCTGGAGCAACTCAAGGCGGGTCACAACGTCAGCGACGGCCTGAAGGCACTGACTGGCTTCGGCGAATATGAAGGGAAAGCCGCGGTCGCATATCTGGCGCAAAGCGACGAGGCCAAGAGCTTGCCTGAGACTGCCCGCGAAGAACTACATCCGAATGACGCGGCGGTGATTCGCGTCCAGGTCGGCGCGGTTGAGAATGGCAAGTTGGTCCTGGGGTCCACCGTGGTAACCACCCTGCGGAAGATATTGGACATTCGTGTCTCACCGACCGAAATGGCGATCAGCCTTACGATGGAAGGCGACAGGGAGGACTCGGCGGACCTCCTGGTCGCGCCAGTGGATGGGTCAGGCCCGCCACAGTTGGTGTCGAGGAACACCGCCGTTTACTCCGATTGGTCCACCGACGGCCATTCCCTGGTGTACCTGGCTGCCGCCAAGTCGTACGGCGCTGCCAAAGGGCCCCCCGCCGACGATCCAATCAGCCTTGGCTCACTGAGCCGCCGCGCCGTGCTGAATGCGGCGAACAAAATCGAGATCCAGGAAAAAGCCGAGGACCTCGCCGGCATGCTGTTTGAGACCTTGAACAAGGTGCGCTGTTTGAGCGGGGGTCGGATTGTTTTCGCCGCGGCGGAAGTCCACCTTCCCTGCACCGCGCTGGATATGCCCCAGCAACCTCAACTTTATGTCCTGGACCCTGAGCGGCAGAAGGCGGTTATTCCACTGATCCCACGAGGTGTTCAGGAGAGGCTGCCGAGTAAACCATGCTTTTACGAGGTCAGCCCGGACGGCAATCGCATCGCCATTTTGGGAGAACAGGGTGCGGTGGCGATTTTTACACCGGCAACGGGAGATTTGAAGACCGTCGTGTCCCCGGGAAACGGCGACGCGATATCGGCGCCGGCCTGGCGTTCCGCAACCGAGCTGTGTTTCATTTCCAGCACGGAGGGCCAGGCGCAACAAGTGGCAATGTGGAAGGATGGCAAAGCGCGTGTCTTAAGCGCGAGTTGGCCTGCGGCAGCAAGAAAGGGATTCCTGGACAAGTGAGGCGCTGTGGGAACGGCAGAGCGCAAAGAGCACGCGATCTGTTGTCACAACCTGAAACTACTTTGTTGGGCCTGAATGACGGACTTGCGTCGAATATGCCAGGGAACACACTAAAAGCATGCGCGCGAAAGAGTCCGTCTTGCAGGCAATCCACCGACTCCCCGACGATGTCGATTTTCATGCGATTGCGGAGGAGATAGCGTTTTTGGCGGCCCTTGAGCAAGGGCCAATAACACAGGACGCATTATTAATTAATTATTGTCTGGAGCCGGGTCAGTTAGATCCGTGTCAGTTAAGGACATTGTCGAATCGCGGGCAGTAACGGCGATTCCGCCGGTTCGCGTTGGCGGTGACCTCAGGTTGTCACAGGGACCGCGCGGCCGTCCTGGCGGGCGGATTCAAAGCAGGCGCAGGTGATTTTCTGAGTCTTAAGAGCGATCTCAGGCCAAAGTGGGTTCACGTTGCCGGAGCGGACCTGCTCGGAAAAATTACGAAACAGGTTTGACTCCTGGGCATCAGGCCGTCCCTGGCTGGATTCAGGCACGAGGTAGGAAGCCTCGCGCGCTTCCATTCGGAAATCACAGCCCTGAGGTTTAAAGGCGGTCTGCTGGACCGAAAAGCCCAGTTCGTCTGCTTGGAAGGGCAGCACGAAATCCGGCAACTGGAGGTAACCGCGAGAGCCGCTCAGGATCGCCCATTGCTGGTTTTCGGCTAAGAACGAGCAGTAGAAACCGGCCGACACACCATCACCGAAATACATTTCACCCGAAAAGTCAGCAGGGACAGCCGCGGGGTTTCCAGGGCGGTTAGCCTGCGCATGAGCTCGACCCGTAACGTGCAGGGGCAACCGCCAGTTCATCGCCCAGAGGGTAAACCGGATGCAGTACCAGCCCAGGTCGCCCAGGCAGCCTAATGGCTCAAGGAGGCTGTCGGTGCGGATGTTCTCCGCGAAAAACTCAGGCGTCGACCCAAAGCTGAATGCGGAAGTGATTCGCTTGAGCGCACCCACACTCGTCCCGTCGTCGAGCACCTCCTTCATCCGACTCAGCCGCCGGCTATGCATGAACATGACCCCGTCCATGAACTGCACGTTATTCCGGCGGCACGCCGCGAGAATTTCTTCCAAGTCGGCTACGGTCGGCGTGCAGGGTTTTTCACACACGATGTGCTTTCCAAGAGCGGCCGCCCGCAGCGCCCATTCTTTGCGCACCCCGGTCGGAATTGGGAGATAGACAGCGTCCACCTCGGGGCAGGCCAGCAATTCCTCATAGGAACTAAAGGCGCGGGGTACCTTGTCCATGGGAGCTTCCTGCTGGCATTCGTCAATAAAGCGCTGGCAACGCTCGCGGTCGCGGCTGGCCACACCCACAACGGTGGCGTTGCCGGAATTATAGATCGCCTTCCAGTTCTTGCGGGCGATATTCGCGGCGCCAAGGATGCCAAAGCGGACCCGATCCACACGACCTGACGTCCACCCGCTCACAGGTATTTGCTCAAAATAGGCTTGAGGTCCTGCACTGTCTTTTTTGGCCAGAGTTTCCGGTCCGTCATCAGCGCGTTCTTCAAAGCGCGGTGGCAGGGCCAGTTGCACTCGTTAGGAATCCGCGGAATCGCTTTGGCGACGATCGCCTTGGCCACCTCCGCGTTCTTCATCAGGTTCGCGATAATCATTTCGACCGTCACGTGGGCTTCATCGATTTTCCAGCAGTCATAGTCGGTGACCATGGCCATCGTCGCATAAGCAATCTCCGCTTCCCGCGCGCACTTGGCTTCTCCCAGGTTGGTCATCCCGATGACATCAAACCCGGATTTGTGATTAGCGAGGGACTCCGCCCGCGTGCTGAAAGCGGGACCTTCCATATTCACGTAAACGCCCCCATTGTGCACGCGGGCCTTCAACTCACGCGCGGTGGTGTGCAGAACCTCCCTGAGCTCGGTGCAAATCGGTTCGGCAAAGGAAATGTGGCCCACGATGCCCCGGCCAAAGAAGGTGTGAGCTGAGGATTGCTTGGTCCGATCCACAAACTGGTCCGGCAGCACAATGTCACACGGCCTATACTTGGCTTGCAGGGATCCCACAGCGCTGACGCTGATGATCCAGCCCACCCCGAGCTTCTTCATGGCCCAGATGTTGGCCCGGTGGTTGAGTTCGCTGGGTAAAATTCGATGGCCGCGGCCGTGCCGCGGCAAAAAGACCACCCGCCGCCCGGCCAATCGCCCAGTCAGCAGATCGTCTGAGGTGGGACCGAAGGGTGTTTTGACCTTCACCCACTCCTGGGCTTCGAAGCCTTCGATGTGATACAAACCGCTGCCGCCAATAATTCCAATCAGGTGCTCTTGAGCCATGCTGAAAGTTATAGCCGGTGCGCGGGAGAAAAAAACCAAAAACAATAGTCGAACAACACCGCTCCGCCCACGCGGGTGCCCTCCCCGCTCGGCGCTCCCTGGGTTTATATCATTCTGCCATTCCGTGGCGGACGAACACGCGGGGGCGCCCGCGCTCCTAGGGGGCAAATTACCCAAGACCCTTTCGCCGGAGCAAATTAAGAGCCTGCTGAGCCGTAACAGCCTTGAAGGTCGCCCGATCGAAAGGATTGAAATTCTTCTCGACCACAGTCTCGCCCGCCCCGGCGAGACCGATAAAAACCGTGCCTACGGGTTTCTCCGGGGTCCCGCCACCCGGGCCGGCGATACCGGTGACGGAAAGAGCGAAATCCGATCCGGCCTGCCGACGGGCTCCCTCCGCCATTTCGCGGGCGACCTGTTCGCTGACGGCTCCATGCTCGGCCAGCGATTCGGTCCGCACGCCGAGGAACCTGGCTTTTGCCTCATTGCTGTAGGTTACCCAGCCGGCGAGCAGGACGGCCGAGGCGCCGGGCACATCGGTTAAACGGCTCGCAATGGCTCCCCCGGTGCAGGATTCCGCAACGGCCAGCGTTTGCTTCCGCTCGGTCAGGCTGCGGATCAGCATCGCCTCGAGCTCTTCGTCATCTGCCCCATAGACGAACCCGCTGAGGCGCGCCGCCACAATCGATTCGGCCTCGCTAACGAGACGCGTGGCTTCCGGGCCGCGTGCGAGCAGACGGACGTCCACCTCGCCCGGGCGCGCGCAGTATCCCACCTCCAGACCGGCTTTCATCAGGTGTTGCAACGGCGGGTTCACCCTTTCCTCAACCACGGATTCTCCAATGCCGACGGCGCGAAGGGTGCGGCAGACGAAGAGGTCGGGCCGGGGAAAAACTCGTTGCAGCAGCGGGACAACCGTTTCTTGGAACATGGGCCGCAGCTCGCGCGGGGGACCGGGCAACATGATCAGCCAACTGGGAGCGCCGGTGGGCCGGAAGGGATTGGGTTTAACTTCCATCGCCAGGCCGGGGGCAGTGCCGTACCCATTCGCCAGCACGGTCGCTCCTTCCGGCACCAGGCCCTGGAGCTTTGTTCGCTCCGGCACCCGCCGCTTTCGCGTTTCGAAATAACGTATGATCGGAGCGAGCACCGCGGGGTCCTCGTGGAGCGGTTTTCCGAGCAAATCGGCGATGAGGTCCCGGGTGACGTCATCCGAGGTAGGTCCCAAGCCGCCAGTGGCGATGACCAGATCCGCGCGCCCCAGCGACTCCCGGACCACGCCCTGAATGTCGGGTCCCTTATCCGCGACCGCAACCTGCCGGGCGACGATCCAGCCGAGGTCGGAGAGTTGCCGGCAGAGCCATTGTTGATGCGTATTGAGCACGCGCCCGAGCATCAATTCACTGCCGGTGTTGATAAGTTCGACGATCATGACGCCGACGATACCCTGGATAAATAAATTTCCAAGGCCTGGTGGCGTTGACTTGCCGCGCGGCGGAACTCTATATTCACGACATGGCAGACGCAGGGTTTGGGTGCGCCAAGCAACGGTTCATGGATTTCCTTAGTCGGAAAAGCCTGCGCCTGACCGCGCAACGCCGCGCGATCATCGATACGGCGTTCAGCACTCACCAGCATTTCACGGCCGAACAGCTTCTCACCTGGTCGCGCCGCCGGGATAAATCTGTTTCGCGTGCCACGGTGTACCGCACGTTGCCGCTGCTGACCGAAAGCGGGTTGGTTCGGGAAATGGATTTCGGCAAAGATTACAAATTCTACGACCCGAATTACGCGGAGCACCCCCATCACAACCATATTATTTGCCAGGATTGCGAAAAGATCGTCGAGTTCGAGAGCACCCAAATGGAGAAACTGGAAAACGAAATCAGCCAGCGGCTGGGTTTCTCGGTGAAATCGCACCGCCTGCAGATTACCGCGAATTGTGAGGAGTTCCGCCGGTTGGGGACGTGCACGAAGAAGGGGCTCTAGGGGTGCCCAAAAGAAAACCATCGTCGGCAGAAATTCTACCCACCGATTCGCGCGACTTGTTTCGCGCAGCGGTGGCGCGCGCCGCCCAACTCCTGCGGGCGGGCGAAGTGGTGGCCGTGCCAACCGAAACGGTCTATGGCTTGGCGGCCAACGCCCTTGATGCCCAGGCGGTCAGGCGGATCTTCGCCGTCAAGGAACGCCCGGCGTTCAACCCCGTCATCGTTCACGTCGCGAGCCAGGCACTTGCGGAGCAATGCGTGGCGCACTGGCCTTTGATGGCCACGAAGCTGGCCGAGGCGTTTTGGCCCGGGCCCCTCACGCTCGTTCTGCCGCGGTCCAGCATCATCCCCGATGAGGTCACGGCCGGGGGCCCCACCGTGGGCGTGCGCTGGCCCAGCCATCCGTTCATCCAGGCTCTCATCCGCGAATGCGGTTTTCCGCTCGCCGCGCCCAGCGCCAACCCGGCGAACCGTCTGTCCGCCACGACCGCGGAACATGTCCGCCGATCTCTCGGCAACCGCATTCCCCTGATCGTGGATGGCGGCGCATCTCATGTCGGGATCGAATCCACCGTGTTGGATCTCTCCGCCTCGCCGCCACAGGTGCTGAGGCCGGGCATGATTCATCAAGAGGCATTGCTCGCGGTGACGGGCGAACTGGCCCGTCCCGGCGCGGCGGGGCCGAGCGTGCTCAAGAGCCCCGGTCTCCTGCGAAAACACTATGCGCCGCGGGCCAAGCTGGTTCAGCACACCTGGAAAAATGAAGAAGGCTTGCGGGTCTTCAGCTCGAGCGTGGGCGTGCCCATCTCCAAAATCCACATTATCGCTCACACCCACATCCCGTCCCTGGGGAAGTTCTCGGGTGTTTCCGTGATCCCGCATGATCCGGAAGCGTTCGCGCGGGCCATCTACTCCGAACTCCATCGCTGCGACGAATCGGGGGCGGAGGTCATCATCATCGAAGCGCTGCCCGAAACCATCGAGTGGCGTGCCATCGCGGATCGACTCTCCCGGGCAGCGGCCTGAGCTCGACACACGGCGCATGGGTTGGCTTGGGCAATCACGAATGACCCCATCGCGCGGGCGGAGGCGCCCGCGCTCCGTACAAAAAGAGACCGGATCTTCCGACCCGGTCTCTGTGAGGTTTAACGGTTTAACGCCGCCGGCTTAGCGGGCGCGATAGAACTGCATCGCGGCTGAGCCAGTCGGCACGGTGTAAGGGCTGCTCGCACCATTCACGTCGGTGTATGTGCCGCCGACGGTGGACGAGGATTGCAGCGTGCCCGTGTAGGTGATCTTGGTCAGCCCGCCCTGGGCACTGATGACTACGGTTGGACGAGTGACCGCCGTGACGGCACGATAGGCCTTGAAGGAGGCGGGTTTGTTCGCGTCGTTGACGAGGATGCGGGTGCCATCCGACAGGATTTGTGAGAACTCCAGGCCGGCGCCGCCGCCGCCCTGTTCGTAGATCAGGTTGAGCGGGTATACCCCGGCTTGCGGGACCGCGACGCCGAAGTCGACCCACCCCATACCTTTGCCGTAATCAGCGGCGCCGAGTTGCAGGAGCTGGCTGGCGCCAATCGTGGCGGTAAGGTTCGCATTGGTGATCCAGAAGTCACGTTGGCCACCAAAGCCGTTTACGTTGAGCGCTGGGATGGTCACTGCGCCGCCCGGATTACCCGTCATCGTATACGGGAACCCAAACGTCGGCGGGTTGATGATGATGGCCGCCACCGCACCGGCATTCTGCAAGGCCAGCACGAGAGCCGCATCGCCGTTGCCGCACAGAAGGTGATCCGCCACGGCAATTTTGCCCGTCAGGTCGGGAAGGTTCGGGCACGTATTGGTGCCGACATACACCACCGGAGCGGAGATGGGATTCACGGGCAGCGGCGCGCCAAAGCCACCGTTGCCATCCGTGGTCACGCTGACCACTGCGCCGACGTCCTGGTTGATCCCCGAGCCGGTCACGTGCAACACCTGGCGTGTCGGACCAAAACCTTCGCTGAGTCTGAACCCGTCGTCGCTGCTCACGCCCATGCGGTAGAAACCGGCATTGGGGAAGGCCAGCCAGAACTGGAACAGTGCGGCGAAGTTGTCGCCTGAGGCTGTCGAACCCGGGAGGCCGGGGAGGGCGAAGTCATTGGTGAAGTCGCCGCCGCTGGTGACCGTGTTGAAGTCCAGCGGCTGGGTCCACGCCGTGGCCCCAGTCACCGTTGAAACATTCGATCCGTACCAGGGGAAGAACAGGCCGGCGATGATGGCGTTGGCCTCGTCCACCTGGGTGGCAATTCCATCGCCCGCGTCGTTCACCAGCGAGAAGTCGATTTGTGCCGTGGTCACGACAAATCCCGGCTTGGTATTATCCTGCGAACCCAGCGGCACGGCCGGGCTGGGGTCCAGAGTCGCGTACGGACCGACGATGAAGCTGTAGCTATAGTCGTAATTCGTGTTCGCGGAATCGGTAAAGCTCAGCTCCACCGTGTTGGTGCCCTTCGGCCAAAAGGTTCCGGGCGCGGTTTGGCTAATCGTGGTCACCGCACCCGATTTAGTCACGGAGGGCGACTGGGCGAGGCCGTTCACCTTGAGCACCACCGAACCCGAGGTCACGGTCGTGTTGCCGTCCGTGAGCTGGTATTTCAGGGTCTGGTCCGGATAAACCTGGTCGTCATCCAGCGGCGGGTCAGCAAAGCTCACATAGGGAGGAGCCGCCGAGCTGACCTGGTACGCCTTGATGGCCGTAGTCGGGTTGTTGAGCAGGTCGTTAATGAGCACATTCGTGGTGCCCGCGGGAGTCGATTTGAAATACCACTCCAGCGCGCATCCGCCACCGCCGTTCTCAAACAGCATCCGGAAGCCATAGTAGCCCGGGGTATCAACGATCAGGGCGCCCACGTTCTCGTCGCTGGAAATACCGCGGCCGGTATCCGCAAAGAGGCCTTGGACCCGGCTGCCCAGCAGATCATGCGAGTTCTTGGCAATCGTCACGCGCAAGCTGTCGTCGCTATTGCCCCCCATGATATACGTCCCGGCCTGAGGGAAATAGAGGTACGTGGTCACCGCTACCGCGCTGTTATTGTCGTTCGGGTATCCAGTCCCCGGAATGCCTAAAGCCAACCAGTTGCGATCCGGGCCAAACTGGCCACTCGTTCCGCTCGTGTCGTTGCCGAAATCGATCAGATCACTCCAGGTAATCTCACCGTTAACAGTCGTGAGCGTGGAGTAATCAATCCCGTTTGTGCCATGAAGCCCCTCCAACTGTTCGTCCGCCCAATACATCCGGTTGGGCTGACCCTGGCTGGTTTGGTGCGACAACACCCGGAAACCGGGTTGATTGAGATCGATGGAATTCGCCGGAACCGCCAAGGCCGCATTCAGAACGGTCCAGTTCATTTCCGTGAAGGTCGGGACCGGGAAGGCAGAGAGGGTCTGGGCGAGGGTGGTTTGCCAGGTAACGTCCACCGTGTGCTTGGAGCCCGTGGCGAAGCGATTCGCGCCGTTGTAGACACCGGTCGTCGTATCGCCGGACTTGGTGATCGTCACCTGCGAGGTCACGTCCACGCCGTCAAGCTTTACGGCGGAAATATTGGTAACGATGCTGCTGCCGTTGTCGTTGATCGTGAAGGTGAATTGGTTCAGCGCCGGACCAGCTTGCAGGCCGCCAAAGGTCGCCTCGACGGCCGGCACCGTGACCAGGTGAATGTTGTCAAAGTGCACATTCTGATGATTGCCACCGGTGCGCCCCATGAGGATCAGACGTCCACGATGGCTGCTGTAACTGGCTAATTGGTAGTGGTCCAGGTACACATGACCTTTCCAGGTCACCGTCACCTGCTTATTGGTGTTCAACTCCACCTCGAGCGGCGCCCAGCACAACGGCGTGGGCGAGCCCCCGTCATTAATCCAGGGCCCGGTCTGCTCCGTGTTGAAATCGCCGCAGACGTTGTTCGAGCAGGCGCTGATGTCATTGCCATTGGCGACCGAGCAACCACCGTTCCGATCGGCAGACATATCGATCTGCTTGAGCGTCTTATCATCCACACGGACCTCGATACCCTCGGTGTCCGGCCCGGGAGTACCGCCGGCACCCGTGTCCGGTAACCAGTTGCCCGACCAGGCATCAAAACAGATCGAGACGCCCGACTTCGTGCCGTTCTCAAAATCACCGCTGCCCGCCGGGTCCACCGCCGCGGCAGCGCTGTCGCCGCCCGCCGCCCCGTTGGCCACCCCGTTAGTCGCATTCTTCAAAACCGGATCGCCTTCGCGGCAATAGCTAATGCTGAACCCGTCCGCCGGACGTTCCGTATCGCCGTTGCCGGCCCGCACATCCATGGTTAAGTGGAACGCCTTCACGGGATACCCGCCGTCGATGTCCGGAAACACCACCACTAACGCCTGGCCTGGTCCCGGACCATCGGCCACCGACAGGTAACCGCCCGCCGCGGGATTGCCGCCGGTTGCAGAGTAGTAGTTTGGGTGTGTGCCGATGATGCTGAACCCGTTGGTCGGGTTGGCGGCATCATCGAAATTCCAGGTCTGGTCGCCGGCCAGGGCACCGCCTGTCGACAGCGCGAGCACCACGGCGCCCAGCGAGGTCAGCTTGTGGATCCTAATCTTCTTCATTCTTTTTCCTATCATTTCAGGGATGGTTGCATCCACGTACCGAGTCGCGCCAAGACCCCGCGGGAGCCGCGGACAACGCGGAGCCACCCCGCCCATCCGCCAGTGCGCACCGGGAAGTTCTTCAGCCGATACTCGGTTTAGGTTTCTTTTTCGGTTTTAGTTCTTATTCAACTAGTCACCCGTAATTGCTTTTTGGGCGACAATAATTGTATAGGCCATCAACGACGTCGCTGCAAGATAAACTTTGTTTGATTATGAATTCTTCTCACGCTCGATCCCCAGATTAGGGCTGTTCTGCTGCGCGCTTTCGAACCTGCCGCTGGGCTGTTCCCACAATTCGCCTGCCACCGACGTAACAGGACATTCGTACTTGATTGACCTTGATCGGGAAAAGCCCGCGTCGCTTAACCGCCTCCTGAAGTCTACCCAACCCGTGCCGGGGATTGCCCGCTCTCCTTAGTCCAGCTAGGCTGCACAGAATCGAATGAAGTCGAACGTTGCCACGTCGCCCGCGTTGCGCATCTCATCCGCCAAGCGCTGGGCGTTTGTGCTGGTGGGATTTGTGCTGCTGCCGGCCCTGCTGCTGGTGCTCGCCGAAGGTTGTTTGCGCTGGGCGGGGTATGGGTATCCCACGAATTTTTTCCGGCGTCTTCGGGTGGGAACCAACGAGGTTTATGTCGAGAACGACAAATTCGGCCTGCGTTTCTTTCCGCCGGAGCTGGCGCGGAGCCCGGCCCCGGTGGTCATGGAGGCTGAGAAGCCGGCGGGAATGTTCCGGATCTTTCTGCTGGGAGAATCCGCCGCCCTGGGCGATCCCCGGCCGGCCTACGGCGCCGCGCGGTACCTCCAGGAACTGCTGCGCGCGCGATATCCGACCGGCCGATTTGAGGTGATTTGCGGTGCCGTGACGGCGATCGATTCGCATGTCCTCGTGCCCATCGCCCGCGAATGCGCCCGGCGTGAGGGCGACCTGTGGATCGTGTATATGGGGAACAACGAAATGATCGGCCCGTTTGGCGCCACAACCGTCTTCGGTTCGCGCTCGCCACCGCTGAGCCTGGTGCGCTTCAACCTGGCGCTGCAACAGGGCCGGCTCGGGCAATGGCTAACCTCGATGGAGCGGAAATTTGCGGGCCGGACGCCGGAAAGGTCCTCCTGGGGGGGGATGGAGATGTTTCTCGGGAGCCAGGTGGCACCGCGCGATCCGCGGAAGGATGCGGTCTACCGGAATTTCAAGCAGAACCTCGACGACATTTTGGCTGCGGGGCGGCGGGCAGGTGTCCCAATACTGTTGAGCACGGTGGCGGTGAACCTCAAAGATTGTGCGCCCTTCGCCTCCCAAATAGCGAGCAACCTGCCGGCGGCGGACCGTGCGATGTACGATGCGGCGCAGCGGGCCGCGACGCAAGCCGAAGCCCAGGGAAATTACGCTGAGGCCTCCGCACAGTATGAGCGGGCTGCGGGGATCGATCCCTGCTCCGCTGACCTTCAGTACCAGTGGGCGGCCTGTTTGCTCGAAAACACTAACCCAGCGCCGGCGCGGGAACATTTTAGGCAAGCGCGGGATTTCGATGCCCTCCCCTTTCGAGCCGACTCCCGGATTAACCAGATCATCGGGGAGACTGCGACGAAGCAGGCGGGCCCTGGTTTAGTGCTGAGCGATGCTGCGGGGCTGCTGGCGGGTGATAGCCCGGCCGGCATTCCGGGCAAGGAATTATTCTACGAACACGTGCACCTCAATTTTTACGGGAACTATCGCCTGGCCCGCCTCTGGGCGGAACAGGTTGCGCGCCAGCTGCCCTCGGCATTCACCAACAGCGCGGCCGCCGGTTGGGCCACGCAGGAAAGTTGCGAGCGCCGGTTAGGCCTCACGGATTGGAACCGGCTTTCGGTTTACGAGGACATGTTCAACCGCTTGTCTCAGCCACCCTTTACTGCACAAGCGACGCACAAAGCCCAACTCGCTGCCCTCCAGGAAGAGATACAAAAGTTGCGGCAGCGCATGGTCGAATCTGGAGCGGCGGTGCAGGCGAGAAACGTTTACGAGGAAGCTCTTCGGGCCGTTCCGGAGGATCACCGGCTACACGAGAACTACGCCGAATTTCTCGAAATGACTGGAGACCTTCAAAGGGCGCTGGCTGAGTGGCAACAAGTGAGCGGGCTAATCCCGCAGCACCACGTGGCCTACTTCCAGGCCGGGCGCTTGTTGCGGCGCCTGGGCCGGTTGCCGGAGGCGACGCACTGGCTCGAAAAGGCGGTGGGATTGCGCCCGGATCTGGCTGAAGGATGGCTCGAACTCGGCAACATCCACGCCCTGCAAGGAGAGCCCGCTCAGGCCCTGGCCGATTATGCCCGGGAGCGGAAGCTCACTCCCCAGGATTACCGGGTCTATTACCACAGCGGCAAGGCGCTTTCGAAGCTCCGCCGGGGGCCCGAGGCAATTCAGGAATTCGAACAAGCGCTCAAGCTGCGCCCGGGCTACTGGGAAGCGCGCTATGCCCTGGGCGAAGAGCTTGCCTTCGGCAACCATCCCGCCGAAGCCCGGCGCGAGTTCGCTAATGTTGTTCGGCAGAAACCAGACTACGCTCTAGCGCACCTGAACCTCGGGGTGGCCTTAATCCAACTGGGGGACGTGGACGGAGCGATCCGGCAGTTTGAAGAAACCCAGCGGATCGAGCCAACCAACCAGATGGCCCTGATGTATCTCGAAAAGGCGCACCAAGCCCGCCCGCAGAAATGACCGGCCGACCTTCCGTACCGCCAGCCGGGCGTTGGACGCGCTTCGTTGCCTGGCTGAACACCGAGACCAATGGTGCGTCATTGGCGGTGTTCCGCATTGCGGTAGGCTTTGTGATGGCTCTCGAAGCGTGGTCCTTGTGCCGACCCTCCGCCAGTTTCTCCGGCCAAATTCCCCTTCGCGTGTTCTATACCGGCCCGGACGTTAAATTCCACTTTGCCTACCCAGGTTTCCATTGGCTTCCGGTCCTGCCCGCCTCCTGGATGTACGCGGCAGTGGGCGTGCTGGGCGTCAGCGGGGTAATGTTCGCAGCAGGTTTTTGCTACCGGATGGCCGCAGCTCTCGTGTTCCTGACCTGGGGTTATTTGTACGCCATCGAATCCACGCGTACCTACTGGATGAGCTACCACTACCTCGAGCTGCTGATCACCTTCCTCATGATCTGGATGCCGGCCGCGAGACGCTTCAGCGTGGACGCCTGGCTAAGCCGCCGACCGGCGCTCCGAACCGTCCCGCACTGGACCCTCCTGCTCTTACGCGGCCAATTGGTGATCTCCTATGTCTATGCCGGCGTCGCCAAACTCAATGCCGACTGGCTATTGGATGCGGAGCCGGTCCGGTATTATTTGTCGCAGGGACGTTGGCTCGAGGATTACGGAACCTGGTTCACCACCGCCCACCTCACCTTCCTCAAACGGCTGCTGCAAAGTAATGAACTCGCCTACTTCATCAGCTACGCCGGAGCGCTGTTTGATCTGAGTGTCGGGTTTCTCCTGCTGTTTCGGCGGACGAGGATTTTCGGGATGGTCCTGCTGCTGGTTTTTCACGGGACGAACCATTTCCTGATCTTCAAGGATATTGAATGGTTCCCGCTGCTTGGAGTGCTGACCGCCTCGATCTTTTTTGATCCGGATTGGCCGGAACGTGTAGGGAGATGGCTGCGCCGGCCGCGCCTGGTGAAACCGGAGTGGGGATGGTTCGCGGGCGGCGGCATTCTCTTTCCGATCCTCGGCGCGGCCCTGGGCTGGAGGCGACCGGCCAACCCACCGGTGGCGACCACAAATGCGCGAAGCCCGCTGCCCGGACTCGCTCCCGCCTTGGTCTGCGCCTGGCTTGCCTGGCAGGCCCTGCTGCCCGCTCGCCACTTCCTCATTCCGGGCGATGCCCGATTCACCTGGGAGGGACTCACCTTCAGTTGGCGCCTGAAGGCGGAAGTTTACCGATCCACGCCTTGCGAGCTTTCCCTCGAGGACGCGAGGATCTGCTCGCGCGATGAGGCCGGGCATTGCCGCATCGATTGGGCAGCGTGGCACGGAGAAAAGGTGATCTATCGCAGCTTGGTTCCAGGCCGCACGAACTGGGGGGATCTCCCGGAAGTGATCGTGTTGCTCGAGCCGCTGCTGGGCCAACGAATTCTTTACAACCCCTTTGCCGGCTCTGCCACAGGACGCTCCGAGGCCGAATCCCGAGCGCGTGTGAGGGACATTTGGCAGGAAATTTATGGGCACCAGCCCCAGATCGTGCTCCGGACTGCACCCAGTGCGGACACTCTGTCCGCATGCGCCGCGGCATTGCGGGCGCGGGGCCGGGCAGTCCACTCCACCCTGGAAACGTCGCAGATGCTGGAGCAATGGTTGTCCGAGCATGAAGACCCGGAGCTCATCACCATGATGCGCCAGACGCACCCGCTGGCGTTGGAAGGCGGCCCGAATCCAGCCAGTCCGTTTCTGTTGATCGAGGACTCCGCACTGGTCGATCACCCGGGCAGTTCAAGGATGAGAGTTGAGCCGGCGCGGTGGGTGGACAGTCCGTACACGACGGAGCGGCACGACTCGTTCGCCGTGTCGGTTGGCGGCCGGCCCCTCATCGTTTACGCCTCGGGGACGCTGTTCGAGCTGAAAGACAAAATCCCTCGGGCCAGTATTTTCGATTCAGAGAATCAACCTGCAAAGCCGGCTGTCATTTCCTGGAACTACCTGGACGAGCTCACGTATTCCCAGGGAATGCACCTGGGTCTCCAGCCGTTCCTCCTGCGCGAATACGCGCAACACATCTCCAACCTTTGGGAGCGAGAGTATGGACGCCTCCCGTCGGTGCGGGCGGAAACGGCCGTCTCGCTTAATGGCCGCCCATTGCAGCGCCTGGTCGATCCGACCGCGGACCTCGCCCGCGCGCCGCTCGCCTGGTTTCACCACAATGCCTGGATTCGACGGCTGGAGCTGCCCCGGATTCCGCCCGGCGCCAGCTTGAAATAAAAGAGGCCGGGTTTTGCAACCCGGCCTCTCTGTGTTGAGCTACTTAGAGTTCGCGTCAGTTACGGGCGCGATAGAACTGCATGCCGGCAGAACCCGTCGGCACGCTGTAAGGGCTGCTGGCTCCCTGCACATCCGTGAATGTCCCAGAGATACTGGGCGCGGCTTGCAGTGTGCCGGTGTAGCTGATCTTCCACACGCCACCTTGCGAGCTGATGCTGAGCGTCGGACGGTTGGCTACCGTGCGGCTGATCCACGCTTTGACCGTGCTGTTCGGGGCATTGAGCAGCGTTTTGACTCCCGTCGCCGGGTCCTGGGTGAACCATTCGCAATTAACGTCGCCGCCGCCATTTTCCCAAACGAGGCGCAAGGGATAAACGCCGGCCTGGGGCACTCTCACCCCAAAGATGACATCCGAGCTGCCCTTGCCACGGTTGTCTTCACCGAGCTTGAGGCTGGCATCATCGCCGATTTGCAGCGTTACTGGGCTGGTCGCGTCCTTAGTCGCATGCGCGATGAGGTTGGTCCCGTCTTTGTGGGTGGTGGTCAGAACCGGGATCGTCACATTGGCCGATCCGCTCCATACGCCGGGCTGGTTGGCATCGCCTTCGCCATCGGCGAAGACGATCACCACCGCGATGGCACCTGCCGCCTGGGCGTTGAAGGCATGGGTGGCTGTTCCGCCCGAGGAGTCGCGCTGGAGGATGGCGATCTTGCCTGCCAAAGCACTCGCATTGTTGGGCGTGCTCGCTGGCCAGATTGGGTCGCACACCACTGCCTGGCTGACGATTGACGGCACCGGCAGCGGTCCGCCGAAGCTTGACGAGTCCATTCCGCCAATATTTGCCATGGCCGGGAGGTCTCCGGCAATACTGGCGGGAGCGAGCACCGAGAGCATGCTCTTGGGATTGGTCGCTTCGCCTTCCGTCACCCGGAAGCCATCGTCGCTGTTCACACCCATCTGGTAGAACCCGGCGCTCGGGAATTCCACATAGGCCACCGCCGCCAGGGCGCTGTTGTCGCCCGCGTTGACCCCGGAGGGGGCCGCCCAATCTCCCAACCCCGGGAAACCAATGTCGGGCATCGAGGGCACACTGTTGCTCTGGAACCCGCCATTCTGCGTCACTTCTCCGAGGTTGTTCTCCGAGTAGTTAATCACGCCGCTTTCCCAATACTCTCCGTTATGACTATAGGAACCGAGTACAGCGACGTTGTCATTATAGAACCCGTTGAGGGCCTGGTTGGCCATTTGAATCGTGTTCTTCCAACCGTTCAGGATATTGGTGTTGGGGCTCTGGTAGGCTTTGAGCCGGAATCCAGGGGTGTTGGCCGAGCCCGGGGCGCTCCACAAGTCAGTCGTCAACGTCGCATAGGGCGCCACGATGAACGTGTAGCTATAGCCATAGTCCGCGTTGGCTGCGTCTTTGAAACTCAGTTCCACGGTGTTCGTGCCGATGGGCCAGAGCGTGGCCGGAGCTGACTGAGAGACGGTCGTCACCCCACCCGATTTGGTGACCGTGGGTGACTGGGCGAGGCCGTTCACTTTGAGCACCACCGAACCCGAGTTCACAGTCGTGCTGCCGTCCGTGAGCTGATACTTGAGCGTCTGGTTCGGATAAACCTGATCGTCATCCAGCGGCGGGTCGGCAAAACTCACATAGGGTGGAGCCGCCGAGCTGACCTGGTATGCCTTGATGGCCGTGTTCGGATTGTTGAGCAGATCGTTCACCAGCACATTCGTGGCGCCCGAGGGAGTCGATTTGAAATACCACTCCAGCGCGCATCCGCCACCGCCGTTCTCAAACAGCATCCGGAAACCATAGTAGCCCGGGGTATCAACGATCAGGGCGCCCACGTTCTCGTCACTGGAGATGCCGCGACCGGTATCGGCAAAAAGGCCCTGCGCCCGCATGCCCAACAGATCATGAGAATTCCTGGCAACGGTAACCCGCAGGCTATCGTCGCTGTTGCCGCCCATGACATACGTGCCGGCTTGCGGAAGGTACAGATAGGCCATGACCGAAACAACCGAGTTGTCCTCCACAGTCAGGGGCGTGCCGGGAATACCAAAGTTGGACCACTTGCGGTCAGGAGCGAATTGCCCGCTCGCACCGCTGGCGTCGTTGCCAAAGTCAATCAGGTCGGTCCACGGAATCTCGCCGTTGATGGTGGTCAGCGTCGAGTAATCAATATAATTGGTTCCATGCAGCCCTTCCAATTGCTGGTCCGCCCAATACATCCGGTTGGGCTGGCCCGAGGCGACCTGGTGCGACAAGACGCGGAAGCCCGGTTGATTCAGGTCGATCGAGCTCGCCGGCACAGCCATCGCCGCCGTCAAAACCGTCCAGCTCATCGTGGTAAAGTTAGGTGCCGGGGTCACCGAGAGCACCTGCCCGAGCGCAGTCTTCCAGGTGATGTCGACCGTATGCTTCGAAGACGAAACAAATCGGTCCGGCCCCGTATACACACCCGTGGTGGTGCCGCCGGATTTGGTGAAAACGACTTTGGACGTGATGTCCGCGCCGTCGAGCTTCACTAACGACACGTTGGTCACCACGCTGCTGCCGTTATCATCAATCGTGAACGAAAACTGGTTCAGCGCGGGGCCGCCCACCAGTTGTCCAAAGGTGGCCTCGACCGCGGGAACGGTGGTCAGGCGAATGTTGTCGAAATGCACATTCTGGCCATTACCGCCGGTTCGGCCCATCAGAACCAGCCGCCCGCGATGGCTCGTGTAGGCGCCGAGTTGATAATGATCGAGGAACTTATGCCCCTTCCAGATCACCGTGACCTGCTTATTGGTGTCCAGTTCCACGTCCAATGGTGCCCAGCACAAGGGGGCAGAGGTGCCGCCGTCATTGACCCACGGCCCGGTCTGCTCAGTATTGAAATCAGCGCAGACGGCGCCCGTGCAAGCAGAGATGTCGTTCGTGGTTCCCAGGGAACAGCCGCCGTTCCGGTCGGCCGACATATCGATTTGCGTGAGCGTCTTGTCGTCCACCCGAACTTCGATGCCTTCGGTATCGGCTCCCGGAACGCCGCCGGCGCCCGTGTCCGGCAACCAATTGCCGGCCCAGGCGTCGAAGCAAATCGCGACGCCGGTCTTGGTGCCGTTTTCAAAGTCGCTGCTGCCCGCGGCGCTGGTCGCGGTCGCGGCGTCATCACCACCCGCCGCCCCGGTTGCCACACCGTTGGTCGCATTCCTGAGAATCGGGTCGCCTTCCCGGCAATAGCTGATGCTAAACCCGTCGGCGGGTCGTTCCGTGCCGCCGTTGCCCGCCCGCACGTCCATGGTCAAATGGAACGCCTTGACGGGATAGCCTTGGTCGATGTCGGGAAAAACCACGACGAGAGCCTTGCCGGGATTGTACTCGGTTCCATCAGCCACCGAGAGATAGCCGCCGGTCTCGGGATTTCCACCCGCTGAATAGTAATAGTTGGCGTGGGTGCCAACCACAGTGAACCCGTTGGTCGGGTTGGCTGGGTTATCAAAGTTCCACATTTCGTCGCCGGCAAAAGCGGCTCCGGCTGACAAACCCAGTGCGACGGCGCCCAGGGCGATCAGGCTATTGGTCAGTTTTCGTTTCATCGACTTCATGTTCTTAGAGGTGAGTCTTGTCAATTACGTTTTAATCGGCACTCCCGAGGCGTCCCTATCCGGGCCGTAGATCCCTGCCGACACCTCGGTCGTGAGACCCTTGGGGATGAGGGGACAGACCTCATTCGTACCAGGTTGGAATGTGCGGTGGCCGGGAAAAGCAGGCAAGCATTAATTTTGCTTGATTTTGAAAAGTAACCCTGATTTTACGCATTAATATCACTACAAGTAGGTAAACGAATTTGATTGATTATCAGTTTACGCCCCCAAAACCCCCGAAGCTAACCCGGCCTCCAGCTTCGCGGCCGCCTGGTTCGGACCCCCGCGCGGCCTCGCGCGGCGGTCAGAAGTGGGCTTTGGACGAGGGCCAACCCGGCGGGCGACCAGTGTAGGCTGCCCCCAGCGTCGGCCCGGTCTCCCGCGGCGACGCAATTTGCGCAAAAACTCTTGTTGACTTGGTTGGGTTGTTTGGTAGTTTCCCCTCTCTTTTGATCAGGATTTGAGATGAAAACACATCTGCCGAAAGTAAATCTGGACCAGCGCAAATGGCACGTCGTCAATGCGGATGGGGCCGTTCTGGGGCGCCTGGCGGTTCAGGTTGCTGATATTTTGCGAGGGAAGAATAAGCCGGTATACACGTCCCATCTGGACGCCGGCGATTTCGTGGTCGTCATCAACGCCGAGAAGGTGAAGGTCACGGGCAAGAAGGAAACCGAAAAGAAATACATGACCTATTCCGGCTGGAAAGGCGGCGAACGGTTCACCACGGTGTCCCAGTTGCGCGCCCGCCATCCGGAAATGCTCATTACCCGGGCCGTCCGCGGGATGATCCCGAAGAATCGGCTGGGACGAGTTCTCCTGACCAAGCTGAAGGTCTATAAGGGATCCGAGCACCCGCACGCGGCGCAGCAGCCGGCACCGTTGACGCCGGCAAAATGAAGGGGCCGGCGGGTGGCAGTTTTCCTTCACCCAGCAGCCGATAGATTGATCGATTCTCCAATTTAAATATGTCCGAAATTAAACTGACTGAGAACAAAGCGTCCCGCCACCTGGGCACCGGGCGCCGCAAAACGGCCGTGGCGCGGGTACGGCTCGCGACCGGAACCGGCAAGATCGTGATCAACGGCCGCACGTTCGAGAACTATTTTCCAGCGGAATCGCACCGGGTCGTGGCGGCACAACCGTTGACCATTACGGGCATGGCCGACAAATACGACGCCCAAATCAGCGTGTCGGGCGGCGGGCCCAACGGCCAGGCGGGCGCCGTGCGGCATGGTTTGGCCCGGGCGTTATTGACTGTGGACGCCAACCTGAGGCCGATCTTGAAAGCCGAGGGGTATCTCACGCGCGACCCGCGTATGCGCGAACGCAAGAAGTACGGTCAGCCGGGTGCGCGCAAGCGGTTCCAGTACAGCAAGCGGTAAACCGCTGTCAGATTTGCAAAACCCCGCTGGCAAGCCGGCGGGGTTTTTTGTTAGCCAGAACGAACCATGAAAACAATCCAGGCAGCCGTGGTGGGAGCCTCCGGTTACTCAGGCGAGGAACTCGTGCGCTTGCTCCTTTCGCATCCGCAGGTGGAGCTTTGCGCCGTCACGTCGCGGCAGTACGCCGGCCAAACATTGGCGCAAATTTTTCCCAAATTCGCCCACCACCCCCGGGCCAAGACCCTGCACTTCAGCGAACCCAAAGCGGAGTTGTTGTCACGCCAGGCGCAGGTCGTTTTTTTGGCACTACCGCACGGTGTGGCGGCGGAGTTCGCGGTCCCGCTCCTGCAACAAGGCTGCCAGGTGATCGACCTGAGCGCCGACTTCCGTGTCAAAAGCGCCGGGGTGTACAAGGAATTCTACGCGCACGACCATCCCGCACCTGAGCTGCTGGCCCAGGCCGTCTATGGGCTGCCTGAGCTTTATCGCGCGGAGATTAAGACTGCCTCGCTGATCGCCTCACCCGGATGCTACCCGACAAGCATTCTGTTGCCGTTGATTCCGCTTTTGCGAGCCCGCCTGATCGACCCGGCGGAGATCATTGCCGATTCACTCAGTGGGGTCAGCGGGGCCGGACGGAAGGCGGAGCTCGATTACCTATTTGTGGAGTGCAACGAGAGTGTTCGGCCTTACGGGTTGCCCAAGCACCGGCACCTTTCTGAAATTGAACAGGAACTTTCCGCCGCGGCCGGAGAGCGCCTGACAATCCAGTTCACTCCGCATCTCATTCCGATCAACCGTGGTATCCTATCGACGATCTACACCGTGCCCACGGCGCCCCCAGTCTCGCCCGCCGCGGTGGAGGAGGCCTACCGTGCGGCCTACCAGGACGAACCGTTCGTGCGACTCCTCACGGGCAAAGCGCTGCCGGATACCAAGAATGTGGCGGGCACGAACGCCATCGAGATCGCCTGGCGCCTCGATCCCCGAACCGGGCGCCTCATCCTCATGAGCGCGATCGATAACCTGGTCAAAGGCGCCAGCGGACAGGCGGTTCAAAGCCTTAACATTCTCGGCGGGTTCCCGGAGACGACCGGGTTACTCGGGAGCTGATTCCTTCGGGGACGCGTCGACCGAGGCCGGAAGCTCGACCGCTTCGGCCGCGGCGCGCTTTTGAGCTCTGAGCTTCGCCAACGCCCCCAGGGCTGCTTCGCTTTCAGCCGCTTTCTTGCTCTTGCCAGTGCCCCGGGCCAACTCGACCCCGGCGTGGTGGACCGTGCACTCGAACACCCGATCGTGGTCCGGGCCGCTCGCCGAGACAACGTGGTAGCGCGGGGATTCCGAGGAAAATGATTGCAGAAACTCCTGCAATTCGCCCTTGGGGTTTTCGAGAATCGGGATGACGGAAAGTTCGCCGAACGCGCCGTGGAACTCGCGAAGGATAAAGCTACCCGCGGCTTCGAACTCACCGTCCAGAAAAATCGCGCCGAGGAGAGACTCAAAGGTATCGGCCAGGGCCGAGGGTCGTTCCCGGCCTCCGGAGAGCTCTTCACCGCGGCTGACAATCAGGTAATTTCCAAGCCCCAGCTGACGGGCACGCTCGGCCAAGCTGCGCCGGTTTACCAGTTTGGCTCGCGCCTTGGTGAGTGGCCCTTCACCGAAGGTCGGGAACTTGTCGTACAGCTCCCGGGTGAGGACCAATTGGAGGACGGCGTCCCCCAGGAACTCGAGCCGTTGGTTGGTTTGAACCGGCAGCCCTTGTTCATGCGCTACCGAAGGATGGGTTAAGGCGAGGCGCAGCAGACCCGGATCGCGGAAGGTGTAACCCAGTTGCTCCTGTAGCAGGTGGTAATCTGGCTGGGCAGAAGATGAAGAACTCGCCGCCGGTCTCTGGTTCGAATCTTCTGAGTCCATAGCCGCGTTAAACGCCAGGGTTGGGCGGCTGCGGCACTGCTTCCTGGCCGGCGCCCTCGGCCGGAGTGGACGAATCAGGCGCGCTTTGCGGCGGCTGAGGGAGCCCAGCTGGATTCAGACCATGCTCGAGCAAGGCAGCGACATCGTGCTGGACGGCTTCCAGTTGGTTGAGCTGCAAATTGGGGTCAATGATCGTGAACACATCCCCGGTCTTGGCGTGCTCATAGATAAACACTCTCTGGCCTTCGCGCACGATCTGCTCCTTCACCTTAAGGACCCGTTTGCGTTCGAGCATGGCCGCCAAGATGTAGCTCGCGGGAATATACTGTGGATCCTTCGACTCAATCACTTTCCGCAACAGCGACTCAGCGTTCTCCTTCTGAATCGGATCGGACGGCGGGGCCGGAGCCTCGAAGGTGCCGTGCCAATAGGAAAGAAAGCCTTTGCGATCGCGCGCGCCCTCGCTGTATTGCGCCGCCCAGCAGGCCTGGCAGATGTCGCTGCGCCGAAGACCAGCCCGCTCGTCAAATAAGAGCGTGTGATAAATTTCCTGGTCGACGAACCCTCGGCCGCATGCTTCGCAGGCGTGAGCTCGGGAGGTAATATTCCACTCAGTCATGAAAAGCCAGCGCGTCAGTGTTCCACGTTGAACAAGTATTGCGGCAGCGTCTGTGTACTGCAACCCCAATTCCGCCCGCAATCCGTAGTGCAGTCCCATAGTCCTGTGGTCCCGTGGTCCCGTAGCCCAATCATCTCGCCAAAACAAATTTAACCGCATCCACCATGACCACCCCTTTTGGTTCCGGAATTTCGTCGGTGACTCGTACGGCACAATTAGTGCCCGCGGAAAAGTTGAACTGCCCCAGGAAGCTCCAATTGCCCGCATTCGTCGTCTGGTTGGCGTAGGCGGTCTCCTCGCCGACCGGCGATCGGATGATAAACGGCACCCGGCTCGAGGCGTCTGTTCTCAGAGGATGCCACTGATAAACCCGGTACTCGCCGGAGACAGGAATGGTGGGTTTGAACTCGACGAACGAGTCGCCTGTCCCTGGTGTGTGGACGAGGTAATTGGTGCCGAAACTGTTGGTATCAGTGCCGCAGCTGGAGCCGAAGAACAACCCGTTGGAGAACGTGCGAACCACCGACCATGAGCCGGAGGCCGCGGCCTCCGCATCGTCCAGGACAATGTCGGCTACCACCCCAGCTGCGGAGCCGATGGGCCCGTCCTTAATGAATTTCCATTGGCCGATGCCGTGCAGATCGGAGCGCCAAAAACTGGCGCCGCGATAACCGCCAGGTGAGGGGCAGTTCGGATCGGCAGACAAGTAATCCAGGAACTCCATCACATCGCGTTCGTTGACCGAGGCCGTCACCCCGGCGCAGGGAGACCGGCCAGGGGGACCGTACACCTCCGCCACGGGCGCGAGCGGTTTGATGGCATTGGTCCAGAACACCTGAGCGCCGTTGATAACGTCGTTCGAGGTGCGGAGGCTGTTCTGCCAGTTAGCCCAATTCGCGTCCGCCCAGTTGATCCCGCCGCTGGCGGAAGCCACCACGCCGGTCCAACCCGAATGATAAATTTGCGGCAGCACCGCGTCACACCAGTAGCCGAATTCTTTATAAGGAAAGCTGGGGTGATAGCTGATGATCGGGAACGGAGCATGGGCGAGGAACTTGGAGGGCCAATGGGAACGCACTGCCGAACAAAGTTTCCAGGCCTTGGCCGCGCCGGCGGCTCCAATCCAGGGGCTGCTGCTCTCCCATTCCGCCTCCGCGTCCCAAACGAATCCATCTGCCCCCTGGCTAAGCACGTAATCCGCGACCGTGATTTCTCCGTTGATGTTCGCCCCATAGGATCGGTTGTAACCGAAAATCCATAGCCCGTTTGTGTGTGCTGTGTCCACCAAAGCGCGGGTGAACTGCGGTCCATGGTAACAACCTTTAAACAGTTGGTCGCTCGTCGCCGCTTTAACGATAAGATAACGGATACCCTGACTGCGGTAAAAAAGCATCAGGCTGGTCTCGTTCGTCACCGACAGGATATGGCCGCCCAGCCGGTTGGTGGCATCCGAGATGGAATAAACCCAATCGCCTTTACCCAGGTTGGCTGGATCGATCCCGCCGTCACGGACCTCGGCAACCGCCGCCTGGAGACACCAGCCAAAAACCAAGATTAGGAGGGCCGAACGGGCCGGCGCCCTAGGCCTGGGGTACAGGCTCACGCCCGGGCACGGAAAACGCACCTGCCTGAGCAAGGGGGATGGCACGGACCAGCTCAATCCAGCTCATTATGACGCATTCCTCACCTCAAGTCATCATTGGCATTGTCACCACACAATGGAGCGAGCGCATCCCGACAGTACCCCCGCCGGAGCGTTGGAGGATCCATAGCAGTACCCCTCCCTCTCCCTCAAGGAGACTCAAGGGAGAGGGAGAATCTTCGTCAGTCTGTCGAAAAATCCTGGATCACTGGGATTTCGTAAGGCCGCACATAGCTGCACCCTCTCCCCGCGGGGGGCGAACCGGGCGTGCTCCGAGGTACCGCCGGGATGCGCTCCAATGGAGCAAGACCACACCTGCGGCATGGTCAATCCCTCACTCGTCGGCTATAGTGCCCCCAATGCGTCTTGGTCCGCTGACATTGTCTTCCAACCTGTTCCTCTCGCCCCTGGCGGGTTACACGAACTTACCGTTTCGACTGACGGTCCGTGAACTCGGCGGCCTGGGATTGGCTACGACCGATCTGGTCAATGCCCGTTCGTTGTTGGAAAAACGCGAGAAAGCGTTGAAGCTCATCGAAACTCGCGAGGGGGATCGGCCGCTCGCCGTCCAGTTGTTCGGCTCCGTCCCCGAAGAAATGCGGGATGCCGCCGCCTATTTGGAATCACTCGGCGTCGCCTCGGTGGATATCAATATGGGTTGCCCGGTCCGCAAGGTGTGCAACGTCGGTGGTGGCTCCGCGATGATGACCGAGCTCAGCAGGACCGCCATGCTGGTCAAAGGGATGGTAGATGCCGTGCGGATCCCAGTGACCGCCAAGATGCGCCTGGGATGGGATGAAAAGAACCTTACCGCGCCGGACCTGGCACGGGCGCTGGAGGACGTCGGGGTGGCGGCCATCTTCGTCCACGGCCGCACCCGCGAGCAGGGGTTTGGCGGCCGGGTCAACCTGGCGGGCATCCGCGCGGTCGTCCAAGCAGTCAAGACCCTCCCGGTTATCGGCAACGGCGACATCACCACACCGGAGGCCGCGCAAACGATGCTGAACGAAACCGGAGCGGCCGGGGTGAGCATCGGACGCGGCGCCTTTTACAACCCCTGGATCTTCCAACACACGCTCCATTACCTGCAGACCGGGGAGCTCCAACCGGAGCCACCCTTCCAGGAACGGATTCGGGTGATGCGGCGGCATCTCGACTTGATGATCGAGGTTTTTGGCGAGAATCATGGGTGCCGGATGTTTCGCAAAGTGGCTCCGTGGTATGCGAAACGCTTCGGCCCGGCGGTTGAGTTTACCAAGCACGTGGTGATGATCTCGACACGCG
>Ga0105240_10001810_pt1 | contig 35993 bp, 28 predicted proteins | sample KBSC54metaG_FD_80426 | JGI IMG/M metagenome (GOLD analysis project Ga0105240, IMG submission 80426) | Corn rhizosphere microbial communities from Kellogg Biological Station, Michigan, USA - KBS C5-4 metaG | ecosystem: Host-associated > Plants > Roots > Rhizosphere > Soil | place: Michigan, USA... | reverse complement strand
TGGTGCGAACCAGCTTGACCACCTCGGCCTTGTATTCCGGGGTGAACTTCCGTCGTTGTCGCCGTCCCATGGATCACCATCTTCCTCATATCGGTGGTGTCCACAAAACCGGGGCAGGCTCAATCCCGGCTCAAGAATCCGATGGACCTCGATGGCAGCGGCAAGCAACTCGGAGACACGCTCATCAAGCTCCTTGGCCGGCTCCTCCAGCGTCTTGGCGTCCCTCGCCTCCTGGCGTTTCACACACCGGGTTTCGGCTGCCCTCCCGCGACGTTGCCGGCCTAAGTGAACGGCATTACCGCTAGCGAACCTCCCACTCCTGGCGGCCCAGCCCGGTGATCCATCCGCTGACGCGATCACCGGGCGACAGGAAGCCGAAGGCCTCGCGGTGCTGGTGCAGATGCCGGCTGTAGTCCTCGGACGGCCAGCGTAGGTAGCGCAGGCCGCGCAACAGCAGCGAGAGTCGATCCGCGAAGCCGGGCGCGCGGATGGCGGTCCCGCCCGGCGTCCCGGTGAGCAACAAGCTGCCGGCGGGAATGAGGCGGTGGCCCCCGCGCGCCACGCTGATGGGCCAGGGCCGGCCGTCGGGGCCCGGCATGGTGAGCGTCCGCTGCCGCCCTACCAAGGCCAGCAGTTCCAGGACCCCCTGGGTCAACTCCTCCAGCCGGGCGTCCTGGCGCAGCGTGTGCCGGCCGCGCGGCTGCCCGGTGGCGTGGGGATGGCCCAGCCCCTCGTCGACGGTCAGGACCATGCGCCGCAGCGCCGGCTCGTCTCTCACGAAGTGCGAGCCGGGGACGATCCACGGGCCCGCCGGCAGAAAAGTGGGTCGGCTCTTCGCGCGCGTGAAGCCGCCGCGCCGGTCACGCAGGATCGCCCCGCGCTCGGTGACGTCGTTGACCACCAGGTAGCCGAAGTGCGCGGTGGCGTCCACCTGGTCCAGACGATCGAGGTCGATGTCGCGCAGCGCGACGCACCCCAGCTCGAGTTCATAGTCGAGCAACGCGAGGGGCCCCTCAGCCTCTGCCGGTCCGGTGACGACGGGCGCGTAGGCGCCGGTGGGAACCACCGGCTTGGGGAACACGATGGGCCGTCCCCCTCCGGTCTCCTTCGCGTGTGCGCGGAACGTCAGGCCGAAGCCGATCACCAGCCGCACGCCGCGCTCCAGTTGTTCGGCGTCGATGTCGACCGGCGAGAGCAGCCGCTCCGGCAGCTCGCCCCGCTCGAGCGTCACCACCTCCGCGCCGGCTGACCCGCCTTCGACGCCGGATTTCTCCAGCTGCCGCGCCGCAACCTGGAAGGCTCCGGCCTCGACGGCGTCCAGCAGCCCGGGGCCAAGACCGTGGCGGGCAGTCAGATCGACGAGCCGCCGCGGCAGTCCCTGCACCGCCTCGATGACCAGCCCCAAGCGCGGCGTGCCGTCGCCAGCCAGGAATCGCGCCAGCCGCGGGACGGTCTCCGGCGCCTCGCCGGGAAAAAGATCCCCGGGCCCGATCGGCCGGCGGGGGTCGTGGACAGCCAGGCGGCCCAGGCGTGACCGGACGGCCCGGCGAGCAGCCGCCGTTCCCATCTCAGGCGCCCGCGTAGTCGCGCACGACGCGCGGAAACCGCTCCGCGAACTGCTGGTCAGCGACCAGCCGAAGCACCTTGAACTGGCCGTCGCGGGCGCCTCGCTGCAGCTCTTGTCGCTCGAAGGCGTCGAACTGCCCCGGCTCCAGGACGCGCAGCACCGCCGGCCCCAGGCGCCCCGACTTGCGCTTGGCCGCGTACTCGATGTTGTGGCGGCAGAGGGCCTGATCCAGCTGGCGCGCGGTGCGCGTTCCCTCCTCGCCGGCCGGCGGCGCATCGTACTCGACCAGGAACAGGTACGAGGGCTCGCGGTCCACCGCGGGCGGCCGGCCTATCGCGGCGACGAACGTCCGGTCCGTACGTCGCTGATCCAGCGTCTCGTCGATGGCAGCCAGCACCTGCGTCTCGGTCAGCTTCTCGCCGGTGAAGTTGACGATTCCCTTCTCCTTCTGGACGAACCGGATCTCGGGGGTGCGCAGGTGGAAGCCCGTCACCTCGACGATGTCGTGCATGGCATAGCGGCACAGCCCGCCCGACGTGGTGACGTACACCAGGTATCGCCCCCCTACCTCCACTTGATCGACGGTCAGCAGATCGGTTGGCCGCGGCTTGCGGTCGGTCTCGGCGGGGAAGAATTCGTAGACGTTGGTGGCGACGGCGAGCGGTCCCGCGTCTCCTTCGTCCGACAGGGGCACCGAGCCGCGACACTCGCTGGCGAGCCACCCGAGATCGCGCACCGGCAGCCCCTCGCGATAGTAGGGCGCCAGCTGATCGAGGTAGGGGCCCACCGTTCCCCCCTTCCAGCAGGCGAGCAGCGCCATCTCGGGCCAGACGTGGCGAGGCAACAGGCGCCCTCCGCCGGCCGCCGCCGCCTGTTCCAGCGCTCGGGCGCGCGCGCGATCGGGCCGCAACCCGCCCTCGAGCTGGCGCCGGATGTGGGGCGGGAGACCGAGCACGGGGTCGAGCGTTCCGTCACGCACGTCACGCACCAGCTGCTCGGTGCGCGCGCTCAGCTCGCGTGCCAGCAGCAGGATGGTGCTGGGATTCGGCGTGCCGATCACGCGGATCGAGTGCATCACCGCGATCCGCAACATGGCGTAGTAGCGGGCGCGGTAGTCCGGGATCTCGCTTACCTCGTAGGGCACCGGGTACATGCCCCGCATCACCTTGGGCATGTTTCGGTAGGCATGTCCCCCCTCCGATCCGCAGCCCGTGCCGTCAGCGGCGCGTGTCTCGATCTCGGGGCTGGCCGGCTGCAGGATGGCGCCCTCCATGACCTCGGGGTGATCGCGCATGACGCCCGACAACCACAACCGCATCACGCCGGCCTTGGCGCGACGGCTGGCGTCGGTGACCGGGATGAACTTGGCGGGCCCCGTCGTCCCGCTGGTCATCGCGTAGAACACCGGCCGCGCGCGCGTGAGCTGGTCGGGTTCGCCCCGACGGGCCGCCTCCACGAACGGCTCGATGTCTTCGTACTCGGTCAACGGCAGCTGCTTCTGGAACCCGCTGAACGAATCGATTGACCCGAACTGGTGGCGGCGGCCGAACGCGGTGCCCGCGTTTTCGTCCAACAACGCGCGCAGCAGGGCCTCCTGCTGCCGCATGGGGTGCAGGCACCGGGCGTCGAAGTGGGCCAGCGTCCGCGGGCCGATCAGATCGAACAGCAGCTTCACCCTGGTAATCATGGTCGCTCCTTTGCCTGCGCCTGCCGCGGGATGGGGGCGCCGAACGCCGCCCGCCGGCCGGCGTACCTCGCCAGCGTGTCGACGTCGACGCGCGTGCCAAAGCCGGGGCCGTCCGGCGCAGCGGGGGGAAGTCCCCCGTAGCCGAATTGAAGAACTGGGCGCACCGGGTCGACCCGCAGCAACCGCTCGCCGAAGCAGCCCTCCAGGTGATCGATGTTCGCCGCGGGTCCTCGTTCGGCCGCCAGCGTGTGCACCAGGGCCAGCTGGGCGGCGGAGAGCTGAGACGTCTCTCCCACGAGGCAGCCGACGTGCAGGGCCAACCCGGCGGCCAGGGCTTGCCGGCAGCGGGCCAGCGCCGCGACCAACCCGCCGCACTTCGCGATCCGGACATTGACGCCGGTGCAGGCGCGCGCCGAGATCAGGCGCTGCAGCGACGCCGCGTCGTGGAAGCTCTCGTCGGCGATCACGGCCAGGCCCGTCTCGGCTGTGAGGCGCGCCAGCCCTTCGATGTCGGCCGCGGCGAGCGGCTGTTCGAAGCTCTCGACCCCCAGGCGGGCCAACCCGGGCATGGCGGCGCGGGCTTCGGCGCCTGTCCAGTCCATGTTGCTGTCGACGCGGATCCTGGCCCCGCGGCCCAGCATGTGGCGCGCCAGCCGCACGCCCGCGGACGACCGGCGGTCGACCTTGACCTTCACGTCTCGAATTCCGTACGCCCGCGCCTTCAGCAGGCGCACGATCGCCCGCGATCCGCCTTCACCCGAGAGGACCACGCTGTAGCGAAGGCCGCTGGGCCAGTCGTCAGACGCCCCGACGGCCGCCGGCCCCGGCGGCAGGCCGCGCTGCAGCTGCGTCGCGAAAGTGCGGCCGAACGCGTCGATCAGCGCGAGATCGATCGCGGTCCAGGCCGCCGCCTGGGGCGTGCCCGCATCGACCCAGTCGGCGGGTGCCTTCCCGTCGCAGCGCGCGAGAAACTCGAGGACCTCGTCGAACGACGTGAAGGTCATCCCCAGCAGCTGCGGCAGGATGCGTCCGGCCAGCAGGTCGAACGCGCTGCCGCGCTCCTCGCCCGTCACGTAGGGGCGGGGAAGCGCCTCGCCGTAACCGCAGCACTCTTCGTCGGTCGAGAAGCGGACGAACAGGCTGGACGACGACGCGCGCTGGGCCGCGGCGTGTGTGAAGCGCTGTCGAAACGGCAGATCCAGCTCGAACAGCTCTATGCCGGACAGACGCGGCATCAGTGAGGCTCCCGGCTGGCCAGCCAGGCCGCGAGATCGCCCAGGAAGTCGGCGCGCTGGTCGCTGAACTCCAGGATGTGACGCGCGCGGCGATAGACGACCACGTCCAGCTGACCCGTCGCCCGGCGCAGCAGCCGCAGGCCGCGCGCGTTGTCGCAGATGGTGTCCTGGCCAGCCAGCCCCACGAACAGCGGCAGGCGCAACAGCGCCGCCGCGCGGGGAAGGCGGAAGCGCGCCCGCCAGATCTCGAACAGCAGGCGGGCAGGGACGAACCGCAGCGCCATCGAATCACCGCGCACCATCTCGACGTAGGGCGCCAGCTCGCTGAAGTCTTCCGGCGCCAGGGGGACGCGCTGGCGGCGCTCGCCGCGGCCGGCCGCACTGGCCAGGATGCCCAGCTTCGCCAGCGGGCCAAGCGCGGTGTGCGTGTACAGCGCGGGCGTGGCGAGCGCCAGCGCCGCCACGCGGGCCGGCCTGTGAACGGCTGCATACAGCATCGCGAGCAGGGCGCCGAAGCAGTGCCCGACCAGGTGGACCGCCTGGAAGCCCGTCCCCTCGAGCGCGTGCAAGACCACCGCGTCCAGCTCGACCAGCAGATCGTCGATGCGAGCCCCGAGCTCGGGGGGCCCCTGGCTGACACCCGACCCGCAACGATCGAAGGCGTGGACGGGCATCCCGCGCGCGGCGATGTGGGTCGCTGACTGGACGAACCATCCAGAATGGCTCTCCAGGCCGTGCAGCATCACGACGGGCCGGCCCCCGCCGGCCAGGCCGTACTGTCGAACGGGGATGCGGTACCCGCCGGGTGCGTCGATCCAGTCCGGCGCAGGCGCGGCGCCGACCAGCGTCGTCATGCCCGATGGGGACGCTTCGACCCGCACTGGCTCAGCCACCGGAGGTCGCGACGACGGGCATGACCGCGGATGCGGAAAAGAGAGAGGGCGACCACATACGTACCGGGCGATTCAGCAACCACCGTGCCGCGTCCACGTGCCCATCTGGCTTGGGATGGTGCAAAAACGCGCAGAATCTGCGGCGGCACCCGTGTGGGCCGCAAAGTTTCTTCCGCAGGGCAGGTTGAAAGTCGCCTTGAACGGCGCACATGGTCGGCGTAAGACGCCCCTCCCCGCATGATCACCGCCCAGAACCTTTCCATCGCGTTCGGCAGCCAGACCCTGTTCGAGGAGGTGGACGTCAAGTTCACGCCCGGCAATTGCTACGGCCTCATCGGCGCCAACGGCGCCGGAAAGTCGACGCTCCTCAAGTGTCTGGCCGGCAAGGTCGAGCCGACCTCCGGCTCCGTCAGCATCGAGCCGAACAAGCGGCTGAGTATGCTCTCCCAGGATCACTTCGCCTTCAACGAGGTGCCAGCCCTGACGGCGGTCATCATGGGGCACCAGCGACTGCACGCGCTGATGGTGGAGAAGGACGCGCTGTACGCCAAGCCCGACTTCAGCGAGGCCGACGGCGTGCGCGCGGGTGAGCTGGAGGCTGCCTTCGCCGACCTGAACGGCTGGGACGCCGAAGCCGAGGCCGCCAAGCTGCTGAGCGAGCTGGGCGTTCCCGCGGACAAGCACGCTTCCCTGATGAAGGACCTGGCCGACACCGAGAAGGTCCGCGTGCTGATGGCCCAGGCGCTGTTCGGCAACCCGGACATCCTGTTGCTGGACGAGCCGACGAACCATCTGGACGTCGACTCGATCCTCTGGCTGGAGGAGTTCCTGCTGGACTTCCCGAACACCGTGGTGGTCGTCTCGCACGATCGCCACTTCCTGGACAAGGTCTGCACCCACATCGCCGACATCGACTTCGGCAAGGTCACGCTCTATTCCGGGAACTACACCTTCTGGTACGAGACCAGCCAGATGGCGCTGGCCCAGCGCTCGGCGGCGAACAAGAAGAAGTCTGAGCAGATCGACGACCTGAAGGCCTTCATCGCTCGGTTCAGCGCCAACGCCTCCAAATCGAGACAGGCGTCTTCGCGCAAGAAGCTGCTGGACAAGATCACGCTGGACGACATCCGGCCGTCGAACCGGAAGTACCCCTTCATCCAGTTCAAGGCGGAACGGGCCCTGGGCAAGGAGATCGTGCGCGTGGAGGGCCTGCGCAAGACGATCGGCGGGGAGGTGCTGTTCGACGGCCTGAGCTTCTTCGTGGGCCGCGGCGACCGCATCGCGCTGGTGGGAGACGATCGGGTGGTCTCCGCCCTGTTCGACGTCCTGGCCGGCGAGTCCAAGCCCGACGCGGGCACCGTCACGTGGGGGACCTCCACGCAGGTCGCCTACTTCCCGAAGGACAACAACGGCTACTTCGCCGAGGACAGGAGCGTGCTCGAGTGGCTGCGCCAGTACGCGCCCGACACCCGCGACGAGCCCTTCATCCGTTCGTTCCTGGGCCGCATGCTCTTCACCGCGGACGAGGTCCACAAGAACGTGAAGGTCCTGTCGGGGGGCGAGCGCGTGCGCTGCATGCTCTCCCGGCTGATGCTGCAGGATCCGAACACGCTGGTGCTGAACCAGCCCACCAACCACCTCGATCTCGAATCGATCACGGCGCTGAACAATGGTCTTCTGAAGAGCGACGCCTCGATGATCTTCTCCTGCCACGACGTGCAGTTCGTGGACTCGCTGGCCAATCGGGTCATCGAGCTGTCCGGGAAGACCACCTACGACCTGCGCATGAGCTACGCCGAATATCTCGCGGACGCCGACCGACTGGCCAGGGTCGGCCGGTCAGAGCACAGATCAGCGCTCTAGTCCTCGGGCGACGCGCGGCGGCGCTCGCGGGCCTGCTCGCGGCGCATGAACAGGTACAGGCTCTCCACCTTGGCCCGGGCCCAGGGCGTCCGGCGCAGGAACTTCAGGCTGGACGCGATGCTGGGATCGTCGGTGAAGCAGCGGATCTTCACCTGCTCGCCAAGCTCCGCCCACCCGAAGTGCGCGACCAGCTCGGTCAGGATCACCTCCAGGGTGATGCCGTGGAGGGGATCTTTCGAGCCGGCGACCATGGCGAGACCTTACCAGGGGGCCCCGCACGCCGCCTCGATCGCGGCATCAATCGAGTCCCCTTCGGCTGGCGGTTAGCCGCGCCTTCGAAAGTGGTGTGACGGCTCGGTGGAAGATTCGGCGCGCGCGACGTTGTTGATGCAGGCGAGCCATGGAGCGTTCATTGCGCGGCGCGGGAGGCGATCAGCCAAGAGCCGGGGCGCGCCCGGGAGAGGGGCGCCGGCAGGGGATGCTGGGGATCCTGGCGCTGACCCTGCTGGCGTCCTGCTACTCGTGGATCGGACGCTATCAGACGATCCAGGGCAAGGAGACCTCGGCGCACCGTCCGTACGTCGACGCGAGCGGGCGCCACTTCTGGTACGTCGACATCAGCGCCCGCAACGAGAACGGGTCGACCGAAGGATCTGCGAATCCGGCCACACCACCCGCGGCACACGGCAACCGGCGGGAGAACTACGTCAACGACCTGTTCTCATGCCGGCCCGTGGTCCCCGTGGTCTGGCCCCGTGACCACCTGACGCCGGTGGAACGGGCGGGGGCGCCCCCCGTGGACCTTGGGGCGGCGACGGCGGGGACTCTCGTCTTTCGCCTCGGGCTGATCAGCGACGTTCACATCCGCCAGCCTTCGGTGAAGCTGTTCAGCGACGTGGTCAGCCGGGACCTCGATGCGATCATCAACTCTTTCGAGAGAAACGGCTACGAGGAGGCGTTCAGCACCGCCGTGTTCGCGGCGACGATCGCCGCCTTCAACCAGCTGGGCGGCGACCTCAAGCCGCGGGTGGTGATCAACACCGGCGACGCGACCGACGCCGGGACCATCGAGGAGGCCTACGACTTCGTCAGCGTCATGCATCACCTGCGGTACCCGATGCTGTACGCGCTGGGGAATCACGACGATGCCATCTTCGGAAACTACAAGAAGGAGCTGGGCTACACGAAGGACGCCGGGCCGACGTTCTTCCCCATCGGACAGCGGCCCCGGTTCCTGACGTTCTTCGACGCCGTGCCGGTGGTGGCCGGGTTCAACGAGCAGCGCCTGCCCACGCCGTTGAACTATCCCAGCGCGTCGCTGAACGCCCGGTGGGGTGTTGTGAACCTGAAGCGCGAGAACGATCCCGCGGTGGAGCTGGAGAAGCCCCACAACGCCTGTACCCTGAGCGATCCGCGCTGCGACACCACCCACTGCAGTGGGTTCGATCTGGGGCCACGACCCCCGTCGTACAGCGCGCCCGCGGATGGGCACGCGCGGTGTGAAGAGTACCCGGGCTACTATTCCGTCGTCGTCCCCGGCTCCGATCCCGATCCGGGGTCGCCGTCCACCACCGTGCAGTTGATCGCGCTGAACACCACGCGCGAGCAGGCCTGGGGTCAGGACGCCGCGTTCGACGATGGGCAGCGCGCGTGGCTGCAGCAGCAGCTGCAGCAGCCGGCCACGGTCACCATCGTTTTCATGCACCACCGCCCTTCCGCGGTTCCCGGGTTGCTGCCGATCCTGAACGAGGTGGCGGCCAGGCGGCCCACGGTGGCCCTGTCCGCCCATGACCACTCGCACGCCATGGCCTGGCTGGGGCACCTGTGGGAGGTGAACACCGGCTCGCTGGAGGAGTTCCCCCAGTGGGGGCGCCTGATCGAGATTCGCCAGCGAGGAGGCCGCACGTACCTGAACGCCAGAACGCTGCGACCACAGCTGCCGGTCCTGGCCGCGCCACCGGACCTGACCGCCGCAGGCGTCGGCACGGGCGCCTACCCCGATCACTGGGATACGCAGGGGGCGATCGATCGCCGGCTCATCGGCCTCGGCGGAAATCCCGCCGACATCGCGGCGCGCGCCGCCCGGCTGAAGAGGCGGCAGCAGCTGGAGTCCTGGTTCGAGGCGCAGTTCGCCAGGTGCGACGTCATCGCGGCGCGCGCCCCGGGCCAGTGCGCCAGGGGTGAGCCCGCGGCGCTGGAGGAGTCCGCCCAGTGCGGCTACCTCGGCGCGCTGTATGACCACCTGATGGTGGGCGCCAGCGGCCAGTCGGGAGCCGAAGCCAGTCGGCAGGCGAACGTCGCGGTCGACATATCCCCCTGATCCCCTGACGCATGATCACCCCCCACTGGCGAGGAGGCAGCCCATGGCAACCGCAGAGGAACTGATCGCCGAGGCCGCGAACGCCATCCAGCAACTGCTGAACGTGTTGTGTCGGGACAGCGTCCACGTCGGTTCGCAGCTCACGCAGGCGGGCACTTCGCTGGCGATCGATCTGATCGCGACGGCGTCGCCGGCCGACGAGGCGGCGTTGCAGGCCCAGGGGGCGGACGGCGCGCTGCTGACGATCGCCTCGGCGATCGGCGCCCGCAGCGGCATCGCGACCGTGTCGTTCCAGTTCGGATGACGGCGTTGCAAGGGACCGCACCGATGACTGACCTGGCGGAAGGCCATCTTCTGACGCTGGCCTCGCCTGCCGAGACGCCCTACTGGCAGTCGAACCGGACTACGTAGTTCGAGCAAGTGCGCTCGGAACTACCCTGATCCACGTTGTTGCAGATCAGTCCGATCGACTTGTCGAACGTGGCCAGCTGATCGTTCGGGGCGTAGCCGGTCCAGGTCGTCGGAGCACCATTTGCGTCTGTCCCCGTCGTCTGGACTTGTAACGCATAGGCCTCGCCTATCCCTCCGGACGTCGCACACAGCCCCGTGTAGTGAAACCTCTCTTCGTGATCGCCGTCGGGGAACAGGGTGTTGCTGTGCCATTGGGTCCAGAAGTAGTTCGTGTTGGGCATCTGGAAGGGATCGCCGGTGACGGTCGGATACACGCACAGATAGCGGGTCATGTAATCGTGACAGGTGTGTCCCGGTGGCTGATCGGTGTTGAGACACACGAGTCCGTCGCGGAGATTGAACATCCTGAGGCGATCGGGAAGGTCGTCCGACTTGAATACGATCTCCGGGCTTCCCACGGCGTGAGCTTCGACACGGACCGGCTGCTGGCAGGAGATGTTCGGATAGTCCCGCTGTTCATCGGCCAACAACTCGGAGTCCCCTATGGAAGTGGCGGGGTTGTGGTTCATCCAGCGGTAGGGACTGGTGACGGACGAGGGTCTCATGGCGCCGCTGTTGACGAGCCGGTTCCCCTCCCCGGCAAGACTGAATGTCGAGCCAGATGGAAACTGAAAGAACACATGACACCCTGCCGCACAGGTGTCCCCCACGTTACCGGTGCGACTATCTGTATCTTTGAATTCGTGACCGGCGAGCCCCCAGTTCGGAGGGCCAGGCACATCGGCACCGATGATTTCGTCATTGAGCGCGGTTTCAAACCCGAAGCTCGCGTCGACCACGTTGAATCGGCTCTGAAACGTATCGTGTCCATTGTTGAACATTCCGAAGGCCTGCATGGTCTCGGCGGCGTCATCGGCGACGTAGGGGCCGCCGAAGCGATGACAGTCGACACACCGGGCTGGCGAACTCCCCGCCTGTACGTTGAACTGCCAAAAGCCCGTGGCGTTGGCCCCCGCGGCAGCAGCGTCGTCATCGAGCGACGGAAACGCGACAGGCGGAGCGTGGCCGTTTTGACTTCCTCCGTCGACGGCGGCCATCATGCACGTCGCCCCGGTACTGCGACTGTGAATGCTCATCTCGAGGGCGCCCAATCGCTGCTGGTTGGGCTCGTCGACCGAGCCGCAGTGAAATAGCGCATCGACGTCGTCCGAAAGCTTGACGTAACCCAACCGCATATTGGCGGTACCGTTCGCGGTAAACCTGAGCGTGTTCGCTCCCAGACATGATCCGGCCGGGGGCATCTGGGTGACATTGAGGCGCTGCTTGCAGCAGTTGACCTGGTCCATGAGGGTAGGCGTGCCCTGAACGTTGCACATGTCCGACGTCATGCTGAAGGACACGCTGAAGATCTGGTTCTGCCTCACCGTCGCGGTGCCCGTGCTGATCAGCGCGGTGGTCCCGGCGAGCCTCGCCGAGACCTGGTAGGTCAGCCCGGCCGGGACCCCGCTGATCTGGTAGTTGCCCTGGGCATCGGTCGTCGCCGTCAGGTTGGACAGATCGATGGGCACTGTACTGTTGAGGGCGCGCAACGTGACAACCGCGTTGGCGAGCGGCGCCCCCTGATAGGTCGCCTGACCGGCGATCGAACCGGGCGCCTGCGTGCAATTTGTCCCACCCCAGCCCAGGTCGCAGGCACAGGCGACCGCACCGCTGGTTGCGCCCTGAACACAGTGCTGATGGGCCCCGCACGTGCAAAGCGAGCCTCCCCATTCGATCGCCACATAGTTGTCGAACGCCGCGACCTCGGCGTCGGAGATGCTTCGCGGAACGACAGACACCTCTGCGACGTCGCCATTGAACAATCCCGTCGGAAGGTAACTGGACATGCCGACCAGGAAGGTGTCCGGGTTGATGGCGCCAATGTTGCCAAGGCCGCTGGACGGAACGCTGTGGCCATCGACGGTGACCGTCATCGTGTTTGGCGTGTAGCGCCAGATCAGGGCATGGGGCGCTGTTCCTAGCGTGACCGCGTCGGGCAGTTCTTGACTTCTGCCGCTCTCGTCCGTTCGCAGGAGATCCGGCATGGAATCGCCGTTCAGGGTCTTGAGTGAACACGACGTTCGTCCGGCCCCTCCCGCGTTCCACCAAGCCGCGATGGCGGCGTTCTGACCGGCGACGCCTTGTCGCACCACCGCCAGCACCGTGAAAGGTTGATTGTTACCCGTCGGCGCGGCCGACCAGGCATCGCGTCGCAAGCCATCGTTCCCGTTGAAGTGCAGCGCCGGCTTGCTGCCGGGCCACGATGACACCAGCGTCGGACGGCCCGAGTAGAATGCCTGCATCAGATCCAGATGGTTCTGGGTCCGATCAAACCAGGTGGATACACCACCGTCGGAGATGACGACCTCTTGCGGGTTGGCGTGGTACCAGGCGAGCGGCGTCAGGTTAGCGGGGCTACCCGAGGGCGGGACACTGCCCACGCAGACTCCACGCCAGCAATGATCGGCATAAGTCTGGGCGTTGCCGTCGTCGCAGCGCGTGGTGTCGGGGGCCGGCAAGTTGTTGGCGTCGTGGCAAGGGCCGCCAGTCAGCGGCGCGGTCGTGATGTGCCACGCTGCCCGGGAGTAGTCCATGTAGTTCTGGATGTCGGCATCGGTCAGGGCGTGCGAGATGATCATGAGCTCGGCTATGTCGCCCTGAAACAGGCCCGTCGGCAGAAGAGACCTGGCCCCCACCACCAGCGGCATGGCGCGGAGCACACCGATCGCGGGCATGCTGGCGCTCGACGTCGACACGCCATCGAGCACCTGGGTCATCACACCGGTGGACGGCTGGTACCGCCAAGCGACGACGTGATGCGCCGTCGTGCCGAGATCCTGAGAGCCCGCGTAGGCCTGGCCAGGACTGAGCGAGAACACACGCCACATGTCCAGCAAGCTCATCGTCCCAGCTTTTCGAAGGCCCGCCAGCGCGTATCCCTGCCCGTTCGGATCCCAGAAGGCCGCGACGGAAGCGTCCTGCGCCGCGGCGGACCTGATGACCGCGAGAATGGTGAACTCCGTCTCTGTGCCGCTAGGAACTGACGACCACGACTGGTTCGAGAGCAGTTGGCTCCCATTGAAGGTCACGGTCGGCAGGGCGGTGCCCCAGCCGTTGGCGTTGTAATGAGGACGGCCTGGCGTGAATGTCTGCGTCAGATCTCTGTGGTGACTGGTCTGGTCGAGCCACGTGGCCACGTTGCCACTGCTGTCCGTCGTCACGCCGGCGACCGCGGTGTACCAGCCTTGCGTCCAGCTATCGAACGCGTGCGGCGTCCAGCCCGGCGTCAGCGCTCCTTGTCTGGCGGCCACGGTCCGGTTGGCCGGTGCGTCGTTGGTCGGGTTTCCCTTCGAGCTACACCCCAACGAGGCCAGCATCGTCAGCCCACTCGCCAGAAACGCGATCGAGGTTCTGATTCCCATCACGAGTCCCTCCTCCCGAGCCGTGACCCGCCCGCGAGCCGCGGACAGGAATTGCGCGAGTATTAATCCGCAGAAGTCGGTTCGGGGCAAGCGACCGCGCCATCCAACGCGCGCGAGGTCGCCCCCGGCGTACACCACCGCGGTGAAACGCTGCGCGTCCCCGCGCGGGACCCTCGTCAGGTCGCGGGTGCTGGCGTGCAGCGCCTTGCTGGCAGGGGCGCCGGGACCCTGGGGCCCGCGCAGCGCCGTGGTCGAAGTCTCTTGGACCGTCTTACCCGACAGGGCTCGTAGCGCCATGGCTCGTTCGCGTCGCCGCTGAACCAGCGTATCGTCTGTCATACTCGGTCCCCGCAATCGGCCCGTAGCCGCCGCCTCCCCGCCATTGCAGGTTCGTGCATCCCACCTGCAAGGACTTGCATGCGAGGCCGCGGCCCAGGGGTATCCGGCTGTCGCACCCGCCCCTCACCGGCGGAGAGCGCGGCGCGCGTGTGGGCTGCTCAGCTTGAGCAGGTCGAGGAGGTGTCGTGGTTCGTTCATGGCGCAGCCTGAGCACGATCCGGCGCGGACGCCCTCCCGTCGACGCGAAGGTCGATCGCGGTCCGGGCCTTGCTGTTCTCCGGGGCAGGAGGATCGCGAACATGCTGACCCGGTTCCAAGGCCTGATCCGAGCACGAACGTCCCGGTTGATGCTGGCTGCGCTTCCATTCACGTTGGTTGCCTGCGGCCAGGGGGGCGGGAACGCACCAGCCGAGGTGGAGCCATCACGCTCCAGCGCGGCGCTCACGGTATCGGTGGGTCCGACGCCCGCGGCACAGCAGGCCGCGGGTGCACAGCTCTTCGTGCAAGCGCCGTTCGTGTGGGACTCGGGAGAGTTCGATCTCGACATCGTCGACGACATCAACAGCGATCCGGCGCTGAACCAGCGGCTGGCCATCCCGTACGACAGCGTGGAGGGCGAGTTGAAGGACAAGCTGGACCAGCTGACGCAGGATCCCTTGCTGGCGGGCGAGCCGGAGGCGCCCGACGGCTCGCACGTGTTGTGGACGGTGACGTTGAGCGCGAGCGCCCGCTTCTCGCAACGCGGCCAACCGCGCCTCACCCCCTGGGGCGACGCGACATCGAACGGGGTGCACGCCGAGCTCGACACGCAGCTGGAGGTGAACCTGAACGCGCACATCCATATCCACGCGACCTCGCCGATCGTCCCCGATCCGGATGACGTGGACGTGCCGCTGCATGCCCTGATCGGTGGACATGTGCGCGCCGATCTGGCCTTCTTCCCGGTCATCCGCGCCGACGGGCTGCAGGCGTGGGTGACGCTGGATCAGAGCAACGTCGACATCGTGGGGCTGGACGGCACGGCGATCGGCGCGGGCGCCGTCATCGGCGCAGGCATCGGCATCGTCACCGGCGGCTCCGTCATCACCGACGCGCTCCTCGGCGCGATCACCGGCGAAGCGACGTTGCAGCTCGCCAAGGACCAGGCCAAGGACATCATCCTCGACAAGGCCGGCAAGGCGTTCGCCTCGTCGCACGACCAGCTCACCGCGGCGCTCAACAAGGCCGTCCAGCCCGCCATCACCAGCGCCAACGACGTCCTCGGGCAGCTGCGCTCGATGCCGCTGCCGGGCACCGGCCAGACGCTGGGGCAACTGGAGGACCAGCTGGGGATGAGCCTCGATGTCCGCTCGGCCACCCGCGACAACATGTTTCGCACCGCCTTCACCGCCCGCTTTGCCGGCGTCCCGGCAGCCGGCGTGATGAGCGGCCGCTTGCGGTTCCCGAAGCGCCGCTGCGAGTACGGGAAGGTGGGCGAGGAGATCGTCGGCACGTTCCTGTCCCCGTACGCGGTCGTCGATGCGAACCAGCAGCTGGCGGCGACCGGCTGCAATGTCCCCGAGCTCGCGCAGCTCGTTCACCGGGTGTTCCACGGCGCCAGCCCAGAGCGCGTGCTTCAAACTGGGGACGCCGCGAACGACCTGCCCACCTGGGCCCCCCTGGGCGATGTCCAGGTGGGCGAGATGCAACAGACGGACGACAGCTATGACTGTCCGTTCACGGTGACCGGCCTGCCCCGCGCCGCCTTCATGGAGCTTCTGGCCGACAGCGGCTCGACGCTGGCGGGTGAGCTCAGCAACCGTCACCTCACCGACGGCCAGGATTCCGCCTACGAGATCCCTCTGCACGCCGCGGAGAAGCTCGGTGGGCGCTTCGTGCTGCTGGAGCAGGACGGCGTCTCGATCGTGCTCACCCACGACGGGACTGCCATCGCGACGCTCGACATCGGCGGCCCGGCGCCCACGGTGCCCGGCGACTGCCCCCTCATCCAGCTGTCGAGCGGGGGCGGGCAGGCGCAGGTCGACCCGCGCGGTGTGGTCCCCGACAGCGAGAACTGCCCCCAATGTGGAGGAGGCCAGCAAAACCCCGGTGACGACGTGATCAACCCGGTGGCCGACCAGCCCGGAGATCCGAGCGCCCAGCAAGGTAGCCCGGTCGTCGCCGAAGATCCCGCCGCCGCAGAGGCCGCCGTCGACAATGGGGCCGCGGCGGCCGCACCGGCGGCGGCTTCGCAGCCCGCGGCGGCGCCGGCCGCGACCGGCGACACGACCCACGGGAGCATCACGGCGGCGTCCGACAACTCGCGCGCCTACGTCACCGCCACGTCCTCGGTCAGCAGCGCGACACGCGTCTCGGCGACGGCCGCGGCGGCGCGCGCGGCGTCGGCCCAGCACCTGATGTTGCGCTGACTCCCTCTCCGATTACCGACCACCGAGCCACCGGGACGGCGACGCCCCGGTGGCGCGTTCTTTTTCGCCGGAGGTGAGTCGTGCCAAGGAACGGCGGGCCGGCCCGGGGGTTGACGGTGGCGCTGGCCGGAGAGACGACGATGCTGGTCAAAGTGCCGCTGCCGCCGCTGCCGCCCGCGCCGCCACTTCCTCCCGAACCGCCCGCGCCACCGCTTCCCGCGGTCCCTCCCGTGCCGGCTACGCCGTAGTCGTTGTCGAACGCCACGCCGTCGAAGGGCACCACGATGATCTTGCTGCCGTGGTTGGAGCCTCCTGGGATCGAGTTGTCCTTGTCGACGTCGGCGACGGCCCAGGTCACGTGCGTGACGTGCCCGTTTTGCAGGACCACGGACGGACGCTCCATCTTGTACCACTTTGTGTAGGTCGTGCTGGATGAGCTCACCGGTCGGGTTCGGACAGGCCGTCCAGGGGCCATCGAGCGAGGTGACTGATAGATGGTGAACGGGACCACCTCGCTGACGATGACGGCGTACGTGCCGTCGGGAAGCTGCAGCGCCGTGGTGTTGTGACCGTGGTGTGAGCCGCTGCTCCAGACGTACCGTTTTCTGTTGTAAGGCCCCAGCACCCCCTGGGTGCTGACCGCGTGGTAGCTCTCGGAGTTCGTCCAGCCGGGATTGAATCCGTTCGAGTCGGCCTACCTGCTCATGAACATGTGAAACGTGCCGTCCGTCCCGGGAATGATCTGCCCGTCCCAGTAAAGATAGGTGGGGGCCACCCCCGGCCGTTCGTGCTCTCGATCCCGTTGCAAGTGTCCCTAGGAAGCACGCCCGCGACGCCCCAGGTGGCTGAGGTGAGCGGCGCGCAGGTGATGGGCGTCGGTTTCAAATAGTCGATGAACGTCTTCGTGGGGGCGGATTGATTGAGGGCGGCGGGAACAGCGGCGGCTGCCGCGCCCTGCGAGGCGTCCTCTTGCTCGCCGGAGCAGCCGGCGGCCATGACCAGCAGCGCCGCAGCCAAGGGGACGGATGGAAAACCCTGCGCAATCAGACATCGTTAACTACATTTACGAAAGCCGCGACCGAACTACAACGCCAGAAAACGTTACCTGAAATACAGCGCGGAAGACTGCATGTCCGGGGACGCAGATAGTGACGGTCTTCCCGGGCGGGCCGTGATATCGAGTGCGAATGCCTCACGCCTGCCGGCTTCGCCTCGGTTCGGTCACGGGACTGGCAAGCCTGACGCTGCTGGCAGCCTGCGCCGGCGCTCAGTCGCAATCCGGCTATCAAGAACAGCAGCAGGCGGCCTTCTACGGGGAAATGCTGCAGCAGCAAGCCCTCGCCCAGGCTGCGCAGCCCCAGCCGGCCGCCGCGACGCAGGCGGCGCCCCAGGGGGCCCCGGCCGCGCAGATCCCGCCGCAGGCCTTGACCGTCGTGGCTGCACAGCGCGGCGCCGCGCCGGCGGTTGACCTTACCCCGGCACGCATCGACGGCCAGCCCGTCACCAGCGCGGAGCTGGCCGCGCACCAGGACGCGACCGGGCTGCCCCGGGCCCAGGCGCTAACCGATCTGATCGATGTGACCCTGCTGAAGACCGCGGCGTCACGCCATGGACTCCCCATCCCGGCCGGCGCGTTGACCGGCGCGGCGCGCACCGATCTCGAACGCGCCCTGGCGGACAAGCTGGACCTGAACCGGCGGACGCGCCTAACACGACCGTCCACGCGGCGGTCCGCGCGCGCCTCCTCGAGGGCAAGGTCATCGAGATCCTCGAGTTGCCTGGGACGCCCTAGGGTCAGCGCCCGCCGTGCCGTCGCAAGACGTCTGCGACGTCGTTGTGTCCTTCTTTGACGGCGACCGCCAGGGGCGTCCGGCCGTCCAGGTCCTTGGCGTTGACCTCGGCGCCGTGTCGAATCAAGAGCTCGGCTATTCGCGGGTCGGGCATGTGCGCCGCCAGGGCGTGCAGCGAGTTCCGCTGCAGTCTGGCGGTGCGTGCGTTGACGTCGGCACCCTTGTTGATCAGCATCTCCGCGACGTCGACGTGGGCCTCGCCAATCGCGGCGAGGAGCGGCGACTCGGTGCCCGGGGCCGGCGGAGGGTCGACCATCGCTCCGTGGGCGAGCGCCGCTTCGGCCAGCGCCTTGTCGCCGACCATGGCGGCGGCTTCCAGGGGCTTCAGGTCCCACCTGCCGACGTTGGGATCGGCGCCGTGATCCATCAGGGCGATCGCCACGATGTTGAACTCCTTCTTGGCGTGCCTCATCTCTTCGCGATCCCTCGCGATCTCGTCAGCCGGGTGCTTGCGGAGCGCGGCCCGCGCCATGGGCGTCGAGTTCCGCAAGGTGTAACCGGCCAGCAGGCTCCTGCAGGCCACATTTAGTGGCGTCGCGCCGTCGCTGAAGACGACGTTCACATCGGCGCCGTGTTCCAGGAGCAGCCTGGTCACGCCAGAACTGCCGTAGGCGGCGGCCCTTCCCAGCGGCGTGTATGTCGCCACCTTCGCGTTGACGTCGGCACCGCGGGCAATCAACAGCTCCGCGATGTCGACGAGGTCTCCTGACGCCGCGACGAAGAGCGGGTTGACCCCGTCCGCGTTCCTGGCGTTGACGTCGGCGCCCTTGTCGATCAGCAGCTGCACCAGCGTCTTCTCCCGGGTCACCACCGCGAAGTGGATCGGTGTGTTGCCCTGGACGTCCCGGGCGTTGACGTCGGCGCCGTTGGCCAGCAGTACCCCTGCCGTCTCGATCGCCTTCGCGACCGCCGCCTCGCGCGGCGTTCCGGGCCGCGGCGGCATTCCCAGACGCACGACGGTCTTGTAAAGCGGGGTCCAGGCTCCCGAAATGGTGCGCGCATCGACCTTTGCTCCCTTCTGGATCAGCAACGTCGCCACCGCCGGCTGCAGGTTGTAGGCCGCAACGTGAAGCGCGGTCACGCCGTCGCCGTTCGCCCAGTTCGCGTCGGCCCCGCGGGCCAGCAACAGCTCGGCGGTCCTGCTGGATCCCCACACGCCGGCCCACGCGAGCGGCGTCAGCCCGTCATGTTCGCGATCGCCTTTGGCGTTGATGTTCGCGCCCGACGCTGCCAGACGGGCGGCCTCCGACGCATCGTCTCTCTGAACGGCCGCGAAGAGGTCGCCGTCGACCTTCGGCAACGTCGCGCACGCGGCAAACATCGACAGGAGCAACAACGCCGCTGCTGGTATCGCCAGCGGAGCACGTCTCGGTGCGCGGGAGCGTGGCTGACGCATTCAGCGTAGGATGCCACGCGCCCGTCCCTGCAGCGATCCGCGGGTGACGGCTGCGGTGACAGCGCCCACGGCCTGGGCCGTTGAGCGGGGTTTGCCCCACTGATAGAGTGCCCGACGCAGGGCTCGGTGGTCGTTGCAGTCACCGGGGGATTGGGGACGAGGAGGGATTCATGGCCACTGTCATCGGTTACCACGACGTGAAGGACCAGAAGCATTGGCTGGCATCGCCGATGCGCGAGAAGTTCTTTGGACCGCTGGGCGTCACCGGGATTCGTACGTTCATCGATCCGACGAACCCTCGTCGCGTCGCCGTCATGATGGAGGTCCCGGACATGAACAAGCTCCAGGCCGCGATGCAGTCGCCGGGAGCCGCCGAGGCCATGGCCCATGATGGCGTGGTGGCGGAGTCGTTGGTGATCCTCGTCGAAGCGTGATGCCGGAGCGCCGAGCCTGATGGGTCGGAAGCGCTCTGCGCGGTCCGTCGCGCTCGCTGCCACCCTTGCGCTGGCCACGATGGTCTTCCCAGCAGCTGTCTGGGGCGACGAGGCAACCGCGCGCGCGGCCGCCAAGGCCAAGGTCGAACGGGGGGCCGCGCTGCTGAGCGCCCATGCCGACGCCGGCGCGCTGGCGGAGTTCGAGGACGCTTACCGTCTATTTCCCAGCCCGAAGATCTTCTTCGACATTGGTCTCGCGAACGCCGGCCTGGGGCGAAATCCAGACGCGGTACGGGCTTTTCAGCGCTTCTTGATCGAGGCGACCGACGCCTCGGCGGATTCGGTGGCCCGCGCCAAGTCCCAGGTCCAGACATTGATGCCGAAGGTCGCCGTCGTCGACGTCGTCTGCCCTCAGGCGGGACGGGAGATCATCGTCGACGATCGGTCGGTGGGCCGGTCGCCGCTGGCCGCGCCGCTGTACCTGGATCCGGGCCCACACCGGCTGCTGGCCAAGACCAGCGAGACGGCTCCTCCCAGCGTCGTGACGTTCGAGGTGACAGGCGGCGCCCGGATCAGCGTCAGCGTTCCAGCGGCGTCGTTGCCAGTGGTTCCGCCACCGGCCCCTGCCGTCGTCCCCCTTCCGCCTCTCGTCGGCCAGCAGCCGCCCGCCGCACCTGTGGAGCGTCCAATCTACAAGAAGCCCTGGTTCTGGGGCGCCGCCGCCATGGTGGTCGCGGCGGTCGGCGTCACCTTGTTGCTGACCGTCGGGAGATCGACGAAGGACCCCACTCCTTCGCTGCCCCCGATGACGCCCGCGGGGTCGTTGTGACCGCGCGCCGGCACGCTCGTTCGTCGGAGATTCGGTTCTGGCCCGCGGGCGTGGCACCAGTGGTGGCGCTCGCGCTCGGGCTTTCCGCTTGCACGTCGACTCGTCCGTGCCGAAAGGATTCCATCCTGCTGGCCGTGGATCTCAGCGCCGTCCTCGAGTCGACACGCGCGCTGGAGGTCGATGTCACCGCCGACGGGATGCCCTTGTCGCCGGTGGTATGGACATCGACCGGGCCGTTCGCGGCGGCCGAATCGCTCGAAGTCGATCTGCCGCAGTACGGAACGCTTCACAGCATCGCGATCACGGCCGTCGCGCGTGACCGCAGCGGCGGCGAGATTGCGCGCGTCGCGGCCGGGCCGTTCATGGCGCCCGCCGGGTGTCTGGCGACCAGCATGGGGTTCAAGGCCCAGGGCGCGAACGGGGGCGCGGGCGGCGGCGTCGGAACGGGCGGCGCGGGCGGTCAGCCCAACGCAGGGGGTGGAGCGGGCGGCGGCAGCGGAGCTGGGGCGGGTTCAGGCCCGGGCGGTTCGGGGAACCAGGGCGGGATGGTCGGCTCCGGAGGCGCCGGCAGTGGGGGAACGGGAGGGAGCGCGGGCGGTGCGGGGGGCGCCAGCGAGGGAGGAGCTGCCGGCAAGGCAGGCCATGCGGGTGATGGGGCGGCTGGGGGCGGAAGGGGCGGCGCGGGCGGAATGGACGTGAAAGGAAGTGGCGGCGCGGGCGGCGATCCCTGCGTCGCCAGCGGCACCGGAGCCGTCGCCGTGCTGGGATGCCCCTGCGCGGCGCCGGGGACGCTGGCCTGTAATGGAAACGCGCAGGCCGTGACGCTGATTTGCAGCATGGGCACCTGGAACCACAACGAGACGTGCATGTCCGGCAACCTGTGCGACAGCCGGACGGGCGTATCGAAGGGGACCTGTCAACCGATCATTCCGGCGTGTCAAGGCGCCCTCCCCGGTCAGATGGTTTGCGACACCGGTACCAGCGTCGGGCAGTGTGGACCGGACCTGGTGTCGGTCGCGAGCGTGCGAGCTTGTACCGGGAGCACGCCCGCCTGCCTGAATGGGGGCTGCGTCGCCTGCAAGCCGACCACGAAAGAGGTGTGCGGCGAGTGCAACGACGGCACTACCACCTGTGACGGCAGTGGGGCGTGGGGACCGTGCGTCGGCGCGTCGTCGAAGACCACCTACTACCAGGATCTGGACGGCGACAAGTACGGAAACGCCAAGATGTCGATGACGGTTTGTGGCGCGGCCCCCACCGGCTACGTCAGCAACGCCACAGACTGCTGCGATGCGGACGCCAACGCGCATCCTGGACAGACGGCCTTCTTCACCACGCCAGATGCGTGCGGCAGCAGTCAGGTCCCGAACGGCTTCGACTACAACTGCGATGGCACCGCCACCACCGAATCATCCGTGCTGAACGCCAGCTGCGTATCCATGCTGTCCACCGTCGGCTGCGGCCCCTGTCCCATGTGCTACTGCAATTCGACCAACGGGGCCACTCCCGTCTGTGGATCGACGTCGTGCTTCACCTACACCTCGAGCGGGTGCGGGACCAGCCGCACCCAAGGGGCCCAGGGCTTCGACGGTATGTGCGTGGCTGGCGGCGGGGGCGGCCCGTCCGGCACCGACGGCTGCCGGTAGCTCCGGAAGGTGCTACCGCTCGGGGGAGCCGACCGTCGCAGGCGTGGTGGTAACGTTGCCGGCTGGGGTGGCGCTGGCGCGTCGGTCCGGTCAAGGCGGGCGTAACAACGGCCGATGTCCTTCCCAGGAGCCCCCTTGCGCCCTCTCCTCGTCGTGCCCGGACTGTTCAGCACCGAGATCTACGACGACGAGCGCACGTGCCTGTGGGGAAGGTTCAGCAACCTCTACGGCGGGCCTCCGATCGCCAGCCTGGGCCGACCGCTGGGGCGGCCGGGGCGCATCATGCGCAGGATCCCCATCGTGGGACGGCTGGCCTACGATCTGCTGGGTTCGCTGGAGCGGGCCCTGGGCCGCGCTGGATATCACGCGGACAGGACGATGGCCTTCTTCGCCTACGACTGGCGCTTGCGTGTGGTCGACCTGGGCGCCACGCTGGCGCGCGAAGTGCGTCGCTTCGCCGAATCGGCGGGCGGGCCGATCGACATCCTGGGGCTTTCGAACGGCGGGCTGGTGATTCGCGCGGCCTTCGCGGCCGATCGCGCGCTTCCCGTGGAGCGGGTGGTGACCTCCGGCGCGCCGAACGCCGGCACCATCGAGACGCTCGCCTGCATGGATCGCGGCTTCCAGTTCGCGCCGCTCGGCCGAACCGTCTCCCCTGAGCAGTTCATGGCGTGTCCAGGGGCGGTCGACGCGCTTCCCCCGCCGGGCTGGGCGGCGTTTTCTTCCGCCGACGCGGAGCAGGACGTGCGGGGCTGCGATCTCTACGACGTGCAGACCTGGCGCCGCCTGCGGCTCTCGGTGTTCCGCCGCGACCCGGATGATCGCGTCTGGATCGACGTCATGGCGAACCGCCTGGCCGCCGCGCGCGAGAGCTGGCGCGTGCTGGACGGCGCGGCGGCGCCGCGGCAGCTGGTCTGCATCTGCGGCGACGGCCTGCCCACCCAGACGCGCATCGTGGTGCGCGACGGCCGCGCCGACGTCCCTGGCGAGGGCCGCCTGGGCGCTCTGCCGGCGGACGCGATCGCCAGCGGCGACGGCGCGATGACGGTCGCGGCGGCGCGCGCCTGGACGGGCGCCGCGCCCGAGGTGGTGCGCATCAAGGTGAAGCGCCACCGCGACACCGTGCGAACGAAGGCCGCCTTCGACGCCATCCTGGCGGCGTTGCGCTGATCAGGGCCTGGACCTCGGGTGGGGCGGGGACTTCGCCTTGCCGTCGGCGAGGCGTTCGAACTCGGCGATGACCTGGGCACCGAGCAGAAAGATCAGCGCGGCCGTCTCCAGCGTGAGGAGGACGATGATCGTCGTGGCCAGCGAGCCGTAGACGATGCTCACCATGGACAGCGTCTTGAAGTACCAGACCAGCACGTGCCGCACGATCTCCCATAGGGCGGTGGCGGCGACCGCTCCCAGCAACGCGCGCCGGAACGTCACACGCTGGACGGGCAGGACCATGTAGAGCGCGGTCAACATCAGCACCGACCCGCCGATCCCGAGCAGATACAACAGGGTCCGGGAGAGGCGAGCCAGGGAGAGGGCGCGCCCCAGCACGTGAACGGAGCTGCGCCCGACCGCCTCCAGCCCGCCGGTGATGAGGGTGACGAGCATGAGGCCCAGCCCCAGCGCCATCACGAACAGGTAGGGGATGGCGGCCGAGACGATGGGGTGCCGGCGCCTCACGGGGGTGCGATGGTGGAAGATCATCGCCATCGCGTTCTCGAGGATGGAGAACGCCATGGCACTGAACACCAGCAACGCCACGATGCCGACGCCGCCAACCACGTCGCGATGTTCGAGGAAGGCGCCCACCTGAGCGGTGATCTCGTTCGCCTGCCCGGGCACCAGGAACTCGAGGTTGATGGCCACGGTGTGGACCAGGCGCTCCTGATCCATCAGGTGGGACAGGGCCACCAGCAGCAAGGCGGCCAGGGGCACCAGCGACAGCAAGGTGTTGTACGCGACAGCGCCCGCCAGCAGGAGCCCCTGGTTTCGTCTGAAGTCGTGCAGCACGCGTCGGGCGAACGAGAAGGCCCGACGGATCGTCGAGGGCGATGTCGCGTGGAGGTTCATGGTTCGTCGGCCGATCGGCGGGTGGCAAAGGGGACTTCTACCGCGGCCATTGGCCAGCGGCCGGCGAGATCGTCGGTCGACTATCCCGGGCTCGCGGCCCTGCTGGCGGCCGCGGCGGTGGGGTGGCCTGCCGCTGGCGAACGTCGCGCTGATTTCAATTGATGGAATCTGCCCCTTCCCCCCACAAATGCCTACGATGCTACCGAAGTTGCTTCCAGCTTGGGGTGCCCGGCGTCCGGTGCCGGGGGTGAAGGGGTTGGGCGTCGGGCTGGTCGTGGCCTTGATAGCCGGCATGGTCTCGCTTCGTGTCGAGGCGGCGTGGGGCCCGCCGCCTTATGCGGAGCCTCATGCCGCGCCTTCGCCGCCGGATCAGACGTGGCTGAAGGACCCCACCGAGCGACCGGGCGCCGTGAAGCGGAAGGTCGCGGTGTTCGTTTTCCAGGGGGACGACGTCTATCAACCCATGCGCGCGGCCGCGGTGCGCGCCCTGCGGCGCAGGGGGCTGAGCGTGACGGCGACGTTGCAGCCGGTCGACAGTCCCGCCCAGTACCGCGAAATGTCCTCGACCTTGAAGGTCGGCGCGTATGTCGACGGTGAAGTGACCGGCGAGGGCGCGCGCCAGAACCTGCGCATCCGGGTCCGCAGCGGTGTGACCGGCCAGTACATCGCCTCGGTGACCCTCTCGGGTCCGACACCCAAGGTCGTCGGGACCATCACGCGGACGTTGTGGAACCGCGTGGGACCGGCGATCACGCGCGCCTGTGCCGGCGCCGCCCGTTCCCACCGTCTCGAGCGCGAACCCCTCCGCATCGAGGCGGGCTCGGCGCTGGAAGAGGCGTCGATCGGCCCACCAGGGACCTGATCCGCCCCGAAGAGCCGGGAACAGCGGCGCGGTCTGCACCGAGGGGCACCCCGTCTCGCGCGATCCGCGCGACTCGCTCCACCCTCTCTCTCTCTCTCTCGGCGGGGCACTGTCGCCGCAAGAACAAGAAGAGTGATCGAGATCATCAAGAAAGTTCGGCTGGCCGCGACGGAGATCTCCCCTCCCCTTTCGTGAATCGCGCTATCTTGCGACGGCGTTCCGATCGAGGAGAGCGTGATCTCTCGCGCGCTTCAACGCCCAACATCGAATGGCGAGGTCCTGATGAAGACGGCAACTGCTTTGAAGTGCTTGGCGATCGCGGGAGCTCTCTCGATCGTGATGGTCTCCTCCCGGGCCGAGGCCACCGCGTGCCTCAACGACATCGATTGCCCCGAGCCAGCGTGCGGCGGCCAGGTCTGTGACTACAACAAAGGCATGACCTGCCAGCCTGCCGGTGGTGCCGCCAAAGGGTCGGACGGCTGGTGCACCACGGACAGCGACTGCAAGTGCATGGGCATGGGTGCCACCTGCGTCGGCGTCTACTGTTCGTTCACCACTCCCCCGGCCGGCGGGTCGGGCGGCGCCAACGGCGGCAGCGGAGGTGCTTCGGCCACGGGTGGATCTTCCGCCAGCGGCGGAGCCTCGGCGAGCGGCGGAACCACGGGCGCCTCCGGAGGTACGACCGGCGCCACCGGCTCCGGCGGTGCGGCCTCCGGCCCCACCAGCTCCAACTCCAACTCCAGCGGCGGCTGCTCCGTGAGTGGCTCCGGTTCCGCCTCCGTCATCGGAATGCTGTTCGGTTTGTCGGTGCTCGGCCTGCGCCGGTTCCGCCGTCGCCGGTGAGGGGGCGCCGCCAGGCACCCTTTTCTGTCGTTCTGACCGCCGTGTAGCTAAGGGCCGATACAAGCTCGCAGGTTGGCACAACCTGCTTGGGTGTCGAAACTACACAGATCGGTCTTCGACGCGTTCGCGCAATCCTCGATGTCGCCGACCGTCAGAGTGGGGCAAAGGCCTCCCACGACGGAGACAGCCGAGACGCACGTCGCCTTGTCCGGGTCAGTCGTCTGCATCGAGCCATCGGCGCAGTTCACCGACCGGCCGTACCCGCCTTGCTTCGCGCTCTGCCAGTCGCACAGCGTGGCGGCCTGAGCGGAGCTCAGACTCTTGACGGTCGCCGTGCGTGACAGCCCCGAACTCGTGCCGGCGCCGCCATTCCCGCCCCCTCCCCCGTCGTTCCCGCCGCTGCTTCCGCCTCCACAGCCGAACATCGAAAGACAGCCCAAGATCGCAAACACCGTCGAACGCTTCATGAACCTCTCCCCGCGCCGCGCTCGAGTCCGGTTACCAGGCGACGCACCAACGTTGACCCTACCTCACGGCACGGGGTTGCCCGAGCGCGGCTCAGCTACTGGACCCAGTCGCTGGCCGCCGTGGTGGCGAGCCACGTCTTCACCAGCGTGCCGAAGGTCGTCAGCGTGGTCAGGTTGGCGTCCGAGAAGATGCTCGGCGTCCAGGCGTTGTCGGTGACCCAGGCCGTCCAGCTGGCGCCGTTGCCATCCAGGGTGGTCTGCAAGGACGCCCCGAACGACGTGGGATCCGACGGTCCGAAGCCCCATTCCGAGACGAACACCGGCGCCTTGGTCGCGGCCTGCGCCACCTGACTCTGGAACGTGCTGCTCCAGTTGCTTCCGTAGATGTGCGCGGTGTACACCAGGTTCGTTCCGGTGGGGGGATCGCTGGCCGCGTCGCCTGGGTGCTGGTCCCAGGCGTTCGAGGGGACGATGACGACGTTCTTCGGCGCGCCGGCGCGGATGGTATCGATCAGCTGCTGTACCGCCGGCTTCAACGTGGACCAGGGCACGCTGTAGTCGATCGGCTCGTTGAAGGGCTCGAAGAGGACGTTCGAGTAGCCCGCGAACTTCGGCGCGATGTCGGCCCAGAAGGTCTTGGCGTCCTCGACCGAGGTCCCGGTCGTCAGGTTGTCGATCTGGTGGTAGTCGATGATCGCGTAGAGGTGTTTGCCGGCCGCGTAGTCGACCGCCGGCTTCAACACCTTGGTCACGTAGTCGGCGGACGACAGCGGAGCCGTGGGGGTGCAGGTGGCCGCGGGCCCCGTACCGACCGGGTAGGGACAGGGCGAGCAGGCCGGATCGCCGCCGGTGTTGTAGTCGACCTTCGGGTAAACGGGCAGCCGCACCACGTGCCCTTGCACACCGGCAGCCGCCACCTTGTCCATCCGGGCCGTGATCCCGTTCGCGCTCTGGCCGCCGTACCAGTACAGCGAGCCGATGTCGATCAGCGAAGAGCCCCGCAGGACGATCGTCTTGCCGCCCGGGTCCTGCAGATGCGTTCCGCTCACCGTCAACCAGGGGAGGTCTCCGGTTCCGGCCGTGCCGCCGGTCGTCGTCGCGCCCGCGCCGCCACCACCCCGCGCGCCGGCCATTCCCCCGGTGCCCGCTCCGCCGCTGCCCGCGCCCGCGCCGCCCGTCGCGCTGCCACCACCGGTCCCCGGGGTGCCGCCGGTCGCGCTGCTGCCACCCGTGCCCGGGTGACCGCCGGTGGCGCTGCTGCCGCCGGTCCCCAACTGGCCGCCCGTCGCGCTGCCGCCGGTTCCCATTCGACCGCCCGTCGCGCTGCTGCCGCCCGACCCCGTCATGGCACCGCCGCCGGTCCCCGCGAGCTGACCTCCGCCGCCCGAGCCGGTGGAGCCGCCCGAGCCGTCCGAGGTGCGCCCGGCCGACCCGCAGGCGCCGGCGCTGGCCAAAACGAGGATCATCGTGAACGAGAGTCGTGCGTTCTTCATATCGCCCCTGGTGGCGTTCATTCAGTTGCAGCCGATCTGGCTATCATCGATGGCGACGTCGTCAATCCATGACGTCCACGGACCGGTGGGCGTCACGTAGAAGACGGCTCCGATGCCGAGCGCCGTGTAACTGGACATCTTCGCGTTGGAGTTGCCCTTGAAGCCGATCTGGGTGACCTCCTTGCCGTCGATGAAGAACTGATAGCTCTGGGCGCTCACGTCCACGTGCCATTCGGCGCAGTGCCACTTGCCGTCGTGCGTCCAGTCATACGAGGAGCCCGTGCAACAGGAGTCGTCCGGAACGTTGAAGATGTACTGGATCTTTCCGTTCGGGTCCTCGACGGTGTCGACCACGCGGTTCTCGGTGGTGCCTTGAAGCGCGGCGAAGGTCACATGGTAGTAGGCGTTGTTCGCCCCACGCGGCGCGGGGGTCTGCGCCTTGTAGAACAGACGGCCCCAGTGGTTCGCGGCCGTCGCGCCCAGCGTGGACAGGCTCACCTGGATTCGCTCGGCGCCCGTGGCCATGGTGCTGGTCTTCACGGACATCGAACCAGAGTGGGCCTGATCACCGGCCAGTCCCACGCCCTCGGCCGGGCCGTAGCTCTTGAGGGCGGTCCACCCCGGGGGGATTCCGCCCGGCGTGCCGGACTCGAAATCATCGCAGAACTTGTATTGCTTGCCGGCGCAGCCTGACGCCGAGCTCCCGCCGTTGCCCCCGCTGGCCCCCCCGGCGCTCCCGCCCGAAGCGCCGCCGCCTGTCGTGCCGCCACCGGCCATCGCGCCGCTCGCGCCACCAGAGGAGCGACCGCTGCCGCCGCCACCACCGCCCATCACGCCACCGCTGCCACCTCCGCTCGCGCCACCGCTGCCGGGCTTGCCACCGCTGCCCGTCACGCCACCGCCGCCGGGCTTGCCGCCGCTGCCCGTCACGCCACCGCTGCCGACGGCCCCACCACTGCTGACTGCCCCCCCACTGCCAGCGCCGGGGGTCCCCCCGGATTGCGACGAGCTGCTTCCTCCGGAGCCCATGCCCCCGGAGCCAGGCGGCATTCCCCCCGACCCCCTCGCTCCGCCTCCGCTCGCCGGGTCACCGGTGCACGCCGGGGTCAACCCCAGGAAAACGGCGAACGACACCGTCGCGAACCGCGCGGACCGACTTGCCGAGGTCGCAAAGAGGCTTGGTTTCACGAGAGATTCCTGGCTCGGGGTGACACGCAAGGGGACGGGCGCGTGAGTGAGGAGATCAGGTGAGTTCCTCTCCGACCCGAAAGTGGTTCAGCCGCTGCCCTCCACCGGCTCGACGACCTGCGCCATCGAGGCCGGCCCGGAGGGTGAACCGAAATGGGAGCAGGAAGCGACTCCCCCAGAAGACGCGATGTCTGTCGCTGCCCCGGCGTCGGAAACGCGGCTCTTTTGAACGATGGGAACTGGTAACCTGAAAGCGAGCGCTCGTAGCATGGCCACTCCAGATCAGCTCACGAGGCTCAGGTTGCTCCCCCCCTCGCGAGAGGCGGCGCGAACCGACGCCGAGCTCGTCGCCGGGCTGCAGGCCGACCTGCCCTGGGCCCGGCGTGAAATCTGGGACCGATACGCGGGTCTGGTGCGCCGGTATCTGGCGCGGGCCCTGGGGCGGCCGAGCGAAGACGTCGAGGATCTGACCCAGGAAGTGTTCCTTCGTCTGTTCGTGCGCCGGGGCTCCATTCGCCAGCCGGAGGCGCTGCGGCAGTTCACGATGGCGGTCGCCGTTCACGTCCTCAAGTGGAATCTTCGCTCGCGCTGGGTGCGCCGGAAGGTGCACCTCTCGCACGACGGCGAGCTGCCCGAGCCCGCCGCCGATCGGAGCCCCGAGGAGGAGACCCGGGATGCCCTGCGACGGTGCGCGCGGATCCTCGACGCGCTCGGGGCTCGCGAGCGGGTGTCGTTCACGCTGCGGTTCATGGAGGAGATGACGATGGAAGAGGTGGCAGCGACCATGAAGGTCTCGCTCAGCACGGCCAAGCGGCTGGTCAATAGCGCGACCGCCACGGTGTCGCAGCAGGTGGGAGAGGACGCGGACCTCCGGCTCTTCTTCCTTCAACAATCGGGAGGCGGCCGGTGACTTCCGACAAGATGCCGAGCGTCCACGAGACCGCCCTGGCGGAGAGCGTGGCGCGTCTCGTCGCCGCCGGTGCCGGGGGCCGGGTCCCGCGCGCGACCGATGAAGGTTCGTTCGGTCTCGTCGAGCGGCGGCTGGCCGAGCGGCAGCTTCGGGGCCGGCAGCTGCGCGCGACCGCGGCGATCGCCAGCGTGCTCCTCGCGGCGGCGGGCGGATACTGGGGGTGGACGCGCGTGCTCCGTCCTGGCGAGGCGGTCATCACCTACCGCGTGAACAGCGGCCCTTCGGTGGCGCAGGGCGACCTGTTTGCGCCTGCGGACGGCGCTCCCCCGACCGACGTGACCTTCTCGGACGGGACGCGGATGCGGATGGAGCCGCGCTCGCGCGGCCGCGTCGTCGACCTGGACCGCCGGGGCGGGCGCGTCGCCTTGTACGACGGCCGCGCCAGCGTGGAGGTCCGCCACCGTGCCGATACGCGGTGGCTGTTCCAGGCCGGCCCCTTCGAGGTGCGCGTCCATGGCACGGCGTTCACGATCGGCTGGGACGCGGCGCGGGCGCGGTTCGATCTTCGCATGGAGAGCGGCGTCGTCTCCGTCGCCGGGCCCATCTCCGGCGGCGAGATGGTCCTGGGTGCCGGCGAGAGCTTGTCGATCGGTCTCGGCGACGCGGCGGGCGGGGCGGCCGGCGGCAAGTCACCGGCCGCGGCGCCCGGCACGGCGCAAGCTTCCGCGCCGCCGAGCGTGGAGCCGTCCGTAGCGCCGGCGGCGGATTCTTCCGTCAGTCCGCTGGCAGTGACCGCGACCCGTTCCGGCAGCCACCGGCGGGAGGTCGCCACCGGTATCGGCCACACGCGTGCCCCGACCCGCGACTGGCGCGCGGATCTGGCGGACGGCCAGGCGAGCCTGGTGGTAGCAGACGCTCAGCGCCGGGGCCTGGGACAGGTGCTCGAGAAGGCCGACAGCGAGGACCTGGCCGCCCTGGCCGACGCCGCCCGGTACGTGGGCAGCGAGGATCTGGCTCGCCGGGCGCTCCTGTCGCAGCGGCGGCGCTTCGCGGGGTCGACGCGAGCGGCGGAGGCTTCCTTCCTGCTCGGGCGCCTCGAGGAGGAGTCGAGCGGCGCCTCGCCGCATGCGCTCGCGTGGTACGATCGCTACCTTGAGGAAGCTCCCGCAGGCGCTTATGTCTCCGAGGCCATGGGACGGAAAATGATCGTGCTGGAACGGGCGCATCGTCACGACGAGGCCATCGCGATCGCGGCTGACTACCTCCGCCGGTTCCCTGCCGGCAGCTACGCTCACGCCGCCAAGCTGCTCGTCGGAGCGACCTCGCCGGCCGTCCCGTCCGCGCCGCGCCGCGCTCGATGATCCGGGCGGCTCGACGTCGCCGCCGGAGCCTGCTGGCGTCGCTGGCGGCAGGGACGCTGATGCTCAGCGCGACGGCTGCGTGGGCGGCGCCGCCGCATTCGGGCCGCGTGGTGCTCATCGAGCCGCCGGATTCCCCGCCGACCGCGCGCCACTGCCTGACGCGCATCCGCGAGGAGCTGGCGGCCGGCGGCTTCGAGGTGTCACCGCTCGACCCGGGTGACAACACCGATCCGGCGTCGCTCGCCGCCTTCATGCACCGCCAGCAGGGGGCGGTCGCCATCGTCGCGCTCGTCGGCGACCCCGAGCAGGCGGGCAGCGAGCTGTGGATCCTCGATCGTCTGGGCCTGGCGCCCGTGATCCGTCGCGTCCCCGCGCCCGCCGACGATTACCAGCACCTTCCCGAGGTGCTCGCCATCCGCACGATCGAGGTCCTGAACGCGAGCGCTCTCAAGCTGCTGGTCGAGTCGACCCCGCCGGCGCCGCCGCCCGCCGAGCGAGCGCCTGTGGTTGCCGCTCCCGCCCTGCCCCCGGCGCCCCGCACGCCCGCCGCGCCTCCGGCACCTCGACCGGGGACGGCGTACGGGTTCGAGGCCGGGCTGTTCCTCCTCGACAGCGTGGGGGGACCAGGCCCGGAGGCCGTGCCGCTCCTTCGGGTGCGGGCCGCGCTTGGCGGGTTGCTGTTCACCCGGATCACGCTGGCCGGCCTGGGCAGCCGGCCCCGGGTCGAGGACGTGTCGGGCTCCGCGTCGGTGACGCAGACCTTCGCGCTCGCCGAGCTGGGCATCGCGCTTCGTCCGGGCCGCCGGTGGCGCCCGTGCTTCACGCTGGGCGGCGGCGCCGTCCACACCGACAGCGAAGGCTACGGCCTGTCTCCCTACCGGGGTCTCCGTGAATCCCGCTGGACGGGGGCGCTCGACGCGGGCGTCGGGGTCTCGGCCCGGCTGGGCAGCGCGGTCTCGGTGGCCCTCGAGCTGCACGGGCTGCTGGCGGTGCCTCACCCCACCATCCGCTTCGATGGCGTGGAGAGGGCGACCCTCGGGTTCCCGGCCCTGCTGGCCTCGCTGACCATGATCGCCTGGCCATGACCACGCCCAGGCAAAACGGATGGATGAACGGACCGTCGTTCGCGGCCGTCTCCGTGCTGTTCGCTCTGGCCGCCTGCGGCAGCGCGCCCCTGGACGCGACCGCCCTCGACCCGACCAGCCTGGCGGGCGACCTGGTGGCGCACTGGAAGTTCGACGACGGGGCCGGCGTTACCGCGGCCGATAGCTCGGGCAACGGGCATGACGGTGTCCTCGCTGGCGGCACCTGGATCCCCTCCGGACGCTTCGGCGGCGCGCTCGAGCTCGCCTACGGCGACTACGTCTCGGTCGCGGACTTCCCGCAGGCGACTGCCAGCTGGACGGTCTCCGTGTGGAGCCGCAGCTCCCCAGCCGCCCTCGCGCAGATCACGACCACTCTCTCGACCATCATCAGCACGGAGACGGTGTTCGCAGGCGGCTGGCAGATGCACATCGACAACGAACCCAACAAACAGTGGTTCGACGCCGCCTACTGGGCGGGCGCCACCGTCAACAACTACGTGGTCCTGTTCTGTTCTTGCATCGTCCCCGATGGCTGGGTGCATTTGACGACCGTGTGGGATGCGGCCAGCGCGAAGATGACCCTCTACCGAGATGACCAGGTCGCCGACCAGCAGCCCATGCCCAGCCCCATCCTCAGCGGTGATACGACGCTTTACATGGGCACCTGGAATGGCGCTGACACCCCACGCTTCCTGGTGGGCGACATAGACGACTTTGCCGTGTGGAGTCGAGCGCTGGCGCCGCAGGAGATCGCGGCCCTGAGCCATCATTCGCCGGCTCCGTAGAAGATCGGCTCGCGCGCTGAACCGATCTTCGCCGCTGGCGGAACCCCCCTCATCTGAGCGGGTGCTGTGGCGTGCTGGGCGGGACTGCTCGGTCGCGTACCTACGCAGACAGGAAGGTGACGATGCTGATGCCACTCTCGGTACGACGTTCGCCCCGTCCGCCAGCGGCTCGTTCGGCGCGCCTGGCCACGGCGAGCCTCCTCGCCTCGCTGTGCGCCTGCACCGGCGCGATCGGAGCGGTCGGCAAAGGCACCGGCACGGGTGGCGAGAGTGGCACGATCGACCCCGGAGGTACGGGATCGACCCGAGGTAGCGGGGGATCGAGCTCGGGGTCGGGCGGCTCGGGCGGCGCGAGCTCGTCGGGGGGAGCGCCGGCCAGCCCGGGGACCGGTGGCAGCGGCACCCCGAACATGGGCTCCGGCGGCTCGGGCGCGGCGAATCCCGACGACGGCGCCGGCGGAACGATGGTCGCCGATGCGACCGCCGCCGGGCCCCTTCCCTTGCGCCGCCTCACCGCCCGCGAGTACCTCAACACCGTCCGCGATCTGCTCGGCGATTCGTCGCTCACGCTCGCCGACCTGCCCGGGGAGACGGACGATCTCAGCAACAATGGCTTCCCGTTTCGCCAGCCGACCAGGATCGCGACGCTGGACGCGACCGACTTCCAGCAGGCGGCGGAGACGCTGGCCACCAACATCTCGTCGAAGCTCTCGACGGTGCTCCCTTGCACGCCGGCGAACGCCTCCGCCGAGGCCGCCTGTGCGAACCAGGTCATCACCACCTTCGGGCAGAAGGCCTACCGCCGCCCGCTGAGCACGGCCGAGGTGAATGATCTCACCGCGCTCTACAACACCGCGCGCGGCTCGCTGGCGCTGACGTTCAACGCGGCGGCGGGCTTGTTGATAGAGGCGATGTTGCAGTCCCCGGGGTTCATCTACCACTGGGAAGTGGATCCCGGACCGGCGATCAAGGACGGCGCCGTCGTTCAGCTGGGCAACTACCAGCTCGCGAACCGCCTGTCCTACTTCCTGTGGGGAACGATGCCGGACACGGCGCTGTTTCAGGCGGCGGCCGCCGGCCAGCTCTCCACGGCCGCCGGCGTGCAGACCCAGGCCCAACGGATGCTGGCCGATCCCAAGGCCCAGGACATGGCCGCCGATTTCTTCGACGACCTCTTCGACGTCAACGTGCTCTCCTCTCGTCCGAAGGACACCACCATCTACCCGATGTGGAACCAGGACCTCGCCACGGCGATGGAGACCGAGTTCCGCAGCTTCGCCGCTTCGAACGTGCTCGGGACCGGGCTGCTCTCGGACCTGCTGACCGGGACGAAGTCCTCCGTCAATCAGGCGCTCGCGGCGGTCTACGGCGTCTCGGGCGTCAGTGGCACCAGCCCCAAGGCGGTCACCTTGAGCGGCGCTCAGCGCGGCGGCCTGCTGACGCTGGCCGGCTTCCTCACCGTCACGGGCGCGGCCGACGGCTCTTCGCCGGTGCGGCGTGGTCACGCGATCTATTCGCGGCTGATGTGCGGCAGGCTCCCCAACCCGCCGGCGAACGTGCCGCCCGTTCAGCCGCCGACCCCGGGGCTGACGACGCGGCAGCGGTTCGAACAGCACGATCAGAACTCGTGCACCGGCGGCTGTCACTCGGTGATGGATCCGATCGGGTTCGCCTATGAGCACTACGATGGGATCGGACAGTACCGGTCGGCGGACCAGAACCTGCCTGTTGACTCGAGCAGCTCGATCGCCCTCGACGGGCAAACGCAGAACGTCGCCGATGCGGTGGCGCTGGGGAAGCTGCTGGCGGCGAGCCCCCAGGTGCAGGGCTGCCTGGCGACCCAGGTGACCCGCTACGCCCTCAATCGGTGGGACGTGGACGCCGACGCCGCCTCCGTCCAGGCGACCCAGGCGGCCTTCAAGGCGGGAAATTTCGACATCCGATCGTTGATGACCGCGGTGGCCATGGGGCGAACGTTCCGCTACCGCGCACCCGCCGCCGGGGAGGTGCTGCCGTGAAGTCAGAGAGCCTGAAGTATTCCCGCCGCCAGATCCTCAAACGGCTCGGCGTGGGGGCCGGCTTCCTGCCGCTGCTCTCGACGGAGCGCGCGCGGGCCGCCAGCAGCAGCGGGTTCCCGACGCGATTCATCTCCATCACCTGGACGGACGGAATCTGCCCGCCCAGCTTCTACCCGACGGGGGCGGCCGGGCCCTTGCCCTCGACGTTGCCATCCAGCCTGCAGCCGCTCGCCAGCTGGACCTCGAAGATGACCATGTTCCGGCTTGCCAACGACACGAAGAGCCCGTTCGATCTCACGGTCATGATGGACGCGAACTCCAGCTACGGCGGGCATTGGTCCTACCCCGCGCTGCTGACCGGCGACGTAACCGTCAGCGGGACGTCGTCGAAGGCCAACTCGCCGTCGATCGATCAGGTCATCGCCAACGACCTGGCCACCCAGGGCGTACAGAATGCGCTGCTCAACGTCGGCTGCCGCCCCTACAGCACCTACACCAGCTGGCGCTCGGCCAACACCCCTAACACGCAGCAGACGGATCCGTACAAGCTGTTCAACAACCTGTTCGCAGAGTCC
>Ga0105240_10001809_pt1 | contig 36001 bp, 31 predicted proteins | sample KBSC54metaG_FD_80426 | JGI IMG/M metagenome (GOLD analysis project Ga0105240, IMG submission 80426) | Corn rhizosphere microbial communities from Kellogg Biological Station, Michigan, USA - KBS C5-4 metaG | ecosystem: Host-associated > Plants > Roots > Rhizosphere > Soil | place: Michigan, USA... | reverse complement strand
TTAGTTGTAGTGGTTCGGAAAATTTTAAATGTTTACAACTTCTGCAACCTTTTCAACTTTTACAACCTAATAATAAACCCCTTACAAGGATAACTAAAAAACGTTTTTGAAATTCGGCTGTCAATCCGTAACATTGCAGCCGAAATTTCAACACGATTTCAGCGCCTATAGCTCAGTCGGTTAGAGTAGAAGACTCATAATCTTTTGGTCCCTGGTTCGAGCCCAGGTGGGCGCACATCGTTTAAGACCCGCTTTTTACATATGTAGAGCGGGTTTTTTCGTCTTGCACAAGCGGATTTAGGTCAATCTGCAGCACTGGCGCTTCTGTCAGGATTTACATAATTTTTTGTTTAACTCGACGCAAAACTGTAACGAAACTGTAACAGTGGTTTTGCGTGCTAAAAAAATCATTATGGCAACTGTAAGTGCTAAAGTATTCGAACACCACAAAAAAGCTGATGGGACATGGAATGTTAAAATTATTATTTACCACAAAGACGCAAGAAAATTCATTGACACAACACACTTTGTAAACAAGAAACAACTAGACACCAAGTTTAAAATCAGAGACAAGTTTTTGGTTAGGCTCATTGACAATACACTCGACAGCTATCGTGAAGCAATTAGCCAGTTAGGAGCTAAACTGGAGTTTTTTTCCTGTGAAGCATTAAGAGATTTTCTAAAGGATAAGGATAAGGAAATCGATTTTATCCAATTTTGCACTGATCATATTGCTCAATTAAAAAAGGAAAAACGTGAAGGGACCTCAAATACTCATCGGGTAATCAGGAACAGTCTAGTAGATTTTTTCAAAAGAGAATCTGTTTCTATTAATGAAATAACTTCTAGCATGCTTATACAATATGAGCGGTATTTGAGGGGCGAACGCGTTTTGAAAAGAACCAATCAATTAGGTAAGCTCATTACAACGATAGAATCAGGTTTATCGGATAGTGGTCTCCATAACCACATGCGTGATTTGCGTACACTTTTTAATGCAGCCTGTAAAACTTATAATGACGAAGATTTAGGCATCATAAGGATCAAGCATTATCCTTTTAGAAAATATAAAATTGGATCAGCTCCATTAACAAGAAAACGTAATGTCACCATTGATGAGGTTAAAATTATTCGGGATTGCGAAGTAAAAGAGGGTAGCCGCGCAGAATTAGCAAAAGATATTTTTATGCTTTCATTTTATTTATGCGGAATGAACGCCGTCGATATTTATAATTTATCATCAAAAAATATTTATAGAGGTCGTCTTGAGTATAACAGGTCCAAAACAAAGAGTAGAAGAAAAGATAAGGCTTTTATTAGTATTAAAATTGTTAAAGAAGCTGAACAGCTTTTAGCAAAATATATTGACAAACTGCCTGAAAGATTTTCTAATTATGGAGGATTGAACACGGCACTAAGCAAAGGCATGATACAACTTCGAAAGGATACAAGGCTTGATAACATCACACTATATTGGGCTAGACATACTTTCGCTAATATAGCCCGGAATGTTTGTCGTATGAGTAAAGATGATGTGGCATTAGCGCTAAATCACATTGATGAAGGTCATCGTACAACGGATATATACATATCGAAAGATTGGAAAATTGTGGATGATGTTCAAGAAAACGTTGTGCGAGAGCTTACTAAAAAAAAGCCGACAAGAACCAGAATGAAAATATAGCAGATGCTCTAAACTTATTATATAGAGCATCTTGGGTTTTAAGAAATTTCCGAGATGGCAAATGATTCGATTAATTTCTAGATATTGCAGAATGTCGAAAAATGGCGAAAGCAGTTCTGTAAAGATACATGTTGTCGCCTTGGCGACTATTGAACAATATAAACGTGGTAAAAGAGATCCTCAAAACCTGCACCGCTGAAAAACAAATTAAAGTGCTTTGCTTGTATAGCCTTGAAATTTTGTGAGCCAGTTGGAAGCTCTCTCGAGTGCGGTGAAATAAGCCTAATACATGGATTGGTAAACGGAGGTGCGTAGTAAATACAGCTAATAACGCTCTTACTACGCAGTAGTAAGTTTGGCGGCAAATAATTATCACGATATGCCAAGCTGACATAAACTCCTTAAAAACACTAAAAATATTTTGCAATCTTCTGACTCCAATTGAAATATAGTCGTCAAGTCATTAGACCATTCTTATAAACAGTTTAATTCACCTTTCCTTTTTTAGTTAATATCCAGTACAACCCCTTTATGTTTATCTTGTAAACCGGCAACATTATTAATAATATAATTTCCTCCAGAAGGTCAAGTCCTGTCAACGAAACCATAAGGTAAAACAGCCAGTAAACCGGGTAGGGAAGGAAGAAGAACGTGAGCAGAAAAACTCCCTGGGATACTGCTGCAATCTTAGCCATATAAGTGTGGAAACTAGTCGGACGTTTATACCGGTGGAAAGCAAGGATATTTTCGGTAATATATAGTGAAAATAAAATGGCTACCGGTATAATCTCGTATAAAAAGAACATACTGTGGAGTATTACCATACCTACTATTGCTGCAAGGATAGTACAGTCATCGGCAATAGAATCGAGGCGCGCTCCCAGGCTGCAGTCAATATGAAGCCAACGGGCGAAGAAGCCATCAACAGCATCGGAAAGGAAACTAACCAGCAAAAGCCATTTAAATAAATCAAACTGTCCAAGGACAGCTAAAAGTATCAGAAATGGCGCTGCGATAAGCCTGTACATCGTTATGCCGTTAATAAAATAGAAAGCTGTCTTTTTCATTCCGTTATCTGATTTGCAACGACAATACCGTCAATAATGGTGTCAATTATCAAATCTTATGTTATAAATTTCCGAAGATCCAGATTACCGAGCCTTGACATGCCTCACTTCAATTCGTGACATTCGTCATCTTATGGTCTAAAGCCGTTAATGACACTTTGGTCACTATCTGCTTCGACGTTATTTTAAAAATACCTAAATGATCGACGAGAGGCCAACTCATTAAAATGATTTACGTCAACAGATCATATGATATTGGTCACTTGCGTGCATATTGCCGTTTGTATCTTTAGATTTTCAATCTTAAATAATTAGTTGGCTCATAAAAAATGTGGTGGCAATATCTTTTAGTCTTTATAGGCTCGTTTCTGTTTGACGTACTGCCTTTTCCGCTCCCTCCAGCTTTTACCATCATGGTATTTCTGCAAATACTCTATGGTTTAAATATTTGGTGGGTTGTCGCAATTGGTGTTACCGGATCGATCGTGGGAAGATATTTGCTGACGTTATATATTCCGCTTTTCGCGGATAGAATTTTTAAGAAATCAAAAAATGAGGATGTTCAATTTCTTGGCGATAAAATGAGGGAGAGTGGGTGGAAAGGCCAGATCGCAATTCTTGCATATACCTTATTACCCCTGCCTACTACACCTTTATTTGTAGCAAGTGGAATAGCGAGATTAAACTCTGCTTATTTCATACCTGTTTTTTTCGTTGGTAAGTTTACAAGTGATGCTATTAGTGTGCATCTTGGAAAATATGTCTCAGAGAATACTGAGAGCATAATTGCGTTGGGATTTTCCTGGAAGTCTATTTCCAGTTTGATTCTGGCGCTGATTATTCTGTCAGCGGTTTTATTTATCGATTGGCGTTCATTGATACAAAAGAAAAAATTTGTGTTGAATTTTAGGATATGGAAGAAAAGTTAATCAGGAGACGCTTATCTAAATAAAGAGAATGGCCCTATTTAAGCTTTGATTTGGTCAATTAATAAATAGAGTCCTGTTTGAACGATAGCTAATCCAACCTATCGAAAATAATTGCCGGTATAGTTGCTGAATTCTTATCAAATTGTTTCGGTTTCGTATTCGGCCTTTAACTGACCCTGTGAAGCCAGGCCAGATAAAGCTTCAATCCAAACCGGGGAGTCATTGAGGCTCGGCACAAGTTGTAATAGTTCTCCACCTGCATTCAGAAACGTTTCCTGGCCCTCAACCTGGATCTCATAGATAGTTTCCAAACAATCGGAAACGAAAGCAGGGCAAAATACCAATACCCTTTTTTTACCTGCCCGTGCCAGGTCGGTAATAGTTTGACTTGTATAGGGTTGAATCCAGGGGTCATTTCCTAGTCTTGATTGAAAAGAAACGGAATATTCAGTTTTAAGGAGGCCAAGCCTTTCTGCAATCAACCGCGCAGTTTGATAACATTGTGCGGCATAACAAAATTCATTTTTGCCTGTCAGATGCTCACAGCAATGACTTTCGCCATTACAATGGTTAAGGGTACAACCAGACTTGGCCAGATGTCGCTGAGGAACGCCGTGAAAACTGAATAAAACATGATCATACCCTTGCGGTTTACAAGCAGCACCATTATCAGCAAAGGCCTCAATCATCAATTCGTTATCGTAGAAATGATTCACAAACGATACATCGGGGATAACCGGCCACTTGCCTAAAATAGCCATTACCTTTTGATAAACCGAGCCTGTGCTTGCTGAAGCATATTGCGGGAATAAGGCAATAACCCGGATACTGCTGACTCCGGACGATCTGAGATTATTTAATGCGAGCTCTATCGATGGGTTTTGATATCGCATGGCAAGTTCAACCTGGTAACCGGGGCCGAGGCGCTGCTGCAAAAGTTTTTGCTGTAATTTACTATAATGCATCAGCGGAGAGCCAAGTCTGTCGTGCCATATCTTCTGATACAATTTGGCCGACTTAGGGCCCCTGAACGGCACTATAATACCTTTTACCAATAATGTCCGGGGTATAGGGTGAATATCGATCACCCGTCCATCCATCAGAAATTCCTTTAAATATTTCCGCACATCTGATGTCGACGGACTATCAGGAGTTCCTAAGTTGACCAATAAAATCCCTTTTTTGCCCATTGCTATACTTTGATTTTATATACTCAAATACCTGTTTTAAGCTTATTGGTCAAAAATCCTTACTAAGCGTTATGAAAAAAGTGACGATGATCATTGTTTGAGATGATAGCTGTCAACGGGTGAATCCACATTAGTTTGAACCTTTATCGAAAATTAGATTGGCCAGAGAAGTAGATATGCATAGTGAGGCTGAAAATGGTATAACGATCACACTGAAATGGGATACAACACAAATACAGGCTCAGAAAATTTTTTCGTTGCAGGCATCAATTACAAAAAGACAGATACTGAAACAAGGGGTTTATTTGCAATTGATAAAGAACAGTATGAAAACGTTATAAATTTATCGCAATCGTACGGTGTAAGCAGTTTGTTTGTGCTTTCTACCTGCAACAGAACCGAGATTTACGGTGTGGCCCAAGACGAAAAAGCATTGCTTGGGTTATTAGGCTCTCAAACACATGACGAGGCTGCGATCCTGTCTAAGGTGACTTATGTTAAGAGAGGGAATGACGCCGTTCAGCATCTTTTCAAGGTGGGGGCCGGATTGGATTCGCAAATTCTCGGGGATTATGAAATAGTTGGTCAACTAAAGCAAGCTGTCAAATTTTCTAAGGAGCGCAACGGAATTGATTGTTTTCTTGAACGATTAACAAATAGTGTCTTTCAGGCATCTAAAGAGATAAAGAATGACACAGGCTTAAGCAGTGGCACTGTGTCTGTTTCCTTTGCAGCGGTTCAATACCTAAAACAGAGCGTGTCAGATTGCTCCAATAAAAACATATTGTTAATAGGGACAGGTAAAATTGGCAGCAGCACCTGCAAAAACCTTGTAGATTATGCCGGTACGACCAATATCACGCTCGTCAACCGGTCAGAGGGAAAAGCAGTGCAATTGGCAGAAAAGTTAAATTTAAAATATGCGCCAATCGAGTACATCGATTCACAAATAGCTGCTTGCGATATTATTTTGATCGCCACGAGTGCCAATGAACCAACGATTTTAAAATCTCAGCTTGAAAATAAGGGTACAAAGCTGATCATAGATCTTTCTGTTCCTTCCGGCATTGAACATTCGGTTGGCCTTCTTGATAATGTCAGGATAGTTAATATTGATGAAATCTCAAAAATTAAAGATGATACGATAAAAACAAGAGAGGCAGAGATACCCAAGGCTGAAAAAATTATACAAAAGCATACTCATATATTCAGCGAGTGGCAGTTAATGAGGCAAAATGCATCCGCATTGAGGACTATCAAAACAATGCTGAACGAGATCGCATCATTGCATCACAAAGAATTTTTAAATCCCGAAACCAAGTGCCCCTACATCGCAGCGGAGCAAAAGATCCAACAGATTGTAAATAAAATGGCAGGCAAAATGCGTATGGAGAGCAAACCGGGCTGCCATTATTTACAGGCGATCAATGAGTTCATAGTTAGCAACAATTGATGAGAGGGTGAAATTATTTTTGACAAGTATTTCTGATAGCAAAAACCCCTTTGCCATAAAGTGACAATTGTCACTTAACCAAATGCTTCCCGGCATTTTTATAAGCATTGTATTTGACCAATTTTATAAAAAATAATCTCCAATTCAATGCGTAGTTATGAGGACGATACTTGTATTTAATGATGGCTCCGGAGAAGCAGCAAACGCTGGGGAATTTGCCTTGGTTATTGCCCAAAAAGTTAAAGCCGATTTGCTGGTTTTGAACCTTGTTGAGGAAGAAAAGCTAAACCCTTCAAAAAGATTAGCAAAAACGGAGGTAGTTGGAGCAGGCACGAGTTTTCACGAAATGCCCGAAACGGTATCCGAAGAGCCATTTGAGGATTTCAAACCTGCTGTATGGGATGTTGACGCAAGTGAATACTCTGAAAAAGATATTAGTGAACTGGTGATCAGGAAAAATATCTGGTTAATGGTAAAGGGTATCGAAACGCATATCACGCATGATCTGTTATGTAATATAGATGTCCAGTCGGTCATCAATCATGTTGGATGTCCTCTGCTGTTGATCCCGGACAGTTATAAAAAAAAGGGTTTTGAAAATGTGGCGTACGCAGTAGATATGCGTTATTGCAGAAGAAATGTATTGAAATTCCTTACTGAGTTCGCCGGGGATTTCAGTGCTAATCTTATCCTCGAACATTTGTCGGCCAAAGGTTTACCGCCATTGGATGGTAAATACGCGATGACACTTTTTGAGAATGAAATGGTTAACCTTCCCAGGTATGACAGGATATATTTTAACAACATAAAAGAACGGGATATAAATGTTGCCATCGAAGTTATAATCAATAATTTACAGGCTGATTTATTAGTTTTGGTTAATCACCGGTTCCATTTTGAGGAGATATTCGGCAGGGCGATCAAAGCCTGCATGCCCGATCATATTGCGGTGCCGGTAATGGTGTTTCCTTTATAATTTACCCCCGCTTTGAATAACGTAAAAACGGATAAGCTCCAGCACTTCTGGCACCTGTCAACTGATGATGCCCTCAGAGAACTATCCTGCCTTATTAGTGGACTTACGGATAACGAGGCGGATGAGCGTTTTAAGCGACACGGGCCAAATACCATTAAATCAAAAAAAAAGGTTTCGGCTGCAATGCTGTTCCTGTCTCAATTTAAAAGTCCCATCACTTTATTGCTTATTGCTGCTGCTTTGCTATCGGCCGGATTGGGTGATGTTACAGATACCGTTATCATCATGGTAATCGTTCTGATCAGTAGCCTGCTAAGCTTCTGGCAGGAAAAGGGGGCAGCCAATGCAGTTGAGGAGCTCCTTAAGTTGGTGCGACTCAACTGTACGGTCTTACGGGATGGAGCAAAGAAAGAAATACCAATGGAAAACGTTGTTCCGGGCGACATAATCTACCTCACAGCAGGCGATATTATCCCCAGCGATAGCCTGATCGTTGAATCGCAGGAGATATTTGTAGATGAAGCGGCCTTTACAGGCGAAACTTACCCAGTTGAAAAAAGTGGCTGCATATTGCCAGCTGATATCCAGCTTGCCAAACGAACCAATTCGTTGTTTATGGGTTCTCATGTTATTAGCGGCAAAGCAACGGCATTGGTCATAAAGACAGGCCGTGAAACTGAATTCGGAAAAATATCCTCAGACCTGCAGCACAAAGCGCCCGAAACAGATTTTGAGCGAGGCATACGCAGGTTTGGTTATATGCTGATGGAGATTACCCTGCTATTGGTCTTCATTATATTTGCTGCAAATGTCTATTTACACAAACCCGTTTTAGATTCATTTCTATTCTCATTGGCGCTGGCCGTTGGTCTTACGCCTCAACTTTTGCCTGCTATCATCAGTGTAAATCTTTCAACCGGGGCACGACGGATGGCGCGAAAGCAAGTTATCGTTAAACGGCTGTCATCAATAGAGAATTTTGGCAGTATGAATATCCTTTGCTCGGATAAAACCGGGACGATCACTGAAGGGAAAGTAAAACTCAAGGATGCGTTAGATATAGATGGAAATCATAGCGATAAGGTGCTAAAATATGCCTGGCTAAATGCTTCGTTGCAACAGGGATTTCATAATCCGATAGACGAAGCGATATGCCAATCCTGCCAGCAAACTAATGAGAAATTTTCCGCTGTCACAGAAGTGCCTTACGACTTTAACCGCAAACGTCTTACAGTGCAGGTGACTGACGGCCGTGAAATGATCGCTATCACCAAAGGAGCGTTGAATGCGGTACTGGATATATGTAATGCAGTGGAAACACCAAATGGAGCAACGAATATTACAACGTACCGGAAAAAAATAGAGGAACAATACCAACAACTGAGCAGTTCCGGATTCCGCACATTAGGCGTGGCTTATAAACCCATAGATAAAGGGTATAAGGTTACCCGCGACGATGAGAAGCAAATGATGTTTCTGGGGTTTATTGCATTATTTGATCCGCCTAAAGCAGGTATTGATGCCACTATCGCCCGGCTTAATGAGCTTGGGCTTAGCCTGAAGATCATCACCGGTGATAATGCCCTGGTTGCTAAAAGTCTCGCTTTACAAGTGGGCATTAGTCAGCCTAATATTCTCACCGGGCTTGATTTACATAAGATGAGCAATGCTGCACTGATGCACAAAGCCAAAATCACAGATATTTTTGCAGAAGTTGAGCCTGATCAGAAAGAGCGCATCATTGCCATTTTAAAAAAGGCAGGATTCGTGGTAGGTTTTATGGGCGACGGCATTAATGATGCACCTGCGCTTCATGTAGCTGATGTTGGCATATCAGTAAATACCTCCGTAGATGTGGCGAAAGAAGCAGCCGAGATAGTTCTGCTAAGTAATGGTCTTGATGTGCTGGTGGATGGTATAGTCGAAGGCCGTAAGACTTTCACCAATACCATGAAGTACATTTTTATGGCTACCAGCGCTAATTTTGGCAATATGTTCAGCATGGCCGGGGCGTCATTGATGATGCCTTTTTTGCCTTTATTGCCCAAGCAAATATTACTCACCAACCTGTTAACAGATTTTCCGGAAATGGCTATTGCTACAGATAGAGTGGACGATATTAATATCCAATCGCCGCAACGATGGGACCTGGGCTTTATCCGTCGTTTTATGGTAATCTTTGGTCTGTTAAGTTCAGTATTTGATTACCTCACCTTTGGCCTGCTGTTATTTATCATGCATTCAAAGGAAAAAGCTTTTCAAACTGGTTGGTTTACCGAATCTGTAATATCCGCCATTTTAATAGTGCTTGTTGTGCGGACCAGGCTGCCTTTTTTTAAAAGTCTGCCGGGTAAATTATTATCTGTCGCCACTATCCTGGTGCTGGCATTTGTGCTGCTTATCCCTGTACTACCTGTTGCCAATTGGCTTGGTTTTACTACGTTGCCATTGCAGTATTATTGGTGGATGCTGCTCATCGTCGGTCTTTATCTATTTTCGGCCGAGCTCGCTAAAAGATGGTTCTACCGCACGCTGAAAAAGAGATCAAAAAAGTGATTAAAAGCATCTTTTGTATTGTCCCTTATCATTTGCCCGGGATGCTAATTAGATGAGTTTTGTAAAGCGGAAATGAACTAAATGTCCCGCCCAAAACTTGAAAAAATGAAACTCCAGGAGAAATTTATTCTAACCTTAAACTGCGGTTCTTCCAGTTTAAAATTCAGCTTGTATGATGTGAATTCCCTTGCTCTCGAACTATCCGGTGCAATCACACACATAGCCACTACCGTAGGCACATTCAGGATAAAAGACAAAGATGATAAGATCCTCAGAAAAGAGCTCAAGTTTTATAACAGCCAGGATGCAGCTATCCAGGAGGTATTACACTGGTTAAAACTAAATCAGCATAAATATCCGCTTGCAGCCATTGGACACAGATTGGTTTTAGGGGGACCACATAGACATGATACTGAGATCGTCACTGACGAGCTTATTGCAGAGTTAGATAACTATATCTACCTGGCCCCCAATCACCTGCCCGAAGAAATCGCGGCAATAAAATTATTCCGCAAGGCCTTTGGCGAATTGCCGCAAGCAGTTAGTTATGATACCGCTTTCCATACGGATATGCCAAACTGTGCAAAGTATTATCCCTTGCCTTTGATCTATAAAAAAGAGGGCTTGATGCGCTATGGTTTTCATGGGCTATCATACGAGTATGTGCTGAGTAAGCTCACTGATGTACAGATCAATAAACAGAAGATTATTATCGCCCACTTGGGTAGCGGCTCAAGCATGGCTGCGATAAAGAATGGGAAAAGTATAGATACTACGATGGGCATGAGTCCGATGGGGGGAATGGTGATGAGCACACGTTCAGGCGACCTTGACCCTGGCGTGGTGCTTTTCCTGTTGAAACGCACCAATATGTGTGTATCTGATGTGGATGAATTATTAAGCCACCATGCAGGATTGAAAGCAATCGCCGGGACCGGAGATATGGTGGAGCTATTGAAAAATGAGCCCATTGACGAAAAGGCCACAGAAGCCATTGATCTGTTTTGCTATCAGGCCAAAAAGTTTATCGGCGCTTTCGCAGCTGTAATGGGGGGCCTTGATATGCTGATTTTTACCGGTGGTATAGGCGAAAATTCAGCGGCTATCCGCGAGCGCATTTGCGAAGGTCTTGAATTTCTGGGTATAGACATTTATCATAAATCAAATCATGAAAATAACCGGGTGATATCATCTATAGACAGCAGGGTCACAGTAGAAGTGATACCGACAAATGAAGAATGGATGATAGCCAGTCATACGCAACAACTTATCAGGAACGAACTTATCCTTCAAGATTATGAAAAAACTATCTGAGAAAGAATTGGAATTGCTTGATGCATATTGGAGAGCAGCGAACTATCTCGCTGCCGGTCAGATTTATTTGCAGGACAATCCGCTGCTTAAAGAACCTTTAAAGGCAGAGCACATCAAACCGCGCTTATTAGGGCATTGGGGTACCTCACCGGGCTTAAACCTGATTTATGTGCACCTGAATAGGTTAATCAAAGAGACCGGAGCGGATATACTTTATGTTTGCGGCCCAGGACATGGTGCGCCGGCCATTGTTGCCAATACTTATCTTGAAGGGACCTATTCTGAAGTGTACCCTGCAGTGCCTGAGGATGAAGCGGGTATAAAACATTTGTTCCGCCAGTTTTCAACGCCGGGCGGTGTGCCCAGCCACGTCAGCGCACATACGCCGGGTTCGATACACGAGGGTGGGGAGTTGGGTTATTCATTGGTTCACGCATTCGGAGCTGTTTTTGATAATCCTAACCTGATTGCCGCATGTGTGATCGGTGATGGCGAGGCCGAAACAGCACCTTTAGCAGGAAGCTGGAAATCAGTAGCATTTCTAAACCCGGCTCGTGATGGAGCGGTATTGCCAATCCTGCATTTGAATGGATACAAAATATCCGGTCCAACAGTATTGGCCCGCATGTCGGATGATGATTTGTTCCGGTTATTTGATAGTTATGGCTATAGTGTCCGGTTTGTTGAAGGTAGCGATCCAATGTTTGTGCACGAAGTAATGACATGGGCCATGGACGATGCCTATGCTAAAATAAGGCTGATTCAAACTGAGGCACGCAACAGAGAAGAATCCCTAACCTATATAAAATGGCCAATGATCATCATGCGTACGCCGAAAGGCTGGACCGGCCCCAAAGAATGGCATGGCTTTCCGATAGAGGGCACATTCAGGGCGCACCAGGTTCCGCTTGCCGGTGTAAAAGAAGATCCGGAAAAGCTGAAACTGCTTGAACAATGGATGCGCGGTTACCGGCCCGAAGAATTGTTTGATGAGGATGGCAAGCTTATCCCTGAATTAAAAGCGCTGGCACCAGAAGGTGACAAACGCATGAGTGCTTTGCCATATGCTAATGGTGGCGTATTGCTAAAGGATTTGATATTGCCTGACTTTAAAGATTATGCCCTTGAAGTAACCGAACCCGGCATAACAGAAGCCGAAAGCACCCGGAACCTTGGCCATTATTTGCGCGACATATTTAAACTGAACGATGATAATAAGAATTTCCGCCTGTTTTGCCCAGATGAAACTAGTTCTAACCGGCTCGAATCGGTTTTTGAAGTGACTAACCGTTGCTTTATGGAAGAGATTGTAAGTAAAGATGACAGCTTATCACCCGATGGCCGTGTGATGGAGGTATTGAGTGAGCATTTATGCGAAGGCTGGCTCGAGGGATATCTGTTAACCGGCAGGCATGGCCTATTCCCTTGTTACGAAGCGTTTATTACTATCATCGACTCTATGTTCAGTCAGTATGCCAAGTGGATCAAAACCTCCCGTGAGCTGCCATGGCGCAAACCAGTAGCCTCGTTAAACTACCTGCTTACCTCGCACGCATGGCGGCAAGATCATAATGGCTATAGCCACCAGGGACCCGGCTTTATTGATACGGTTGTAAATAAGAAAAGCTCGGTGGTGCGTATTTATCTGCCGCCTGATGCCAATACATTATTGTCAGTAACAGACCATTGTCTCCGTAGCAAAGATTATGTGAACTTAATTGTTGCAGGTAAGCAACCTGAATTGCAGTGGCTGAATATGGATGATGCTATTGAACATTGCGAAAAAGGCGCATCGGTATGGAAATGGGCAGGTACCGATCATGGTCGCGAGCCGGATGTTGTATTAGCCTGTGCCGGGGACGTGCCTACCCTGGAAACAATAGCTGCTGCATGGTTATTAAAGCACCATCTGCCGGAATTAAAGGTGAGGGTTGTTAACGTGATCGATCTGATGTCCTTATCGCCGCAGCAGTACCATCCGCATGGAATGAGCAACGAACAATTTCATGAACTGTTTACCGATGCTGCGCCTGTAATATTTGCATTTCATGGTTATGTGCGGATCATTCACGACCTGGTACATGGCCGCCCATATCCTGCACGCTTCCACGTAAGGGGATTTATGGAAGAAGGGACTACGACTACGCCCTTTGATATGACCGTGCTGAACCAAATGAGCCGTTATCACTTAGCGATAGAGGCAGCAAAGAGGGTATACCAGATGCATAGTGGCACAGGCGCATTTATAGCCTGGTGCCAGGGAAAACTTAAACAGCATCGTGAATATATATGCAATAACCTAGATGATATGCCCGAAATAAAGGACTGGAATTGGAAAAGTGAACCAGAGACAATAGTAGCCAGTGGTCTGCTCAGCCAGTTATCTGAAGAATTAGGGTTGTAGTGACAAAGATCATTTTTAAAAATGACGCCCATCATGGGTTGAGAGAAAATAAGTATGGAGTTTAGCATCAAAAATAAAACAATATGGAAACCCTGAATAGCCTATCGGCCCGCTCACTGCAATACCTGGTCATAGCAAAGAAATGGAGTTCTGACCTTGAATTTTATAAACTCGAAATCAAATTCTTACGGTCGTTGCTCGGAGTTAATTTCATTACGCTGTTAAACAATGGCGACAGGGAAACAGTGAAAAATATTAATAGTGACCTGACACGTCTTGATGAGGAAAAAACGCAATTAGAACGTTCCCTAAATGATCAGATAAAACAATTGGAGCTGATGGCTGAGGACGTTATTCCGGAAGATGCTACCCAGGTTGCCGGAAAACAGATCAGGCTCGAATACATGGTTACCGAGCTGTTTTCAGAATACAAAGATTTGAAAAGAGAGATATTTTACCTGGTTCAGGAAGCATCAGCACAAAACAGACAATTGAGCCAGTTTACGTTTCCCAATTAATCAATCCATATACCCAGATCGAAAGCGCCGCATAATAAATGTGTGCGCTTTTTTTATTTGAAAGTTACTTTGTATCGTGCTTTCAATCAGTGCAATAAGTGACATCGGTCATTATTTTCAAGCCAGCCATTGCCCAACTTTACATTATAAAATTGAGGGTTATGGAGAAGTTTTTTAATTACATACCATCTATTAAAAATGGCAAAATTGTACTTGCCGTTTTAGGGATCTTTACAGTTCTGCAAAGCAACGCATCGTGTAACAGCGAAAGAGTGACCAGGATTGCCAATGTTGTACGTAAAGACACCTCGGTAGCTGCTTTTATTCAGCAATATCTGAATGATAGCAATGCAAAAACATTGGGCTTGTATTTCCCCAATTCGGTAAAGCGCTTTTATGATGCCAATAATGGTGAAGCAGTCTGGGTAAAAGAGCAAAGTAATCCAAAGCAAACCTGGGAAGCGATGTTGTTGCTGGATTGTGTATTGCAATACGGGTTATCGCATGATGATTATCACCCGAAAGAACTTTTATATAAACCGCTTCACGAAATGCTGGAGGAACCCGGCAAGATTGGTAACAGCGATAAAGCAAAGTTTGATATCCTGCTCAGTGATGCCATGCTCACTTTCATGAACAATTTGCATTACGGCAAACTCAACCCGGTATATTATACGGATAAGATAGACGCCGGTTTAATGCTGCCCTTCCATGCAGAAGACGCCCTGGCAGATGCCCGGAAGCAAAGTGATTTCATGACTGCTGTATTAAGCGTTCAGCCTAAATCCAAACAATATGCTGCCATGCAGGACCGGATGCGCATTCTAAAAGGCGTGTATCAGGATGATTGTTATGAAGTACCTGAAAGTGAGGTGAGAAAGATCGCCATTAATATGGAACGTTTGCGCTGGGCCGAGATTGACGAAAATGCATACCTGCAAGTTAATATTCCATCATATATCCTGAAGTTCATCCAGCCGGATACCACCTATGAGTTTAAGGTAGTGGTGGGCAAACCTACTGCACAAACCCCGTCGCTAAGCAGCGAGATCACCTATTTTACTACTTATCCTGAATGGAAGATACCTCAAAGCATATTTGTGAAGGAGTTATTGCCAAAAGCGTTGAAAGACACATCTTACCTGGATAATAACCATTTTACTATTTATGATAAGGCCGGTAATTATGTAAAACCATCGAAAGCTAATCTTCGGAATGTGAAACTCCATGCGCAGATGTATTACGCCCGTCAATCATCCGGATGTGACAACGCGTTGGGTAACCTGGTATTTCGTTTTCAAAATATTTACGACATCTACTTACACGACACTCCTGAGCAGCAGCTGTTCAAAAAAGAGGAACGGGCATTCAGCCACAGTTGTATTAGAGTAGAAAATGCACAACACCTGGCCGAATTGATCCTGAAATTCAGTGGCGACGAAAACAAAATAGCGCTATTGCATAAAGCCTACAATGGGCATCTGACCAGGAATATCTCATTGAAAAAGCATATGCCAATAAAGATAATCTATTTAACCTGTGAGGTAAAACAGGGCCTGACAGTCACTTATAAAGATATTTATAACCTGGATAAAAGCCTTGAAATGGCGCTTTATAATACAACGCAAACACTAACTCTAAAATAAACCATAAGTCCTACAGTCATGAAAAAGGTATTAATTGCAACAGATTTTTCGGCCAATGCAGCACATGCTGCCGAATATGGCTACGCCATCGCATCTCAGGTAAAAGCCGACGTGATCTTGTGTAACGCATTTATTGTTCCGGCAGAAATGCCCCAGGGAGGCACAATAGTGTGGCCACAAATGGAATACGACGAGTTATTAGAAAGTTCAACCAAAGAATTGGAACAACTAAAAGAACTGTTAGAACATAATAAAAACGGCGGTGATTTTCGGCCACACATCGCCTGCTCGTCCGACATTGGAGCAGTAACAACTGTGATAACCGAAACAACAGGTAAGGGTGATGTAGAGCTGACTGTAATGGGCACCCATGGCGCCGGTAAACTGGATACTTTCCTCGTTGGTAATCACAGCCGCCGTATGATCAATAACACCAAAGGCCCTTTGTTATTGGTGCCTGCATCAACTGCTATTAAACCGATCAAAAAAATAGCTTTTGCAACCGATTTGAACAATCCCGAAAGAGATTTGAAAGCAATTTATGAGCTTATTCCTTTACTAAAAAGGCTTAATGCCGAGTTGTTGCTTACCCACATTTATAATGGCGATGATCCGACTTATAAGTTTAAGAAGCACATAGAGCAGTTGCTTGTGGAATTGTCAAACAAAGCCAATTACCCTAACATATTTTATCGCATAGTGAACAGCAATAAAGCTGAGCGCGGACTGGATTGGCTATGCGATCATGGGCATGTGGATATCCTGGCCATGGTACACCGAAAACATGATCTGCTGGATAACCTATTGATCGGCAGCCATACCCAAAAAATGGCCGATCATATCCATATTCCGTTATTGGTTTTACCTGAGAAATAAATAGCCTTTGACTATTTATTTAATCCAGAACTAAAAATGAGAGCCCGAAAAAGTGACCAGGATCACTTTTCCGGGCTTTTTAAATCATTCTTTGGCAAGTCGTTAGCTTTCATCTTTGGGTAATAAAGAAATCAAAGATGAAACAAGCGGAGATAGATCAGCAAACCACCTGTTACCATTGCGGCAACGATTGCGCCGACGAACGCATTGAACTGGAAGAGAAAGTTTTTTGCTGCAATGGATGTAAGGAGGTTTATTCTATTTTAAATCAAAGCGGACTATGCAGTTATTATGCATATAATGAGCATCCGGGGGTAAGCCAGGCGAAAGCAGGCAAGCGACTGGACTATTTAAAAGAACCGTCCATCATCAGGGAACTTATTGACTATTCAGATGAAAAATTCACTATTGTTACCTTCTATATACCCGATATCCACTGCAGTTCCTGTATTTGGCTACTGGAGCATTTAAACAAGCTCAGCCCTGGCATTTATCAATGCAGGGTCGACTTCCTCCGCAAGCAGGTAAATATTCGGTATAGTACGCAATCAATCACCCTGCACGAAGTGGTTGAATTGCTTGACCGTATAGGTTATGAGCCCCTTATCAGCCTGCAGGATGTGGTAAAAAAGCAGGCAATTGATAAAAAGGACAATCTTGTAAAAAAAATAGCAGTAGCAGGCTTTTGTTTTGGGAATGTAATGCTGCTGAGCTTCCCTGAATATTTAGGGATATCGGTTTACGAGCAGTCCTTTCGCCAGTTTTTTGGATGGCTTAACCTTGCTTTCTGCCTGCCTGTGATTTTATACAGCGGCACCAGCTACTTTAAATCCGCGTGGACGAACCTCAGGAATAAAGTACTCAACATTGATTTTCCTTTAGCACTGGGCATTGCTGTATTATTCGTTCGCACTGCCGTTGAGATATTAACACGTACAGGCCCGGGATTTGCAGATACATTGTGCGGATTAGTTTTCTTTTTATTGGTTGGTAAATTCGTACAGCGCAAAACCTATTATCATCTCTCGTTCGAGCGCGACTACCGTTCATTTTTCCCGGTCGCTGTACAAGTAATTGATGGAGAAACCGAACGGCCTGTTCCCTTATCCGATATCCAGGTTGGCCAGCGCATATTGATTCGCAATAACGAGATCATTCCAGCTGATGCAATTCTATTAAAAGGTGATGCACGTGTAGATTTTAGCTTTGTTACCGGTGAGTCTGTTCCTGTAAATAAAGTCTTGGGCGAGGTAGTTTATGCGGGCGGCAGACAAACCGGCGAGGCAATTGAACTGGAAGTAGTGAAGCCGGTATCGCAAAGTTATCTCACCCGGCTTTGGAACAATGAGGCTTTTACCCGCTCACAGGAAAACCGGGCACAAACATTTAGTGAGAAGATAAGCAAGTATTTTACCATAGTTTTATTACTGATCGCTTTTGGATCTTTCTTTTTATGGTTCCCATTTGATTTGCCCAAGGCAATTTCGGCCTTTACTGCGGTGCTCATCATTGCATGTCCCTGCGCACTGGCTTTGAGTACTCCCTTTACCATGTCGGCTGCAGTCAGCATTTTCGATAAAAACCTCTTTTATCTCAAAAATACCGCAGTGGTCGAGCAACTGGCTCATATCGATACCATTGTGCTTGATAAAACCGGTACCATCACTATTAATAGTGATACAACTATAACAGCACATACCATTGCTACCGACACCGAAAAGCAAATGATCTATTCGGTATGCGCTAATTCTACGCACCCACTTAGTCAGCTTATAAGTCAACACCTGAATAGTTATTCTAAACTGGATACCAATTCCTATTACGAAGTACCGGGGCGTGGTATTACAGCTGATGTGGGCGGCCGTTTTATAAAAGTTGGCAGCGCAAAATTTGTTGATGTGATTCAGTTAGAAGCTCCGTCAGCTCAAAAAACAGAGGTCTATGTTTCGATAGATGGAAGGTATATCGGCTATTTCACCATTCAGCAACAATACCGTGATGGAATCAAAGCTGTAAAGTCGCTTTCACCAACCTATCGCTTGTATCTTTTATCGGGGGATCACGGGCATGAACGTGAGGCTCTTTCATCCGTATTTCCGATCGAAGATATGTTTTTTGAACGTACCCCACAGGAAAAGCTCGACTTTATCAAACAGCTACAGCAAAATGGCCATAAAGTAATGATGATTGGCGACGGCCTTAATGACGCCGGCGCCTTAAAACAAAGCGATCTGGGTATAGCCATTACCGATAATGTAAATAACTTTTCACCTGGCAGCGATGCCATTTTGGATGGGCGATCACTCAAAAAACTCCCTTTATTCCTCAAATTTTCAAAAGATGCTTTGCATGTAGTATATATTTCCTTCTGTATTTCCCTTACCTATAATGTAGTTGGATTGAGTTATGCAGTCAGCGGTAAACTATCTCCATTGATTGCGGCCATACTGATGCCGCTGAGCACATTTACCATCATATCATTTACCAGCCTTACCACTCACCTGGCGGCAAAAAAGAGAAAGCTATTATGAGTATCATTTATTTCCTGATCGGCTGCAGCGTACTGCTGGCGGTGGTCTTCCTCGGCGCCTTTTTCTGGGCGCAACGTAACGGGCAGCACGACGACCTATATACCCCTTCTGTGCGTATCCTGCTGGATGATGAACCGGATGAAACAGAGCCCAAAAAGTGACGAATGTCATATTAATGTCAAACCAATGTCATTCGGAAGGCGGCAGCGCCCCGATAATTTTACAACCGATAAAAACAACAATAAAAATTATGCAACCAGACAAATTTTACTACGATAACAAGATCGTCCGAAATTTTGGTATTGCGACAGTAATATGGGGCATCATCGGCATGTTGGTGGGCCTGATAGTTGCCATACAGCTGTACAAACCGGAAATGAACATGCACAACCAGTACACCACCTTTGGTCGTGTACGACCGCTACATACCAATGCGGTGATATTTGCCTTTGTGGGTAATGCCATCTTTATGGGTATCTATTACTCGCTGCAAAGGCTTATGAAAGCGCGCATGTTTAGCGATATATTAAGTAAGATCCACTTTTGGGGGTGGCAGTTGATCATTCTATCAGCTGTGATAACTTTGCCATTAGGGCTCACCACTTCACATGAATATGCTGAATTGGAATGGCCGATAGACATCCTAATCACTATTGTCTGGGTGGTATTTGGCATCAACATGTTCGGTACCATAATTAAACGCCGCGAACGTCATATTTATGTAGCTGTTTGGTTTTATATCGCCACGTTTGTTACTATCGCCGTATTGCACATTGTTAATTCTGTAGAGATACCTGTTGGCTTCTTCAAAAGCTATATGGTATTTGCCGGTGTGCAGGATGCGCTGGTGCAATGGTGGTACGGGCACAATGCGGTTGCATTTTTCTTGACTACGCCTTACCTGGGCATGATGTATTACTTCCTGCCTAAAATGGCAAACAGACCGATATATTCTTATAAACTAAGTATCCTACACTTTTGGGCGCTCATATTTATTTATATCTGGGCTGGGCCCCACCACCTTTTATATACTACTTTACCAGGTTGGGCGCAGTCATTAGGTGTAGTATTTTCTATAATGCTTATCGCGCCAAGCTGGGGTGGTATGATCAACGGTTTGCTTACCCTGCGTGGTGCGTGGGACAAAGTACGCGATGATGTCACCCTAAAATTTATGGTGGTAGGCTTAACAGCTTACGGCATGGCCACTTTTGAAGGCCCCATGCTTTCACTAAAACAAGTAAATGCCATCGGCCACTTTACCGACTGGATTATCGCACACGTGCACGTTGGTGCATTGGGTTGGAACGGCTTCTTAACTTTTGCTATCCTGTATTGGTTGGTACCGCGTATTTATAAAACTGAACTCTATTCTAAAAAAGCAGCATCATTCCATTTCTGGATCGGTACGTTGGGTATCTTGTTTTATGCCATACCAATGTATTGGGCTGGTTTCACACAAGGATTGATGCTGAAAGAGTTTACGCCTGAAGGTATCCTTAAGTATCCGAGTTTCCTCGAAACAACCATGCGCATTTTACCTATGCACGTAATGCGTTCAGTTGGCGGTGTATTGTACCTAACCGGTGTTATCGTAATGGCTTACAACCTCTACAAAACTGCCGTTCAGGGTAAACTGGTTGCTAATGAGGCTGCTGAAGCGATGCCGCTTGAAAAATTCAATTCACATGCAGGTACCGAACGCTGGCACCGCAGACTTGAACGCAAACCTATATGGTTTCTTATTGCGTCCTTGATCGTGATCCTGATCGGAACATTTGTGGAACTGATGCCTACGCTTACCATATCATCTAATATTCCGACCATAGCCAGCGTGAAACCTTACACGCCACTGGAGTTGCAAGGGCGCGATATATACATCCGCGAAGGCTGCGTAAACTGTCACTCGCAAACAGTTCGGCCTTTTCGGTCAGAAACAGAGCGATATGGCGAGTACAGCAAGGCTGGTGAATTTGTGTACGATCATCCATTCCTGTGGGGATCAAAGCGAACAGGTCCGGACTTGCAGCGAGAAGGTGGTAAATATGGGAACTCCTGGCACTATAACCACTTAATGGATCCTCGTCTTATGTCGCCCGGAAGTATTATGCCCGCCTATGACTGGTTGATCACTCAAAAGCTGGATACGACAACCACATCCGCCAAAATTCGGGCTATGCAAGAATTGGGTGTTCCATATCCTGGCGGTTACGATAAGATAGCAAACCAGGAGTTGGATAAACAAGCCAAAGGCATAGCTGATAACCTGGCCAAAGATCATATCAAAGTGAAAAGTAATAAAGAGATCGTAGCCATTATTGCCTATCTGCAAAGGCTCGGTACAGATATTAAAGCAGGTAAAACAGCAAATAATTAAGATCATGTTCAGACAATTTACAGAGCATATTCAGGGTAACCAGGTTTACCTGTTGTTCTCTCTATTTATATTCCTTGTATTCTTTATCGTCGTAACGCTGCTGTTGTTCAGGTTACGCAAACAGCATGTGGATTACATGAGCGATATCCCGCTGCAAGATTGTACAGAAGAAAACATTAATTTTTTAGAGCCATGAAACCGATACGTATATTATTCTTATCATTTTTTGCTTTAGTTATTACGCCGGCATTTGCCGAAGATGGCAGTTTGTTATCAGGCGAAACGATGAACTATATAGGCTTTGGGGCTATCATGCTGGCGATGATCACCTTGTGTATCGCTATGTACGTAGTTTTAAAAGCATTTAGAGTTGTCGCCAAAATATTGCTTGGACCTGAGGCTCTTGAAGAAAAGAAGGCTGATAAAGTGGTGCTGAAAGCAGAGAAGAAAGCTGCCAGGGCCGAACGCCTTAACAAGATACTCTCGCTAAAGCCAATGTCCGAAGAGCAATCACTTATCATACCGCATGAATATGATGGAATACAAGAGTTAAATAACCCAACGCCTGCCTGGTTTATGTACCTGTTTTATGTAACAATAATTTTTGCGGTAGGTTACTTATTCATATACCATGTGTTTGGTGTTGGACAGCTGCAAGATGCCGAATATAAAACTGAAATGGCGGTTGCCGCCGAAGAAAAGGCCTCCTTTTTAGCTAAATCAACTAATAAAGTTGATGAAAATACCGTAAAGCTTACATCTGACGCGGGAGTATTGACAGCTGGTAAATCGATCTTCCAGGAAAGATGTGCCGCTTGTCATGGCAATAATGGCCAGGGCATGGTTGGCCCCAACCTAACAGACGACTACTGGCTACATGGCAATAAGATAAACGAGGTATTTAAAACCATCAAATACGGCGTGCAAAGCAAAGGCATGCCAACATGGGAAAGCCAGCTGACACCAAAGCAAATATCAGATGTGGCCAATTTTGTCGAATCATTACATGGTAGTAACCCGGCTAATCCTAAAGAGCCACAGGGTACCAAAGTGGCCGACAATACTGAGCCACCTTCAGTAAAAGAGGCTAAGACCAAAACAGCTATGGTTGTAAAATAAGCTATAAATAAAATTATATAAGAACTAAAGGAATGCTGAATACAGATTTAACGGAACAGCCACAAACCACGGAAAAGGGAAAGCGCAGGTGGATGTATCCTATCGTCAGGAAGGGAAAGTTTTATAACTACCGTAACTGGTTGAGCTATGTATACCTCATTCTGTTTTTTACCGGGCCGTTTTTGCGGATAAACGGTCAACCTTTGTTGCTGATTAATGTGATGGAGAGGCGATTTGTCCTGCTGGGCCAGGTATTCTGGCCGCAGGACTTTTTCCTCTTCGTTTTGGCGATGCTGGCCTTTATGGTATGTATCGTTTTCTTCACCATGGCTTTTGGCCGGATATTCTGTGGATGGATATGCCCCCAAACCATATTTATGGAAATGGTTTTCCGCAAGATAGAAATATGGATAGAAGGAGACGCCAAATATCGGCGCAAACTGGATGAAGGTCCGCTGACCCGCGAAAAGATCATTAAGAAAACAGCCAAGCACACCATTTTTGTGGTCATCTCATTTATGATCGCCAATACTTTCCTGGCGTATGTTATCGGAAGTCAGAACCTGCTAAAGATCGCTACGGAGCCTGTAAGTCAACATTTGGTTGGCTTCATCAGCATTTGGGTGTTTACTGCTGCGTTTTACCTGGTTTACAGCCGGGTACGCGAATTGGTTTGCACGGTGATCTGTCCTTATGGTCGTTTGCAGGGAGTGCTTACTGACAAGCATACCTTGATGGTAGCTTATAATTATAAACGCGGCGAACCACGTGGAAAAATATCAAAAAAAGGCGCTACACCAAAGGGCGACTGCGTGGATTGCGGTTTGTGTGTAGATGTTTGTCCTACCGGGATCGATATTCGCAAAGGTGCTCAACTGGAATGTGTGAACTGTACCATGTGTATTGATGCATGTAACCAGGTAATGGAAAAAATCCACCGCGACCTGAACCTGATCGGCTTCTATTCGGAAGAGATGATTGAGGAAGACAAGAAGCCATCTTTTACCGGGCGTATGAAAGCGTACAGCGCTATTATTGCCGTGTTGTTTGGCGTATTGGCTTATTTTATTTATCAGCGGCAGGACGTGGATGTAACCGTTATGCGGTCGGCTGGTATGTTATACCAGGAACAACCGGGCAATTATATCAGCAATATTTATAATGCCGATATCATCAATAAAACAGACAAAGTTCAAAACATAAAATTGGTAGCGGATAACCCGGAGGTAAAAATCAAATATATACAAGCACCTGGGGCACTATCCAAAGAAAGCTCTACCAAAGCGGTCTTTTTCCTGATGCTGCCTGTTAAAAGTATCCGCGCTACTAAAACAGATATTAAACTAAAAGTAGTTGGGCAAAACAAAGTGCTCACCACGATAAACACAACTTTTATCGGGCCATATGATGAAGATTAAATTAAACTGGGGCAACGGGATTGCCTTTGGCATGACGGCATTTGTCGCCTTCATAGTTGTTTTAGGGGTGCAAATGTTCCGGGATTCACCCGGGGATTACGATCATCAGTACTATGAAAAAGGCCTTGCCTATGATTCGGTATATGCGAGGGAAAAGCAGGTGATCACTGATAAAGCTACCCCTCGTTTCAAAATATCGGACTATAGTATGCAGATACAGTTTACTGTTGCCGCACAAGGGCATATTCGTTTTGAAAGGCCCTCCGATCCTGAGCAGGACAGGCTGATTCCATTTCAATCGAATGGTTCTGACCCTACTGTGATCCCGATCGATAAATTCGGGACAGGACAGTGGCAGGTAACGCTCGACTGGGAAAGCAACGGTAAAAAGTATCTATATCAACGGGAAATGTTTTTGCCATGAATGTTAACGAGATCGCATTTTTTGTAGGATTGTTTGGCAGTTTGCATTGTATTGGTATGTGCGGGCCGTTAGCTTTTGCCATACCCGCTTCGCAAAAAGGCTGGGTGTCGCTTGTGGCCGATAAATTTCTGTACAACTTGGGCAGGGTGCTTTCCTACACTACATTGGGGTTTTTGATCGGTTTCATCGGCAGGCAGCTTTGGATATCCGGTTTGCAACAGGGTATCAGTCTGGCCAGCGGCTTATTGATCATTTTGGCAGGCTTTTCACGGATGTTTAAGCTCAGGCTGTTCAATGGTAAATCGTCATCCAAATTTTTGGCGCCTGTAAGCAAAGCCATTAACTATGCCATACAGCACCGTGCAGGAAACTTTGCAGTTGGTGTGCTTAATGGCTTTTTGCCGTGCGGTTTTGTTTACCTGGCACTGGTTGGCGCAATTAATACAGCGTCACCATTATCAGCCGCACAATATATGTTTTGGTTTGGTGCCGGTACGTTCCCATTAATGCTGGCAGCCACCGTTAGTTCGGGATTTATGAACGTTGCTTTTCGCAGACGTGTAAACAAAGCATTGCCCTACCTTATGGTATGCCTCGGCTTCTGGTTCGTCCTTCGCGGCATGGATCTCAATATTCCTTACCTGAGTCCTGCGATAAAAAGCACATCAGCCATCTGTAAATAAGTTTGTGCTCAAGATCATTTTTTAGGCTGACCGTCGTCAAGGTTTAACCGCCCGCAAAAAGGGACATTTGTGATAAGAAATGAAATAAGAACTATGGCAACTATAAAAACAAACCTTCCTGTAAGCTTAACCTCAGCCGTTCATGCAAATAATTCACACATTAGCTTATTAGCTCAATTTAATGCTTTTGCAGATAGCCAGCACGAAAGAAAAACCATGTGGTACTTTCTGGCCTTAGTGATTCAGGGAGTTTTCTTTTTGCCGCTACCGGCGTTCTTAATGTATTATTATAATGCTCCTATTATAGTGCTGCTAATTACTTTAACCTGCTTCTTTACCTCGATCATCGCCTGTATGGGTGGTGCAGGCATCCGAAGCGTGTTGTTTTTATCAGCTGCAAGCATATTCATCCAGGTTATTATGACCATTGCTGTGTTGATTTGACAAAATCCCTGGATAATTGGAAAAGCGGCGGTTGCCGCTTTTTTTATACTTCAACCTTTTTAAACTAAATGATATGCCACATACTTTCCACATACCTGTTTTAGGGCTTGCTTTTTCAATCGACACCCCATTAAAAGTTGCCCGTTATGGAATTTCATCAGCGGTGTCTATTGTTGACGATGAACTCATCGAACGGATGCGGGAATACCATTGCGAACAAAATTCAATAGAATATACGCCTATCCATAAATCGGACCATGACTACAGGGCACGGCGGATCACAGCTTATTTGAATCTTTTGAATGATTTGATAAACGATCAGTTTTCAAAACTTAAAGAAGAGCAATTTGAGGTAGGAAGCGACATCGAGCGCTACTTTAATTTGCTGCCGGAAGAGTCGGTGCTGAAACAGGGCTATGACCTGCTCGACGAATATGATCGCGGAGGAGTAAAAACACTGTTTGAACAAGTATTGAAAAACCGTTTGGTTAAAGGCTCTATCGATGTAAATATTATGGCGAAAGTGGATAAACTGAATTATGGCAAGCATGGCGAATACAGTGGAGATGAGAACACCGATGCTTTGGCTGCATTGCGGGGCTTTGCCGAAAGTAACCTTGAGTCTTCCCTAATTATTTCAGCCGGGATGAACCCCAGGTTATCTAGCTATCTCGAATCATTCGATGATTTTTGCCCTGATGAAAATGGCAGATTTCGTAAGAAAGTTATTCTTAAGGTAAGCAACTACCGTTCGGCAATTATACAGGCGAAGGTGTTGGCAAAAAAGGGTATTTGGGTCTCTGAGTTTCGTATTGAGTCGGGGCTAAATTGCGGAGGCCACGCATTCGCTACTGACGGACTGTTAATGGGGCCGATACTGGAAGAATTTAAAGCTCAGCGCACTGACATGAAATCTGAATTATTTGCGATATACCATGCCGCGTTAGTTGCAAAAGGCCGGGAAGTGAAGGAAGCGCCTCAGCAAAAAATAAGCGCGCAAGGCGGCATCGGAACAGCCGATGAAGATGCATTTTTGCGTAAATATTATCAATTGGATAGCACAGGTTGGGGAACCCCATTTTTGTTAGTGCCCGAGGCTACGAATGTTGATGAAGATACCTTACATCAATTGGCAAATGCCAGGCAGGAAGATTTCTATTTAAGCAATGTGTCACCGCTTGGAGTATTATTCAACAATTTTAGAGGTAGCAGCATTGAAACGCAGCGTTTGCATCGCATAGCACAAAATCGTCCTGGCAGCCCTTGTACCAAAAAGTATCTGTGCAGTAATACCGAGTTTACTAAACAGCCAATCTGCACGGCGTCCAGGGAATACCAGCGTTTAAAAATTTCACAACTAGATAGCTGTCAGTTATCCGACGTAGAGTATCAAAAAGAGTTCGATAAGATCACCGAAAAGGTTTGCTTATGTGAAGGATTAACGGCATCCGTATATATTAAAAATGAAATGTTAAAGCCCCGTGAAAAAGTAAGCGTGGCAATCTGTCCGGGGCCAAATATGGCTTATTTTTCAGGGATACATTCGCTCAATGAGATGGTAGGGCATATTTATGGGAAAAACGATCTTTTGAAAAACGTTAGCCGGAGCAATATTTTTATCAATGAGCTTAATCTGTACATAGATTATTTAGCTAAGGAGATAGCCAACAATTTGGCAGCAATAAGCGAAAAGAAAACCAAGTATTTTGAGAATTTTAAGCAGCAGCTTACACAAGGTATCAATTATTACACGCTCTTAATACCTAAGATGAAAGCCTTCAGTAAAAGTTACCGGGATGAAATGATGCACGATCTTGCCATTTCCGAGCTAAGGCTTAGTATATTAGTATGACAGACAAAACAAATGCTTAGACATATCGGTCAGAAACGCACCAACGCTCATAATGTATGGCTGGCATGCGTACTATCACTCACCGCCGGCTTTGTCAATGGTGCCGGGTTTTTGTCGTTTGTTGTGTTTACTACCAATGTTACAGGCCATGTGGCCACTTTTGCCGAAAAATTAGCCGCTGGCGACTTCCATACCGCATTTATTATAGGTTTATGGATGCTGTTGTTTCTCATGGGCGCTTTTACCTCCAGTATCATTATCAATATGATCGGTGCAAACCAGCGCTTTGCTTATACTATACCTATCATTCTCGAGATAATTATTCTATTGATTGTTGCAAATAATCTTGATTGGTGGCTAAAGATGCCCGTTCAAAACCTGCGATTTAAAGCCGGTAGTTTGCTCTTTGCTATGGGGCTGCAAAATGCTATGGTGTCTATGATCTCGGGATCGGTGGTGCGCACTACGCATCTTACCGGTATGTTTACTGACCTGGGTATAGAACTCGCCGGAAAGATTTATGATATAAAAGGAGCCAAAAGTGCTGCGTTAAACAGCCGCATATTACTAAGGCTTATCATCATCATTTCATTTTTTACGGGCTGTATCGTTTCGGCGCTTCTGTACAAATCATTAAAGCTACAGGTGTTTTATATTCCTGCAATGTTACTTGCAGCCGGCATGCTGTTTGATATTTTCAGAATAAAAACGGTGCGCTACTACCGAAAGATCAAATCCAAATATGGAACACCTTTATCCGGCCATGCTGAATAATTGCGTTGATGGCTGATCAGCCCATAAGCGGGCATCAATAGCCATACAAATATTTCGCAAAAAGCGTTTGCCTGCTGGAGTGACCAACAAATAGTACGAGCCCAGTTCAACCAGGCCATCATCGGCCAAATCCTTCATCCGCTCTAATCCTTCCATTAAACCAATACAAGGTTCGGTGTGGTTATTCCATTCCATTTCCCCTTTACACATAATGTTCAATATATGCCTGCGGATGATCATGTCCTCATTAGACAGAAAATGGCCCTTCACTACCGGCAATTCATTGTTTTGGATCATTTCAATATATTCCTCAACACTTTTTACATTTTGTGCATAAGCATCCCAGGTATCGCTGATGGATGATACGCCCAGGCCAACCAGTAACCTGGTATATTGATGGGTGTAACCCATAAAATTACGGTGGAGCTTTTTAGCCTGTTCTGCGGTGTACAAGGCATCATCTGGTAAAGCAAAATGATCCATTCCTATATCGTAATACCCTAAAGCGGTCAGCATGCTATGGCCCAGATCATATAAAGCCCTTTTTTCATCAGGGGATGGTAAATGTTGTTCGGTAAAACGTCTTTGCCCGGGTTTTATCCAGGGCACATGAGCATAACTGTAAAATGCAATCCGGTCGGGCATCAGCAGGCCTACTTTTTCTATGGTATCCACAAGGCTTTCATTAGTTTGCAGCGGTAAACCATAGATAAGATCATAGTTTACCGAAGTATAGCCTAATTGCCTGGCCCATTCGGTTACCTCTTTTACCTGCTCAAAAGTTTGTATGCGGTTGATGATAAATTGCACTCTTGGATCGAAATCCTGGATGCCCAGGCTTAATCTCCGGAAACCAAGCTCGTGCAGAACCTTCAGATGTTCGAAAGTAGTGTTGGCAGGATGTCCTTCAAAGCCAAAATCAGCATCAGGGTGAACTTCAGCATCTGCCAAAATATTTTTGATAAGTCTTTTTAGGTTTATAGGGCTAAAAAATGTAGGTGTGCCCCCACCCAAATGAACCTCTCTTATTATTGGACGATCAGTAAACATGTTGCAATACATCGCCCATTCGATCAGTAATGCCTCAATATAAGGCTCCTCAACCGTATGATTTTTGGTGATACGCGTATTACATCCACAATAGGTACAAAGACTTTCGCAAAAAGGCAAATGTATATAAAGACTTATCCCATCCTTTTTATTGCTAATCTCAAAGGCCGAGTTAACATGCTCAGACCAAAGCTGTTTGTCAAAAGCGGCCTTGCTCCAGTAAGGTACAGTTGGATAGCTGGTATATCGCGGAGCGGCTACATTATATTTATCGATCAGGTATTTGGAAAGCATTATGGTAAGTGATTAAAATTATCCTGTATTATTTTTTCAGGTACTTCTTTTTCCTGGCACTTATTATTGCCGATACAAGCATTCCCTACGCACTTTTCCTCTTGCCACAGGTCAAGGTTTTTGATAGTTTGATTGGCAATTTCCTGGAGTGATTCCGCAGTTAGAAAAGCCTGGTGAGGGGTAACTAGTACGTTAGGGTATGAAATCAGCTTATCCAGCAAGGCATCCCTCTTTTTATCGTTTTCATGATCTTCAAAAAACAGGCCTTTTTCAAATTCATAAACATCCAACCCAAGATAGCCTATTTTGCCACTCTCCAGAGCATTTAACACATCTGCCGTATTTATTAAACCGCCTCTTGATGTATTAATAAGCATCACGTTTGGCTTCATCTGCCTTATGGTGAGCTTATTGATAATATGTTTGGTTTCATCAGTTAACGGAGCGTGCAGGGATATAATATCCGATTCGGCCAGCAATTCATTCAAACTCGTTAACGGAACATGGTCATGCTTCTCGTGTATATTGGCGTCATAACCTATCACATGGCATCCCATGCTTTTAAATATTGACGCTGTAGCAATGCCTATCTGTCCCATTCCTATTAACCCCACAGTTTTGCCGCTGAAATTGAAGCCCATGAGGTCATCCAAACGAAAATCAAAATCATGAATGTTAGCGTTTGCTTTTACCAGGTTCCTGCTCAACGCCAGTGCAAGTGCTACAGTATGCTCGGCAATGGCCTGCGGTGAATACACGGGTACATTGGCTAATTTAATTCCCCGTTTTTCAGCCACTTTTTTGTCAATATGATCAGTTCCTTTTGACCGGGTTCCGATGTACTTCACGCCAAGGTCAGCCAGTTTATTTATTACGTCTTCAGATACATCGTCATTGGTAAATACCAAAACCGCATCCTTCCCTTTTGCATAAGGAGTCGTCTCAAGGCTCAATGCATTAGATATCAGTGTGATATCATGCTTTTTTTGATTGGCTCTGATCAGGAACTCCTTCTCAAACGGATTTATACTATAGGCTACAACCTTCATTATTAATAGAATTATAAGAGCAAAAATACCCCTGCCGATAGAATCAGCCCATGAGGGTAGTCATTAAGAAAAGTGATTGTTGTCAGTTTTTCATTTTTGCCAGGCGGTTCAGATCGAGTATCTGTATATGGCTGCCTTTTTTCTCTATCAGTTTTTCATCTTTAAAATCGCTCAGCGTACGGCTCACTGTTTCGGTAGCCATACCGGCCATAGATGCCAGTTCATCGCGCGAAATCTTAAATTGGGATGGATCCGGTAATTGTTTGCTAAGGCGAACCAGCACCTGCGCCAATCTTTTGCGTACAGAGTTATAGGCAAGCTCCAGCAATTGGTCTTCTTTCTCTTTTATATTGTTGGCTAGTATCTTGATAAACTGCATAGAGATGTCCGGATACTTGTTTACCAGGTTAATTATAGCGTCTTTGGGCAAAAGACACACGGCAGAATCATCTACCGCTTCAGCAGTTTCAGTAAAGGCATCATCCAACAACAAAGCATTTACGCCGAGATAATCATCGGCTTTATGCAGCCCCATCATTAATTCGCGCCCGTCTTCGGCCAATTTAAATGTTCTCACCGCTCCTTCAATCATTAAATAAAGGCCTTGCGGGTGATCCCCTTCGTAGTACAACACTTGTTTTTTCTTGATCTGCCTTATCTTCCGGCCGGCGATGATATTTTTTAGTTCCGCCGCTCCTTGTCCGTTTCCGGCAGATAATTTTTCGAGACTTTGTAGCGATTTGCTGTAGTATTCCTCTTGCCTCCGTTTCTTTTCCAGTCGGCTTTCAATAGCGCTTAGCAACTCAATATCATCAAACGGTTTGGTCAAATAGTCATCGGCTCCCATTTCCATCCCTTTTCTGAAATCAACTCTTTCTGCTTTGGCGGTTAAAAATATAAATGGAATGGAGGCTGTCTCTACGTTCTTGCTCAATAAGTACAGCACACCATATCCGTCCAGCTCGGGCATCATGATATCGCACAATATCAGATCAAGTTTGTGCTGAAAAGCCAAGTCGACGCCCCGCTTACCATTGTCTGCCTGGTGAACAGTATATCCGGCCAGTTCCAATATCTCCGCAGTGCTTTCGCGGATATCGTTGTTATCTTCAATGATCAATATTGTTTTCATGATGATTAGGGAAGGAAAGTATGAATAAAGTGCCTTTATTTATATCGCTTTTAAAAGTGATTTTACCGTTCATCAGGTTGGTGTAACGCGTCACGATATTTAAGCCTAAACCGGTGCCTGGTATATTACCGGTATTATGTGCCCTGAAAAATGCCTCGAACAGATGTTTTTGATCATCCTCAGGGATGCCTATACCATTGTCTTTTATAGAAATGGTAAGATACTTTTTGCTGATCTCGGTATTGAATTCAATAAAAGTATTTTCGCCTGAGTATTTAATGGCATTCCCGATCAGGTTGAGGATGCAGTTTTTCAGCAAAGCCTGATCCATTCGCACATTGCTTTCGGCGCCGGTATGCTGATATACGATCAATTGTTTTTGTTTGGCTACCAGTTGCATTTCCTCAGTTATTTCCTCGCCAAATTTTACGATATCAAAATCGATATACACAGGCTCAACCTTACCTGTCTCCAATTTTTCTAAAGACAGAAAATCATTGAGTATTGACGTGAGGTTACTTATTGCCGCCTTTATTTTGGCAATGTGTTTGGCAATATTCGCATTTTCCTGCCCGGCCGAATATTTCTCAATCAGTACTGCCGAAAGCTGTATGGCACTTAATGGTGTCCTGAATTCATGCGAAGCCATTGACACAAACCGGCTTTTTAACTGGCCAAGTTCTTTTTCTTTTTCAAGCGATATGCTTACTTCTTCTTTTGCTTCTTGTAACGCGAGCACGGTTTCCTGGAGCGAATGGGTACGTTGTTCTACTAACTCTTCGAGCCTGGTTGCATAATCCCGCAGCTTTTCCTCAGCGCTTTTTTCACGCGTCAAGTCGTGAATGAAGCCGGCATAGACTTTTCTGCCCAAAAACTGCACCTCACTTACCGCCAGGCGAAATGGAAACGTTGAGCCATCTTTTCTTAAACCGATTACCTCGCGGCCTATACCAATGATGTGAGGGTCGTGGGTGCGTTGATAACGTGCCAGATAGCCGTCGTGATTTTCGCGGTAGGGTGCAGGCATCAGTACCGATACATTTTTGCCAATTACTTCTGCGGGTGAGTATTGGAACAGGTCGCAGGCCGCAGGGTTAATGGTTTCAACTTTTCCGCGTTCATCAATGGTTATTATACCATCAATGGCAGTTTCAATTATTGCTTTTAGTAACGCGGCATTTTCCATACAATATAAACAATGATATTGGTCACAAATATCAAAGATGCCATAAATTAATAAAATGCTTCCGGTTAATCAAAAAAGTGATAAGGATCATTTTTTAAAGTTTAGGTTAGCTAAAACCGCAAGCAATTATTTGGTCCCCTATGTTTTTAGAGCCAGGCTTCCTTTATATTGGAAAAACCCATTACACTTAGTATCTCGTTCAAGTAAAATTCAGAATTACTTCAAAATTCCTGAGTAAATTCAAACCTATATATAAACATTTTGAAACTTTTGATTATAGAAGATGAGGAAGTTTTGGTTGATAGTATCAAAACTTACTTAACTGAGGAAGGGAATATTTGCGAGGTTGCAAATGATGTAAAATCGGCGATAGAGAAGATTTCCTCGTACGAATACGACGCCATAGTTCTGGATATCGGTTTACCCGACGGCACAGGGCTGGAGATATTAAATTTGGTGAAAGTGTTACGTAAAGATGGGGGTATAATCATTATTTCGGCCAGGGATGCACTTGATGATCGCTTAACAGCCCTGAACCTTGGCGCTGATGATTACCTGATCAAGCCTTTTCATCTTGCAGAATTAAAGGCCAGGATCATGGCTATTTATCGCCGCAAAAGCTTTAAGGGGCAAAACCTACTGATTTATGATATGATAGAAATCGATCTTGATCGCAGGGAAGTACGCATTGAGGGCCGATTACTCATTTTAACAAAAAAAGAATATGATATGCTGTTATACTTTATTGCTAATAAGGGTAAAGTTATTAGCCACAATGCGTTAGTTGATCATTTATGGCGGGATGAAGTAACCTGGGCAGAGAGTTTTGATTTTTTGTATACCCACATTAAAAACCTGCGGAAAAAATTATCTGAAGCAACAAACAAGGATTACCTTTCGTCAGTCTACGGCATTGGCTATAAATTTACCTGATGAAACTGCTTTCAAAGTATACATGGGTTAGTCTGTCTGTTTCCCTGGTAATATTTATTATCGGCGGATTTATCTATTTTGAAGCGATATCTTACCTGTCAGACCAGCAACTTGATCGTGACCTGACTGAAGAATACGCTGAAAAGGTCAGTTTTATTGATCAGCATCAGCGCTTCCCGAAACCATTTGAGTTTGACAGTTATGAGGCTGAATTTAAAAACATAGGCCAGGCTTCTGAACCTACACATTTTGTTGATACCATTATTACAGCGCATTCGGGGAATAAAACCATTTCCTGCAGGGCCATTATTGGCACTGTCCGGTTTAAAGGGACAAACTACCTGATGACAATTACAGAATCTAAGGAAGCCGCACGAACCCTTATCCAATTAGTATCTGCAATTACATTAATCCTGATCGTGCTGCTTTTTTTAGCGTTATTCGTTACAAACAGGTTAGTATTTAAAAGGATTTGGCAGCCATTTTATATATTATTGGAACATCTTAAAGATTTTTCGCTGACGGGAGATGCAAAGCAGCCCGTTGGAACTTCTACAAAAATCGATGAGTTTACGGAACTTAACCATGCCATCGAACTGATGGAAGAAAAAGCCAGAGACGAATACCAAAGTTTGAGGTCCTTCACTGAAAATGCGTCTCATGAAATGATGACTCCTGTAGCAATAATTAACTCTAAACTGGATAATCTTATACAGGATGAATCTCTCTCAAACACACAATTGGGCCAACTGGAAGATATCTATTCTGCAAGTCGCAGGCTTTCGCAATTAAATCAGTCGCTATTATTACTGGTAAAGATAGATAACGGCCTTATGCATGATGTGGCCGAAATAGATTTAAGCACCTGTTTAAAGAATAAGATCAAGCAATTTGAAGATATTTTGCAGAGTAAAAAAATCACCGTCAATCTGAATTGCTTGCCTAAAAAGATAAAGGCAAGCATTTATTTGATAGATATTTTACTCAGTAATTTAATTTCTAACGCGATCAGGCATAATTTAAAAGGTGGTGAAATAGCGATTATGCTTGACGAGCGCATTCTTTCGATAGAAAACACCGGAAGCGGTGGCGCGCTGGACACTCATAAAATATTTGAACGGTTCCAAAAACACCCCGCATCAGAAGGAACGGGCCTTGGATTGACAATAGCAAGAAATATCTGTTTGAGCTATGGATTTAAGTTGGAGTATCAATTTGCTCCTCCGTATCATCGTTTCTATGTTTTGTTCTAAATTAATCCTTGATTTTTCCGTCCACCATTTCAATTACCCGGTCTGCATTTTTTGCAAAATCAAGATCATGTGTCACTGTTAACACTGTGATTCCCTTCTGATGGGACAGCTCTTTAAATATATCAAAAACCAGCCCAGTATTAACACTATCCAGGTTGCCGGTTGGTTCATCAGCCATTATAATAGTGGGGTTATTTATCAGTGCCCGCGCAATTGCCACCCGTTGCTGCTGGCCGCCTGAAAGCTTCGACGATAATTTATTTGCAAAGGCATCCATTTGTAATTGACGCAACTTTTCCATCGCTTGCTCTTCGATTTCCTGCCGACTAAGCTTGCCTAGTTTTAGTGCCGGCAACATTACATTTTCCCGTACGGTAAACTCCGGCAACAAAAAATGGAACTGGAAAACGAAGCCTATATTTTCGTTACGAAAACGGGCCAGGCTATTCTGGCTTTCACCGGTTAATAAGCGATCATTGATAAAAATCTTCCCTTCATAATCCGTATCCAAAGTACTTAATAGGTAAAGCAAGGTTGATTTACCACAACCTGATTTACCGATGACCGAGACAAACTCACCCTTGTTCACAGAAAATGAAATATCAAACAGGACATGAAACTCCTCGGGTTCATGAAAGTACTTGTTGAGCTTTTCGGCTCTTAATGCAATACTCATAGTGTTTACCCTCTTAATATTACTACCGGATCTATTCTCGCCGCTTTTATAGAAGGCATAAGCCCTGCAATAAAAGGTGTGACAACCCCGAAGATGAGACCAAATAGATAATGTGCCGGGTTAAATATCACCGGGAAATATTTAAGTGAAATAAAATCATTGTGAGGAAAAGGGACGCGCGACAATGCATAGG
>Ga0105240_10001808_pt1 | contig 36002 bp, 39 predicted proteins | sample KBSC54metaG_FD_80426 | JGI IMG/M metagenome (GOLD analysis project Ga0105240, IMG submission 80426) | Corn rhizosphere microbial communities from Kellogg Biological Station, Michigan, USA - KBS C5-4 metaG | ecosystem: Host-associated > Plants > Roots > Rhizosphere > Soil | place: Michigan, USA... | reverse complement strand
TTGTTGGAAAATTTTTTTAGATAGAGAAAATTATTTTTAATATTGTGTAGGGAAATTTATTTCCCGGTACTTACTAACCCATCCATATATTGAAAGCCCGGTTTCGCACCGGGCTTTTTCTTTGTAACATTCCGCCGAAACGTGCATCAATACTACGTTATATACAAACCCTTTCAGGTTCTCTCGCAGTTCACTTCCCAGGAGGGGAAGAAAACATTGAAGGATCTCTTCCCGGTGCCGGCGGATGTATATCCCGTCGGCCGCCTGGATTTCGACAGTGAAGGGCTTCTGATCCTGACCAACGACACGGCTCTCAATCACCGGTTGCTGAATCCCCGGTTCGCTCACGACCGGGAATACTGGGTACAGGTAGAAGGAGCCATTACTCCCTCCGCCCTCCATCAGCTGGCGACCGGCGTGACGATCGCTATCGACGGCAAAAGCTATCGGACCAAACCCTGCACAGCCACAGCGATGGAGGCCGAGCCGCCGGTGCCGCAACGTAACCCGCCGATCCGCTATCGGGCGCAGATACCCACCAGCTGGATCCGGATGATCCTGCACGAGGGCAAGAACCGGCAGGTACGTAAAATGACCGCACAAGCCGGCTTTCCGACGCTGAGACTCATCCGACACCGGATCGAAGGCGTCACCGTCGAAGGGCTGAACCCGGGAGAAATGCGATCGCTGAAAAAGGCGGAGATCTATTCGTTGCTGTTTGCCGAAAGGAATCACTAACTTTCCATCACAAATTCACAATTATGCTCAAATCGATGACCGGCTTCGGTCGTGCAGAACAGACAGTAGGAGACAAGACATTTCAGGTAGACATCAAATCCCTCAACGGAAAACAGTTCGAGCTACAATTAAAGCTGCCCGCCTTTTTGAAACCATTTGAGTTTTCGATCCGCAAGCTGCTCTCTGACAAATTAGGACGCGGCTCGCTGGACTGCACTATCAGCCTCAAGCAGACCGGCAACGCCAAGCCCGTAAGCATCAATACCGACCTGGCCAAAGCCTATTACCGGGCGCTGGCAGACCTCTCCAACGAACTAGATCTCGACCCCTCCAATATTCTCTCCACTTTGGTAAAACTACCCGAAGTGATCACCCCCACCAGCGACACGCTGACGGACCAGGAGTGGAAGGAATTTGAAACGGTCATCCTCTCCGCTATCGACGACCTCAATGCCCACCGGCTCAATGAAGGCGCCTCCCTGGAAGAAGACCTTCTGCTCCGGATCGAGAATATCCTGAAACACCAGGAAGAGGTCGTAAAGCTGGAGCCCCTCCGTCAGCAGAAGATACGCGAAGGCCTGAAAAAGCTGCTGGAAGAGAATGTCGGAAAGGAGAACTATGACCCCAACCGCCTCGAGCAGGAGCTGATCTACTATATTGAAAAAATAGACATCAGCGAAGAGCAGGTGCGGCTAAAGAACCACTGCGACTATTTCAGATCGATCCTGAAAGAACAGGAGGAAGGCAAGGGCAAAAAACTGTCTTTTATTCTCCAGGAGATCGGACGCGAGATCAATACGACCGGGTCCAAGGCCTATGATTCCACCATCCAGCAGTGCGTGGTATTGATGAAGGACGAGCTGGAAAAAGCAAAAGAACAGGTTTTGAATGTGTTATAGTTTTCCGCGAATGCGCAATCCGAAAATCCTATTATTTTTGTACAAACGCGTCTCTTGAAAAATATCCTCTTATTTCTTACAGCCGCAGGCTGCCTGTGCTGGTCTTCATGCTCCGTCCCGTCCGGCGTCTTTGAAAAGGACGTCACCATACCCGGTCAGCAATGGGCAAGCAGCTTTAAGCCGACCATCAATTTTGACATCTCTCCCGCGGATACAGCCAGCCTTTATAATGTTTATATTGTTTTACGGCATACCGACGCCTACAATTACAACAATATCTGGATAAGAGGGACGGTCAAGACCCCGGGGGATACCGTCGGGAAGAGCGAACGCTATGACCTCTCCCTCGCCGACAACGAAAAAGGCTGGAAGGGTTCCGGAATGGACGATATCTTCGAAGACCGGATATGGATCCAGCAGCAGACCCGTTTTAACCGGCCGGGCAGCTATTCGTATACCCTCGAGCAGATCATGTGGGATGATCCGCTGAAGAACGTCCTGAACGTCGGCATCCGTATCGAGAAGGTTCCATAACCGTAGCATTATGCTATTCAAAAAGAAAAGGCTGGCCGTCGCCACCACCGTCTACTGGATACTGCTGGCCTATATCGTTACTGGGCTGGCCTGGTGGTTCATCGCCCTGCAGACCACCAATCACCAGATGACCGAATACCGGTTGCGGCAGCTGACCATGGACGACCCCCGTTATGAGGTCCGGGCCGAAGCCATCCTGAAGGAACAGGACCGGAAGACCGCCGGGTACATTGGCGAAGGCAGCACTTTTCTGCTGCTTATCCTCCTTGGAGCCATCTTCGTCTACCGGGAAGTGAGACGCCAGATACGCATTCAGCTGCAACAGCAGAATTTCATGATGGCGGTCACCCACGAGCTAAAAACCCCCATCGCCGTTACCAAGCTCAACCTAAACCCTCCGGAAGCACCAGCTGGACGAAACAAAACAGCAAAAGATGATCCAGGCCGCACTGCAGGAGACCAACCGCCTGGATACCCTCGCCAACAACATCCTCGTCGCCTCCCAGCTGGAAGTTGGCGACTATGTTCAGGCCAAAGAGCCGCTCGATCTCTCCGCGCTGGTCGGACATTCGCTGCACGACTATCGGGCCCGCTTCCCCGAACGCCGCTGGGAAGACCATATAGAACCTGCTATCAGCGTCGTCGGCGACAATATGCTCCTGCAGATGCTGGTCAATAACTTAGTCGAGAATGCCATCAAATATTCCCCCCGCGAAGGGATGATCTCTGTCGCACTCAACAGGAAGGGACGCCATACCTGTCTTTCCGTGACCGATGAAGGACAGGGCATCCCCGATGATGAGAAGAAGAAGATCTTCCGCAAGTTCTACCGGGCGGGCCAGGAGACCACCCGGAAGACAAAAGGCACCGGGCTGGGGCTTTATCTCTGCCGGAAAATAGCGGAAGACCATAAAGCTGTCCTTAAGGTGACGGACAATTCGCCCGTTGGGAGTATTTTTACGGTAATATTTTAGCCATGAGCTCAAAAAAAACCATCTTACTGGTAGAGGACGAAGAGAACCTTCACGAGGCCCTCAAGCTGAACCTCGAGCTGGAAGGCTACGAGATCACTTCGGCATTCGACGGCACGCAGGCGCTGAAGGCCATCCAGACAGAATATTTTGATCTCATTATCCTGGATGTCATGCTGCCCGGGATCGATGGCATCAGCATCGCCGAGACCATCCGGGTCCAGAACAACGACGTGCCCATTCTGATCCTGAGCGCGAAAAATGCGAGCGCAGACCGCGTCCTGGGTCTGAAAAAGGGGGCGGACGACTACCTGACCAAGCCCTTTAACTTAGAAGAGCTGCTGCTCCGCATTCACAAGCTGATCGAGAAGAATAAGAAGATGCAGGAGAAAGACTCTTTTGGCGATGTCTACACGTTCGGGAGGAATATCATCGACTTCAAGGCGCAGGAGGCCACGACGAAGGACGGCGACCGCATCCAGCTGAGCAAGAAGGAGGCCATGCTGCTCAAGCTGCTCATCGAGAACAGGAATGAAGTGGTTACGAGGGAAAAGATCCTGCAGGCCGTCTGGGGTTACAATGTCTACCCGACGACACGAACCATCGATAACTTCGTGCTGAATTTCAGGAAATACTTCGAAGAGGACAGCCGGCATCCCAAGTACTTTCACTCCGTGAGGGGGGTGGGGTATAAATATACAGAGTAACGACCGCGTTTCACCTTAGGCCAGCCGGTCGAGCATCCACTCGGACTGGCGCAGCAGCTGCTGCATATTGTACCGGTCATAGGCCGGCGTATATAGATTCATCTCGCACTCGCTAAGTATATTCTCCAACGACATTAATGCCGATTCGTTCCAGCCTCTTATCTGCAATTGGCGGATGCTGTTCTGTTTGTTGAGCTCGCTGGCCGGCAGATTTAGTTTTCTGGCGATGGCTTTCCAGATGGCCCTGTTCACTTCCCCGTAAAAGCCTTTGGGGTCTCCCTCTTCGAGCAGACGACGGGCGTCCAGCAGGGGATCGACTGCGGGCGCCTCGGGGACGTAGCTGTTGCTGGCCATTCCTGGCGTATCCGGCGTTGCCGCCTTCTCCAGGGCCTGTCGCTCGCGTTCGGCAGCCTGTGCGGCCTCCCAGGGTGCTATAGGAGCATTTCCCCGATTGGCCCCGATCGGGGCCCGGGGTTTTTCGGCATCTGCTTTCGGCGTCTCGTCCGCCTTTTCTTCTTTGGCTGCTTCGCGGGTCTTCTTTAGCCGGAGATTCTGGCGCCAGAAATAGAACGCGACCCCGGATATGAGCATAACGGCAAAGATCCATTCCAGGTGATCAAAGACAAATTCACCCACCCTGTCCGTCAGGGATTGCCGGGCGACGGTGACTGCGACGGCGCCTGCCGCGGGAGCCGCATGGCTCTTTCTAACGGCGGGCGTCACCTGTAATTCCTGCGGCTCGCCGCTGGCCGACCGATAGCTCTGGGTCGCCGGATCAAAGAAGGAAAAGCTCACTGCGGGTATGGTGTAATGACCGGGATCCCTTGCCGTGAACACATAGTCGAAGGTCTTGGAGCCGCTCATCGGAACCGTGGTCTTGTTGACTTCTTCCTTCGCAGTCGGTTCAAAGGATTCAAAACCGGCGGGCCAGCTGACCGTCGGCGCGGTAAGCATTGGAATATTCCCCTTCCCCCTGACGACGACGTGGAGGGTCATCTCGTCCTGTGCCGCAACGGTCTTGTTGCCGAGTGAGGTCTCTACCGAAAAATTGCCTACGGCTCCATTGAAGCTGGCGGGCTTGTTCTCGGGGAGGGGCTTGACGGCAATGGTCACCGGCTTGGTATCCAGCGTCACATTCTCCTCCACCTCCGGGCCATAGCTGTTGTCGTCCATCATCTGGTCAAGCAGGTCCTGGAGGCTGCCGCCGCCATGGTGTTCCTGGTGGCCGCCGCCCCTGACAAAATGCACCGTATTCTCCACTTCCACCGGGTCGAGATTGATATTGCCTGCCTGCAGCGGGATGAGCTGTGTCTTCCGGATGATATGGACGGTATATGCCTTGCCATTGAGCTTCTCCACAGACACGGGGTCGGAAGCGGGATCCACCATATCATAGACGCTGAAACCATTGAGCGAAGGTCTTTTTGTGATGCGTGATTCGCTGCTTACCCGCGTATACAGTTTGTAGGTCGCTACTATGGGCTCGCCGACAAAACAGCTGTTCTTGTCGACCTGTACTTTGAGGAATAAATTCTTGCGGATCTTCTCTTTGATATTCTCGCCGGGGTGAAGAACATAGTCGCGGTCTACGTCCCGTGGCTCGGCCGGGCCAAATGGGTCTGTACCGAAGGGCTGAACGAAGGGATTACCCCCACCCATACCTGAATTGCTGTTGCCGTTGGCTGACCCAGGGTTGCCTCCGCCGGAATGAACGTTGATGGTCACCGCGTTAGAGCGCATCGGATGTCCGTCTACCGTGGCAGATGCGCCGCCAATGGTGAACTTGCCGGTGCGGACAGGCTGCAGCACAAAGGAGAGTCCCTTGTACTGGGACATTGCACCATTGACAATGCTCATTCCGCTGGACTGGATGGGTCCCTGTACAACCTGAAAACCGGCAAAATTGGGGGGAGTCAGTTCGTCTATCTGCTTGGCGTTCTCCACCACGTATTCGAGCTGTAGATAGTCCTTCTGGCCGATATCCTGGCTGCTGACCACGGTAGTGAACTTCACCTGTCCGGATGCAAAGAGTCCCGGCAGTAGGGCTAACCAAACAAACAGCGAAGAGCGTACAACTGTGGCGATAATGGTTGATTTTATAGGTCTTACCGGCTTCATATCACGCTATACAAATATAAAGCTTGAATATGTTAAAGATCTCCCAATTGGGGCCGCAGCAGGATTTCCTCTACTGTAGCCTGTGGCGATAGCCGACTGGCGGCGTAGATCATGTCCGCCACGTCAGCTGCTTCCATTATGCGTTGAGGATCAACGCCGCTGCCGATCCACGAGTCGGTATAGGCGGCCCCGGGATAGACCGCCGTCACCTTGATGCCGTGCGGCTTCATCTCCTCGCGGAGATTGGCGGAGAAGCCTGCGAGCGCATATTTGCTGATGCTATACGCCCCGCCGTTCGGGTAGGCCTTGAGGGAAGCTACTGAACACATATTGAAGATATGTCCCTTCTTTCGGGCCATCATCCCCGGTAAAAGCAGGCGGGTCAGGTGGTAGGCGCTGTAGAGATTGACGGCGATCAGCTGCTCGAGCGCGCCATCCGGTTCGTCGTGGACGCTGCCGGGAATAAACTGGCCGGCGTTGTTGACCAGGACATCCACTCCCGAACCTACGGCCCCCTGGTTCCCACCTTCATCGGTCACGGGGCCCCCGCCTTCCCTGGCCCCGGGGGCATTTCCCCCGATCCCGATGTCCAGCACCCACCTGGCGAATGCCTGTACCTGGTCTTTTATGCCCAGGTCAAAGGCGGCAGACCGGATGGTAACCGACGGATAGCGGGAGCTCAGCTCTTTCCGGGTTTTTGATAGCGCGTCGGGGTTGCGCGAACAAAGGCACAGATCATACCCGCCTGCGGCGAATTTCTCCGCAACGGCCCTTCCCAGTCCCTTTGACGCCCCGGTGATGATACAGTTCATAATTGTGAGTAACTTGCGACATGCAATATAAACACCTTTTCTTCGACCTGGATCATACCCTGTGGGATTTTGAGGCGAATAGCCGGCTGACGCTGCATGAGTTATTTCATTCGCTGGGACTGGAGGCGAGGGGGGTGAACGATTTTGATCTCTTCCACCGCCGCTATAGCGCCCATAACGAAAAGCTGTGGGACCGTTACCGGAAGGGCTTTATCAAGGTTGACGAGCTCCGCTGGCGACGTATGTGGCTCACCCTTCTCGACTTCAGGATCGGGGACGAGACCCTCGCCCGGACCATGGACGTACAGTTCATTGAGGGCCTGCCTTCGCGGACGATCCTTTTCCCCTACACGCTGGAAATTTTGAACTATCTCACCGATAAGGGATATCAGCTGCACCTGATCACCAATGGCTTTGAGAGCGTGCAGCATAGCAAGCTGGCAAATTCAGGGCTGACCGGCTATTTCCGGGAAGTGATCACGTCGGAGGGCTCGAACAGCCTCAAGCCGCAAAAAGAGATATTCGAATATGCGTTCCTGAGAGCGGGAGCCCTTCCTGCCGAAAGCATTATGATCGGCGACAGCATCGAGGCCGATATACAGGGGGGCATCAATGCCGGCATCGACCAGGTCTATGTCAACCACATCGGGGTGGCGCCGTCTGTGAAGCCCACGTATACGGTGGGGTCGTTGAAAGAATTGGAAGATATCTTTTAGGACCCGCGATTCACGCGCGGGGTCCGGGGGTTCACGCGGTGGTCCGGGGTTCACGCGCGCGGGCGCGGTCTAGTCCCACTTCGCGAGTACGGTTACTCCGCCCTGGACGGTCTGGTTCAGCTCGACCATGACTTTGGTGCCGGGGGGCAGCAGGACGTCTACCCGCGACCCAAATTTGATAAAACCCATCTCCGCGCTCTGCTCTACCCGTTGTCCTACATGGAGGTAGTTGACGATGCGGCGGGCGAGCGCGCCGGCGATCTGTTTTACCAGGATCTCTCCGTGTCCATTGCGGATGACAACGCTATGCCTTTCGTTCTCCGTGGAAGATTTGGGATGCCAGGCCACCAGGTACTTGCCTTTATGGTATTGGCTATAGGCCACCTCGCCGCTGATCGCATTGCGGTTCTGGTGGACGTTGGCGGGACTCATGAAAATAGACACCTGCAGGCGTTTGTCCTTGAAATACTCCTCGTCGATCATTTCCTCGATGACCACTACTTTCCCGTCGGCTGGACATATGATCTCGTTGTCGCCGGTCGTCAGCTTGCGAACAGGCACTCTGAAGAAAGAGATCAGGAAAAGAAGCACGCCCAGCGTCAAAAGAAAAATGATACCGGTAAGCCAGGCTTCGTGCGCGCTGATAAAATAAAAGGAGAGCAGGTTGATCACAGCAAAAGTCAACGCGCCGATAGCAATGGACTTATAGCCTTCTCGATGGATTTTCATCCGCCAAAAATAAGGATTTCTTCGGTCACCGGCGCAAAAGGGGCGTGGCCATCGCCCGATGACCAATGTGTCGATCACCCTATGACCCACACCAGGTAACACCACGCGAAAGGAGTCGCGATCAGCAGGGAGTCAAAGCGGTCCAGAAACCCACCGTGGCCGGGCATGATCTGGCCGCTGTCCTTGATGCCGGCCATCCTTTTCAGCTTGCTCTCCAGCAGATCGCCGGCGGTGCCCGTGATAGCAGCGATGGCCGCGACGGCCATCCAGTGGATGGGGGCAAAGAGGCTAAACGCTTCGGGATTGTGAATGCTGCGCGCGATGAGTCCCATCACTCCGATGGACAGGATGACGCCGCCGGTCGTGCCTTCCCAGGTCTTTTTGGGAGAGATAGAGGACAGCGGCCGTTTGCCGATCAGGGAACCGACGATATAAGCCATCGTATCGTTGATCCAGATGGCGCCGATGATCATCAGCACGGGCACACGATCCGCAAAGGCGGGAACGGGGGCGCGGTACAGCAGGGTTCTCAGATAAGTAAGCAGCGCCAGCGGAAGCGATATGTACAGCAGACCCAGCGCCGATCGGCCGATATTATTGAAGTTCAGGGTCCGGTACTGGGCGACCTCGCCGACGACGAACAGTGCCAGGAATCCCATGCAACCCCACCAGGCGATATCGTGCAGGTAGACACCACCGATATTAAAACCGCCGTTACAGAAATAGAGCATCAGGCACCAGCCTGCAATGATCACGCTATACCGGTGCAGGGGAGAGATATTGGCGTACTCCTTGTTGATAAGCACCATGATCTTCTCATACTCGATCCAGCAGCCGAAATGGATAAAGGAGAACAGCAGCAAAAAGCTCCAGGGGCTCCACAGGAGGCCGGTCAGCATTACTACGACAAATACCGCTGCCGTCAGCGACCGGGTTTTTAATACAGAAGGATTCAATGCCATCGAGATCTTTTTAACTGTTGCCTTTGTCTTCAAATTCAAACAGATCATCCGTCCTCAAACCGTAAACCTTGTCATAGGTGACGGTCGACTGCCTGCGCATCAGCCCTACCAGACCTACGACCAATACCAGGCTTCCCGCACCCAGAAACGCCGGCACCGAGGGATTGTCGTCGACCATTTTCGGATAATAACTCGCGATGACGACCTGTATACCATTGTAGAACATATGCGCAAGTATGGAAGGCCACAGGCTCCCGCTGTACCAGTAGGCCGCGCCCAGCAGGACGCCCAGCATCATCCGGGGCAAAAAGCCCTGGAACTGCATGTGAAAGGCCGAGAACAGAGCAGCCGCAACGATAATGCCTCCCCAGGGATGACCAAACGCCTGTATCAATATCCGCTGGACCACGCCGCGAAAGCACAGCTCTTCGAAGATGGCAGGCAGAACGGCCATGATGAGGAGGTTGATGACGATGTCCAGCGGCGAACGCACTTTCAGATAGGCCATCACTTGTTTGTCCGTCGTTCTTTCCAGGTCCACCAGCGAGCCAGGCAGCGGTATCCTTCTGTTGAGCATGCCAAGCCAGCCTTCCAGCGGTGTCGCCACCGCCAGCAGGACGATCGCCAGCAGGTAAAAGCTGGTCAGTGTCGCCGGACGGAATCCCAGCTCCCGTAAGGGTTTCTCCCGGAAGGAGGCCAGGGCATAGACAAGAGAGGGCAGGCCAAAGAGGATGATCGTCCACGCTGCCTGCATAAACTTTTGGCCAGCAAGTACCTGTGGGTTGCCAAGGTCCGGAGCCTGCGCCGCATTCCCGCCTTTTATCAGCAGAAGCGCGAGCGCAAAGAAGAAAAAGGTAGCCCCAAACGCTCCCAGAAAAAGAGCCATCTGCGCCCAGGGCGAACGAATTTTAAGATTATTGTACATATGCTTGTCCCACCGGTTCACATTGGGAAATCCGCGGTTAAGTGCGTAAATTTGGGCTTTTATACCGTGATAAACATCGGCAAGATACAAATTCCTGAGTTCCCGCTGCTGCTCGCGCCCATGGAAGACGTGAGCGATCCCCCCTTCCGCTATGTCTGCAAGCACAACGGCGCCGACCTGATGTACAGCGAATTTATTTCCAGCGAAGGGCTGATCCGTGACGCCATGAAAAGCCGGCAGAAGCTGGACTTTTTTGAATACGAACGCCCCTTCGGCATCCAGATATTCGGCGGAGACGAGGAAGCCATGGCGATGAGCGCCCGCATCGTGGACACGGTACAGCCCGACCTGGTGGACATCAACTTCGGCTGCCCGGTAAAGAAAGTGGTCTGTAAGGGCGCCGGCGCTGCCGTGCTGAAGGACGTAGCAGCTATGACCCGGCTTACCGAGGCGGTGGTAAAGAGCACCAGCCTGCCTGTGACGGTCAAGACCCGGCTGGGCTGGGACGAACAGTCGAAGAACATCGAGGAAGTGGCGGAAAGACTACAGGACGTCGGCATCAAAGCGCTCACGATACACGGCCGCACCCGCGCGCAGCTCTATAAAGGAGAGGCCGACTGGACCCTGATCTCAAAAGTGAAAGAAAATCCCCGCATCCACATACCCATCTTCGGCAACGGAGACATCGATTCCCCCGAAAAAGCCCGGATATACCGGGACCGCTATGGAGTAGACGGGATCATGATCGGCCGCGCTGCCATTGGCTACCCGTGGATCTTCAACGAGATAAAACATTTCCTTGCAACCGGGGAGCACCTCGCGCCTCCTACCATCGAACAACGCATCGGCGCCATCCGGGACCACCTGCTACGCTCGGTAGAGTGGAAGGGACCGGTGGTCGGCATTCTCGAAATGCGCCGGCACTATACCAACTATCTCAAGGGTTTCCCGCATATCAAAGAGTTCCGCAATCAGCTGGTGCAAAAGGGAACGGTGGAAGAGATCGGGGAAGTCCTGCAGCAGGTGCAGAACCGTTACACAGGATTTATGCCCGCGAGGGTTACGGCTTCATTTTCGGCAAGCCAGCTGGAAGACTGCGCCGCTCTACTTTAGAAAGAATTTAAACCATTTCATCTTCCCTTTAAAAGGCGGATACTTTATGTCCGGGTCAGGGAAGGCCGGCGTCTTCATCACAGCCTTTTCGCGCGTGAATGTATCGAAGGACCGTTTGCCATGATAGGCTCCGAAGCCGCTGTTGCCGACGCCGCCGAAGGGCAGGTGCGGGTTGGTGAAGTGCCAGTCGGTATTGTTGATACAGCCGCCGCCAAAAGAAAGGCTGTCTATCCACTTCCGCCGGGTCTCCCTGTTCCTTGTAAAAAGATAAAAGGCCAGCGGATCGGGGTGACGCCGGACGATCGAGACCGCCTCTTCCATCGTGTTGTACGTCACTACCGGCAACAGGGGACCGAATATCTCTTCGTTCATGACCGGCTGGTCGGGGGCCGACTCCAGCAGGGTGGGCGCGATAAAGAGCCGGTTCCGGTCGTGCTGACCGCCAAAGAGCACGCCGGACTGATGTAAATATCCGACCAGCGTATCGAACCGCCTTTCGTTGATGATCCTGCCGTAGTCGGGGCTCTCTTCCGGCTTGTCCCCGTAGAACTGGGTGATCACCTCCCGCAGCCGGGCCACCAGCCCGTCCTTTATTTTCGCGTGCACGAGGAGATAGTCCGGGGCGATACAGGTCTGGCCTGCGTTAGTGAATTTTCCTACCGCGATGCGCCTCGCCGTTATGTGCAGGTCGGCGTCCTCGGCCACCACTACGGGACTCTTGCCGCCCAGCTCGAGGGTCACAGGTGTCAGCTGCTGCGCGGCCAGCTGATAGACCGAACGGCCAACGGCGACGCCTCCTGTAAAGAAGATGTGATCAAACTTGAAATTGCGGATCAGGTCAGGGACGATCTTTTCCCCGTCGCCCTGGATTACGCATATACAGTCCCGTTGGAATGTGACCGTGACCATCTTTTCGATGACTGCGGCGGTGGCGGGAGCGAGCTCGGACGGTTTGAGGACGACTGCATTGCCGCCCGCCAGCGCGGCGGCCACCGGCAGCAGCGACAGCTGCAGCGGATAGTTCCATGGCGCGATCACCAGGACGACACCCAGCGGGTCACGGTAGACGGTGGAAGAAGAGGGCCAGTTGACAAGATTGGTTCCCACGCGGCGCGGCCTCATCCACTGCCGGAGGTGCCTGAGCGTATAGCTTATCTCCGAAAGCACGAGCCCGAGCTCTGAGCCATAGGCCTCTTCGGGACTCTTCCCCAGATCTTTGTGCAGTGCGGCATAGATGTCGGCCTCGTGGGCTTTGATCATCTCCCGCAGCCGGAGCAGCTGCTGCCGGCGCCAGGCATAGGGGCGGGTAATGCCGGAGTCGAAGAATTGCCGGAGCGGCTGTAGATCATACATGGTTTTATATCAGTTTACCCTTCCGTGGAACACTACAAAGTTTCACAAAATTGGGTGTATTAAAGCGTTTATTTTTGAAAAAAAACTCTTAACTTATGTCTATCATTAAGCATCCGCTACTATATATAGGCTCAAAAGGGGAAAAAAACCTATACACGCTATTCGATAGCGGCGCAAATCTTTCTTGCATTCACCCCGATTGCATAAAAGACATCGAAATCCCAATCCATCTCGGACGGGTACGGCAGCTGTCCACTGCCAGCGACAGGCATTTTATCGAGATCACAGAAAGGGTTATTCTTGATTTTTACATTGACGACATTCTGCTTTCGGACGAATTTCTCCTGGTGCCTGGCCTTACCGAAGAAGCAATTATCGGCGCCGCCACCTTACAAAAATGGCGCATCAAGCTGGACTTTGAACACGATCAGGTATTGGTTGATCCTAAGGTTGCCAAGCTCCAATTGATTTAGTGTATCTTTACCCCTTTACCCCATGACCGACGAATACTACATGCAGCAGGCGCTTAAGGAAGCCCGCCTCGCATACGACGAGGACGAAGTGCCCATCGGCGCCGTCGTTGTGATGAACAACCGTATCATCGCCCGTGGTCATAACCAGACCGAACGCCTCAATGACTGTACAGCGCACGCCGAGATCATTGCGCTTACCTCCGCCTTCAATAATTTAGGCAGCAAATACCTTCCCGAAGCCACGCTCTACGTCACCGTAGAACCCTGTTTGATGTGCGCGGGCGCGCTCTACTGGAGCAAGATCGGCCGCGTAGTGTTTGGCGCAGAAGACGACAAGAATGGCTATCGCCGCGGCAGTCCCGACGCCACGGCAGAAGGCTGGCCCTTCCACCCCAAAACCCAGCTGACCGGGGGTATCCTCCGGGAAGAATGCGCGGCCCTGATGAAGGACTTTTTCCGGGCCCGAAGGTAAGTTTGTCCGATGACGGTTTTTTTACCCAATTTTACGTAGGTTTGTTGTCCCTTAACCGGACTCCGTCCGGCCCCACATTCAGGCATTGACACAACTATAATTTTTTTAATTTAAAACATTCGTTATGGCATTTACACTTCCCGCGCTTCCCTATGCGTTCGAAGCATTGGAACCGCATATCGACGCTACTACCATGCAAATACATCATGGTAAACACCACCAGGCATATATCGACAATTTAAATAAGGCAATCGCCGGTACTCCCAATGAAGGCAAATCGCTCGAAGAGCTGGTTGCGAAAGCAGGTTCGATCAGCCCCGCCGTGCGCAACAACGCCGGCGGTCACTGGAACCACAGCTTTTTCTGGCAGATACTGAGCCCCAAATCGACAAAGGCCCCCGCCGGGAAATTAGCCGACGATATCCATACGACCTTCGGCAGCTTTGACGCCTTCAAGGAGAAGTTCAACGCAGCCGGCACCACACGTTTTGGCAGTGGCTGGGCCTGGCTGATCCTGAAAGACGGCAAGCTGGAGGTAACCTCTACACCCAACCAGGACAACCCACTGATGGACGTAGCCGAAGTTAAAGGCACTCCGCTACTGGGCGTCGACGTTTGGGAACACGCCTACTACCTGAAATATCAGAACCGCCGCGCTGAATACCTGGGCGCATTCTGGAACGTGATCGACTGGGAAAAAGTAGCTGAGCTGTACGCGGCAGCAAAATAAGAATTGTATATTTACGCAGGCCGGCTCCGACTGAATCTAATGAGATAGCGGGGGCCGGCCTTAAATTTCCATAAACCACCACTACTTCGTCATGAAAAGAACATCCCGTTGCCTGTTGGTCTCGACAATGATCTGCTTTGCCGCCTGTAAAGGTCACGAAAAGAAAATACTGGTATACGCCAGCGGCGATATACAGGTCGACAATACCAAACAACATATCACCGTAACAGACGGCACCACTCATCACGAACAGGAACTGGACTTCACGACCGGCGACCCCGTAAACCTGGATATCCAATCTCCCCAGGGTAAGATCACGCTCACCGCTACCGATGACGGACTCTATATCGCCAACCTCAAGACCGACACGGTCGTCGGCAGCATGCAGCACGTCGGCGCTGAAGGCGGTGAAGCAAGGATCACCCAGGAGGCGCTCAAACAAAAGCTGGACAGCCTCCAAAAGCTGGCCGTCGGCCAGAACGTGAGCGAAGCCAATAAAAATTATTTTATCGTTCCCGGCAAGATCGTCCGGCTCAGCTCAAACCCCAAGGGCAAGGTCTTCGGCCCCTTCACCGCCATACCCGGCTCGTTCGACGCAGCATCTGTACCGGAGATCTACAAATTCTACAGCATGAAAGAGATGAGAGAGATCATCGGCAATCTGGAGAAGATGGCCGGAGGAACGCCGGGTCAGGGGCAGCCCGCCGGGGACCAATCGAAGAAGGAGACGAAATAAAAAGATTTGAATGATCAACGGTCCCGGCCAGGCGGCCGGGATTTTTTTTGGTCGTCGGTCTAAGGCACGGGATCCACTCCGTGTCCACCCCAGGGGTGGCAGCGGCTGATGCGCCGCAAGGTCAACCAGCTACCCTTGAAAATACCATGTTTCTTCAATGCCTCGATCGCGTAGTTCGAGCAGCTCGGCGTAAAACGGCAGCGTGGCCCGATGGCAGGCGAGATCACCCATTGATATATCTTTATCAACGCGATCAACGGCAACCCCAGCACACGCAAAACCTTCCTCATCGTAATTCCTTTATTAGTTTGTGCAAAGCTACGCCGATCTTCTCAGTCACGGTGGGGTAATCCGGGAGCTCTCTGCCCGTGTAGATAAAGAAGACGGCCATCGAAAGCCCTTTTTCCCGAAGCTGACGAAGCAGCGGCTCCTTTTGCAGACGGTAGCCCTCGCGGCTGAGCCGTTTGATCCGGTTGCGGTCTACAGCCTTTTTGAAATTGCGGCGGCTGGCGCCAAAGCCAGCCTGGAGGGGACCGCGGGAAATGCCCCGGGAAACCCCGCCAGGCGATGCCTCCAACAAAAAATAGACCCGGTAGGGAAAAAGCGAAAAGCTCTTCCCTTCCTTAAAAACCCGCTCGATCCGCTTGCGGCTTTTAAGCTTTTCGTTCTTCCAGGTAAATTTTTTGACCACTGTTAAATTTTCGTCCGGGGCGGGGGGTGCGCTGACCGGGGGACCGGGGGACGTGTCCCACCCGGCTTAAGAAAAAAATAGCTCCGGGGTACCCGAAGCTATCAATTCTTTATTTAAGGAACAGCCTATTTTAATTTCCCGCTTATTTTAATTTAGACTCGTCGGAAACAGTCAGCTTCTTACGACCCTTTTTACGACGGCTGGCCAATACCTTGCGACCATTGGCAGTCTGCATACGCTGGCGAAAACCGTGAACAGTCTTCCGGCGACGTCTGTGTGGTTGAAATGTACGTTTCATTCGATAGTTTTTTTCTTGTCAGAAAATCAATTTCAATCAGGACCACGGGTCACCATACCCGTCGCCGGTGAAAGGGACGGCAAAGGTAAGAAATTTGTGGATATTTACACTAATCCAATATGTTCCGACCTCAAATTTTGTCCATAAAATATACTGGCATGATTATCAAAATCTTCGGGAGAATCGGTGGTGTAGAAGCTGAGCCGCCCCCCCTTGCTGCACCGGCGTTCCATCTCCGGATGCCGCTGCAGATAGTCCGCGAGACTCTCCGCAACGATCTCCCCCTGCGAGATGAGGGTCGCGCCTTCGGGCAGGAACCGGGCTATTTTATCCTTTAGCAGCGGGTAGTGCGTACAGGCGAGGAGGACCGTATCGATACCCGGCGCCTGCTCCTGCAGCTGGTCGACATACTCCTTGACAAAATAGTCTGCGCCCGGCTTGTCGTGCTCATTGTTCTCGATCAGCGGTACCCATAAAGGACAGGCCTGCTGATAGACGGCCAGGTCCGGGAAGAATTTTTCGATCTCGATGGGATAGGAGCCCGAAAGCACCGTGCCGCGGGTCGCCAGCACCCCAACCTTGCCGCTTCGGGTAATATTGCCGATCACCTCGGTCGTCGGTCGGATGACGCCCAGTACCCGGTTGTCGGGAGCGATATCCGGAAGATCGTTCTGCTGGATCGTACGCAGCGCCTTGGCGCTGGCCGTGTTGCAAGCCAGTATCACCAGCGGACAGCCCTGGTCGAATAGCCAGCGGACACACTGTAAGGTATAGTGGTAAACGGTTTCGAACGACCGGTTGCCGTACGGCGCCCGGGCATTGTCGCCAAGATAGATATAGTCGTACTGAGGCAGACGCGCCACCATCGACTTGAGGACGGTCAGGCCGCCATAACCGGAATCAAAAACACCTATGGGATGCCGCATGGGACAAAGATACGGCGGGGGACGTGAACCGCCAGAGCCAGACCCAAACACGGACCGGTCCCAACCGGATCGCCCACAAACACGAATGCGCCAGAGATGACTCCCTGGCGCAAGCGTTATCGTGGTACAATGAACTCAGATTACTTAACCCCCAGCTTCTTCTTGACGAGGGGCAGGATATCTTCTGCGGGAGGGCTGACCAGCAGGGCCTCTTTCGTCAGTACATATGCATAACCATTTTCTTTTGCCACAGCCTGAACCGCGTCAACAGCCTTCTTCTGGATCGGGGCGATCAGCTCCTGCTGCTTCTGCTGGTACATCTGCTGAGCCTGCTGCTGCCAACCCTGCAGCTTAACGAGCAGCTCGTTCACTTCCCTTCTCTTCATTTCCAGCTGAGCCTTGGTGAACTTTACGCTATCCTTGGAGTTGAGCACGCTATCCTTCTCGTAGTATTCTTTCCTCATATCATCGAATTGCTGACCCAGCGCAGTCTGATAGTCGTTCAGCGCCGTATCCGCCTTCTTGTACTCAGACATGGAAGGGATCAGCTCTTGCAGGCTGATATAGCCGATCTTATTGCCGGCTTGAGCTTTTACAGAATTGCCCACCATCATCAGGCCCATAACCACCGCTACGATTGAAACAATCTTTTTCATTTTGTTTTGATGTTTGTTTGTAAAGACCGGAGACAAATACGCGTGCCCCACGTCTTTTATAGTTTTTGTTGTTTTACAGAATGTATACTCTCAACATCTGTTCACTCGGCAGAGCCTCGTGAACGAACCGGACTTTGTCCGGTTTGGTTATTTAATGCCCAATAATTTAAGCACGTCCTCGCTCTTGTCCAGTTTTGGGTCGGCAAATATAACAGTAATTCCCTCACTTTTATCCAAAATAAAGTCGTACATTCTGTTAACAGCCAGTTGTTGGATGGCGTTGTAGACCTTGTCCTGGATCGGCTTGACGAGGTCCTGCCGCAATTTAAAAAGGTCTCCCTCATAGCCAAACCGTTTGCGCTGCAGGTCGCGCACCTCTTTCTCCCTGTTGAACAGCTGGTCCTCCCTCTTCTTCATCAGCGTATCGCTCAGCATAACCCGCTCTGCCTCAAAGTCCTTATACATCTTGTCCAGCGCCGCCTGCTTGTCGTCGATCTCCTTCTGCCACTGCATGCTGGTCTGGTCCAGCCTTTTCTGGGCATCCTTGTACTCCGGCATCTTGTCGAGAATGTATTTGGTGTCTACAATAGCATAGCGCGCCTGGGCGTGGCCGGCCAGAACAAAGGCCAGTACGCATACAATGGAAAAAAATAGTTTCTTCATGGTCCAAAAATTAGGAGTCGAAAGATAATTAATTAATCCGGTTCATACCCTAACATAAAGGTAAATCGGGTAGCATCCCTGAGCGAGCCATTCTGGATGCGGTCAAGCCCGATACCGTAGTCGAAGCCCAGCAGACCGAACATCGGAAGGAAGAAGCGCATGCCCACCCCTACGCTCCGGCGGAGACGGAAGGGGTTGTAATCCGTATAGTTATACCAGCCATTGGCCGCCTCGAAGAAGGTCAGACCGTAGATGGTGCTGCTTGGATTGGTCGTGAACGGATAGCGCAGCTCGAGGGTATACTTATTAAAGATGGTGAAGAACTGGCTGGCCTGCTGCTGGTCAGGGTTGACCTTCGGATCGGAGTTCTCATAGACCGGATAACCCCGCTGCGAGATGATATCATAGCCCAAAAGACCGAAATTATTGGTCAGACCCGCGTCACCCACCTGGAAACGCTCGAAGGGAGAGAAGCCCAGACCGGCATTGTAACGACCCATGAAGCCGTACTTGGCCGAGGCCTTGAGTACGAACTGCCTGCTCTTGTCGGCGCCCATCGCATTCCCGATCGGCAGATACCAGTCGCTGGTGAAACGCCATTTATGGTATTCCGGCAGCTTATAGCTGTCCGCCTGCGTCAGCCCATGGTCGATCACCGAATAGGGCGGCGTAAACTGCACGCTCAACAACAGATTGCTACCTGTCCTCGGATAGATCGGCTGGTCCAGGCTGTAGCGGCTCAGCGCCAGCTTGAAGCTGAAGTTCGTCGACCGGCCATTGCGGAAGGCCGAGGTGAACAGCGGATAGTTGTTCAGGTCATACTGCGTATAGTTGAGAGAATAGGTCAGCGTAAAGAAATCATCCGGCCACTTCAGCTGCTTACCCAGCGCGATCGTCGCACCAAAATTCTTTAGCGAGTTGGTGTCGCTGAACGAATAGGTATTGGTGCGGAAGTTATAGCCACCCGTGCGGAAGACGCTGCGATAGAGGCTTACCGTAAGCGAGTTCCTTTTCTTGCCACCCAGCCAGGGCTCGGTGAACGAGAAGTTATAGGACTGATAGGCCTTGCCGTTGGACTGGATACGCAGACTCAGTTTTTGGCCATCGCCCTCGGGCAGGGGCTGCCAGGCGTCCTTGTGGAAGATATTCTTGATAGAGAAGTTGGCGAATGTTATACCCACGGTACCCGTCAGACCGATACCACCACCCCAGCCGGCCGAGAGCTCGAGCTGGTTACCCGACTTCTCTTCCACGGTCCAGTTGATGTTCACCGTCCCGTCTTCCTGGTTGGGTGTCACGCCAGGATTGATCTTTTCCTGATTGAAGAAGCCTAAGTTGGCGATCTGGCGCGTCGACCGGACGATATCGCTGCGGCTGAACTTGTCACCGGGGACCGTGAACAGCTCGCGCCGGATCACATACTCATTGGTCTTGTCATTGCCCGCAATAGTAACGTCCTTGATCGTAGCCTGCGGACCTTCCGTCATGCGGATCTCGAAGTCGATGGTATCATTATATACCGAGGTTTCCACCGGGTCGACGTGGAAGAACAGGTAACCGTCATCCATATAGAGTCCGCTGATGTCGCCGCCTTCCGGAGACATCTGCTTCCCCAATTTCTTGTTGAGAATGTCCAGGTTGTAGACGTCGCCTTTATGGATGCCCATGATCAGGCTCAGGATGGAATCGGAGTACTTGGTATTCCCCTTCCAGGTGATATTCCCGAAATAATATTTATGACCTTCGTCCACCTTGATGGCGACGTTCAGGTGACCGCGGTTATGGCTGATGTCGGCCGAATCGATATAGGTCGTATCCTTTACGATGGTCGCATCGCGATAGCCCTGGGAGTTGTAGTAGTCGATGACCTTCTGCTTGTCGGTCTCAAACTTGGTGGCGTTGAACTTCGCCGAGCTGAACAGCTTAAAGCGGAACCACGGATCGAGGAACTCCTTTGTGCTGGTATAAGACAGGAAGCCCCAGTTCCTCAGGTACTGTCTCAGCGTTATCGAATCGTGCGGCCCGTAGGGTGTCTGGTTGGACGGTGGATACAGCGTCATACGGCTGAGCTCCTTGGTGTCCTTCAGCTGCTTTTTCAGCTTGTTCTCGCGGACAGCATCATTGCCGAAGAAGCTGATCTGGTAGACACGGACCTTGGGACCCTTGTCGATCATGAAGGTCAGGATCTCCGAGTTGGCCACCGTAGGGTCGCGAATCTCGGAGGTGGTGACGGTTACGCTCTGGTATCCCTTATCCGCATAAAAACGTTTGATCGCCTGGATGGCCGACCGCTTCATATCCTCCGTAATGACGCGGCCCTTGATAAGACCCGTCTTGGTCGTCAGGTCATCCGCGTCTCCCTTCTTCACACCGGGACCTCTGAAATAGAAATTGCCGAGACGGGGCCGCTCGGTTACATTTATCTCGATATATACGTTGTTGCCGACGATACGGGTGAAATAAATAGCGATGTCCGCAAACAATCTCTGTTTCCAGAGGTTACTAATAGCTTTGCTGAAGTTGTCACCGCCCGGAATGGTGATCTTGTCGCCCACGGTCAATCCGGAAATAGAGGTCAGGAGCGTTTCATCGAGATATTTGGTACCAGTGATCTTTATGCCTGCAATAACGTATTCGTGAGGAGGGTTTTTAGGGTTGGAAAGCTCAAGCAGCGCCGGGTCAACAGAGGTTGGATGCGTGGTATCGGCTGGGATCGTGTCGCGTTTGGGAACATTTGTCGTGTCCTGGCTTTTCGCAGCGAGTGAGTTCAGTAAGCAGTAAGTGATCAATAAACAAACGCAAATCAGCGATCTTCGTTGCATCCAGTCGGTTTTTTAATGTGTTGCGAACGGCCCAAAGCGGCTTGAGGCGGCAAATTAAGGGGATTTATACAAAGTGTTTGTTAAAAAGTTTCGCCACAGCCGCTTACACCAAAAATAGCGTCTGTGTCGAAAGAGGCTAATGATTGGAACTTCGATCCCCAACACTGTTGGGAATCTCGTTCGCAGGCTTCGCGCCGCTCGCCTGCGGAAAAAATGCCTCCGGCATTTTTTCGGTACCGTGAGGAGTGGTCAAATCCTGTTGAATCTGAGCGCTTGTCTTACCAAAGCGCCTCTCCCGTCCCTGAAAATCGAGGATGGCCTCATAGAGATTCTTCTTGCGAAAATCCGGCCAGCGAACACTTGTGAAGTATAATTCAGCATATGCGAGTTGATATAGCAAAAAATTACTAATACGATATTCGCCACTGGTGCGGATCATCAGCTCAGGATCAGGAAAGTCCTTTGTCGAAAGGTATTGCTGGAGCGTGTCCTGTGTAATGGCGGCTGGGTCTAGCTTTCCCGCCCGTACGTCCAGGGCGAGGCTCTTAACGGCTTCGGTCAGCTCCCAACGGCTGCTGTAGCTGAGGGCCATCACGAGGTTGAGCCCGGTATTGGCGGCCGTCAGCTCGAGCGCCTCGTTCAGCTCGTTGCGGGCATATTCCGGCAACATGGTCATATCCCCGATGACGTGTAAGCGTATATTGTTCTTATTTAAGGTGCCGACCTCCTTGCGTATGGTCTCGACCAGCAGCTCCATCAGACCGGTCACCTCATAGGCCGGCCGGTCCCAGTTCTCCGTCGAAAAAGCATACAGGGTCAGGTATCCAATGCCCAGTTCGGCGCAGCCTTCCACGATGTCCCTCACGCTTTCCACTCCGTGAAAATGCCCAAATAGCCTGTCCTGGCCCTTTTCCTGGGCCCAACGGCCATTCCCATCCATAATGATAGCAATATGGCTGGGAAGCTTTTTCAGATCTATTTTTTCCTTCAGCTCGTCCATGGAAGGCGGTTGTTAACCCAAACCCAGGTCCGGGTTTTGGGGCACAAAGATAAGAGATTTCGCGCTTCGGGGCCTGATCAAAAATCCCCTTCGCGCGAAATCGACAATGAATTGGCCTTCGGCCAGCCGGGCTGTGCCCGGCTCTGTCGCGCTTCGGGGCCTGATCAAAAATCCCCTTCGTGCGAAATCGACATTTGATTGGCCTTCGGCCAGCCGGGCTGTGCCCGGCTCTGTCGCGCTTCGGGGCCCCGCTACTTTGCAGAAGGGCATTTATAAGAGGTCAAATTAAAGGTCAGCGTCGCCTGAGCCGTCAGATAGCCGTCTTTCTGGTTGGAATACCCGCGCTGACGTCCTTTGATGCCGATTGGCTCGCCCGTGGCGCCCGACCGGTCCTGCAGAGCATACCATAGCGTAGGCGACCCATCCGGAAGGGTCTGTGGCCGGGCATCCGGAGCGTAGGTGGTGCTGACATCGTCCAGATAGTCAGTAGTGGTGAAGCGGTAGAGGACTTCGAAACCCAGATTCATGCGTCGATTAAGGGCATATTTGACCCCGACACCCAGGGGGAAGCAGACCGCCATCGAGCCATAGGGCTTCCGGTCCGGATAGAGGGAAGACCCCTGACCCTCCGTCCCCAGCTGGCGCAGATAGACCTTTTCGCCATTATAATAGGCGTAGGGATCGTAGCTGAAGACGCCGACGCCGAAAGTTATATATGGAGTAAAACGGTTGTATTCGCTACCCGGAATGAACTTCAGGAAATTGAAATCGCCCTGCAGCGCCAGCTCCCAGACATTGCTGTTAAAGCTGAGGTTTCTCCTGTACATAAACTCATTGGACTTATTGTACTTGTCAGAGTACCCAACGAAGGCATACTGGCCCCCGATGCGGACGGCAACATAATTGCCAAACTGTTTTCTGAAAAAGGCGCCGACCGCCAGACCCGGCCGGTTCAGACGGGGGTTCGGATTCAGGTCCCCGAAATAATGAGCGGCCCCCAGTGAAAAACCATATTCCCCCTCCTGCACAATTGCCTCTTCCTGCGCTGAAACCCGGGTACAGTAAAAAATAGCGGTCATCGCCAAAAGAAGGCCCAAAAAAGACTTTTTCATCAGTAAAAATGTTAATGTAAAATTGGCTGGCCTTCTATGGGATTATTGGAAGAGAGGGAGTTTGTTGATTTTTTTTAGTTCCTGGTATCCAGCCCCCAGGAGAGCTTTCCCCGCAATGTCTGCAGGAAGTTGTTCTCATTCAGGCGGATGAGACTGAGCGTAAACGCTTCCCTGCGTACCGCCAGCTGCACCTGCTTGTCGACGATCTCTTTCCGGGAATCCAGGACGCAGATGAAATTCTCCGCCCGCCCTTCCACCTCGAAAGAGATGATATTATTATCGGGTACAACGATGGGACGCACGTTCAGATTGTGTGGCGCCACCGGAGTAATTACAAAACTGGCCGAATCGGGGAAAACGACCGGTCCCTGACAGCTCAGGGAGTAGCCCGTCGACCCTGTGGGGGTAGCGACTATCAGACCGTCAGCCCAATACGTATTGAGGAATTCTCCATTGAGATACGTGTGTATCTTGATCATGGGAGAGGTATCCGTCTTGTGGATCGCAAATTCGTTGAGGCCGTAGGGCACGTCTCCGAAAAGGGGCAGATTGGCGTCAAGGTGTATCAGGGACCGCTGGTCCACCAGGAAAGTGCGGTTTGCCAGCGCCGTGACCGCCGTAGTTACCTCTTCCCTGCCGATGCTGGCGAGAAAGCCCAGCCGGCCGAAATTGATACCCAGGACGGGGATATTCTTGTCCCTCACGAGGGCAACGGTATCCAGCAGGGTCCCGTCCCCACCAAGACTGATGATGAATTCGATCGACTCGTCCAGGTCGCCGGATTCGGTAAATGAGCTTATTCCCGCCGGGAGGGTCAGCGAGGGCCCGATCTTCTCCAGAAAAGGTTTGTACATCACCGGCTGCAGATTCTGCCGGATCATTTCCTCAAACAGATGCTGTACCTCGTTCTTGAACTCATACTCGATAACCCTGCTGTATATTGCTACCTTCATTTGGAGTCTTATTATCTGCCGAAAATACGCATTTGGAAAATTTAGCGCATATTCAGAAATCATTTCGGATGTGTAAAAATAGTCCCTTTTGTCCTAATTGATTGAAGCCATAGTCGAACTTGAAGGAAAGGTCGTAAAAAGTAACGATATCTATCCCGGCGCCGGCGGTGTACAGCCCCCGGTTGACCAGCGAATTGGCGGTAAAGTCCCGGTTGTAGGCGTATCCGTAGTCGGAAAAGGCCGTGGCGAAGATCCGCAGCGGGATATGGTCGTGGGAGACGCTACCCCGTATCGGGATGTTGATGTTCACGAGCTCGCGGAAGAGGGTATTACGGACGACCCCACCCGCCGTGCCGTCGATGACATAACGGTCCAGGCCGCGGATATACACGTCTGCATAGCCGATGAGCGCCTGGTTGTAGAAAGGCTGACTCAGCGGACCTTTCAGAATATTGATGTTCTCCACGCCAAACCAGAGCTTTCTCGCCAGCGGCCAGCTGCGCACCAGGCGGGTGGAAAGCAGCCAGAGGTTCATATTCCGGTCGATACCCCTTCGGGTAAGCGAGGTCTCGAAGATGATCCCCCTCAGCGGATAGGAAACATAATCCACGTCCGTATAGTTGAGGGTATAGGTCACCTGCGGATAGACGATATTTCTTTTGTTGGTCTCCAGGTAGTGGGGATCCCAGACGGTCACGGCGCTATCGATACGGGTAGAGGTGAGGGTAAAGTTGATGACGTGCCGCACCTTCAGCCGCGGCCGGTAAAAATAGCGGGCGGAGAACGACAGCTGCTGGCTGAGATATTTCCCGGCGTAGGCGATGGTATCCGAATTGATGAACCCCTGCTGATTGTTGAGCGTCCGGACGTCCAGCTCTTTCTGCGCAATATAGTTGAAGCCGAAACCAAAGCCGTGCTTCAGCCGGCTGTCGGCGTAGGGAAGATTGTAATAGAGCTCCAACTGCCGGGCATAACCGGTGATCAGCCAGGCGGTGAGGTTGTCGTTGCGACCCGTAAAATTATAGTAGGTGAATTTCGCCCCATAGTTGATCCGGCTCAGGCTGTAGTGTTTCTGCGACCAGGCGGCAAAGTTGCGGTCGACGGGTTTGAAATAAGGAAGAGGAAAGATATACCAGCGCTCTTTGACGTCGATCTCTACGTCGACCACCCGCCCGTTAAAGGCTTTGGCAAAAACGACCACCTCGTTAAAAAGATGGGTGTTGATAAGCCGGTCATGGGCATCCCTGAAGCCTTTTACCAGCCGGCCCAGCGTAATGGTGTCACCTTTTTTAAAGGAGAGCTCGCGCGTGACGATATAGGTCCTTGTCTTCCGGTTGCCCTGGATGAAGATGTCTCCTACGACGCAAATGATGGGGCTGAGGGTGTCGGCTGCGGGACTGCGGGCCCCGGTCGCCCCCGGGGGAGGCATCTGCGCAAAAACATGAAAATTCAGGGAAAGGGCCAGGACTATAAGAAATAATCTCATTCCGGCCTTAGATATTCAGATAGTTCATCAGGTGGTCGTAATTGCTGCGGAGCTCGTTCTCATAGAGCTCTTCGCCGAAATAGTACTTCACCTGGTATTCGTAGCGCTGGAAGGTTGCGACGATGTCGGATATTTCTGCCTTGTTGATCCGCAGGGTTATATAAAAATTGCCGGATGTGCCGTCTTTAAAGGTATTCAGCTGGATGATCTGCGCGTCATTGGTCTCGACCAGCTTGGATATCTCGGTAAAAGAAAAGCTGATCTTGTCCATCTCGAGGACGATGATCCCGCCCAGGTCATTGACGCCCGCCGTCCGGCCCAGCTGTTTTAGCAGATCAGTAGCGATAATGGAGCCGGCGTATTCCTCCTCGCCCGCGACGACCGGGATTAGGGTCAGGCCGTTCTCGTTGACCAGCTGTACCGCTTCATAGAAGAAGCCGTCGGCGTGCGCGGCGATCTTCGAAAAAGAAGGCTGCAGCTGTGCGAGCAGGGTCTCGTCGTTCTCGACATTGAGCAGATCGTCCTCGCTGACCAGCCCTGCCAGCTTGTCTTCTATGACGACCGGGAGGTGGGTAACGTGGAAATCAGCCATCAGGTCGAGCGCCTGGGACACGGGGTCGTTCAGATGCAGGGAAGGAATGGCGGACGATATGATCTCTTTGTTTAGCATAATTGAGAACCTCTCATATATAGACGATAAATATCACACTACCGCTGCCGGCTCATTCAATTTTCGCAAAAATTTAAGCAAAATAGTATTGAACTCTTCCGGTCGCTCCATCATTGGCGCATGGCCACATTTGTCAATATAATGGAGCTCGCTATTGGGTATCAGCTTGCGGAACTCCTCGCCGACAAAGGGAGGCGTTATCGCATCGTTATTGCCCCAGATAAGCAGGGTGGGCTGTTTTATCTGGCTGACCTCTTCGCCAAGATTGTTCCGGATCGCGCTCTTGGCCAGCGCAATGATCTTGACGGCCTTGATGCGGACGTTGACGGTCTCGTATAGCTCGTCTACCAGCTCCTTTGTGGCCATCGCGGGATCATAAAAGGTCAATTCAGTTTTTTTCCGAATATATTCATAATCCCCTCTTTTGGGGTAAGTATCGCCCATTCCGTTCTCAAAAAGTCCGGAACTCCCCGTCAGTGTCAGCGATTTTACCCGTTCAGGGTGCCTAAGTACGTACATTAGGGCGACATGGCCACCCAGGGAATTACCTAATATGTTGATGTTTCTATAGTCGCGGTGTTCGACGAACTTATGGACAAATTTCTCCAGGCCGCCAACGGTCGTATGCAACAGGTCCAGGTCCAGCAGCGGCAGCAGGGGCACCACCACTTTGTACTGATGGCGAAAATAGTCGATCTGGCCGCTGAAATTACTCAATGCGCCGAATAACCCGTGCAGCAGTAACAGTGGCTCGCCCGCCCCTTCCTCGATAAATCTGAACTTTTCTTCTTGTTTGATTTCGTATTGCATCAGCTAAAAGATACTTTATCCCAAATCTAATTGCGACAAAACCTTTTACAAAAAAAGGGCTTTGACGCAGGCCATCTATTTATGTGGACCGGACTCCGTCCGGTATCGATCCGCTAAAATAAACGTTTTAACCCAAAAAAACACCTACCCTAAAGGTACAATCTACACTCTGGTCCGTCCTTACTCTCAGAAGCCATTCAGAACTGTACTTAAATGTGGGACAAAAAATTTTGACCAAAAATAATTTTTTGCCCCAAACCATAATGTCGGCACACTTCGGCTTTGAGGCCTTCGTCGGAGCTGCTCCGACACGCTCCTCCTCGGCCGTAACCTTCGGCATAGCCTCGGTTACATGTGCGAACCGGACTCCGTCCGGTTAAGACAATTTTAATCTAAAACTGCCTGCATAACAACAATAACCGACATTTTTTCAAATGGTTTTCCTGTTTTTCATAGTTTGTTGCCAAGCCGACCGAAAAAATCTTCCAGCTGGGTGAACATGCCTTTGAACCACGGTACAAATTTACCGAATTCGTCGATTACTACCGGGCCCCAGGGCCGGATAAAGGGGTAGGTAACTGAAGAAGAGACAGTATCCGCAGACAAAAGATGGATCTGCACGGCGTAGAACAGGAGGACGCTCAGTATTATGGTATATATGACCGCAAAGAAAAGAACTCCCGCCAGCTTGTTGACCCAGCCCAGCATCGCCAGATCGACGGTTTGCTCGATCAGCCGGCCTCCGGCGCGCACCGCAATGACCACCGCCAGGAATACGACCAGGAAAGCGAGTACAGGAAGCCAGCGCGAAGAAATAGAAGAATGCGCTCCGCCATAGATCGCTACTACTGCCGACAGCTTGATGGCTGCCGCCAATCCAATGACCAGCGCCAGCGCCGAAACGATGGCGATGATGAATCCCTGTCTCAGTCCCCTGAAAATTGCCAGGACCATAAATATCAAAAACAGGACGTCGATCGCCATTATTTTGATAATAGCTCTTTTGCTGCGGCGCTGATCGCCTTTCCGTCGGCCTGACCTGCCAGCTGTTTGGTCGCGGCGCCCATCACCTTGCCGATGTCTGCGGGCGAGGAAGCGCCGGTCTCTGCGATGATCTTTGTCAGCGCAGCCTTCAGTGCCGCTTCATCCAGCTGTTTGGGCAGGAATTTTTCGATGACCGCGATCTCCTCCTCCTCTTTCTTTGCCAGGTCGGCGCGCCCCTGCTGCTGAAAGATCTCGAGGGAATCCTTGCGCTGCTTGACCAGCTTTTGCAGTAGCTTGGTCTCATCCTCTTCCTTCAGCTCGCCACCGGCTCCTTCAGAGGTCTTGGCCAGAATGATCGCCGCCTTGATCGCGCGAAGTCCCCGCAATGCGCCTTCGTCCTTTGCAAGCATGGCCGTTTTGAGGTCGCCCATTACTTTTTGCTCTAGTGCCATATGGTATAATTTTACCAGTTATAGTTTGTTTGTCTTTAATTGCTGTTCCCTGAACTTTTTATAGAAATCCTGGGAGAACTGCTTGATATCGTTGACCAGTGCGGGGTCCTGGGTCGCCCGCTGCCAGGTGTCGGCCATGGTCATCAGGGTCTGATAAAAGAAGTCGGCCATCTCGTCGACCATCATTTCTTTTGTCCAGAGATCGATGCGCAGCGCAGATTTATCGGCGCCGTCCCAGAAAGCCAGCATCATCGCCTTCGCCTTGCGGGCCTGCTCTGTCCTCGAATCGCTGGCATTCCAGCGGATGTCTTCGGGTACCCGGTCCTTGTCAAGGGTCACGTCAATATTTATAGAAGAGGTTGCCATAGCGCGCAAGTTAACGGTTTCTTACATACTTCCCGCCGTCGGTTGCCGGATCGCCCGCGTCAGGCCCGCCCATATGGCATCGAGGGGCTGCTGAGGGGTATTCGCCGCAACCCGTCTACGGCCTTTTTCGATCAGCTCCCTCCGCATCCGCTCGTCCTTGTAGATGTTCATCATATGCGTCGCAAGCGATGCAGGGTCCTCCATGTCCGCCACCAGGACGGCGTCTCCCGCCCACTGCTGCAGCCCCGTGCACTTCCCTATAATGACGGGCACTTCCGACTGCCAGGCGTCGAGCACGGGAACGCCGAGCGTCCTTGCCGCAAAGGGGAAAAGAAAGGCATAGGCCGCGGACTTCAGCCGATCGCTGTCGCCGTTCTGCAGCTGGACCCAGCTGACGTCCTCCCGGTACTTGTAAGTCTCCAGTCGCTGCTGCAGCCCGGTCCCGGCTGCCGGTGTGCTGCCGGCAAGCTTCAGCTGTAAATTGGATAGCTGTCTCTTTTTGAAAAGAGAAAAAGACTTCAACAGCCGGGTGATCTTTTCCTCGCCGGCATTGGTGACGTCTGCGAGAAAATATTCTCTGCCATTTGCGTATTGGCTTTTGATCGCGTCCCGCTGTTCTGACGGAAGGGGCGGTGACTGGCGGAGGGACCAGGGTTCAACGAAGGCCGCTTTGGCGCCGAGGCCGCTGAGCCATTCTCTGTCGCTGTCCGAGAAGCAGAAGACCAGTGAGGCCCGGGACAGGCTTTCCTTCAGCCGGCGGACATACAATGGAAGGTGTTTGTCGCCTTCTTTGGGGTTTGCCTTTTCCGGCATCCAGAGAAACTGGTGGATCGATGAAGGCGCTGCGGCTATGCCCCCCGTTAGGAATATCGCATCCACGCCGTGTTTTTTGGCCAGCCGCGGGATCAGCCAGTCGTACCAGATACGCCAGCCGGTATGCCCGGGAAAAGCGCGGCGCACCAATACGGAAAAACCAGCCGGCAGCTCTGCTGCTCCCAATCCTTTTAAGAGCTCTTCGGGTTGATAGCCATGGTCGACCAGCAGCAGAAATCGTACGCCGTGGTCACGGCTGACAGCCGCCGCTGCAGACAATATAAGACGCGTCCTTTCGCTGCCTGAACCCTCTGCAAAAAGGGGCCGGCAATCCATCAAAATGAACATGGGTCAAAGGTACTTCTGTGCTGGAAATACGCTTCAACAAAAAAAATGGGTATTTCCAGCAAAACGCTAATAATTATCCTCCGGACGAGGTCCATCCAGGACCTTTCGATAGTGGTAAACCGGGATGCCAAAGGTTTTATCCACATTTAAGCAACATCATATATTTGATAATCAAACAGTTGAGTATAACAAATAGTTTGAAAAAATGTGGTTTTTACGATACGGCGAAATAGGGTAGTAACGCTTTGGCGTCATTCTTGCAGTTAAATAACTTTACACCTGGGGCCCAAAATGGGCCTCGTCCGGTGGACATATAAATCCGATATTCTCACGAAAATCCGTGCTTATGAAACGTGTGTACACTCCTGTGCTTGCCGTCGTATTCCTGTCCATACTGGCGGCTATTCCCTTCAACTTATTCGCTCAATGTAATTGCAGCGTTGGCCATCCTGCCACGCCAATCGACTATTACGCGACGATGCCTCTTACCAATGCATCCACGTCGTACGTCAGCTTTCCGCAATTCAATCCTTCCGTCGGCACGCTTTACTGCATGTCCATGAAGGATTCAGTATCATGTGTGACCACCACCAAATGTACAAATACGGCACCCGGCCCAACTATTTACAAGTGGCAGCTGAACATGTCAGGTGATCTTACCGGTCCGGGGATGGACGTCAACCAGAGTACCTCAAAGACCTATGGTCCCGACACACTCGCAGGCTTCGGCAATCCCGGAGATACGATAACTCACGGCCCCGATACGATCTTTAATAATGCCACGGCATCCCAGACAATAACTTCTCCAAACGCCGCTTATATTGGCTCGGGCAATTTCAACTTTACCTTTCAGCTCAGCGGGGGCGCATTCCCGACCATGGGTGGCTCCAATTATCTTGCGGGCCCAATTACCAACTACTGGGGAACCTTCCATCTGACCTACTACTGGTGTCCCTCCGCGCCGCTGGCGAACGACATCGAGGAGTTCACGGCCACGCCGGATGGCAGCATCATCCTTTTACAATGGCAAACGGCAAATCAACAACCCAATACCCAATATGAGATCCAAACAAGCACAGACGGCAAGAACTTCTACAGCATCGGAGAGACAAAAGGTGACGCTTCTCCAGCAGGTACTGTTGCAAAATACCAGCATCAATTCCACCCTGATCCGGCTAATGTGGCAAAGCTCTATTTCCGGATCCAGGAGACGAACGCTGGCGGGAAAGTGAGCTATTCAGCGATCCTTATCGTCGATCCCAAAGCCACGTCACACGGACAGGATGATATCAGCTACCGGACCTATCCCAACCCGGCCACGGGCAGCCTGACCTTCCAGTTCAATTCGAACCAGACGGGACGCTTTCTCGTGGAGCTGATAAGCACGGCCGGACAGTCCGTGCTGCAAAAGGCGGTCACGCTCACCGGCACCAGCCAGATCAGGCTCGACCTGACGGCAAAGCCGGTAAAGGGACTCTATTTCCTGAGGACCTCTGACCTCACCCACGACCGTCAATATACCAGCAAAGTGTTTATTGAATAGTTTCATAGCTTCATGTTGACTCCCCTTGACGGCCGGGTTCGACCCGGCCGTCATTTTATCAGCCTTTTCCTTATATTTGTCTTCTAAATCAAGTGTGTAATGGAATATAATACAACGCGGAACCACCTGATCATGCGTGAATACGGGCGGCATATTCAGAAGATGATCGAATATTTGCTGGCCCTCGAAGACCAGGAAAAAAGGCAGCGGAACGCACAGGCCGTGATCGAGCTGATGGGCTTTCTCAATCCCCACCTGAAGAATGTGGAGGATTTTCGTCATAAACTCTGGGACCACCTTTTCCTGATCTCCGATTTCAAATTGGAGGTGGCCTCTCCTTACCCCATCCCCACCCGTGAGACGCTGCGGGCCAGGCCCCAGCCCCTTCGCTACCCGAAAAGGTATCCGAAGTTCTCTCATATGGGAAAGAACCTGGAGATCGTGATCAACAAGGCGCTCGCAGAAGAGAATCCCGACAAGCGCAACGGCTTCGCCAACGCCATCGCCTACTACATGAAGCTGGCGTATAACAACTGGCACAAGGAGACCGTCCACGACGACGCCATCCAGCAGGAGCTTTCCAACCTGACCAACGGCCAGCTGGAGTTCACCAACACGCCCTATGTCAAGTCCTTCCGCCCCGACCAGCCCCGCGAACGCGAGCAGCGCGGCGGCAACTTCGACTACCGGAAAGGACGGAACCAGAAGTTCCAGCAACGGAACAACAACCGCAACAACGACCGGAACAATGACAACAGAGGGGGTAATAACAATAAATTCAAAAAGAAAAGATACTGATCGCTTACACACGGACTCCTTCCGGTTAAAGCGAAAACCCTAATTTTATGGCGATATTGACCCCGGTCACTATCGCCTTTTTTTTGAAGTGAAACGCGGTCGATTTTTTATACAAATAAAACCAATAGTCTGTGAACTCTTTCGAAGTCATCGGCGGCAAAAAACTAAAAGGAGAGATCATTCCGCAGGGCGCAAAAAATGAGGCGCTGCAGATCATCAGCGCCGTGCTGCTAACCCCCGAGAAAGTAACGATATCGAATATTCCGGATATCCTGGACGTCAACCTGCTGATCGAGCTGCTGGGGGACATGGGCGTTAAAGTGGACCGTACGCATCGGGACACCTGCACCTTCCAGGCCGACGCCGTCGACATCGATTTCCTTCGCAGCGACGCCTATCTGAAGAAGAGCGGAAGGCTGCGCGGCTCGGTCATGGTCGCGGGTCCGATGCTGGCCCGCTATCGCAAGGCCTTTATTCCCAAGCCGGGCGGCGACAAGATCGGCCGCCGGCGGCTGGATACGCATATCATCGGCTTCGAGAAATTAGGCGCCCGCTTCGACTACCAGGAAGGCCAGAGCCTCTTCCACCTGGAAGCTCCCCACCTCAAGGGCTGCAACCTGCTGCTGGATGAACCCTCTGTCACCGGAACGGCCAATATCATCATGGCCGCCGTTATGGCCGAAGGCACGACCACGATCTACAACGCCGCCTGCGAACCCTATATCCAGCAGCTCTGCAAGATGCTGACCCGAATGGGCGCGAGGATCCGTGGTATCGGCAGCAATCTGCTGGTCATCGACGGGGTCAGGTACCTGGGAGGGACCGAACACCGGATGCTCCCCGATATGATCGAGATCGGGTCCTTCATCGGCCTGGCCGCCATGACACAGAGCGAGATCACGATCAAGAACGTAAGCGTCGGGAATCTGGGAATCATTCCCGAGAAGTTCAGACAGCTGGGCATAAAGCTCGAGCTGCGCGGAGATGATATCTATATCCCCGAACAGGACGTATACGAGATACAGAGCTTCCTCGACGGCTCGGTATTGACGATCTACGACCATCCCTGGCCGGGGTTTACGCCCGATCTCCTGAGCATCGTGCTGGTCGTGGCCACGCAGGCCAAGGGATCGGTTCTGATCCACCAGAAGATGTTCGAAAGCCGCCTGTTCTTTGTCGACAAATTAATCGACATGGGCGCCCAGATCATCCTCTGTGACCCGCACCGCGCCGCCGTCATCGGCATGGGCCGGCAGCACCAGCTGCGGGGCATCACCATGAGCAGTCCCGATATCCGGGCGGGGGTAGCCCTGCTGATCGCCGCCCTCAGCGCGGAGGGGAAAAGCACCATCCAGAACATCGAACAGATCGACCGGGGATACCAGCACATCGACGAGCGTTTACGACAGCTTGGCGCCCAAATCACCAGAATATGAGCGAGTTAGAAAATAAGATCATCATCATTACGGCCCCCTCCGGCGCCGGGAAAACGTCCATCACCCGATATCTGCTGGACAAATACCCTGAAAAACTGGCCTTTTCCATATCGGCCGCCACCCGGAACCCCCGCAGCTATGAAAAGGACGGTAAGGACTACTATTTCCTGAGCATGGACAGCTTTAAGCAGAAGATCCAGCACAACGAATTTGTAGAATGGGAAATGGTTTATGAGGGGAAATACTATGGCACCCTCAAGAGTGAGCTGGACCGCATCTGGAAGGCCGGTAAAACGCCCCTGCTGGACATCGAGGTCAAGGGCGCCATCCATATCCGGGAACAATACCCGGAGGCTACGCTTGCCCTCTTCATAGAGCCCCCTTCCGTCGACGAGCTGCGCCGGCGCCTCGAGAATCGCGGCACGGAGACCGTCGAGAGCCTGCTGGCGCGGGTCAATAAGGCCTCTTATGAGTTGTCTTTCAAGCACCATTTCGACCGAGTGATCGTCAATGACGACCTGAACAAGGCCTGCAAAGAGGCGGAAGCGGCCATCGACGCCTTTGTGGGGCTGCGCAAGCCGTAGGACAGGGATCGCCCCCGGATTTAAAAAAATAGCCTTTTTGATTATCTTACAGCCGTATGCATTTTATAAACACCAATACGCTCGTCGGAATCGTTCTTTCCCTGCTGGCCCTCGCCTTCTTTGCAGGCATCGAAGTGGCCTTCGTCCGCGCCAACCGGCTGGCTATTGAGCTGAAGAAGAAGCAGGGGCTGACCAGCGGCATCATCCTGTCCAATTTCATGGACAACCCGGCGGTCTTCATCGGCACCACCATTGCGGGGTTCAACATCGCCCTCGTCATCTTCGGCCTGATGATCGGCGAGACATTTCTCCCGCTGTGGAACTGGCTTATCACCAGGGTACATATCCCGGGTGGCTACGTCAACGCCATCCGCCTCTGCGCAGAAACGGTCTTTGCATCGGCCATCATCATCCCTTTCGGCGAATTTATTCCAAAGGCCTTTTTCGGGGCGAAGAGCGACAAGGCGCTGAGCGTTTTTGCGAGGACGATGGAGCTGTTCAGCCGGTTTTTCTTTCCTATCAGCAACTTTTTTGCAGGCATTTCGCAGTGGGTATTGAAATACGTCTTCAACGTGCGCATCGATGAGCGCAAGGCCATCTTCGCGGGCATCGACGTGGACAACGTCCTCGAACAGACAGGAGACTCGGAAGAGGACTCCAAGGACCTGAGCCTGATCAAGGCCGCAATGGCCCTGCCCAATGTCCGCATCAGGGAGTGCCTGGTCCCCAGAAAAGAGATAGAAGGCGTGGATATCAATATGACCATGGAAGAAGTTCGCAAGAAGTTCGTCGAGACCCGCCTGAGTAAGTTAGTCGTCTACGACGGCAACCTCGATCACGTAATAGGATATGTCCACCAGCTGGACCTCTTTAAGAACGCTCCTTTCATCAAGACGATCCTGCACGCCATCCCCGCCGTACCCGAAAGCATGAGCGCCACGGACCTGATCACCAAGTTCAGCCGTGAGAGAAAAAGCATCGCCTGGGTCGTCGACGAATTCGGCGGCACGGCCGGCGTTGTGACGATGGAAGACCTGCTGGAAGAGATCTTCGGCGAGATACGCGACGAATACGACACCGAAGAGTTCGAAGAGAGAAAGCTCTCCAATGACGAATTCATCTTCTCCGGTCGTCTCGAGCTGGACTATATCAATCGCAAATACGACCTCGATCTTCCCGAGAACGAATCCGAAACACTCTCGGGCTATATCATCAATCAGCACGAGGCGATACCGCACCTGAAAGACCGCATCATCCTTGGCGACTATGAGTTCGAGATACTCAACGTCAGCGAAACGCGTATCGAAGAGGTAAGACTGAAGGTGCTCAAATGACCGGTCACGACTGCTCGCGGCGGCTCTCGTTAACCAATGTTAACCCGTGGTTAAACACCCTCCGTTATTTCTCCATCTCTTAGTTTTTAGACAATTTTGTTCTCACAAGACAAAACAGTCACACCCCTTCTCACAGAAGGTTAAAATTTTCATAGGTCAGTTAGGAGTAAACAATGCACTCTGTCATGGAGTGCTTGTTTTTTTTTATACCTGCATCAATGATTGGCTTTTTCAAATTAACTTCGCGGAGCTTTTTTGCATTGAGAATT
>Ga0105240_10001805_pt1 | contig 36016 bp, 59 predicted proteins | sample KBSC54metaG_FD_80426 | JGI IMG/M metagenome (GOLD analysis project Ga0105240, IMG submission 80426) | Corn rhizosphere microbial communities from Kellogg Biological Station, Michigan, USA - KBS C5-4 metaG | ecosystem: Host-associated > Plants > Roots > Rhizosphere > Soil | place: Michigan, USA... | reverse complement strand
TTCTGGAAAACTTCCAAGGAGTTACGCTTGTCAGTACTCCTGCAACGCTCTACCCTGACAAAATATTCCCAGTGTTTGCATTAGGAGTTGATCCGATAAATCAATTCATAATTCCATCGGCCACATTGACGGGAACCTATACTGGTGGCGGTACTGTATCGCGAGTGTCCAACATCAATATTCTCTCTAAGCAGTGGAATCCATACCTTGATCAAGGACGTAACGTATTCCTGCAAAAGATAGATTTTGGTGTAGAGAAGACATCAGCAGGTGAAATAACTGTGGATTATTTCCCTTCAGCATCTCATGTTTCCATGTTAAATGCAGGAGGTTCAACAGGGACCGGCGCAAATATGGGAACCGGCGTTCTAGAAACTCATCCATACTCCGTGACATTCTATCCATTAGAGCAGTTCCAAGATCGCCTCTGGCACCCAATATATTTCCAAACCACCGGCGAATGCATCCAAATCTTGCTCTACTTAAATCCAACCCAAATCACCACCCTTACAATTGCATTTTCTGATTTTGAATTAGACGGAATGGTTCTGTTTACTAATAAATCAAGCGATAGGCTGCAATAAAGGGGGGATATGAAAATGTTTTGGTTAGTTTTTGCCGCAGGGGTAATGTGTACAATCTTCGCCGGCAATAAAAACAGATCTCCCCGTCCTTCAGTCTCTACTACCCGAGCTGGTATAGTTTCCTCCAGTCTAAGTGGCCATCTGCTGTGTAGCGTTACCTACGAACCACAATCTGATACCTATACAGGAGTAATCATCAATCAGAACTATGAACCACCACGTTGGATACTGAAACATATCGATAATCGACTTGCTAAGAAGTATTACGAACAATTGGATAATGAACAGAAGGATATGTAATGGCAGCAGATAATATCCTGCAGTATCTAGGTGAATATGTACCCACCACGGAGATCTGGCAGGTTATCCAGGAACTGTCGACTGCTAATCCCGGCAGCGATCAGTTCAAAGAGCTTATCGTTCGTCTTGCTTTAATCGTGAACCGTATTAACTTGGCCGTCAATACAAAAGAGACCGGCATCTATGATAATGCGCGTGAGTTCATTACATCTGAGCAGTACTTCCCGCAGCCTAACTTCAACTCCGGAACTGCGAATACTCCGGAATATCGACTTGTATATAGGACCGTCATAAACTTTGGTGCTCTTCCAGCAGCTGGAACTACCTCAGTTCCACATAATATAGTCTGCACCGCTGCGACTTCATTCGTAAGAATATACGCAACTGCAACGGATCCTGTTGGTCTCAACTATATTCCAATCCCCTATGCGTCGCCTGTTCTCGCGAATAATATAGAGTTGAGCGTAGATGCTATCAACGTTAATATAACTGTCGGAGTGGATAGAAGTGCGTTTACCATATGCTACGTAGTACTGGAATATATACAAATATGATCCGTCTACGCCTCACGGCTACGTCGGACTAAAGGGAGAGAGTTATGGCAAAGAATTTTCAGCCAATGCAGATGAATCAAGGCATGGGAATGAGCCCACAGCAACAGTTTGCAATGATGAATCCGCAACAAAATAGGTCAACCGGCACCAAGATTAAACAGTTTTTCGCTGGAAAACCCGGTCAGCCTCAATTCCTGCCAACCCAAACAGGTCCACAGCAGCAACTGCAAGGCTTAACGATTCAAAACCTCATGCAAATGCTTTCTCAGGGAATGGGTGGCCCTCAGCAATATCAGAATGCATTTGCTCCTATTGCCCAGAATGCGCGCGAGCAGTTCGCTTCTCAAACTATTCCAGGATTAGCAGAGAGGTTCACTGCTCTTGGTGGCGGACAGAATTCATCTGCTTTCCAAGGAGCTCTAGGGCAAGCAGGTGCAGGTTTAGAAAGCACATTGGCCGGTATGGGCGCTCAGTTTGGACAGAATCAACAACAATTGGACCAGAACTACCTCTTGAATCTCTTGCGGTTTGCATTCCAACCTCAGTTTGAAACGCAATATCTACCTGCTACCGGCGGATTATTTGGTCATATAGCTAACAATATAGGCGCAGGACTTAATGCTGCAGGTAAAGGTCTTGGCGCTGCTTATGGCATAGGATTTTAGGGGAAACAAATGGCACAAATAATAAATGAATATCGTGGTCTAGGAGATGTCCTGGGTCAAAGCTTGGGTCAAGGACTTTCAGGTGTTGGTGAGGGGTTTGGAGGAGCACTCCAGAATCTTGCCAATATGAAACTAAATCAATTTGCACAAAGACAACAGGCCCAACAAACAGCTAATGCTTTTCAACAATTACCAGGAGTTACTCCCCAAATTGCTCAGTTCTTAGCGGCTCTCAGCCCAGAAGAACGTAAATATCCATTGCAAAATCTTGGTGCTTTAATGCAATTGGGAGGTCAACAAGGACAGCAATCTCAACAAATGCCATCACAATCAGGAGTTGGATCTCTCCAAGGTTTATCAGCTGCTGATTTCCTGTCCAATCCAAACCAAGTTAATCCTTTAATCCAACAAGCTTTATCCAAAGCTCCACTACAACAGCAATCTCAAGTTGGTCAGCAGAATCCATTGTATCCACCAGCATCCCAAGCTTCTGGCAAACAACAGCGCTCAGCTCAAGACCAAGCAAAACTTGTGGAAGATATTTTCACTTCTCCTCAGGAAAAGAGAGAAAGACATAAGTTGGCTCTTAAGGAAAGACAGCTTGCCTCTCAAGAAAAGCTTTCTACATTAAAAGAAACTAAACAGTACGTAGAAACTCTTAAGAATCAGGAAAAGGCTGCCAAGGAAAGCGATTTAAGACTAAATAGAATGGTTAAGCTCATAGAAAAAGGAAAACTTCCTAATGCAGGCCTATGGTCGTTTTTAACTAAAATAGAAGAAGCTCCTTTAGCAATTGCTGGGGCTGGAGCTGTACTCGGGACAGCATTGTTTCCTGGAGTTGGGACAGCAATAGGGGCTGGTCTTGGAGGTTTAGCTGGCGCATTAAGTTCACCACTCGCTGGGGCCGCTAAATCCATCATCAGAGCAGGAAGTCCTGATGTGGAAGAGTTTGAAAAGCTCTCGGCTGATTTTGTTAAAAACGCTAAACAGTTCTTTGGTCCACGTTTGACAGACGCAGATCTTCGAGTCTTTATGCAAACTTTGCCTACTTTAATGCAAACTGACGCGGGCAAGAAGAAGGTTATAGAGAATCTCAGATCTCTTAATGAATTGGCGGAGATTGAATCGAAGGCTGCGCGAGATATCATTAGAGAGAATAGAGGAATCCCTCCGTTCGACGTAGAACAGCAAGTCAAAGACAGGATATCTGATGAAGTGGATAAAGTAGCGAAGAGATTTATAGGCCAATAATTCGAATATGTGAAAGAAGGAGGATAACAAGATATACAAGCGATGCTCTTGTTATCGCCTTCATAAAAGGTCCACGACTGTTATAAAGATCTATCTCTTTTTGTATCCACTTTGGCATTTCTATATAGCGTTTTTCACTTTCCATATTATCCCTTATTTGTTACGTACTTCTTTAATTTTTCTCTATTCATTTCTCTCATGAACCGTGGGAATCTTTCCCGAGAAACCTCTACAACCGTTTTAGCCCTAATTTTCTTTAGTGCTATAGGAACGATGTCAGGATATCTCTCTGTCTCTCGCTCTAGTATTTGAAGTTGATATTCATGTATTCTTGATTCCAACTCATTATCCTTTTGGTTTAGAGGAGGAGGGCCCTAGAAAGCCCTCCGTTCCTCAAAGTAAAGCAGTGTTCAACCATTTACGGCTTTAGATACTGTTTATAGTACGCTCCTACTATGAACATCCCTATCGCGATTAGACATAAATCGTATATGAACAACGTATCTAAGATCTCTCGCTGCGGCGTTTCGCACTGGAAATAATACGCGATTGCTTGGAATCCATATCTTCCCACGCTATATGCGCCTATAACAGAAAAGAGCTTATTGACTACTTTTTCATATCCATACGGTGCTTCCATTACTGATTCCTTACCATGTAGGAAGTGAGTCGCCTATTGCTTTAGCGGCTAATGCAGCTGATTCTATGGCTGAACATGCTCCCGCTACCGATCCTGTTTGCCCTACGAGCGCCGCAGATCCAACAGCTCCCGCATTACACATAGCCTCATGGAATGCTGGATTGGTGACTCCATAAGATTCTACGAACGTGTTAACAACAACGCCGCCTCTTTCTACCATGCCGGTGGGAACAACAAATCCAAAAGTAGCAGATGTTGATGCTGCCGCTACTGCTGTATCTATAATGGGTTGTGGTACCACTCCTGTAGAAGATGCACCACTTATAACAGTTTTGGCAGCTTTATTGACGAATGCTCCTGCTACGCCATAACACACCGCTTTAGTTACATGATACGCAATCCATCCTAAGATAGGGCCTTTATGCGTTTCGTAACCGTTACATCTTGGTCTTCGGAAGAAACTTTGTTGCTTGTGCAAAAGAGTGTCTTTCTTCTCTTCGTTTTCACAGGCTACTGCTAGCGATGATGCGCACACTAGTGCGATAGTAAGTTGTTTAAACACAGTGATCCTTAGTTATTTTCTTTAGTTTCTGTGATTGGTTTCCAGTTTCGAGAGGAATAGTACACAAGGGCTGCTGCTCCTGCCGCTGCACCAAAAGGAGAAAAAAGAAGAACTGTTCCTGCTCCCTTGGCAATAATCATTCCTTTTCCAATAAGAATCGATGTCACTGTTGGTTCACCCGCAACAATACCAGCTGTTGAACCACCCGCTTGTAATGCCGCAAGGGAAGTGCTAATTTTACCGTTGCTTTCAGATGCGATGAGGGGAGAAAAAGATACAAGAATGGCCATTAGGGCTACATGAGTGTGATTCATAAGTTATCCTTAATAAATTCGAAATATAGAGTGTAATTAATTAATCATTATGGATGTGGCTAGCTGTTTTTCTTGTATTCCCTCCTCTTGCAATAACATAAGTAGCAATAGTCAGTTCCATTTGTTCCTATGCTACAAGTAACACAACGCGTAATTTTATTCATACATCTTGTCCTTTAGTATCTGCTCCGCTACAGCCTGTAATACATATTTGGTTATTGTAATACCCTTATGATCTGCCATATGGACGATCGTCATATGGATTTCGTCAGGTATATTCAGCAATAACCTCTTTCTGTACCTAATTTTCTTATGTCCAGTTAGAACATTTTTCATTTTTATTACTCCCTTGATATATATCAATACTAGCACTTCGGTATATATCGTCAATATATATCTTTACATTTCTTTTGTGTACCAGCATTCCCAGGTTTATAACTGAGGCATAACTTCATTTATAGGAGAGAAATTATGTCATCGCCACAATATAATCAGACCGCGTATGGTTTGAGCCAAGCTCTTATTGGAATCTTTCCAGCTCCAATAGTTTCCAATGCTTCAGATCCAACATCATCCAATCTTGCTCAGATTGGTACCATATGGATCAATAAATCAACCAACTCTGCATTTATCTTGACCTCTATTGTAGCCAATGCTGCTACGTGGTCAGATATCTCTGGAGGAGCGGGTGTCTTTAGTTCATTGACCGTCAATCCAGGGCCAACCAATCTTTCTACTGTAGGTAATGGTGCTGTAAGTATCGGCAATTCATCAAATACCGGCGCAATAACCATTACGGCTGGTAGTGGTAACTTCTCTCTCGTTGGCGCAGGGCATACCGTCGGAATAGCCAACGATGCCGCCGCAAACTTAGTAACCGTCGGCTCTACAAGTGGAGCAGCTTCTCTTACTTTGCAGGCTGGTACCGGCAACATGGCTTTGTCAACGTCAGCAACAGGAACAATAACTGTTGGTGCTGCTACCATGACAGGTACTTTGACTCTTGGTAGTTCTACTGCAGGTCAGGCAATCAATATCGGTGCAGCGGCAGGTGCAGACGTAATCACGATAGGTAATGTTACAGCACTTACTTCGTTGTCTCTTCTTGCCGGTACAGGCAATATGTCAGCCTCTACGTCAGCAACGGGTACAATCACCGTCGGCTCAGCAGCAATGACAGGTGCTATTACCCTAGGTCTTTCAACAGCTGGCCAAATTATTAACGTTGGTAACGGTGTCAACGTTGGTGCTCAAACTATCAATATTGCCAGTGGAAACTCAGGCGCTAACAGCGTTGTTAACATTCTTAATGGTGTTGCCACAGCAGGAGCTCAAACGTTTAACTTGATGGCTTCTGGTGGCCAAGCGGGATCTGTGAGTATTGCTTCCGGAGCGGCAGCTAATAGTGTCGTAATCGGATCCACAACAGGCGCAGCATTAACTACCCTTCAAGGTGGTACAGGTGGCGTCAACATTTCAGCTCCATTCTTGGCATTGCCTGGACCTGTCTATTTCTACACAGGTGCAGGAGCTCCAGGAAATGGTCTTGCTCTTCATGCAGGCGATACATATTGGAACACGGCTCCAACAGGGGCTACGGATCGTATTTTTGTAGCTACGGGTGTTGGTGCGTGGACTAACGTGACTTGCGCAGCGTAAAGTAGATTTTATACATACGCAATGATATAATCCTCCTATGTAATATTTATGTAGGAGGATTATGGAACCAGAAAGAATATGTGAAGCTTGCCAAAAGTCATTTGAAGTTAAGAGAAAGAAACAAAAGGGGAGGTTTTGCTCTAGAGAATGCACCCGTAAGTTGCTCAGAAAAGGCCAACTTAAAAAGCATTTTGAGTATCTGAAAGAGGAAACAAATGAACAAAAACTGTTATGGCTTAAAGAGCATTATGAGAAGTTTGCGATAAAAAATGAAGAAGGGTGTTGGGGCTGGAATGGTTGTATTATGCAAGGTTATGCGAATTTTCATCATAGAGGGAAAATAATGAAAGCGCATAGAGCAAGCTGGATCATACATAATGGAGAAATACCTAATGGTATGTTCGTTTTGCATAAATGCGATACCCGAAATTGTTCCAACCCAAAACATTTGTTTCTAGGTGACCAAACCGATAACATGCGTGATATGGCATTCAAAGGAAGAACTGGTGTTTTGCTTGGTGAAAGTAATCCTGCTTCGGTGCTTACCAATGAAAAGGTTATCGAAATAAAAAATCTATTAAAAATGGGAGTCAATATGAATAGAATTGCAACAGACTTTAAGGTTAACAAAAACACCATAGCGAGCATAAAGTACGGCAAAACTTGGAAAACAGTATAGTTATTTCCTTGAAGGAGGAACCGTGGAAGAGCAAAACAAGATCTACCATTTAGGGTTGATCAGTATCGAGATATTCAAAAAGGACAATAAGGTTCGATACCAGATGACTGTACCATTAGGCAGCAGCTGGCAAGAGGCTATCGATGTCTGTGATGAATTCAAGGACGCAATAGTTGAGATGCAGAAAACTGCATTAGCTCAAGAGCAGGCTAAAAAGGACTCTGAACAAGTAGCTGTAGAACCTACTGATTCTTAAAAAACAGGGAGAGTAGAATGGGGACATCCTCTTCAAATAAGATTTTAGCTCAGACAATAGACTCATTCAATTCTGCGGGATTGGATGGAACATTAAAACTTGCCGCTACATTGGATTTCCCTACACGTCTATTGCGCATTATCAATCAATCCAATGTTCCGGTCATCATTAGCTACGATGGCACAAATGCTCATGACGTGATACTTGCAAACTCAGTTATGCAGCTTCCCTTTGCGGCATTAGGACTTGCTGGAAACTACAGTGCTTCCATGGCTGCTAATACCAATATATATGTAACAGGGTCGGCTGGGACAGGCAACATAATATTCGCTGCCTACTATCAACCTATCAATCCATAGGGAGCATCATGTCAAACTTAGCTACTGCAATTAGAATTCTACCTGAAGTACTCAGATCTCTGGCATTTGGTTCAATATCAGGTACATATGCAGGACTGGGAACTCCATTTCTCAATGCTGATCGCATATTGGATATAACGAATGATACTGACGCATTACTTACATTCAGCATCGATGGCGTTAGTGATTATTGGGTCGTAGGGCCTAAGTCTTATAAGATTATCGACCTTACAGCTAATGCGACTGCACAAGGTGGAGCGGCTTCTATAGCAGCAGGAACACGGGTCTATGTGAAAGGTGCGCCTACGCTTGGTTCTGTCTATTTAACCGTCTGGTACGCAACAGTTTAAGGAGATACCGTGAGTCAAGCAGCCGGATATTTTACTAATAGCGGTCCAGGTGGATTCGTACAAACGTTAACAGGAAACACCGGCGGTGCTGTACCTCCTACCGGTGGGAATATAAATGTCGTAGGTACTGGCGTTGTATCAGTGGCCGGCAATCCAGGAACTAGTACTCTTACTATTTCAGTTTCAGGAACCGTCGCAGATTCATTTCCGACGGATTCGGGAACAGCAACCCCATCTGGTGGTGTACTCAATATCATAGCCGGACTATCAACCTTTAACTGTGGAGCTACCGTAGAATTTACGGGATCTGGCAATACCGTTGAGCTCCATGTTTCAGGTACGGGCAATGCGCATAACACCCTTATAGGACTCAATTCTGGTCAATTTTTAAGTTCGGGTACCGGTAATACCGGCCTGGGTTATGCATCTTTGAATAGCAACCCTACAGGTCTTTCTGGAAGTTTTAACACCTGTATTGGTGAATTAGCAGGCGGCGACATTACCGCAGGAGCTAGTAATTGCGCATTTGGTGCCTTTGCTCTCCAGAACGGGAATCCCGGTAGCTTTAATATCGTGGCGGGTTTCCAAGCGGCCAATAACTGGACCGGTGGTGAAGACAGTAACATCATAATCGGTCATATAGGAGTTGCTTCCGAATCCAACACGATTCGTATCGGAACTACCGGAGGCATCTCTCAACGACAGAACAAATGTTATATAGCAGGTATCGATGGCGTTAACCTAGCGACTGCTAATGTGGTAGTTGAGGCAAGTGACCAACTTGGCACTGCTGTTATCACGGCAGGTACTGGGATATCGGTAACAGCAGGAGCTAACACAATAACGATCGCATCTTCAACTCCTAGTGGAACTTATGCATATACGAATGTTAATTCGTCTCCGTATGTGGTTCTGTCTACTGATGTATATCTAAGCGTTGATTCTTCTGGAGGCCCGATAACAGTACAGCTTGCCAATGCAGCAACATCAGGAAGATTTCTCATTATCAAAGATAGAACAGGATCTGCTTCCACGAATAACATAACCGTCACAACTGTTGGCGGAGCTGTAAATATCGACGGAGCCGCAACATTTGTGATGAATACGGCGTATGAGTCGATCAATGTTATGGGTAATTCGTCTACATATGAGGTATTCTAATGTGTGCATATAAAAGAATTAGTCCGCAGCCGGTTGTAGAAGGTGGAACCGGCGCACAAACGTTCACTGCTCACAGCCTTCTTTTAGGACAGGGAACTAGTGCAGTGACTGCATTAGGTGCTGCAACCAATGGCCAAATTGCCATTGGCTCTACGGGTGCTGATCCAGTATTGGCAGCAATTAGTGCGGGCAGTGGGATCAGCGTAACTAACGGAGCAGGATCGATTACCGTTGCTGCTTCTTCTGGGCTGTTATTGGCTTCCCCTACCCTTACTTCATCACAAGTAAAAAACTTGCATGGCACTCCAATTCAGGCGATTGCTGCGGCAGGAGTAGGGACAGTTTTATGGCCAATAGCGGTTATAGCAAAACTGGTCTATGGAGGCAGTAACGTCTTTACTGCAGGTGCGGGTCAATTCATAGCCCTTATGTATGCCCCTGTATCCAATAACAATAGGCCACTCAACTGTCTTCTTAATGCGCAGCTTGTGGCGAATAGTAATCAGTACAATATAAATACTACCTATACGATATCTGCTGCGGCCGCTACGCAATATGAGAATGCTGATTTGCAGTTCTATAATACCAACGCCACTGAGATATCGGGTAACGCTGCGGGCAATAACACAATTAACTTCCAGATTCTCTACAAGATTGTGTCGATTTAGAGAGACTTTTTAAAAAGGATGTAGTGATGTCAGATCCAACAAATAACCAAGCGCTTAATGGCTTGAACCCTTTATCGTACTTAGGTGTTAATCCAAGAACTCCACCAAATTTCGTCCAAAGATCTTTTCCTCCAACCCAATACGATTCCAAAAACGTCTACATTGGTACGTTATGGCTCGATAACGGAACCCATACGCCTCCTACTATTAATGATCTCTATGTATTAGTATCATTGGCAGCAGGGATAGCCACCTGGCTTCCTTTCTCTTCTGGAGATTTACAATTCCTAACAGGAAACACTGGCGGTGCTGTCCCGCCTACTGCCAACAACATCAATGTGGTCGGCGATGGCACCACAGTTACCGTCGCAGGCAATCCAGGAACGTCTACGTTAACGATTTCGTTAGTTGGTGGTGGTGTAGCCGCACAATCATTTCCGACGGATTCTGGAACGGCTACGCCTAATGGTTCTGGCGTTCTTAATATCAATGCCGGAAACTCAACAAAGCATTGTGGCTCTTCGGTTTTGTTTTCGGGATCAGGCAATACGGTTCAGTTGAGTGTGACTGATTCAAACACGAGTACTTTTATAGGGTCTACGGCCGGCAATCTAACCGCTACGGGTCAATTTAATAGTGGGTTCGGATCAAATACCTTAATAGCATTAACGTCAGGTTCAAGTAACCACGCCTGGGGAACAGGCAGCGGTAGCCATATAACTACAGGATCGAATAATGTCTTGGGAGGAGCTTCTTCGGGATCATCTCTTACTACTGGAGATAACAACCTTCTTCTTGCAGACAGTTCGGCTAACTTGCTGGTAACTGGATCTAATAACGTAATTCTTGGTCGTTCAGGTGGTGCTGCATATACCACTTCTGAAAGTAACAACGTCATTGTGGGGCGTAACGTAGGAGTCGTCGGAGAGAGCAACGTTATTCGTATTGGTTCTGACGGAGTCACTACAACTAACCAGACAAAATGTTTTATAAACGGTATTTACGGCGTAGCGCCTTCTGGATCTCCACTAACAGTTGTTATCAATTCTAATGGACAACTTGGTACAACAGGTGCATCAGGCGGCAATATACAAACGGTTGCTACTCAAGTGTTTACTTCTTCAGGGACCTACACCCCTACTTCAGGAATGCTGTACTGTGTTGTAGAAGTAGTCGGTGGTGGAGGAGGGGGCGGAGGTGCAGACGTCACAGGAGCTGGTCAAGTATCCAATGCCAGTGGTGGTGGAGGCGGTGGATACGCTCGCAAAACATTCACTGCTGCAACTATTGGGGTTTCTCAAGCGGTTACTATTAACTCAGGTGGTGGCGGCGGATCGGCTGGAAATAATCCAGGAGCAGCCGGTGGATCTGTTACTTTTGGTGCTCTTTTATCTGCAACCGGCGGTGCCGGCGGCAATGGAGCTGCGGCGAATGCAGGAGGGTTTAACTCTGGAACGGCCGGTGGTGCAGGATCAAGTGGCGACTTTAATACGACCGGTACCCCAGGAGGTCCTGGCATGGCTGTCGTCGGCATAGGATCATTTGGAGGAGGTGGATCATCCTTCTTTGGTGGAGGATCACCTGGTGTTACGTCTGCAGGATCAACCGCTGGAACTAATGGTACTTCGTATGGTGGTGGTGGTTCCGGAGCTGCAACAATCGTAGGGGCAGCAGCTGCAGGTGGCAATGGTGTTACTGGAATTGTAATTGTTACTGAATATATAAGTTAACTGTGGCTTCTTTCATTCACTACTCCTTCACTGGGCAGAGTTGCGCTTCTTCTCTGCCTGGTGTTTTTTAGATTTTCTTTTTGATCTTAAAGAAACAGCAACAGGTGACCGCGTCATCTTCAGCCTGTTGTCTACGCAATCTTTCATGCGCTTCTATAACTGATTGATGCTTAGGTCCAGGTCGATGATGGTGAACAGGTTGGGTATTAACGTTAAGAGTAACTACGTTATTAATGGAAACGCCGCTCTTTTTACCGTCGTGTACAGCGTCATCCTTTTCAGAGGCGTAACACAGGCTCGTCATTAACAACAAGGCATAGATCTTCATAGATAGATCCTCCTACTTTGGAAAGGGGAAGTCTTGGGCATAGCACCACCAGAATGATTGTAAGGGACAACCTGCATAATCAGAAGCTTTGTATTTACGCATGCCCATACAATAATGTTTAATGGTCTCTCCTGGATAGACTCCATCATGAGGCATATCAAGTTGTACAATAACTTTGTTATTTTCTGGCTGTTGATCTAATGAATGGTGCCATTTCATGACTTCTCTTTCTTCTTTTCAAGTCCTTCACTAACTAATTTGTAATGAAGGAACAAGTGATTCATTCTTTTTTCGTTTTCTATGTAATTTTTTATAAGCTCATGACGGATCTCGGTTTCTCTAATCTTCTGATCATAAGAGCACGCAAGAATATCTCTCCATGGTACCCATTCTGGCCTATCACCATCTTCACTTATTTGAACATAGTATCTCCATCGATACACATCCAATTTACGTCCATAAATAGTTCCAAAGGGAACGGGAGGTATTACGACAGGGAATTGAGGGAATCCGTAACCAGTAAGCATCTTTCCTTCTGGATGCATTTCATTCATGCGATTTATTCTTTCAGGATTCATACTTTCTTGTCTCTGTATTGCTTAATCTGTGTCTTTATAAAGTTCGTATCCGTCACTTTTTCTCTAAAAGTCGTCGCAAGTAAATCACCCAGAGACAACCATTCAGGCTGCTCTGGGTTGTCAGATATCTGAATATATAAGGTTCCCTGGGGGAAGTCAGTCAGGTGTTCCCATACACTGCCACAGGGAGCGAAATCAAGACGCGTCGGAGCAACATACTTCTGCATATGCTTCCTTCGTTGTTTTCTAATCTTTGACCCATGGATAATGAGCAAGAAAGACCTCCATAACTACTTTATGGTTGCCGCCTACGAACCCTTCATTATCAACATACACTTCGAAAGATACTTTTTCGGGATAAGAAACCTTTACGGAGTTACTATCTTTATTGAAGTCAGCAACTCCTGCTTTGATTTGCTGCACTGCTTGTTGGATATAGTCTTGCAAAGTCATTGTGATCGCCTTATTTCTTTGTGCTATTGATAGCGACTTTTCTTTCACGAACTCTCTTAATGGTGTCCAAGAACATACTCTTAGGCATATCGCACAACTGTTCTATTTTCATAGCATTCTTTAATGCCAAAGCCAAGTCTGGATACCCATCCAACTCCATCTCCAACTCCTCCAACTGATCTGTGGTTATAGTCGTAGGCTGTTGTTTCTGAGGATTATAATGGTGAGCGGGACTTGGAGATAACTGTCTATGCTTCTCCATCAAACCTTCGGCATCATCATCATTAGTATCACCACTAGCAGTAACACCAAGTAGACCCATAAGTGCGTACCGCTTGTGATAAGATACGGCGCGTCCGTAAGATTGTACATCACCCTTCTCCGGTATAATTCTGCTCCTAGTTTCCATCCATTGTCCACTGGCGTGTATGAGTCGCGTATGTAAAACTATTTCTCCTGTGGTGCCAATTCGTGTGAACTGAGTGATGCTCAGGCCATGCTTAGAGAGTGTAGGTTTGATGGTCTGTATAATGGCGTCCAAGTCTGCATAGCTGGACTTAAAGAAAGAGTTATCTCTATTGTGCCCTATTCTAGGAAACTCTCCCTGTGACTTAGATAATGCTGCAGCTATCTCGTTGATGACACCTGAGTCGTAGGGGTCTGGCAATACTTGGGGCTTAATGAGCTCTTCTATGCGCTGATTGAGCTTCATGTTAAAAAATTCACCAAACGCTTGTAGCATCTTCGTTATATCATTCTGTTCCATTTACAATCCTCTTTGTTTCTCTTATCAAGAAGTTTATACGTATATTTGATAGTTTTTCCATAATATCGGTAGCCGAATCCAATGATTTTACTACGTGACAGTATGCTTCGTGTGATATTTTTTCGTTTTCTATATTAGAAAGACATGCCTGCGATTCCAATAGAAATGATTGAATCTGTATTAAATTTAATAAAATGTCATTCTGTTCCATGAATCTCCTCCTTGCTATTATTCTCTAGGTATTCTCTTACTGATTCAAAGCAAGAAGCTTTGAGTTCATGTATATTTGTTATACTGTATTCTTTCATTATGTGCGCATATAGTTCTTTTCTATTAGAAGATTCTCGTAATTTAACAAAAATAAAGTTGTGTTCTTCGGGAGATACTTTTAGTTGATCGCTCTTTAATGAATCCAACTTTTCTTCAATAGCCTCTATGACCAGAGATCGTATATTCTCATCACACTTAACTGCGGCTATCTTCAGTTCTTTATGAAGATTTACAGGTAAGTGAATCGTCAAACTTGATAGTGGTGTTTTACTCATTAATCCCTCTCTTTATAGTAACATTTACATAAATAATTATATATTATTATCATCGAAAAGACAACGCTTACCACAAAAAGTGTTTTCCGTAGAATTAGGGAACAGAATGCTGAATAGAATGATTGGATCAATGGTTTGGGAACGTGTGACTGATTGTCACGGGTCAGTTTGGGACAAATCGTCACGGACTGCCAGTTGCCGACAAAATGTCCTCGACTGAATTCAAATGCCGACGGAATGTAGACAGTTGAAAATAAATACATAAAAGAGATGAAATAATATGGAAAAAGAATCAAAAGTTGAAGTAAGTGCGCAGGAAAGAAAAGATATATATGCTTTTAGGAAGAAAAGAAGAGAGGATAAATTAAATCAATCCACATCGGATGATTACAAATCTGATGTGAAAAAGGTAATGGATGAGTATATGGAAGACAAGCTGCCGTACTCGCATACTTATTTTAAATATATAGAAAAGGCAGCAGACTCTTTCTGGTTTGCCTGGAGTGAATTGCGCAGATTTCATGAGCACTATCATCAAAACCATAAGGATAAGTATGAATCAGGTAAAGATTCAGAATGTGGGCAAGGATGTCTAGAAGATTTTACCATGGTTGATGCTAAGGAATTCGCTCAGAAAGTATACGAATCAGTAGTTCAGTTTTATGAAAAAGAATCCAAGGAACAAAATGAAGGTCGATAAAAGAAAGTTTCTGCCCATAGTTTCTCAGGTTATGAAGGATGATACTTTAAGGAAAGAACTTGTCACTGCGTTAGAAAAGTCATCCAAGCTATTTCAGGAATTGGAATGTCTCATCCGAATCCACATGGAAAATATAATTGAAAGTGGGAAAAAACTTGGTCAATTTGACAATCACGATGAGAAGCGGCCTTCTGCCTTAAGAGGCGCCAAAGACATGATTAATCTAGGCTATATTACGAGACGTTTTAAGGAAATAAATAAGGGCCTACAAAAAGCAAGCAATCACAAGGAGAATATGCTTTTAGAAGAGTGTTTACAGGATCTTACTGAAGAATTTATGAGCCGCAGTAGCTTCGTGGAGAAAGAATTATTTAATCACTTTGATAGCCAAGATAAGTGATTCAAAAGAAAAGGCATTGGCTTTTAAACCAACACCTTTTTAATCTTTTTAGCTTTCATTCACCGATCATAACAGAAAATAAAAGCAATATACTTGCTTTTTCTGTGCTGATCATTAATCTTCTCTTATTTATTTTACCTAACCAATCAACAGAACGCTTCTTTGGCTTCCCAGCACTGAACGTTACTGCTAACTGAAAGTCGCATGAAAGTGTCAATCCAAAGAGTTTTTCAAGTCTGTTACCTGACTCCAAGGAGGGATTTTTCATGTCAATATTCACACGATCATGTCTCTAGGTATCGCTACCAGGAGGATTTTTCATGTCAATAAGACAAGAATACCATACTAATCCTGAATTTCAAGCACTTTCTAAAATTATTTCTTACTACCCTTCTCTTGTGGAAACCTTGTTATCTCTTATTGCCTACAACAAAAGGGGAGACTTATGTCCCGCTCGAAGCATGATTAATGAGAAACTGAGTGAAAAGACGGTGGGTCATCACACTGATAAGTTGCACGATGATGGCATTATTACTAAGACGCGTTTCGATAACAAATATAGAACATGCCGTTATGAGGTGCCCCCAGAAGTTATGCGCCTGGAGGGTCGCTTGCGCCATTTTCTTAAGACATTAAAAACTACATTCTTTTCTATCAGTCTTTTGTATCCTGCGGCCATACCTGACTTCCCACCTAATGGGAAGAACAGAGGACTTAGTACTACGAGTAATAGTCAACCCGAGAGAGATAGTCAATCTACAAACCGGGAGTTGGTTTTTTTAAAAAAACCGTCGTGTTATAGAGAGCGTCAAACAGCGTGCGCCGGCGCGTACGCGTGCGACGGGCTACCACCAGACTTTTCAACCAGAAAAAAGGCAGAGGAAGCAATGAATATACCGTCTCACATCGAGGAATTGTCGGATCAACTGAGATTGACGGTCCACGGCAAGTTAAAACTTTCACCGTTTTCAGAATCGACGATCAAGCAAGGTATGGCTAACCTGAAGCATGCCAAGGGAAGCAAAGATGTATTCCGAACGCTTATCGAAGACTGCGTTGCCATAGCCAAGGCTAACAATGAGCCCCTCTCGTGGCAGGGATACTACAAAGCGATAGAGATGGGACTGGCACAGAAGCACGACTCGTTTACGACGGTCAAGATTTCCCATGCTTCTCTTTTTTCAGGTCGTAGTATCCGTCAACAACAAGCGATCGTCGATCCGCAAAAGATCCAGACTATCGAAGAGAGACGGGCATACTACATGGCTCGTGAGAAAGAAAAGCTTGCAGAGAAGCAGCGTAAGTGGGAAGCATCCAAGACTCCAGCGCAACTGCAAGAAAGTTACCAGCAAGTGTTTCCTGTTGTTGAAAGTATGATGGACAAGTTCGGAGCTACTCAAGACATATCCTCTCTCGTCAAATCACGTCTCTTCTCTTCAGCGCCTTCAGTGCCAGACAACGTCCTTCCAGTCACCAAACCAACAGACGTCAACCAGGAGACCATCAGCCCTGCTGAACTTGCGTGGATTGATGATCGCTTCCAGGGACTAAGAAAGCTCCTTAAAAAGGGGGAATTGAATGATTTCGAGAAGATCCTAGTCCATAACTTCCAGGTCCAAATCGAAGAAGCCAAATCCAAGTTCAAGATCGTCGATCGCTGGATCATCGACTTAGAGGACGGGAATCCTACCTGGTCGGCGGAGGACAAAGAGCTCATGGATTGGGCTGTACCATTCCTGACTGAGACTGCTACCAAGTTTACCAAGCCTCAGTACGACAAGTGGCTCGCTGAAATTGAGCTTGGACCCGACGCTCCTGGTGCCACCGCGCTCAAAGAAGGCCTCGCGCTTCTCAGGAAGATTATGACAAAGCCCCACGAATTACCTAACGCTACGATCCCCGTGACAAATCCGCCAGCTGTTATAGAATGTGCTCCAATCGATGAGATAGACGATGCTAACCTCAGCAGACTCTTAGAAGCACCTCACGAACCGTTAAGGAGCAGTTATGACACCCCTCAACCAACCCTTGGTAATGCACTACCGCTTGCCATGGGAACCAGTGCCGTGGAAACGGGCAGGAGCCAACCTGTCCAAGCGAGTCTTTTTCGATCAGCAGCGCCAGGATAAGCTCGTGTATGGAATAGAGCTAGCCAGGCAGCACGCAGGAGAACGAAAGTTGTCTGGGCCATTACACCTCGATATTGTATTTTACTTGCCTATAAACACCGCTCACTGTCGACGCAAAAAGAACCCGTTGCCTCCTGAGATAAACAATGAGCGATTACACGTCTTCAGGCCAGACCTCGATAACTATCTCAAGTTTATTCTCGATGCTATGAATGATACTCAAGCTATATTTCAGGATGATTGCCAGGTGGCACGTATCACTGCCAAAAAGATTCTCGGAAACCCTTCCCGTACTGAGTTAACACTAAGTGAAATAAGATGACAAAATCCACAGGAAAAAGAGTCTGTCTGAATGGCGACAAACTTAAAGTAAAGCACGAAGTGGTTACCGGAGCAAAGAAGCGTGGTTGTGTATTTGATACTTATTTCGATTTGTTTTTTTTCAAGCAAAAGCCAATCCCATATGCATTTCTTCAGCGCCTTGCAGAAGATTTATGGGCATGGTCTATGAAGGATACTTCTCTTCGTATAGAAGATTTTTATACAGACTGTGGTATTCGGTCTGAGGATTTTTACCGTTTTATAGAGAGATGTGAAGAGCTGAGGGAGTCTCATTCGGCTACGATGATTCGTTTGGCAACTCGTCGAGATAAGGGAGCGCTCACTAAAAAGTTTGATGCTTCGTGGGCTGCACGAACGCAAGCTGCATTTGATAGTGAATATAGAAAGGCACGTCAGTTTGAGGCGTCACTTCAGAAAGACAATGAAGACAAGGTGCAGAGAGTAGTGGTGCTTGAAAAGATGCCAGATGTGGCTGAGGTTAAAGCAATCGTTAAGGATCAAGAATGATCCGCTATAAATCAAAAATCGAAATGCCACACAAGAAATTCGGTCAGTGGACTGTTCTGAGTTACAGCCATTCTGACGCTACCAAATCTCCATACTTTAAGTGTAGGTGTTCTTGTGGAAAAGAGTCTACCGTAGAGGGTCACGCATTAAGATCTGGAAAATCTATGCGCTGTGTCGAATGTGGCCATAAAGAGAAAGGTAAAAAGAAATTCGTTCATGGAAAGTGCTATAACCGTGTATACAATTCGTGGTCGAATATGCTCAGTCGCTGCAGGAATCCCGCTAACCCTTCTTGGCATCTTTACGGTGGAGTCGGAATAACCGTGTGTGATAGCTGGAAAAAGTTCAAGAAATTCTACGAGGATATGGGTAATAGGCCCGAAGGAAAGACGCTTTGTCGTCTCGATATAAAGAAGTCTTATTCAAAAGACAATTGTCGATGGGGATTGCCTCTAAAGAACAAAAAAGAAGGACCATTATGATGTCAAAGAAAGACACCAGTGAAAATAGAAGCACAAATACACCTCAATAAGTTTAAGCCACGACCCTACCAACTTGCCCTCTTTGATGCTGTTGAAAACAAGGGGTATAAGCGCGTCATGCTTGTGTGGCACCGTCGAGCAGGCAAAGATGTGGCTGCGTTTAATTTAGCCATACGTGCGGCTCTCAAAAAACCTCAGGTTATCTACTATATCTTCCCCACTTACAGCCAGGGAAGAAAAGTTATTTTTGACACTTTGACAAATGACTCTCAAAGAATGATAGATTTTATTCCAAAAGAATTAATTGACTCTACCAATAACCAAGAACTTAAGATACGCCTGATCAATGGATCCATAATCCAAGTTGTTGGCTCGGATAACTACGATTCTTTGATGGGGACTAACCCACAGCTCTGTATCTTTTCGGAGTATGCCCTCCAAGATCCAAGAGCTTATATGTTTATCCGTCCAATCCTCACCTCCAATGACGGAGTTGCTGTATTCCTATCCACTCCACGGGGACGCAATCATTTATGGGATCTCTACCAAGTTGCATCCAACTCTTCTGATTGGTATTGTCAGCGGCTCACAGTATCAGATACGCGAGTTGTGTCTCTTTACTCTATAGAACGCGAGAAAGCCCTCGGTGAAATGTCAGACGACTTGATTCAACAGGAGTATTACTGCTCATTCGATCTTGGCGTTGAGGGATCATATTACGCCAAGTACATCGATCGTATTCGGATCAAGGGGCAAATCGGTATGGTTCCATGGGAGAATGGCTTCAAGGTTCACTCAGTGTGGGATCTCGGAGTGCGTGATAGTACAACCATTATCATGTTTCAGATAATTGGCCAGTCAATACGTATCATAGACTGCTACGAGAACTCTAAAGTAGGCCTCGAGCATTACGTTAAAGTCCTCGAGCAAAAACCGTACGTATGGGGAAAGCATATAGCTCCTCACGACATCCGCGTGAAAGAGTTTGGCTCTGGCATGACACGCTTGGAGAAAGCTAAGCAGCTTGGCATTAACTTTACTATAGCGCCTGACGTTGGCATTGAAGATGGCATAGAAGCAGTACGGGCAGCTTTAAGCAAGATCTGGATCGACGAGAAAGCCTGCTCACCCTTAATTAAGGCTTTGGAGAACTACCGACAAGAATATGACCACAAGCGTAAAGTGTATGCCTCACATCCACTCCATGATTGGTCTTCACATTTTTCTGATGCAATGCGATATCTGTGTATATCGCTACCCAAGCTATCAGATGGGGCGTCTCCAGCAGACATCGATAGGCGATATAATGAAGCAATGTATGGAAGTAATTACAACATTCCTGCGGTATTCCGCGATGACTTACCGGAGATGAGATGACGTTCTATTGTTATCAATGCGGTGCTCTGACTGTATACGTTAAGATGACCGATGGGGCTGCTATTTGTTACGACTGTTTGGGAATAGGTGAAGATGGAGTTGCTAAGGCATCTGAGGATATAGTAAAAGATGACCTACCGGAGATGAGATGATTTTACATTACCTGGTTCGTGCTTACTGGAGACTGTACAAACTCGATCTAAAATATGGTTGGTTTAAATGGGAAGTATATGAAGGTTACATAATTACTTTCAATAAATACAAGCACTTAACTGACTATAATATCTTTTTTGAAGATGGTAGTTATATGAGTCGACTGAGCGCTATTAATTGGGATGATGATTGGTTTGAAAACTGTATTCTTGACAGGAAAGAGTACTATTACTTGCAAGAACTAAAGCATAAGGAGAAATAATGGAAAAACTTTCTATAGAGGAAGTGGTTGAGATTGTAGAAAAGCTCGACAGGAAGCTAAAAGAATTAGGATGGAAACGGGAAGATACCCTTGAGGTATCCTATCGTAATAAAATATATAGGGCTACCATCGGCGTTTATACACCCGATGACGAAGAAGAGGATGAAGACGATGATTGAAAATATTACCGAACATAAATACGTAATAAGTTGCAAAGTGAGCAACATAGATTACGCAATGTCATTTACAGAGAAAGAAATCTGCGGTGATAACGAGGAGTTGGTAGAGAAGATACGTACTTCTTTTGGCAAGATAGAGCGCAAGATAGAAGCGCATTTTGGATCATAAAGGTGCTGAATGAAAGAAGTTTCTAAGAAGCGTGGTAGACCCGTCGGATATAAGAAGGTCGTCGAGTGTCAGTGTAAGCAGATAGCTAACCTATCCAGTAAGATAAAGAGTATGGAAAGAGGTATCAATCTCTTCATTGAGTTAACGAATAAGACACTGGATGTTCATCTAGATAAGATAAATAACTTACAGCAATCAACGAATTCCACTCATAAAGAAGCTAATGAAAGTAAGATATTCTGTCGCACTGTACGTGAATGGATGGTTAAAAAGGGTTGGCTTAATCCGTTGGAATAAAGTCGCATAACTACAGTTCGTTATGTTAAAATGCTACACTTGTGTTACTTCATTATCTACTCATTTTTTCGGGATAGGGTTTTAGCGTTCCTTATCCCGTTTTATTTTGTTTCTTGTTTCCCGTGATTCCCCTTTTTAGAATTTCGACATTCCAATTGGCGACTATTCGAATTCTAAGGAGAACACGTGCTATTTCCCCAACTTGGTCCCCAATATTACGATGAACGTCACAAGGGAATATTATCCCGCATGGAAGCTGCATATGCTGAATCTATCACCATTAACCAATCTCAATGGGCAGAGGCTGATACTGATCTTCGCTTTTATACTGGCGATCAGACCATGTGGAATGATCTGTATGGGAACCTCCCTGCCAATAGACGCAGAAACTTCAATTTCAATAGAATTCGCCGCGTTGTCGACATGGTGTCTGGACATCAGCGCCGCAATCGTAAATCCACCATCTGCACACCAGTGGAAAATGGCGACGCGCAAACAGCTGACCAGTTCACGAAGATCCTTATGTGGATTAACAATCAAGAAGGCGTTTTAGATACTATATCTGAGGCATTTCAGGGTTCTCTGATCACGGGCATGAACTTCCTGCAGTTATGGATGGATTACCGAGAGGATCCTATCTCTGGCAATATCAAAGTTGATAACTGCTCATACAACTCATTCCTTGTAGATCCCTACATGCGTAAGCAGGACATGAGTGATTGTAACTATATATGGAAGCGCTCATATCTCACCAAGCGTGAGTGTATCGCGCTCCTTCCAGAATACACCGAAGAAGTTATGTCTTTATGGGGTCATGACAATCGTGATGGTAAGTTCCAGTACATGCCAGAATCTTACAATTACGGACTCAAGAATCTTCTCACATACGACGAATATTATTACCGCGATTATCGCACTCAAAAGATGCTGGTCGATACCCAAACGGGCGAGTCGATGGAATGGCGCTCATCTAACGAAGAGGGGCTCAAGCAGTTCCTTCAAGCCTATCCGTCAGTCACCGTAATCGATCAAGAGATACCTACAGTACGACTTGCAATCGTAGTGCAGGCAAAGGTTATGTATGACGGTCCACAACCAATGGGAATAGACTCTTATCCCTTCGTGCCAGTCCTTACTTATTACCATCCGGAGTCGCCATACTGGCCGTTCCGCGTTCAAGGTATGGTACGCGGTCTGCGTGATAGTCAGTATTTATATAACCGTCGCAGAGTTGTAGAACTCGACATACTCGAGTCTCAAATCAACAGCGGGTACATCTACAAAGAAAACGCGCTGGTCAATCCTCGAGATGTATTCCTTTCTGGGCAAGGTAAAGGCTTGGCGCTGAAATCTGACGCCAATATGGGTGATGTAATCCAAATCCAAGCTCCCCAAATACCTCCGTCAATGATCCAATTGTCTGAATTATTAGCTAAAGAGATCCAAGAAGTTGCCGGAGTATCCGACGAACTATTAGGGTTCGACAACAAGGACACCCTTTCCGGCTACCATGCAATGTTAAAGCAATCTGCCTCAACTACGACGCTTCAATGCGTGTTCGACTTACTGGATAAGTCTCAAAAGCTTTTGGGTAAAAAGATGATTGAACTTATCCAGGCCAACTTCACTCCCGGCAAAGTTAAAAAGATTCTCGAAGGTGAAGAGCCGCAACCACAGTTCTATTCTAAAGCATTTGGTAAATACCACTGCGTCGTCGAAGAAGGCCTCAATACGTCTACACAACGCCAAATGCAGATGGCGCAGATGCTTATGCTTCGTGAAGCTGGTGTTCCTATATCCAATGAAGATCTTATCGAGTCTTCAACAATGCAGAATAAGAAACAGATTGTTGAAAGCATGCAGCAACAACAGCAGCAACAAGCTCAGATGCAGCAACAGCAAATGCAGGCAGCTCTTCAGGAGCAGGCGGCACGCACAGAACTTGCACAAGCTCGCGCTGAGGCTGATCGCGGCCTTGGGGTTGAACGTACTAGTCGGGTACAAGAGAATCAAGCGCTTGCCGTTGAACGTCGTGCGGCTGCAGTGAAGGATCAAGAAATTGGGCTATTGAATCTTGTGAAGGCTCTAAAAGAGATCGACACTGTCGACTTAGAGCATGTGGAAAAACTAATGGCCTTAGAGCGCGGACTACGAGAACAACAAACTCTTGGTTCCCAATCTGTTATCAGAGAGAATAAACCAGAAATACGCCCTGAACAGAATGGTTCTGTTACAGGTAGTTAGACGTATAACGTTGTGCTAGGAAACTTTAGATATCTAACCTTTCTTAGCGCAGTTTCTACCGAAAGGAAACCCAATGGCAAAAAAAAGATTTCATCGCGGGGCAGGCGGAGGCAGCATAAGCCTCAATGAGTCACACGGCGGAAAGATGGATCCAGAACGCTACAAAAAAGCGCGTCGTGGTGATGAACCTCGCTCTGAAGAGATGCGCGGACGTGAATACTATGCTGGTATGGAGCCTCGTCGCAGACAAGAACTTGAAGATGCAGGAATGATCCATGAAGATCACCGAGCAATCGCCAATCTCCCTCAGAATGTAATGATCAAGGAATATCCAAAACCTGGACCATACATCCCTGAAGTTATTGATGACACAATTGCTGGCGTGGATCGTCAAATGGATTATGACGATAACAAACGTCGTGAGCATTTCTATCCGAAGAAGGTATAACATGCCTGGCATGCCTCGCATCCCTGGTCGTGCTAAAAAGATTGCATACAAGATATTGGGAGTGCCACCTAATATCCAATCTCAACGCACACCAGAGCAGCAAAAGATCAACCAGCGTTTGATCTTTGAGGAAACAGTTCGGGTTCGTTAGAAATATATCCTACTGGGGGAGTTTGGGTTTCCTTGCCTTCATTCTCCTTCAGTAGGATTTTATAAGGAGTACAGATATGAAAAATAAAAATCACAAAGCTATGCCTCGTTCAGGATCTGAAAAAGAGTACGCAGAAATGTCCCTATGGGAACGCAGAATGGATGAAAGAGACTTCCATCGCGCACAGCAATTAGACAACTTCTTTTGGAAGGGTGTAGATCCACGCCGTCGTATTGAGATGGCTGAAGGTGGTATGGTGCGCGAAGATCAACGCGCAATGGCAAACTTGTCAGAGACGCCAATTCATCGTGAATATCCTAACAGATCTCTTAACTCGTATGGATTCGGAACTAATCAGCTTTTTGACACACAAAGTGAGTAGATATGGCTATGTTGAAAGCAATAGCGCTGGCATTTTGCTTTGGAAGAATGCTTGTTGCGGCCCAAGATTATACATTCATTAAATGCTCTCTCAGTCCTCGAGATCGCGTATCGCATAACTTTCCTCATGCCCGAATGGGTTCAAATACTCAATTCAGTGGTAACTGGTGCGGTTATGTTGCTCAAACCAATCTCTCCAATCCAGCACCGTATTCAGTAACTAAAGTATCTGGATCATGGATTGTACCAAGCGTACTGCCATCAGCCGTAAATACAGCCTGTGCAATCTGGGTTGGCATTGATGGATCAGGAAGCCCATCGGTTGAGCAGATAGGCACCTCGCACGATGTAACTAATGGAGTAGCTAACCATTACGCATGGTTTGAGATGTTTCCTCAGGGATCTCATAACTTGATAGGATTTCCGGTAGAAGTGGGTGACAGTATCAGTGCAGATGTTTGGTACGTTCCAGTCAGTCTCGTTCCGGGACCTGGAAGTCTCTTTGTTTTGAAGATAACTAATCATACCAAGCGTATGTACACCGTTGTGCCTTCAATCCTTACTGTTGACGTAAAACGCTTATCAGCAGAATGGATTGTCGAAGCTCCTTTCCTTAATGGAACTGAACCGTTGACGCATTTCTCCAATATCTCCCTGTTCGAATGCATAGCAGAAGTAAATGGAGTATCCGGCGCCATCAATAATCCGTCATGGCAGAACGATAGTATGAATATGGTAAGTCCGTCCGGAGCACCGAAGTCCGTCGCATCGCCATTGTCTGTTGATGGTAAATCATTCTCTGTGATATGGGATAGTAACTGAAGGAGAAGCAATGGCAAAAAAGAAAGTAACTGTCGCAAAAGGAGTAAAGCTCCCTCGTGGCAAAGAATCACAAGAACGTAAAAGACCAGGCGGTGGATCAACTGGAAAGTATAAGGATGTTGCTCCTGGTAAATTTGCAGGTAAAAGCGGTGGGACGTCACCTTATAGTTTTCCAATCCCAGACTTGGCCCATGCTCGTAATGCTCTCGCCCGAGCACATTTCGCTCCCAATCCCGCTGGCATAAGAGCCAAAGTTTACAGAATGTATCCAGAGCTTAGGAAGCGCCATGAGAAGAGAAAGGGTAAATAAGAATGTTTTGTGCTATTCGAAACTATTTCGGTTTTAAACGGGTAGAAAAAGAGATGGATGAATATTTGCGTAAGCATCCTCTTGAATGTATGAGTAACCAGGATCTTATAGGGATGATAGAAGATCTCCCCCAGGAATCTTTTGAGCGTTTAGAATGGGTTATTGAAATTGCTAAAAGTCTTCGTAATAAAAAGGGTAAATAATGGCTTCTAAGAAGATGGTAAAAGCTGGTAAGAAAGCCGGCCGTAAACTAAAGAAAATGGTCAAAGTGGCCAAGAAAGAGAATAAAGTTTCTAAAGTAATGCACGAGTACAAAGAAGGTGAGCTTCACTCAGGCTCCAAGAAAGGACCTCAAGTAAGGTCTCGTAAACAGGCTATTGCTATTGCCTTAAGCGAAGCGCGCAAAGCTGGCGAAAAAGTTAAGCCTAAGAGAAAGTCTTCCAAGAAAAAGAAGTAGCTTGGAGTAAGTATGAATGAAACGAGAGATACGGTAGGAAAGATCTCGTCGGAACTGCTCACCAAAGACGCTCCGACGAATTCTCCTATCGAACTAGAACGAGAGATGCACACGGAGTATGATGCCAATCTTCATCAGTGCGTCCAATCCTCCAAGTCCACCTATCCAAAAGACTTCTATGTGGTTGTTATCACAAAGAGAGAAAGACTGATGCCCAATGTCTTTCGCAATTATTTCTTTGCTCGACAAACATGTCCTACGCCAGAATGGGATCAGGCTGTGTATCATTATCGCCGCTCATCTGACAGCATAGACTTTATGTGGGTAATACCCTCTAAAGAAACGTGTGCCTATCTGCGCATGCATGCTTTGAATGTATCGCATGAAGAGAAGCAGCTCCTGAACTTTGTATTGCAATTCGAAGACGGAAGCCTATTCACCGTCGCAAAAAAATTAAATCGCGAACAAGAAGCATCACCATTGATTGATACTTAAAGGAGTATTATGTCTATAGACTCATTGCCGATTGCCTCACAAGAACAGATAAATGCTATGAATAAGATAGCCCGAGAAAAATACGGAGTAACGGATGATCCAGTTCCTACACCTGAAGTGCCAGTTGAACAACAAGCTGAAGCGTCTGAGGAAGCACCTACGGATATCTCTGCTGAGGCTGAAGTATCTGTGCAAGAATCTCCCCAAGAGAATCAAGCGCAACCTGTTCCCAACAATAAACCAGGTACGTATTCAAAAGAAGAAAATCTTGCTCTCTTACGAGACCGCGCGCGCAAAGCAGAAGCTGAACGCGAAGCGCTCGCAAGGCAACTCAAAGCCTACCAAGAAAAGTTAGACCGCCAATCCGAATCTTCACCCTCACTTGCACCCGACGATCTGGTAGAGGGTAAGCATTTTGTTCAGATGCAACAACAATTGAACCAGATGCAAGCAGAAGCCCGTCTACGCAGTAAGTACCCAGATTTTGATAAAGTCGTGTCTCCGTCGAACATTGCATCGCTGTCGGAAATGTATCCTGACATCGCCAAGACTATCGGCACATCTAACGATCTCTACAGCCAAGCAGTTACTGCATATACCGTCATAAAGAATCTTGGTATCTACGCAGAAGACTATTCACAGGATAAGAAGATTGCTGCTACTAACGCTGCCAAGCCTCGTCCTCTTACCAGTATCTCTCCTCAAAAAGGTGATACTCCATTGTCTCATGCCAACGCATTTGCCAATGGTATGACTGATGAGCTTGCCAAACAGTTACGCAAAGAGATGTTCGACGCTATGAAAAATAGATAACATAAGACTGCTTCTTTCTCTTTTACTCTCGTGTATACCTCATCTGTGAAGTTATAATTGCACGGCTTCATGGATGAGGTATTATTTGGTACGATTATTACAGTTTTCCTTATGGCTTACCCATCGACAATTTGATGGTTCATAATCCCCATCGTTATTTATACGATCTATGGTCATATTTTCAGGCCTTTCACCCATATCTGCTATGAAGTTCTCAAATGAATGCCATCTTTCGCAAACCTTTATCCCTCTTCCTCCATATCGATAGTAGAATTGAGCATTGGGATTTTCGCATCTTTGAATCATGGATATCCAAACTTTATATATTGGTGATCCATGCATTCCATGAGTTATAAGATTCTCAGCATTTTTCGTATTATGACACGTAGTACATTGCTTAGACTTTCCAGCCCTCAATTCAGAAATTAAGTGTTTGCCGCTCGTTCCGCAATCACACTGAGTTTCATATTGGTGAAGACGCCTATGGATTCCTAAGAATTTTACGATAGTCCATTTGCCATAGCGTTTTCCAATGAACTTTGCTGGATTATAAAGTTCGTCATATTGGCAATCCCGACATTGTTTACCTTTTCCAGCTCTTAATTCTGTTCCGGCTTTTATGCGTATGTTCCCACAATCGCATATGCATTCGTACCATTTTCCAGGTTTTCCCGTTTCCACTTGTTTTATGACAGTCCATTTTCCAAATTGTTTTGTTTCCACAATTCCCTCAGGTAAATTTATTTTGCTGCGTACTCGGAGCTCGCATCTCCAAACTTTCCGTCCAAGCCTTCGGCCAAAGGTTAAAACGGAGTCGGCGTACGGGACTCGCCACCCCAGACGTACAAAGTTCTCGTCAAACTTAAGTATAACATACATTACATGATCCACAAAAGATCTTAATGATATCCTATAACTTAGGAGCCAATTATGGCTATAACTACAACTTCAACTTTGCCGGCGCCAGTCCAGCAAAGTTTTAGTTACAAATTACTGGCCGTGCCAGTGCCCAACATGATCCACAAGATCCCTGCGATGCGCAAGAACATGCCACGCAATGGTGGTACAACTTTACGTATGCGTAGGTACAATGCGCTCAATACAGCAATGGTTCCACTTGGAAATAGTGGTGTCACTCCCCCTGCGCAGAATCTAACGGCAGTGGATAAACTCAATGTCCACGTTAAATCTTCTCTGATAGACTTGGAAGCCGCACTATTAAGTTAACGGTGACAAGGGGCAAGGCAATGTTTGATGTGCATAGAATTTTTAGCAGGTTTTATAATAATAATACCACCTCATGCGGAGAGAATTGTTGTTTTCTAGATATGGAAGGCAATAAACAACCAATGAATTTGACTTCAGTTCGATTAATACAATCTCGGATAATGAAATATTTATACGAATCGGGAAAGCAATATTCAACCCATGGGTCTCTACGTATAGCCCTAAATAATAATGCACATAGAGCATGTCAGCCTGAACGACTGAGTGAGAAGGACTTTTTTTCAGTGACTCCATTACTGAAAAAGGGTATGCGACAGTCTGAACACGAGAGGAAACCTCGTGAGGGAATCTCGAAGAAGTTCCCCGCCTAGTAATAGGTCACAAAAGTAACAGAATCGATTGATGCTAAGATTTCGTTTTACGGAACATATGTTCAATTGAATGAACAAGTTACATTGCAAAACCAAGATCCTGTTTTGAACGAATGTGCAGCACGTCTCGGCGTGTCACTTCGTCAAACAGAAGATCAGCTAACACGCGATATGTTGGCTGCGACAGCTTCCTTCATTAACTGTGTTGGTGGTGTGGACGGTAGATTGGACATTGCCGTCGTTAAATCTTCTCTGATAGACTTGAAACTCGAAGTGGCAATTAGCTAACCGACAACAAGGGGCAAGAATGGAAATTTGTAGTGGTTATGATAAAGAATGCAGTTGCGAAGGTTGTCATGATCGTCGCTGTGAAGAAGTTAGAAGACAAACTGAAGAATTGAAAGTAATCCTGCAATCGCACATGACCAAACTGCAAAGTGAAATTCAGCCTGAACGTAGCAAGCGAGAAGACTCTAGTTTTGTTAGGAAAATAATTAACAGAATTAGAGATGCGGTGCTCTGAGCATGGTCGATAAGATCATGAGAGGTAAGTAGAGAAAGCCTCCGCCTAGCAATAGGTCATAAAGTAACAGAATGGACGTCCCGACTGAAATTACTCGCTCAGATGTTGACACTGTAGTGCGTGCATTGTTGAACAACAACGCATACACGATCATGGACAACATCGAAGGTGAAGATAAGTTCGGTACAGCGCCAGTACGTGATGCGTACTTCGCACTTTGCAGCACTAACTTAACCGGAAACTTGGAGAACATTGCTGGATTCACACAAAAGAACCAGTACCCAGCTCCAATGAACGCGTTGAGAAGTGAATGGGGTGCAGTTGGAAACCTTCGTTTCCTTATTTCATCAATCGGTTCACAAGTAGCTAATGCATCTTCATTAGGTAACACCGTATACAACATCTTCTGTGTTGGTATGGAAGCCTATGCATGCGTAGAGCAAGATGGATACAGCGCAAGCTTTATCTATAGACCACCTATATATGATGGTCCATTGGCTCTTAACGCCTCAGTAGGCTACAAATTCGCTGAAGTCCCGCGTATCACAAATGACCTTTGGGTCATCAACCTTCGCGCTACTTTAGCAGTTTAAGGAGAGAACATGGACGGAACTATTATAGGACAAGGTACTTTTGTCGCTTCATCTTCAGGGTTGTCAAACCCAAATCCAGGCGTTGCATCATATAGCAATGCAGTGCCTGCAATTATCCAAATACCTTCTGGCGCTGACTGGGTGTATGTGTACAACTATACCCAATTCGGTACTGTTGGAAGCGCCGCTGGTGCTTACTTCAATGGTACTGCCAATGGTAGCGAAGGAGTGGAGTTCTACTGGCAACGCGGAATGGCAGTTGGTACAGGACTTGCCAAATATCATGCTGCTGCAACTGAAGTAATATCGAGCGATACTTTTGTATCTGGCGGATTCACTCTGTATGATCCATCAGGACAAGATAGCTCTGCATTGCCTCTTGTAGGAGCTGCTGTGGCAATAAGTGCAGTAACTAACGCGACACGACCTGTGGTCACTCATACAGCTGATGCGTCAGTTGTAGTGGGATCAGTTGTTCGCTTAAGCAGAACTGCTCAAACTGATGTCAATGGCATTGATATGGTTGTTGGAACAGTAACCAGCTCAACGCAATTCACATTACTTACTGCAACTAATCCATTGGCAACTGCACCAGGCGCTATTGGTGGTGCTGGATTCTACAGAGTGATTAACGTTAATCCACTCTTCTATCCACGCTCACGTTATGTGGTAAACATTACACAAGCAGCGAATGCTCAAGTGTCTACTTCCGTCGCTCACGGGTTAACCGTCGGTCAAGAAGTACGCTTCAACATACCTGCTGTTTCTGGAATGGTACAACTCAATGGTACAACTCAGAACAATTATCAGCCTGCAATAATCTTGAGTGTTGTTGATGATTATAACTTTACGATCAACATCAATACGACTGGATTCACTGCGTTCACATGGCCAACAATTGCACAACAACCAAGCTCATTCCCAGAAGTAACTCCAGTAGGCGAAGATACTGCGACAGCGCTTTCTTCGACTGCTGCCCAAACTCCTTCTATTGGTGGAGTTCAGATCTTCAATACCAATACAGGTATCTTGGCTGACTCTACAGTCAATACAGGATTCTTGGGAATGGTTCTCGGTGCTGGCGGTAATGGTAGGGCGTTAACTACACCAATCATAGGACCTGCTGGTGGAATTTCTTGGTCTTCAGCAAACGTTGCAACTGGCGATACGATGTACTGGCGTGCTGGTAAATCTACGTACGGTGGACTGTAACTAAAAGAAGGCAGGAGAGTCGTGTCTGCTACAAACGGCTCTCCTACCTTCTGTATCTATGAAACGGTACGTACTATACCACTCTTATTAAGGAAGTGCTATGACAACTGAAAAAGAATCAACTGCCAAGCCAGCAGAAAAAAAAACAAGAGCAAACTATCAATACTTGCGAGACAAAGATAAAGAAAAAGTCAGAGGAATATTCAAATACTATGAGGTTCCCGGGGGAACATTCTCTTTTGTATATGGTCCTATTTATAAAGGCGATACCACTGAGCGTTATGATTTTGAAGATGGCAAAGTGTATTCCATTCCTCTCGGGGTAGCCAAGCACCTCAACAAAAATGGCTGGTACCCAGAGCATAAGCACGCCACTGATGAATATGGTCGTTCAATTGCCGTCATAGGTATAAAACACCGTCGGTTTGGGTTCCAAAGCTTAGAGTTCGTCGACATCGATGATCTGTCTCAAGAAGGTGAACCACTAGCAACCGTAGAAAGACCGGCATTAGTAGGAGTGTAACATGCCTTCTTACGTTCCTTCGTTCTCGTTTACCAATCCTGTCTACAAACCCGCTATGCGTGTCATAGCGGGAATCACTCAGGCACCCCAATGCACAGTTACTACAACTGTTCCTCATGGCTATATTGTGGGAACCATAGTGCGCCTAGATATTGCTCCTACTGGAGGAATGCTTCAGGCAAACCAGCAGACTGGCAGTATTATTGCAGTTCCGACACCTACTACTTTTGTGATGGATTTAAATACGACACTTTTTGATGCATTCACAGTACCTTCCGTGTTTCCCCCGCCGTATAATGATTCGCAAGTAGTTCCGATTGGGGAAGATAACGACATTTTAACCGCTGCGGTGGTTAACGCACTCAATCCATCATAAAAGGAGAGCCTATGCCAGCACCTGATGCAACCTTACAAGCAATACAGACGAAAGTCCGTCGCATTACACGCAGTCCGTCGGAAGCACAACTCACGACTCCCGATCTTCAGAACTACATCAATACCTTTGTGGTGTACGACTTTCCAGAACATCTACGGATGTTCAATAACCGTACGACTTTTACGTTCTACACTAATCCAGGACAAGATCGCTATCCAACTGATGAAGTATCATTTGCAGGGGCCATAAACAACCCGCTATATAACTTCCAGAACAAATTTCTTACCATTCATGCACCTGTGTACATGGCAGGTTATAACTCATTCTTCACCCAGTCGCGTGAGCAGTTCTTTGGTATCTATCCGAAAACTAATAGTATTGCTGCCACAGGTGCTACCGGCGATGGTATAAATACCCAATTCAGTGGCGTTGTTAATACCGCTCAATCTAGCCTTGTTCCAGGCCAATCTAACCAAGCTGCTGGCATACTCCAATTCGAGGTGCTCTTCGATTCTATAGATGCCAATGGGCAAGGATTAGCTTTGGTAGACATCCCTGTCGTAGATCCAGCAACAGGAAACAACACTCAGATTGGTAACCTATATGATCCTAACAGCGCTTTATATAAAACAGATCTTGCCACTCCTCCGACAGTTCCCTTTATAGGACCACTCGCCCCTGGCACAGGATTCATTAACTACAATACAGGACAGTTCAATATAAGTTTCACAACGCCTCCAGCGGCAAATCAGCCAATCAATAGCCAAACAGTATTCCAAGTGTTGTCACTGCCACAAGCATTACTCTATTACGACAATACATTCTTTGTACGCCCACTTCCTGATCAACCGTACAGAATACAGTTCGAGGCGTACATGCGGCCAACGTTCTTGATGAGCACAGGGCAAACACCACAGCTTGAAGAATGGTGGCAGTACATTGCTTATGGTGCTGCAAAGAAGATATTTGAAGATCGTATGGATCTAGATAGCGTAGCTCTCATACTTCCTGAGTATCAAAAGCAAGAGCAATTAGTGTTACGCAGAACAATAGTCCAAAACACCAATGAACGTACGGCAACGATCTACACGGAGCAGACCTCTGGCTATTCTGGTTCTGGTTTCTGGGGCTGGTCTGGAGGGCCTTTTTAATGTGTGAATTAACTTTATACGCGGATGATCAAGATCAATTCGCAATGGAAACATTCAGAATATTCCAGAAACTTGTGGCTCGCCAAGAAGCTGCAATCCAGGATCAGCAGTTTATGGTTAGCTTCCTCTGCGTATTGGTGGTTCTGCTTATTATATTCACGTTGTGCACGCATATTTATTATTGGAGAAAATAATGGCGTATCAGAATAACATTCCCCAGGCGACTGACGCGCTCTCGCAATCGCAGTCAGATATTCTCAACAACTTTGCAGCAATCTCAACATTCGTGAATGTGAATCACGTTGACTTTGCCTCTGCCGATCAAGGGAAGCATAAATTTATAACATTCCCGGTTCAAGTAGGAGCTCCTGTATTTGCTGCAGGAGAAGTTGGTCTTTATAACCTACTCAATGGTACAACAGCGCAAAATGAGCTTTATTACACCAATTCTTCAGGAACTTCGTACCCTATCTCAGCAGCGCAAACAACAGGGGCACCGACAGCTACAGCAGGTTGGACCTATCTGGCTTCAGGAATGAAAATGGTATGGGGACAGGCGACTATAGTAGCAGGGGGAACAATCACCGTTTCGTATTCAAGCGTTTCTGGATTTCCTGGATTTACGACTGCAGTAATGTTGCCGCAATTGACACGAATGTCTTCTTCTGCGACAACCACAAACTTTGTGTCAGTAGCGCCTAAATCGCCTGCTGATTTATTAGGATTTAGGGCATTTAGTTCTAATAATGGAAACAATGTCCAATTTGCCTGGATGACAATAGGAAGATAGGAGCTACAATGCCATTTGATCGTTTTTTTATTGGACCACTACAAACAGGCTTGCAGAAGAATCTGCGTCCATTTCTCATTAACGATGATGCTTTTGAGAAACTACAAAACGCATACGTGTTTCGTGGTCGCGTGAGAAAACGATTTGGCGAACGTCTTATGGGAACTGGTTGGTCTAGTGCAGTTACTGAACCACTCTTTTCTCGGCTGCGAATACAGGTGGGAACTATCGGAGCTCCGGTAAGCCCAGTACCTGGTTCTATCTTTAAAGTAGGTCAAATGTTCTCTGCTGGTGATCAGATATTTACGGTATATCAAACAGGTAATCCTGCTGCCATGTTGGCTACTGGTCCTGGAACAGGAACCTATAGTACCACTACAGGAGCCTTTGCATTAGCAGCAACTGGTCTTGGAGCAGGGACACCAATATGGTTTTATCCTGGTGAACCAGTTATGGGTCTCACTGTGTACCAGAATGGCCCTATCAATAATCAACCAACTTACGGATTCGATACACAGTTTGCTTATCTATTTGCAGGTGGTTTCTGGCAACGATCTGGAACGGTACTACTACACGGTACCAATCTGAACTTTGTATGGACTGAAAACTATCGCGGGGTAACTCCAGGAGGAGCTCCAACTTTATTTATATCCAATTACCAAGTTACCAATCCAAACGGAGCAGGTACTGCTACCGATGACCCAATATGGTATACCCAAGACGGAACCACATGGACTGCTGCAACTGGTGCCAATGCGTTTTATTTTGCTCCAGCAGGCGGTGCAATTCATACAGGGCCATTTGTTGTAACATCTCGACTTATAGTGTCATTCAAGAATCGATTGCTTCTTTTAAGCACGATAGAAAATGACAATGGTGGTGGACTCGGTACAAATACTGCTTATGCAAACCGATGTCGTTATTCATTTAATGGATCCCCCTTTGCTCGTAACGCTTGGTACGAACCGAACCAGAAAGATACGTCAGGTGGCGTCGTTAATAATAACAACATAGCCGCCGGTGCAGGGTTCATTGACGCTACCACAGAAGAACAGATTATATCCGCCGAATTTATCAAAGACCGTTTGATTGTATACTTTGAGCGCTCTACCTGGGAACTTGCCTACACCGGTAACTACGTGATCCCATTCGTCTGGCAAAAGATCAACACTGAACTTGGATCAGAGGCGCAGTTCAGCACTGTTCCGTTTGATACAGTCATACTCACCATGGGCACAACAGGCGTTCATGCCTGTTCAGGCTCCAACGTTGAACGTATAGACACGAAAATACCTGACCAAGTATTTGAGATCCAAAACAGAAATCTTGGCGTACAGCGAGTATACGGCATTCGTGACTATTTCACTGAGTTAGTTTATTGGACCTTCCCTTCGACTGATTACCAGTCTGGAGCTGGCGCGTCTGTTTATCCAACTCAGATTCTGATCTATAACTATCGTAATGATTCGTGGGCGCTAAACACTGATTGTATTACTGCTTTTGGGTATTTCGAACAGCAAAATCAGAATACTTCTCTCACATGGGCTTCTACTACTTTGACCTGGGAACAAGCTAATATGCAATGGGTGAGCGGTACTCTTGATGCCAATTTCCGACAAGTGATTGCCGGCAACCAACAAGGCTACACATTCATATGTGATCCCGATGAAAGCCGTAATGCTCGCGCTATGCAGATAACTAATATGACGCAATCAGGAAGCAACGTGATA
>Ga0105240_10001803_pt1 | contig 36023 bp, 19 predicted proteins | sample KBSC54metaG_FD_80426 | JGI IMG/M metagenome (GOLD analysis project Ga0105240, IMG submission 80426) | Corn rhizosphere microbial communities from Kellogg Biological Station, Michigan, USA - KBS C5-4 metaG | ecosystem: Host-associated > Plants > Roots > Rhizosphere > Soil | place: Michigan, USA... | reverse complement strand
TACAAAAGATTCGACAATAGCAAAGAGGCCGCCGAATGGTTCCGTAAAACTGCACCGAAAAATGCCTACATTCTCATCAAAGGATCACGCAGCACGAAGATGGAGGAGGTAATTGCACAATGATAAAAGGTCTTTCCTCTATTATCCTCTTTGTTTTCGCCGCCCTTTCCGTGACGGCTCAGCGCACCATCATCCAATACCTTTCCGGTACGGATAAAGACCACACCGTACAATGGAACTTCAAGTGCAGCAGCGGGATGAACAGCGGTAAATGGTCGACCATCGCCGTACCTTCCTGCTGGGAAGAGCAGGGTTTCGGCACCTTTAACTATTACCAGGACAAAGAGAATCCCGACGAACAGGGTTGGTACAGGCACCCTTTCAAAACCGATGCCGGCTGGCGCGGTAAAAAAGTCTTCATCGTCTTCGACGGCTCTATGACGGACACGGAAGTGAAGATTGACGGCAACCCCGCAGGCCCCATCCACCAGGGCGCCTTTTACCAGTTCCGCTATGACATAACTTCCCTGCTGAAGCCAGGCAACGATCATTTACTGGAAGTCACCGTCCATAAAAGATCGGCAGATAATTCTATCAATCGCGCTGAAAGACAATCGGATTTCTGGCTCTTCGGAGGCATCTTCCGCCCGGTATTCCTGGAGGTCGTCCCGGAAACTTTCATCGAAAGAGTGGCCATCGATGCAAAAGCCAATGGTGTATTCGGCATACAGGTATTTACGAAGCACACGCACAAAAACCAAACGATCGACATACGACTGCAGGACCTCGACGGGCGGCAGGTCGGAAAGAACATCACCGGGCAGGCTGCAGACAGCACCTATCTGACAGGGGCTTACGCAGGCATCCGTCCCTGGAACCCTGAAGCGCCCAGGCTATACGAAGCCATCATCGCCATTAACCACGACGGCAAAACGATCCATACCATTCGCCAGCGGTTTGGCTTTCGCACCGTGGAATTCAGGGAGCAGGACGGGTTCTACGTAAACGGCGTAAAAATAACCATGAAAGGCGTATGCCGTCATAGCCAGTGGCCTGAGAGCGGAAGGACGCTCAGTCGCGCCGTGCACCTGCTGGACATCGGCCTGATGAAAGACATGAACATGAATGCCGTCCGTATGTCGCATTATCCGCCGGACAGGGAATTTCTCGACCTTTGTGACAGCCTTGGCCTGTTCGTCCTGGATGAGCTTACAGGCTGGCAGAAATCCTATGACACGGCCGTAGGTAGAAAGCTCGTAAAAGAAATGGTCCTGCGGGACGTTAACCATCCCTCCATCATCATCTGGGACAATGGCAACGAAGGTGGGTGGAACCGTGCGCTGGACGGCGATTTCAGCCTGTACGACCCTCAACGCCGCTTTGTCATGCACCCCTGGGAAAAATTCAACGGCACCGATGCAAAACACTATCCCGATTTTAATTATGTCACCAATGCCGTCTTGTATAGCAGGGACGTTTTCTATCCCACCGAGTTTATGCACGGCCTGTTCGACGGGGGCCACGGCGCGGGGCTGGATGATTTTTGGAATGAGATGATGAAGCATCGCGGTTTCGCCGGTGGCTTCCTCTGGTCCTTCCATGACGAAGGCGCCGTCAGAAGGGATAAAGGCGACAGCATCGATGTGGCAGGCAACCAGGCGCCGGACGGCATCGTAGGTCCCCACCGGGAAAAGGAAGCCAGCTATTACACCATCAAAGAGATCTGGTCGCCCGTCTACATCGGCGCCCGGTCCCTGCCGCAACCATTCAATGGCAGGCTGGCAGTAGAAAACCGGTACCTGTACACCAACCTCCGCCAATGCAGGTTCGAATGGCGATTGGTGTCCTTTCCAAAAGCAGGGGAAGCAGGCACGAAAGCAACCACGCTGCAAGAAGGCATCAGTCCATCCCCTTCCATCGCGCCGGGAGACAAAGGCTGGCTGAACATCGACTACCCCGCCCATACAAACGCCGACGCGTTATACCTTACCGCCTACGCTCCGAAAGGAGATACTATCTTCACGTGGAGCTGGGCCCTCCGCCGGCCGGAAGCCATCACCAAAGCAACGACAGCCATTGCAAAAAAATCCTCCATCACTGTGGACACGGCCGCCGGAGGCCTGATCATCAGCTGCGACGGCATCGCCTACCGGTTCGATACAGCCACCGGGTTCCTGCAAAATGTTTTCAACGGCCGCAAAGACATTCCGTTCAGCGAAGGTCCCGCCCTGGCCGGCATCCCCCTGCAACTCTCGCGGTTGAAACATCATCGGGAAAAAGACAGCTACATCGTAGAGCCCTTATACGGAGATGCAAAATTCTATGTAAAATGGACCTTCGAAAGCGGCGTCCTCCCGAAGCTCGAATACAGCTATTCGCAAAAAGAAGCCGCCGATTTCATGGGCATTACCTTCCATTTCCCCGAGGACCAGATCACGGGCATGAAGTGGCTGGGCCGCGGACCTTACCGTGTCTGGAAGAACAGGCTTAAAGGTCAGCGGCTGGGTGTTTGGGAAAAAGCTTATAACAATACCATCACGGGCGAAAGCTGGCTGTACCCCGAATTCAAAGGATGGCATTCGGAAATGTATTGGGTAACTGTGCAGAATAAAGCGTCGGACTTCACGGTGTACACGGATCACCAGGACATCTTCCTGGAAATGCTGCATCCCGAAAAACCCCACGGTGCGAAAAATGACAACACCAGTCCGCCCTTCCCCGAAGGGAACGTAGGCTTTATGCATGCCATCTCCCCCATCGGCACGAAATTTCAGGCGGCGGCCTTAATGGGTCCGCAGAGCCAGAAGAATATGCAAATGAATTACGCGCCGCTTACAGGGGCTTTGTATTTTGATTTTCGGTAGAAATTATCATTGGTTCTAAAAACCGCGCCGGACACCAGGGCTAAAAACAACGGTTCTCGATCGGGCCCCGTACTTCTTCGTGTCAGCCTGCTCACTCTTTCATCCTAAGCGCCATGACCGATGGCTTACGAAGCACAAAGATGGAAGAGGTCTTATCATAAAACGTCAACCCCTTTTTCGACAATTTCACTTCCTCATTATTGAAGACCCTGTAATTAAATAAGGAGTCATTGTATACAATATCAATTTTATCCTTATTGCCCATGCCATTCGCAGGCCGGAATTTCTCCGTGGACAAAGTATCCAGGAATATCGAAGGCATGCCGGCATCTGCGCTCACCTTGAAAAAAATACTTTTCACGGGAAAACCTACACTGACATGGGAGATCGTATCACAGCGCACGGTGGTGTACAAGGTATCGTTGACAAAGACCATGCATCGGTAGTGCTCCTTCCCCGGCCCCGTCACGCCGGTGCTCACAGAAAAAAAGTTGCCCATTTCCGAATCACCGGCAGGCATTTCCTGCACTTTCAGCGGCAGGGTCCTGTCGCTGATATAACTGTTGAGAGCGATCGTGTTGCTACCAGTGCTTCTCCAGGTCCCCGAAGAGTACTGGTGGGCAAATTCGAACTGGTACCGGTAGCTGTAGGTAGAATCCGGCCGCAGGGTGAAGCTATGTGGGCTCCGGGCCGAAGCATAGGTGCCGGCAATAGGCCGGCCGGGAGTGCACCCGGCCAGCCAAAACATCAGTAGTATACACAAGCTGCATGCATTATTGATGCCTTTTCTCATCGTCGAGGTATGCCCGTAGGTTTCTTGCATTGTATGCGCCGTTTAAAATGAGCCTGCCATAAAGGAAGTCGCCATTATCGTTGATACCGATGACCCAGTTCCTCGTAATGTCTCCCAGCGATCTGGCCGTTCCCCAGTAGGAAGGGACATTGTTCGTGACAGTGGAAGGATCAAAGGCGAACTGAGCTCTGTAGGACGATACCTCCACACTTATAACCTGGTCTGCTCCGCCCGGGTACACATTAAATCCTTTTTCGCCGCCCCTTATCTGTCCCGTGAAGATCTGGTCCCCATGCCTCATCTCATGGATGGCACTGGCATCACCCACAATTTCCATGGTTATGACATTGTCATGCACGTAAGTGTCTCCCCGGCTACCGGTAACCTCCTTGAAAGTAAACTGCTGAGGATTGTCCGCGCTTCCCATCATACCCAATATGGCCGAAGACCATTCAAGCTCCCGCTTTGTCTCCCTGGCCGCCGCGACTTCTGCATTCGCATTCTTCAATTGTCTTTCCAGTCGCGGAGAGGAGCCATTTTTAGCAATCTTATCCTTTATACTTTCCACATTGGCGGTGGCCTCCGTCAGTTTACTATTCTCCTCTCTCAGCCTTTCCTGTATCCTTTCTTCCAGTCGCGCAGCAGTCTTGGAGTCATGTTCCTGATCGCCCCAGATCATACCGTCCTGGTCGATGAACCGGATAGGATTGTCCGCGGCATAGACATAGGGGCTCCACTTCCTGGTGACATCCGTCAAGGGGTCGATGGTGGTAAATCGTCCCAATTGAGGATCCATATACCGGGCCCCGTAATCATACGCTTCCAATCCTGAACCATCGGAAAATTCTTTATTTTGCAATTCTTTTCCATTATACCTGTATTTATTCTCCGTGTAGCCTCCCTTCAATGCTTTATCGCTGATGCCGGCCATGGTCAGACCGAACGGATAATAATGCGTCTCTTCCAGTATCGGTCCCGAACGCACCTGCACGCTGAGGTTGTCGAAATATACAGGCCATCCCTGCGTCTCGTTGCTGACCCAAATATACAGATATCCATTTTTGCCGGCTACCACGTCAGGCTGGGCCAAGGCATTCAGAACACCAACGGGGTAATTTCCTACGGCAATAGCTCCGCTCCTGGCGGCATCATACTGGTACTGGTCATCCAGCAGCATCCAGTTCAGGTAAGCCCTGGGTTTGCCGGCCACAGTGCCTTCTTTATTGGTGATAAAAGAATTCAGCGCTCCATACAAAGGACTGGAAGTCGTGTTCAGCTGACCTACGGTACCTTTTCCGCCGCCTGTCAGTCCCACCACGCCACCCGCCAGCGAGGTCAGCACATCCGTGATGGAGGAGTTAGTGCCTGTGCCCGACTGACTGGTGTAATATGCTTTTGTTCCAACAGTCACCGTATCGCCCGACATTACTTTCAGAATGATCGCCGGTCCCTGGGTCCTGCTTGCCATCCCGTTCAGCATGATCACCGAATCATTGGGATTCGTGACGGATACATCCACCGGGTAGCCGGCCACTGTACGGGAATAGACGGTCTGCGGGATATTGTAGAACAGCGCATTCTCTTTCGTCCGGTAGGCGCCTTCCATGGTTGCCATATAGAGCGCCGTATCCTTTTGGGTCGTCAATATCATCCGGGTATTACCCAGGTGGTCCTTTTCGAAAAAGTCCTTCTCCCAGCCGTATTGAGAGGTGCCGTTCTGGTACCAGTGCAATGCCCATCGCATCCTCCCTTCCTCGTGCTGCAGCAGCTGGAGGGTATCCACACCGCTGCCCGGCGCCGTGATCGTATCCGTCTTTCCATACATAAACCCGGCCACGTAAAGGGTTGTCGTAGCATGACGGATTGAGCTATCCATTGTCACTTTTGCCAGCTTGTTACCGCCCGCATCATAGGTGTAAAGAATATCACCCTTACCTCTGACATGTACCCTCGCCGGCAGGTTGAACATATTGTAAACAATGGTATCGATCGCTTTATTGGCGTCGGAGGTAAGGCTCCCGTTCCCGTCATAATAATAGTCCGCAGGCTGCTTCGTCCCCTTAAAATGAAAGTCGCCCAGCTGCGACAGTGAATCGTTCACTGCATCCGCCACCTGGGATAGTTTATTGGAAGTGGTTTTATAACTATAGGTCAGTTGGTCGATAGGCGAAGAGCCATTCCATTTGAAACCATTCTGGTTCATGGAAAGCATATTCCCGTCAGCATCATAGCCGATGCCGCTGACGGTGTAATCCACAAGACCGCTGCTCCACCCCCCCGAGCCTGTGTTCTGCTGGAAACCGGCTGCGCTCAGCCTGTTCAGCTTATCATAGGTGAGATCATATTTTCGCTTCGTGCTATCCCCCCGGGTCTTCCAGGTCAATCCGGCAATATTGCCGTTGTATTGTGGAACATAGCTGGCGCCGGTGACAGAGGCGCTGTTGTCGTATCCCAGCTCCAGGCCAAAGAAATTGGCCGTGCCGCCTGCGACATATTTTTTGTTGATGCCGGTCAGCCATCCCCTGAGGTTGTAATCATAAGCCAGGCTGTCGATGCCTCCGCCAAGATATTTTGTCTTCAGACGCGCCAGCTCGTCATAGGTCATGGAATCTATCAGGATATCTCCGGCCGCACCATCGATGTTCTTCCGGACAGACTTGAGACGCTCCCCAGCATCATAGCTCATTTTAGTAAGGACGGAATGATATTGGGCTGTGTTCCCTGCCTTTTGGTGATTCAGCAATACCCGCAGGGGTTGACCGGTGAAATTATACTGTGTAACCAACGTATCGTTGCCGCCCGTGTAGTTCGAACTTTGCACCTGGATCACCCGTCCATGGTCATCATAATATTGCAGGGTATACAGATACGTGCCGGCGGTACCCAGGACCTTGCTCTTCTTTCCTGTCATCAGACCCATCGTGATCATATGAGCAGTGGAGGCCGTCGCATATTCCGGTGCAGCATTGTAGGTGGATATCAGCTTGGCTTGCGAGGCTGTGCTCAGCGTCGGGCTTGGGCTGCCTGTCATCCAGCTGTAGTCGTCATAGAAGGTCTGTGTCAGCACCTCCACGGTATAAAAATCCAGATCCGGGAAATACAGCATGCCCCCCGTCCGGTTAAGCCAGTAATCCAGATCATTATAATGCGCCGCATCACTCACGATGGCCGTGGACACCTGCCGATTCAGCTCGTCATATTTCGTGTATATCCAACGTTGCTGCTTGCGCATGGCCGAATCCTGTGAAAGCACCAGCCTGTCCCGCAAGTCATAGGTCATCCAGGTCTCTCCCGCACCGGGAACTTTTCTAATGACGGTGCGTTTCCTGTCGTCGAATTCGTACCGGTAACAGAGCTCATAAGCCACGGTGTCTCCGCCCGTGCCCGCAAAGCTCCAGCTATGACCCATAAGCCATTCCACCGCCTTGGGCTGTATGACGAATCGCAGGTTCCCCACGATATCATACACATAATAAGTACATATCCATCCGCTGTGCCCTGCGCCAGGATTGCCCAAGAGCTGTACTTTTTTCAACACCAGCTGTCCGTCCTTGTTCCTGTATTCCACAGATGCATTCCGGTGTTCATCCACCATCGAATCTTTTATCAGCTGCCCGGCGCTGTAAACACCACGGCTGGCAGGCAGGCTCCTTCGCGTAAGAGCGATATCCCACATTTGCACGCTGTCCGCGGCTGAATTAAGCAGGTAAGTCTTTGCAGTCCCGACGGAACGGCCATTCCAGCTCGCTCCGGCCGGATAGCTGCCGGCTATGCGGTTCAGAGGCGTCGGCTCATAGTCTCCCCTGCTGAAAAAGAACTGTTCGTTCGGGAAAGTGACGGTGTTGAAGAAACTCTGCTCTGCCGTAGCCATCGTCTTATAATTTCCATCCCCTGATAAGGAGATAAATGGCAGAAGCTGAACAACCTCCCTGTCAAACGGGTCATACGACTGTATCCTGACCAGGTCCTTTTGCAGCGGACTTGCCTGCTTTGATACAGTCTGAACAGGCCTTCCCAATCCATCAAAATAGACAGTGGTTTGCTTGACATCCCGGGGGTCTGTGAGATTCCTGGCCGTAAAAGTATCTGTTACACCCGGTCTTGTGATCTCCCTGGTACGGATATAGCTCAGGTTGGTATTGACAGCGCCTACATTCACCGTTATGGCATCTGTAAACGCGGTTTGCGGGCTGCACGACACCTGTACCCGGTAATAGGTCGTAGAGGTAAGATAGCCCGGATTATACGATGATCCCGTGGCGCCGCTGATCGGTGTCCAGGAAACATTATTGCCCGAGCTCTGCCATTGATAAGTATAATTGCCGCTGCAAGACCCTCCTGACACGCCGGCAACGGTGAGTAATCCCGGGCCGGTGTTCGCAGCCACCGTTTGATCCGAAGGAGTGATAAATCCTGCCAGCAGCCTGGGAGGCACCGTGATCGTAGCCACACCAGTGTATCCCGTCATTCCATGGCTGATCATCGACAGCCGGAAATAGGTTGTCACCGTAAAGGTTCCCGGGGGCGTATATGTCTGCGTGTTAGGCCCGCCGGGACCAACAGGCGCGGTGACATTGGTCCAGCTGACCCCATCGGTAGAGCTTTGCCACTGGAACACATAGCTGCCGTTCCCCCCCACGAGGCCGGCGCTCGTCCAGGTAAGCGTAGAGGCGGTGCCATTGTAAGGGATGCTCTGATTGGGAGTAGGGGCAGCCCCGCCTGGCGTCTGGTAGACATAGACATTCGCAACATTTGAATAGGCCACCTGTCCGCCCAGTTTGGCTATCCTCTTGTAAAAAATGATGGAGGTTTGAGCCCCCGGATCATAGCTCTGCCCTGTTACCCCGGGCATATCTGTGTAAGTGCTTCCGAAATTGGTGCTTTGCTGCCACTGATAGGTGTAGCTCAACGCGCCACTGCATCCACCTCCGCTGGCGGCTGTACCGGCCAGGGGTAGCGCTGTCTGACCGATATTCAGCTCCTGGTAGGCATTGGATAGGGTCCCGCCGGATAAGGCAGTCGCGGACACCGTCACCGTCGCCGCGCTGGACGTAGCCGAATAGCCGGTGCCCTGTATCCGGGCACGATAATAAGCAGTCCCGCCGATGGATGTAGCAGGGAGCGCATAGGTGCTGGCGGTTGCGCCGGTGATATCGCTCCAATTGCTGTTGTCCCAGGAGCTCTGCCATTGGTAAGTATAAGGGGCGCTGCCGCCCGTCGGGGCGGTGGACAGCGCAGCAGGCGTACTACCGCAGCTCAACGATTGGGAGGAAGGGGTGACGGTTTGCCCGTAGCTTTTATTCTCCGTCATTAGCACCAGCACACAAATGGCGCTGCATAAAATATTTTTTAACATAGATAGGTCAGTTAATTAGGTTATTGCCCCGTGTAATGGTACTCGATCGTTTTTAAGATATTTCCATCCTGGTCCTTCACCTGCTGCAGCCTGTTGACCCCATCATAGACGAAATAAGATATCTTGTTGCCTATATCACATTGGCTGGTCATGCCTATCAACGGGAAATAGGTGTAGGTCGTCATCTGTGCACCCAGTGGGTAGAGCCTCAGCTCGTCAATGCCCCCGATGCCGGAAAGGACGGCAGCGGACTGTCCTTTGATCCTGTGCTCATAATAGGTCCAGATCCTGTTGTTGATGGTGACAGTCTTGCCTTTGACAGGATAACCCGCTAGTGTACCCGCAATCGTATAAGGAGTGCTGTTCAAGGTCCAGTAAGAGACGACGTAGGTGGTCAGCGGATCGATTCCGGATTTATAGATATCACTGTTCAGACTGTAACAGCTGGAGCCTGTTACTCCACCCAGGACATCCCTCGCGGTCGAGCCGACGGTCCAGTTACCTGTACCATCACCATCAAAGCTGGTGTAGGCAATCTGATCCTGGGTTGCACCCGCCACATCGGCCACCTGGTAAGAGGCGTTATAATCCCACAGCAGCGAATGCCTGAAGCCGGATTGTCCCTCGGAATATTCGATGGGCAGGTTGCTGGCATTAAAGGTATAATATTGTTTTGCCAGCTTGTACCGGCTGTCATAAACAAACGTCCCGCCGGCATTGATATAGCTCTTTGTAAAAGTGGCCAGGGGAATGGGTGCATTGGCGCTAAAGTCCAAGACCTTGGATACGGACAGCCTGTCGGGAAAATAAAGGAATAATTGTCCGCCCGTAACATATTCCGTTCCATTCTGCTTAATGGTCCGGATCTCTTCCACCGGCATATCCGTAAGGTTCTTGTTCAGGAGATTCACGAGCCCGTTGACCACAGGGTCCGACGTGCCGGCTACCATACCCGGAAAATAATCCCGGGGATAGGAAAATTGCGACCGCACGGAATCTCCCATACTATTGGTAGTGACACTGCTGGCAGGCACCAGCTTATTCGCCTGACCGGGGCTGTAATTATAATTCGTGAGACGCTGATAAGAACGTCCTGCATTGTCCATCACTGTCTCGCGCGTAAGTGTGGACACGTAATTTTCCGTAGGCAGGATGACGGTCTCCCACCTGTAAGTGCCGCCCAGATAAGTCTCCGCCGCGTTGTCATCGGCAGGCGCAGTCGTGTTGCTGTACGGGGCATTAGTGCATTCATCGTTCCTGTAGACCGCCAGCTTGACATCCGCGTCAAACCGGTTGATGAGGTCCACAGGGGACATCAGGGAGTCATTGGTGCCATATCCTGTATATTTCTCATTGACAATGGTCCCATTCGGCAATTGGTTGGAAGTCGCAGCTTCACCGGCGTACCAGCTAAAGTAAAAAGGTTGGGTATTCGGACAACCCCAATACTGTCCCGGACCAATGGTGGAGAACCTGTAATCATGCACTACCTGACCTGCTGCGTTACTGGCGCCCTTGTACTCCGTCACCCGGTGATATTCCACGATAGGGGCGGGATTGGCCACGACACTGTTGGAGTAAAGGTTGAAAACGTACTTATTCACGCATGTGTTGCACCCATCTATCGGGCTTTCCACAGAGATCACATACTGACGCTCCAGCGTCGTCACAAAATTGGGCAGGAATTTGGTGCTGATATTAGCCTGATCATACACGATGTTCGTCTGTAATGACGGGTTGGCGGCGTTAGGGTCGGCATAAAACTCTATTTTCTTTACCCGCATCCCTCCCAGCGTAACGAGAGGATTATTCTGGGCGTCCGTACCTTGTATCAGCGTGTTCGCCAGCACGGTCGTGCCCCCTACTCCATAAGAGATATTGCTCTTCAGCACAATATTACCTTCATAGGTGAATGTCGTTTTCCCTCCCGTAGGATAATAGATCTCCTTCAACATCCCATAACAGGCATAGGCGGGGTTAGGCACCCTGTTGGTCATGGTCAAATAGTTTGCAATGGAATACGTGGCATTATAGGTTGACCCATCGATGTACGGATAGAGCCCTACAGCCGCATAAGGTATCAGCTGCGGGTTGTTCATTATCCCATTAAAGTATCCCCAATAATCCTGCGCATTATAGGTGTTATCACTGACATTATACGAAGGCCAGGGAGAGACGGAATTATCGTTGATGTAGTTGAACCGGTAGCTGTTGTCGGTATTCCCCGTGTTCCGGTCCTTAAAACTCACCTTTTTCAGGAACAGCCGCGCGCCCTGTGTATAGTCGAAGGTGACGGTCTGCACCACTGTCCCCAGGTCCTGCGCAAAAGGGATAGTGGATCTGTACAGCGATACACTGGCCAGGCATGGCACCGCCGCCGCCGCGTCTATATTTGTCAGGTCTGTCCTGTTGCTGCCGGGCGTAAATTTGATAAACCCATTCTTCCAGTAAATGCTGCTGAGCTGGTACACATCCACCGTAGAGTTGATGTAGGTCATTCTATAGCCGGCTGCACCCGGACATTGAAGACCCGCACCTGTGATGGAAGCAAGTGCTATCGACTCCGTTTTCTCCTTTCGGTTGTATTGGTAATGATTATAGTAGAAGTTGATGATCTCGCCGTTTTGCGTAACCACTTGCGTCAGATACCAGGTGGTCCCTCTCAGCTTTACATAATAGCTGGGGTCATTGCCGTTGACGCTGTTGGTAATGGAATTCACCGTCGATTCTTCCTTTTGGTTAAAGTAGAATGTCTGCCCCTTTTCATCCGTAACAGTGAATTTATCCAGCCGGCCATTTACATCTTTGGTGAATTGTATCACCTTGTTCGATCTTGGCATCTGTATGCACTTGCCCGATCTCCCGATGTAAAAGCTCCCTTTGACACCGAGCAGATCGTAGTAGAAAAAGTCGTGTTCGGTGTCGGCCAGCTGCTGTGCGACACTTCTGAAAAAATCATACTTTTCAAGCCCATACATCTGACCCCGCGCCAGCTTGTCCAGCTTATTGGCTGCTACAGTGTCCATAAGACCAAAACTACCATCGTCGGGCAGCCCTTTCACGGTCCTGGTGATCGTCCCACCTACGTTCAGATTCCATCCCAATCCCACCCAGGAGGCTACATCGGAAGTTTTAAGACCCGTATTGCTGTATCTCAAAGCCAGGGGCACCGTCAGCCCATCGACCGTAAACTGCATCAGGGGAATGCCATAGTCGATCTGACCGGTCTCATAGTTTCCCGGTATGGTAGTATAACGTTCGAAATTACTTGCATTGGGAGATTTCGGCGGATCATACCTGGCAAGGAACTTATAAGGGTCATTACTCTGGGCCGATAGCATTTGGGCAATACATAGAAAGGCAGCTAGCAATCTTATTCTCATATACAAACATTATTAGGATAAAAATTTATTAGTTGAGGCCATATCCAATGCGGAAGATCACCGCCTGTGTGCGCGGACGCTGCCGATAGCTGAGAAAATCCCACAGTAGCTGCACCTTCGTTTTTTTGAACACCCGGCTTTTCATCGACACCGTCTTTGTCACGCCGACCAGCCCGCTCTTCGTCCAGTCAGCCCAATCCCTCAGCTGCTGAAACCGGGCGAATGGCGTCGTATGATTCAATTCGAGACCGCCGCTGGCCGAGAAGCTGCCTTTTATCTTTATATCCAGGAAGGATCTCAGCCCCGCGCCCTGGCTGGAAAAAGCGATATGCTGTATCCCATTGCCCCAACCCAATTTGTAGCTGACTCCGACACCGATGGTGCTGCGGTCAGTGAGTTTGTATCCTGCCGACAGGCCAAAGTCGCTCACGGTAGGGAAGTAGTAATTATTTCTTGTAGTTTGAAAATTCGTCCCATATTCCAGGCGCTTCCAGAAAGACCTCGTCTTTTGATCGTTTGGCTTAAAATTGGGCATGTCGATATCTCCACTGCCGGCGCCGAGTTTACTCAACTTATCTTTATACCCATCCAGCTGCGATTGCGCCGACTGCAGATTTGCCTGTAAAGCCGCCTGTCCCCCTGCCCCGCCTGCCGCCACCTGCTGGTTGATCAACGCCGCTACCTGGTCACGGGTCTGCAATCCGGCCAGGGAAGCCGTAGACCCATAATTAGCCGGCAAATTGAACAGTCCCGCCAGCTGGGAGTTCTGCTTCATGAAAGCCTGGAAAGCCGGCAGCTTGTTGAGAAGGGTAAGCGCTTCTTTGGTCATTTTATCCGGATCATTCAGCATCTCCTTATACGCCCGCACCTGCTGCGAGTAATAATATACATCCTGGTTGAACCCCTTGTAATCCTTTCCCACAAGGCCCGCCAGGTTCGCATGCTGTTGTATATATTGGGATATCTGCTGCTTCCGTTGCCGGATATATTCTTTTATCTGTTCAGCATCCTGCATCTTCGCCTGCAGCGCCTGCAATTGCCGCATTGCGCTGGCCGCGCCTGGACTGGCTGCACCCGGACTGACCGCTGCAGCTCCGGCCATCCCCGGAGTTCCACCCATGAATTTCAACATCCCCTGCAACGAATCCGTATACGCCTGATATTCGCCGTTAAGCCGGAGGCTGCCGCTGCTACCCGTATCATGGGCCAGCTGCTGACCCAGGGCAGCATACTTCTCCGCCGAGCCGGCAAACAACGATGCCGCAGCCGCGGAATCTACACGACCTAACTTTTTCCGCAAACGCTCTTCGCGTCTGGCCATCTTTTGCAGATATTTTTCCGTCTGACGGGTGAGCTGGTTATCCAGGCTGGCTGTCTTGCTCTGTACTTTGCTGAAACACCGGGAAGGGAAATTAAGGATGCCCGCGACCTTATCAGGTGGGTCCTGTGCATAACAAGCATAAGACAAGCAGATGAGCAGCAATAGGATTGCGCCCTGGGGTAATTTCATTAGAGGTCAGTTTAATGGTCATGCAGGGAGAAGTAATCCCACATTGACGAAGCAAAGCATTTTCCACTTATACTCCAAATATAATTTTACCAGCGTGCAAAAAATGCCCCTAACCGTGTCGATTTGAGCCACCAGCGTGCAACAGCAGGTATAAAAAAGCCCGGTCGGACAAACCAACCGGGCCTTGACCTATCATAAGATACTCCTGATTATTTCTCCGGCGGCACCACCTGCATCAATGCCGGGATGCTGCACGCGTCATACGCAGACACAGGCGTCCCGGCCGGCGGCGTCGTATTATAATCTTTCCCCATGAGTCCCGTGGAAGAGCTCCTTTTACCGTAGGCGGTGTTGATATTCTTTCGTAACCAGGGCAGATAGTCCGGCTTATTACCATCAACAATCAACCGGATCATATATTGCGCAAGGATCGCATTATACACCCCCTGCTCTTCCCCTCCTTCAAAAGGAAGGATACCATTCCCATCGCACATCTTGTTCTTTGTGAAATCAGCCGCCAGCACCGCATCATTCAGATAAGCCACATCCCCCGTCTTTTTATACAACATTACCGCCGCACCGATACAGCTGGCCTGGTTGTAAGTATGCGTCGTCCAGTCGGCAGGGTTATTATCCACCTTATTGTCCGCCACCGCCCCGGTGCTCGTATTGAATAAATTGGTCCTCGCCCAATTATATACCCCGATGGCCTTGGTGGCATAATCCTCATCCCTGGTAATATTATACAGGGTCATGGCCCCGATGACGGTGGGATAGTTGATACATGCCGTCTTACCCCGTTGCTTCCAGGCCCATTCCATCCCGCCGGTGGCAGCATCAATCCTAAACTGGACGAAGGCATCGGATTACTGGACAAGACATTCACCAAAGTAGAGCATCCGCCCGTATTTCCCGGCGGCGAGGAGGCTCTCCGGAATTATATAAGAGATATCTGCTCACGCAATCGCAAGCTGGTAAAGAAAGAAGGGCCGTCCTGGACACCGGCCACTCAAAATGGGCATAAAGTGGTCTGTTATCAAAAACAGCAGATCATTTTTGAATAACTTGTTTTTCCATCACACCGAGAGCCTCGCCAAACACCAGGGCATCGTCGATCTCATCGGACAATATTCCTGGAAAGAAGTCGTCCTCGTGGGAGGAGATTTTCAAAAGCTGCAGCATCCCTACAAACGTTTCGATAACAGCGATAATTAGCTGATCATCGTGAGGAATGAAGGCTCATGGCGTTTTATATACATACCAATGCTCCTTCACCTGCTTTGATTGTTGCAGGAACTTCACCCACTCCGGGTTTGTAACCCTTGCCGGATCGGTGACATACACCAGCTTTTCATCTTTGATATTTATCACCAGGTCAATGCCGAATTTATGGAACTCGGATGTAAAAGAATGTACATCTGCCTGCTGCATTTTGAGATATAGCTGTCTTACGATGTCTTCCAGTTGCCTGGCATATTTGCTTTCATCGGCAGTATCGACACCGGCATATCCCGCAATGTCGGTAATGGCAAACTGAAGACTGTCCCTTGTCAGCCGGAACGCCTCCTTTGACCGTTGAAAAAAATAATCATTCACAAGGTCGCCATTATAGATCTGCAGCTCGATAATATCACCCCTCGACAGCAGGCTATGATGTAAAAATTCTGATTTAAAAAGGTCCTCATGCCCTTCTATTACAGCATCCGCCTTTGTTTTACACGATACCAATAAGACGACGGCGAGGACCGCAGCTAACCCATCAATGCGGGCCATTATACTTCGGAAATGATTCATAATAACGTTTAAGGATATTTTTATAATCGGGATGGCTTGTATACCCATTGATGATGGCCTGCTGGTCAGATGGCGAATCAAATATGCCAGGAGAGCCATATGTACCAGGCCCAAAATTGTAATAGTCCGTTGCATCATTACGCCGTACCCGCCCGTTCACAAAATTGTTGTAATGCGCACCTATCTGGACTGTTCCCAGATCTATTTCCAGGTAGGCCATTCCCCTGCCAAATAAAAAGTTACCCCAGTCGGCGACATCATAAGCAAGGCCATCCCTTACATACAAAGTATTTTTATTAAAATCACCCCTGCTAATGCCGGCTATTCCATAATCCATTTTCCCGCCTGCTACCCCCTGATGCCATGCATAGTTCATTCCCTTGTCCCTGGTAACTCCTTTTACACCGCTTATGTTCATGGCCTTATCGATCATCGCATCCGTCCCAAACTCCACCCTGTTGATGACACCATTTCTAATACCCTGGATGGCCGTTGCTGCATCATTGAACTGGAAGGTCTTACCGTCCGAATACTGCTTCACTTCATATTGCACACCATTTTTCTCATAGGTACAGAGCACCGTGGATCTTTGAAAAAATACCCCGGACCAGGTCTTCTTGCCATCATCGACAAACTTCCAGAATGATCCGTCGGGCCTGAACCATGCAGCCGTATCCCCCAGTGGATCAGCATACTTTATTGGGTTATCCGACATCGCGGCATAAGGGGTCCATGATCCGGATCTGTCAATTTTTGGATCCATCTGCCAAAACCTTCCCAATTGCGGGTCATGCGTACGATAAGAACTTTCGTACAGATCGACGTCGAAAGCCTTGTTCTCTTCATACCCATTGTATTTGTATTTATTCTCCGGGGTCCCCGGCTTCAATGCCTTGTCACTGATCCCTGCCATAGTGAGCCCAAACGGGTAATAATGCGTCTCCTCCAATATCGGACCCGACTGCACCTGTACGCTCAGGTTATCAAAGAACACCGGCCATCCCTGCGTCTCATTGCTTACCCAAACATACAAATATCCATTCTTTCCTACAACGATATTCGACTGCGCCATCGAATTCAATGTCCCTGCGGCATAGTTCCCCACCGCTAACGCCCCGCTCTTGCCGGCATCGAATTGGTATTGACCGTCCAGGAACATATAGCTCAGGTAGGCCCGGGGCTTATTTAGAATAGAGTCTTCCTTGTTGGTGATAAAAGAGTTCAACGCCCCGTACAAGGGACCGGCGCCCGGCGTATTCAGCTGCGTCAGGGAGCCTTTGCCACCGCCTGTCAATCCCACGACCCCGTTTGCCAAAGAGGCCAGCAGGTCATTGATCGCCGTATTCCGCTGCCCACTTGACTGACTGTTATAATAACACTTGGCTCCCACGCTAACGATATCACCCGCCATAACCTTCAAAATGATGGCAGGACCCTGTGTCCTTCCCACCGTACCATTCAGCGCAATCACCGAGTCGTTGGGATTCGTAGTTGAAAGGTCGACGGGATAGCCGGCCAGGACCCTGGAATAGACGGATTGCGGAATGTTATAGAATAGAGCATTCTCCTTCGTCCGGTAGGCCCCTTCCATCGTCGCCAGATATGTAGCAGTATCCCGTTGTGTCGTCAGCACCATCCGGGTATTGCCCAAATGATCCTTCTCGAAGAAATCTCCTTCCCAGCCATATGCCTTTGTACCATTCTGATAATAATGCAATGCCCATCTTGCGCGCCCCTCCTCGTGCAGGACGAATTGCAGCGTGTCGACACCAGGGGGCAGGGTCGTTATCGTGTCAGAATGCTGGTATACAAAGCCGTTGAGGTACAAAGTGGTCGTCAAATGCCTGGACAGGCTGTCCACCACCACTCTCGACAGCTTGTTGCCGGCAGCATCATAAGTGCAGGTGATATTTCCCTTCCCATTTACATGTATCAGCTCCGGCAGGTTTCGATAATTATAAACAATCTTGTCAATGGCTTTATTATTGTCGGACACCAGACTGCCATTGGCGTCATAGCTATAGTCCGTTGACTGTTTGGTGCCGTTGAAATGAAAATCTCCCAGTTGAGACAAAGGATCATTAGCCGCATCCCCTACCTGGCTGAGCTTATTGGAAGCGGGCAGGTAACTATAGCTCAGCTGATCGATGAGGGCCGATCCATTCCATTTGAAGCCCTGCTGGTTCATGGTCATAATGTTTCCATTGGCATCATAGCTTATGTTATTCACCGTATAGTTCACCAGGGAAGTGCTCCATCCCCCGCCTGTATTTTGATTGAACGTCGCTCCGGTCAGCCGCCTGACATTATCATAAGTGAAGTCATACTTACGTTTAGTACTGTCCCCACGGGTTTTCCACGTCAAACCCGCAATGCTGCCCGTGTACTGTGCGGCAGCATAACCGGACCCCGGCACAGCAGAAGCAGTATTGTCATAGTTAAGCTCCTGCCCAAAATAATGACTGGTCCCTCCTCCTACATATTCCTTATTGATGCCGGTCTGCCAGCCCCGGATATTGTAGTCATAGATCATGCTGTCGATGCCGCCGCCAAAATACTTGGCCCGCAGCTGCCCCATCTCGTCGTATTGCATGCTGTCAATGAGAAAATAGGTGCCGGCGGCATCGATGCTTTTCCAAATGGATCTCAGCCGCAATCCGGCGTCATAGGTCATCTTCGTGACAACGTCATGGTGCTGGACGGTATTGCCGGCTTTCTGATGATTCAGGATCGTACGCAACACCTGCCCCGTGAAATTGTATTGGGTCGTCAATGTATCCACTCCCCCAGTGTAATTCGTACCCTGCTTCTGGATCAGCCGTCCCCGGTCGTCATAATAATTCAGGGTGTAGAGGTAATTTCCTGTTCCAAGGACTTTGGTCATCGAGCCGGTGGTTTTACCCCTGGTGATCATATAGGGCGCAGGTGTCAAAGCATAAGGAGGCGTATGGCTGGCCGTATCCAGCTGTCCCTGCCAGACAGTGCCGAGCGAAGGCATCGCATTAAAGGATGCCGCCCAGGAATAATCGTCGTAATAGATACCTGTCAGCACCTCAGTGGTATAATTCGTCAGGTTGGGATAGGACGTACTGGCCGCCGCAAGGTTCAGGTGATAAGACAGGTTGTTATAGTTCAGCGGGTCGATAATAAGTCCGGTGGAATCCGGCCGGTTGCGACTATCATAGACAGTGACCAGCCATTTTTGCTGGCTCCGCTGCAGGGCGTCCTGCGTCATCACCAGCCGGTCACGCACGTCATAGACCATCCAGACCTCCCCGGCGCCGGGGATCTTCTTTACGATCAACCGGTTCCGGGCATCATATTCATAGCGGGAGCACAATTCATCGGCTACAGGCTGTGTGACCACCCAATTGCCGGAGGTATTATTGATGAGCTCCGTCGCCCGGGGCTGCATGACAAACCGGAGGTTGCCGATATTATCATAGACATAATATGTACAAAGCCAGCCCGCATGGGCGCTGCCGGGATTGTCAGCCAGCTGCGCTTTCTTTAAAACTACCTGCCCATCGAAATTCTTATATTCGACAACAGCGCGGTTGATCTCATCGATCGTTACGGACTTATACAGGGTGCCGGCGGGGTAACGTCCGGACATTGTGGGCAGACTGCCGGCTGTATAGCCGATTGACCATATCGCTACGCTGTCGGCAGCCGTGTTGACCAGGTACTGCATCGAGACGGACCTTCCGGACCCCGACCAGCTTATGCCCGGGGCATAGCTCGCATTGATCCTGCCGAGCGGTGATTGCTCATAAGCATCCACGTTGAAAAAATTTTGCTCCGACGGATATCGGAGGGCATTATAAGCATATTGGTCGCCCTGGGCCGTCGGTTTGTAATTCCCGTCACTTGTCGTGGCTACGTAGGGCAGATACCTGTACATCTCCCTGCCGAAACGATCATATGCATTCAACGACACCGCATCTTTGAGAAGGGGGCTTTGCTGCTGATCCACTGTCTGTACAAGCCTTCCGAGACCATCATAATACTGTGTTGTCAGGCCGACGTCATAGGGACTGGTCAGCGCCTGTACGCCGGCATCGTCCGTTACACCGGATTTCTTTATCTCCTTTATACGGAGATAGTTCATATCAGGAATGGCAGAGCTGATCAGTATCCATACGGTGTCCGAATTGACGGTGATCCCGTTGCAGCTTACCTGCCTGCAGTACCATGCATTGGACGACAGTGCCGGAGGAATGTAAGTAGCTCCGGTGGCGCCGCTGATCGCAGTGAACGCGGTGCCGTTGGAAGAGGTCAGCCACTGGTAAGCATACGAACCACTGCATCCTCCCCCGAAGGCCGGCGTCCCCCCCAATCGCCCGGGACTGCTGCCGGGAGCAATGACAATATTCACCGGCGCTATACTCCCCGGCAGCAACTGCGGATACACATCAACCAGGGCCGGGCTGCTGTAGGCCGTAAGGTATGAGCTGGTCACCGCCACACGATAATACATTGCAACAGTAGATGCAGGAGGGGTATACGTCGCAGCCGTACCATTGACATTGGTCCAGGTTGCATTGTCGGGAGAGCTTTGCCATTGATAGCTGTAAATGTTATTACCACCCGAAACGCCCGTGCTCGTAAGCAGGCCTGGCACTGTATTGTAATTGACAGTCTGGCTGGCAGGAGTCACGGCGCCCGGAACGACGGGCAGCAGCGGATACACCTGCACGATGGCTGAGCTGCTATATAAAGTCCCTCCATTGCTGGTGACCGCCACCCTGAAATAGGCGGTCGCCGTCAGCGCAGGGGGAGTATATGTACCGGAAGTGGCCCCGGAGACATTCGTCCAGGTGCTGTTGTCAGGTGAACTTTGCCATTGATAGCCATACGTACCATTACCACCCGACACACCCGTGCTGGAAAGCATAGCGGGATTGGTGCCATAGTTGATGGTCTGTGTGCCAGGAGTTACGCTACCGGGCATCAGTTGGTTAAGTATAGTAACTTTCCCAACATTCGAATAACCGACAGTGCCTGATCCCGTCTCGGTAACCCTTCTCCTGTACGAGGTCGTCGTCAGCAGCCCGGTGCTGAACGAAAGATTTTGCCCGGTGGCGCCACTGATATCCGAGAAATTAGTGCCATCCGTGCTGGATTGCCATTGATAGCTAAAAACAGGGGAACAATAGCCTCCCGTAGCAGCGGAACAGCTGTAGGTGGGCGGGACGCTGTTAAAGTTGATATTGGGAAATGGAGTAGCGATAGTCCCCGGGATCAACGGCGTATACATGTTCACATTCAACGTTTTGCCAGGTATCGAAACAGATCCCGAAACAGTGGTTGAATTCCATATTACATATACAGAGTTAGTCCCGGCCGGACAGCTGCCGCTGGTATGCCCATTAAAATCCACTCCGCCCGAAATGGAATAGCTGCCACTGGATGGAAAATAACAAACATAGGTATAATATATTGTCGACCCTTTGGGTACACAGGCGGGGCCGGATATGCTGGCCGTCTGTGCACAAACAGCACTCCCCGTCAGGAGGCAAACCATCATATAGAAAAAGGATCTTTGCATAAAGGTCATGTTCTGAACTTTTGAAGGGTTTAATTACCTTGCATCGATTGATAATGATACTGGAAGCTTTTTACGAAATTGCCATCCTGGTCCCTGATCGATCTCAATCTTCCAAAATTATCATAGGAATAATAGGTCAGCCTGCTGTCCACGTCACAGGTGCTCGTCATGCCGATATGCGGTGCAAAAGTATAAGTGGTCATTTGCGCCGAAAATGGATAGAGCCGGAGCTCATCGATATAGCTGGCGCCGGAAATGTTGATCGAGGTCAGTCCCGTAACTTTATGCTCGAAATAGGTCCACCCTTTAACAGTCTTTCCCATGATGGGATATCCGGATTGGGTGCCGGTGATCGAAAGGGCTGCAGTGCCCTTTATCCAATAAGAAACGGTATAGCTGCCGGTGGACGTAAGGCCTGTCTTGCTGACTGCGCCGCCGGAAAGATTATAGCACATCCCTCCCGTGGGCGAAGTGGCGTCGGCCGATGGTGATCCCGAAAATGACCAGTTGCCTTTACCGTCGGCCTCAAATGAAGTATAGGCGACATCCGACACGGAAGCGTTCCTGATCGCGGCAACGGCATATAGGCCCTTGTAATCCCACAGGAACGATTGCACGAGGTCATTGGTCTTTTGCATTTGCTGAATGTTGCCCCGCTGATCGTAAGAGAGGAAATTGGCCCTCGTCTCGATGGGATTGGCGCCCACCTGCAGCTGTACCGTTTGTGGCAGGAAATTATTGTTCCCCCAGTCAGCATAATTCGTCTTCTTCAAATTGATCTGTATGCCATTGTTGGTCTTCTTGTCCTGCACCACTTTATCGATGATATTGGCATTCACCATCGTTTGGTATACATTCCCCGGCTGAGCCATTTCATGCGGATAGAGCAGCGTGTCCGCGATGGCCTCTCCCTTGCTGTTGACAGTGGTGATCCGTGTGGGCTGCATATGCCTGAAATCGCCAAAATAATAGGTAGTCGACATTACGGCAGCGTTGGAAGGGCTGATCTGGTCATAGGTCCGGTGGATGGTCTTCACCAGCCTGTTGTCGCCGCTCTGGATGCCATAATTAAAGACGGAATATTCCACCGTAGCATTCAGAGAGGAACCGTTGGCATCATTCCGGGCGGGCAAAAAGTCCTCCAGCGGTTGAACTCCGTTGCTCGTGGTGCCGTCAGTAAACAAGAAATGTATAACTGACATGGCCGCAAAGGACCTTGTAGAATCGGGAAAGGCCGTATACTGGTTTTCCACCTGGTCCACCACTGCATATGAATTGTCCGGGTTGCGCCGGTACACCGTCTTGTACAGCACCTGTCCCCGGTGAAAATGGTTGGAGTTGATGGTGGCTGCGCCAATGGTGTATTGATAGCTGACGACGTCAGGCGTGTTATTGAATTGGTAGACCGTCTTGCCGCTGTTGTCCAGCGAGTCGCCGTTGTATTCCGTTACATAAGTATAGACCACAGGCACCGCGTCCCAGGGTTCCAGGCCTATGGAAGGATTTGTCTGATAGGTCCTGATCGTCTCACTTGCGCCGATGACATAGTTGGCGGCGCCAGTCGGTATATAGCCATATCTCCTGTATTGTTGCGCTACGAAAAAATAGTTATCCAGGATAAAGTTCTTTAATCCATAGCCGGACTCATTCAGACCATATACATATGTCTTTGTCATCGGAGTGGGAGACAATCCATCGTAGCTCTGTATCTGCCTGATCCGAAGTCCCCCCGCGAACGCCGCATCAGCCGGCAGGTTCGTAGGTGAATACCGGTTCGTTTCGTAGGTAAAAGTCGTATATCCTCCTGTAGGATAGGTGATCTTGTTGAGAATATCTGCCTGCATAAATGCAGGATCCGGGTTTCGGGTGCCATAGGCGGAGGCGCCGACCTGGATCGTTTGTGACACATTATTTACCGTAGGTGTGTACGATATATCCGTCCTCGGTACCAGTGTCGTAGCAAATTTTCCATTGTAATACCCCCAGTAATCGATACACTTCGCGTTTGGGTCCGGAAGGCCATAACCATCCGTCCGGCTGTTGTAGCCGAATACATACCGTTGAATGTTAGTCCCCGCCCCGTCCTTGATGATCAGGCTGTCCAAACGCAGCCTTCTGCTTGTCGCGCTGTCATAGGATCCGGTGTATGCCGCATACCTGATGAAATAACTATGATAGAGATCGATCTCTTTCACCAGCGTGTAGACGTTGCCGGCGAGGACGTACACTAAGATCTTTTGCATCCTCTTCTTCAGATCCGTCAAGGCAAAGTCCAACCTCGCCTCCGGAGCAAGTTGAAAAACGATCTTGCCATTCCGGAATAAGATGGTATCCAGGTTCTTTTGTATAATGGTGCTATACGTGTAAAGCGAGGTCGGAAGTATGCCCGGGTTCGGAGTATACATTGTACCCAGATCGGGATCATTCTGTACGGCATCTATCACCGTAATATTGTCGTTGTAGAATTGCCGGGTCATTGTCGGACCGCTGGAATATTTGAAGACAATCGAATCCTGGTTATTGGGACTGCTCATCCTGGTCAACAGCCACGAAGAGGTAATGGAGGTAGTAGGCAACACCTGACCCGAGTTCAGGGAAGCTTCCTGTTCGTTGAATGCATAATTAATACCTGATTCATCCGTCATACCCATGTTCATTGTTTGGGGCCCTGTGATGGTCGTCCTGATGGCCAGGGGCTGATACGGTATGAAGAAGGGCTTAAGACCATCCTGCTGGCTGAATATGAACTTCCCGCTTTTACCGGGTATGCTGTAGTTGAAGATGTCGGGTTCCGGGTCGATGCGATGCCTGTCGGCCACCTCCTTCATATAGGCAACGCCGGTAGCCGAACCGGGGTCGAAAGTCGCCATATTCTGTGCGGTACCCCCATTAAGATACCCAAAGTACCCGGCATTTCCAGCACTGACGGAAAATTCATCGGGAATGCCGCCCATTACCTTTCTCGTGATAGCGCCGCCTGCATTCAGACTCCACCCCGTCCCGATGTTGGAAGGGACGTCATTGACCCTGATACCCGTCGGATCATAACGGATACTGATCGGCAGACTGAGATCACCCACCTTTATGGTATATAAAGGAATGGAAATGTCCGGCGTCCCATTGAAAAGATTGACTTCGTAGTTGCCATACTTTGCGAAGGCCGCCACTTCCGGAGAAGGTGAAGTAATGGTAGGCAATAAGTTGGGAGGCACAGGAGGAGCTGTTTGTTCCATCGCATCGACGGCCGTTAAAACTAAAAAGATCGAAAGAATGACATATTTCATCATAGTTATTGTATTAGTCGCATCATCCTGTATTTGTCTTGCTGCGCAGGCGTGAGAAAAATTTCGATGGAAAACCAATGGCGGCCGATACTTTCTATGACCACTCTTCCTGCGCAAGACAGGACGTGGCAGCCAATAGAGCAATAGCTGGAAGAATGCCTTTAGGAAGGTCATTGGAGATCAGGTTATGAGGGTTAGCTGCTACTAATCAGGGATAGAGATCTATAGGGGAAGGAATGCACGAACAATGTAGAGAAAGTTATTTAGAAGTAAAAATCAAATCTCATAGCCGTGTCGAAAATAGCAACAGTCGTGTCGATTTAGTCCACCAGCGTGTAATACTAATAAGAAAACCCGGCTGGAAAAACCAACCGGGCTAAACCTTTTATAACTGGAGGCCCTATGCCGGCACCCCTTCTATCTTATGTATCGCCTTGATCGTCTTGATCACCGAATCCGGCGTCACCGAGATACTATCGATACCTTCTTCCACCAGGAACTGTGCAAAATCCGGGAAATCGGAAGGACCCTGTCCACAGATGCCCACCTTTACCCCGCAATCCTTTGCCGTCCGTATCAGCATGCGTAACAGCTCCTTTACCGCCTCGTTCCGTTCGTCATAGATATGGGCTACCAGTGAGCTGTCCCGGTCCAGACCCAACGTCAATTGTGTCAGGTCATTGCTTCCGATGGAAAATCCGTCGATATGTTCCGCAAACTGCCGCGCAAGAATAATGTTGGAGGGCAGCTCCGCCATGAGGAAGATCTCCAGGGGTTTCACCGCAGGCGATCCGTTGCTTCCCGCGGCAGGATGCCCGTTGCCCGAGACGGTTGCCGGATGTCCGTTACCCGTGGTCGCCCCACTGATGCCCTGCTCCAGTCCATACTCGCGCATCACTGCCTTCACCTTATGCAGCTCTTCCACCGTCCGGCAGAAAGGGATCATCACCACCACATTGTCCAACCCCATCTTTTCACGCACCCGCCGGATGGCCTTGCATTCCATCCCAAAGGCTTCCTTATATTCCGGGGAATAATAACGCGAGGCGCCCCGCCAGCCTATCATTGGATTCTCCTCATGCGGCTCATAATATTTACCTCCTAAAAGATTGAAGTATTCATTGCTCTTAAAATCGGAGAAACGTACAATTACTTTTTCGGGATAAAAGGCGGCCGCAATGCGGGCGATGCCATAAGACAGCTTGCGGACAAAATAATCCTCTTCGTTCTCAAAACCCTGTATCTTTTTACGGATGGTCTCCGACAGCTCATCATCCTTCAATGCCCGGTGGGTCAGCAATGCCACCGGATGGATACCGATATAATTATTGATGATAAACTCTTCTCTTGCCAGTCCTACGCCGCTGTGTGGAAGGTGCGAATAATGAAAGGCCATGGCGGGTGTGCCCACGTTCAGCATCAACGGTGTCCTGATGGCGGGAAGGCTGTCAAGATCCGTCTCTATCTTCAGGAAATTCAACGCTCCTTCATATACCATTCCTTCGTCGCCTTCGGCACAGGAGGCTGTCACCAACTGTCCGCCGGACAAAAGTTCCGTCGCATTACCACAGCCTACGATGGCCGGTACGCCCATCTCGCGGGCGACGATAGCTGCATGACAGGTCCTTCCGCCCTTGTTGGTGATGATGGCAGCCGCCTTTTTCATGATAGGTTCCCAGTCCGGGTCCGTCATGTCCGTCACCAATACGTCTCCGGCTTTGAATTCGTGGCCGTCCGTCACCCGCTTGTCCAGCGAATGCATGATATTCACTTTCCCCGAGGCGATCTTATCTCCCACCGCAATACCTTTCAGCAAAGGCCTGGAAGGCCGTTCCATCTCAGCAAGCTTGTATTCCGTGAGTGTGTTATGCTGTTTGCGGGAATGGATCGTCTCCGGCCGGGCCTGTACGATAAAAAGCTCACCGGAAAGCCCATCCACTGCCCATTCCACATCCATCGGGCACCACCGCTGCTTTAGCTTTGAATAATATTCCTCTATCAGACAGACCCAGCGTGCCAGCTTCAGGATCATTTCTTCGTCCAGGCAAAAACGTTGCTGAAGGCTACGTTCCACCGGTATCACTTTCACCCTTTCGTCCGGGTCGTCTCCATACACCATCAGCTTGTCTTTCGAGCCCAGCTTCTTTTCTATGATAGAAGCAAACCCATTTTTTAATGTAGGCTTAAAGACGATGAACTCATCCGGTGAAATCGCGCCCTGCACGATCATCTCACCCAGACCGTAAGAGCCATTGATGACCACCACGTCACGAAAACCGGATTCCGTGTCCAATGAAAATGCCACGCCCGATACACCCAGGTCGCTGCGTACCATTTTCTGTATGCATACGGAAAGACCTACCTCAAAATGATCAAAGTGGAAGTTCTCCCGGTAGCTGATCGCCCTGTCGGTAAACAGGGATGCGAAACAGTTGCGGACAGAATCCATCAGCGCGGCCGGCCCGCGTACATTCAGATAGGTCTCCTGCTGACCGGCAAAGCTGGCATCCGGCAAATCTTCCGCAGTGGCGGAGGAACGTACCGCTACGTCCGTGTCCGTCTGATCGTACTGTCCCGACAGCTGATGATACGCTTCGATGATGGCAGCGCTCAGGGCGGAGGGGAATTTACTGTTACGTATCAGCTGCCGCACCTGCAGACCTGCTCTGCGCAACGACTCCACCTGGTCGAAGTCGATGGCCTGCACTAATCTCCGGATCTCATTCTCCAGGCCGCTGGACTCGATGAAGGCACGATAAGCATGAACAGTGATGACAAATCCATCGGGGATGCGTATCCCCAGGTCATCCAGGTTGTTGATCATCTCCCCGAGGGAGGCATTTTTTCCACCGGCAATCCCTATATCGGATAGGCCGACCTGTCGCAAAGGCAAAATGTAGATTTGTTGGGTCATATGACAAAAAACATTGGTGACGAAAAACAAGGAATAATTGAATTTCTCAAGAAGGCTATGTGCAGGATATTAAAAAACCACCGCTATTATGCGGATGCAACAAAACTACAAGAATCAAGCCATACATTATAATTTTTCTTTTTATGTAATTAGAACACAATAAAACGTTTTAGCACATTTAGCGGGCATTTCGTCCATCATTTCCGGGTGATCGTCCTTAAAAGATCCCGGGTCATCACCATGCGTTGAGGATCAACTTATATTCTTCATTCTCCCCTATCTTTATTCTTCTAATCATTTCCCATGAAGCAATTTATTACCCTGCTGGTCCTTTCCATTACCTTGTCGATCACCTCCTTTACCCGCCATCCCCTCACCTGGGTCGCCATTGGGGATTCCATCACTTATCTCAACGATCATACGAATGAGACGGGCAACCGGGTGACAAAAGGTTACCTATCCCGTGTAACCGAAAAACTATCCTATATACAATACATCAACCAGGGCCACAACGGCTGGACCTCGAGAAGGATCGCCGATTCCATAGAGCGCCTGGGCATCCCCAAAGCCGACGTCTACTCCATCTTTCTCGGCACCAACGACTGGTGGCAGGGGCATCATGTCGGGAGATGGGAAGATTACGCATCAGCTACGGGGGATACAACCATCTATGGCGCTTTCCGGATCATCATCGACAAGATCCGGTCGCTAAACCCCGATGCATCGATCGTTCTCATCACACCTTTGCAACGCGCCGACTTCGTGTATATCAACAATGCGAAGAACAACGCCTACGGATCTTACAAAGAGAAGGCCGGTCAGCGCCTGGAACAGGTAGTCGACGCCATCCGGGATATAGCGGGGCATGAACATTTTAAGGTCGTCGATCTTTATCATGACAAGCACCTGTCGGTGGGGCATATGGTACATTACAAACGGCTAAAAGACCCGGCTTCAGGCGAATACAGGAATTATTCCTATCCGGACTATATCGATGTAGCGTTTACGCCTGGTGTCGACGAGTATCCTTACCCCGTAGATGCAGAGGATATGACCTTTGATGGGTTGCATCCTTCGGATAAAGGAAATGCTTACATCGCGAAAAAGCTCGCAAAAGTTCTGAAAAAATTGTAGCTTGGGATAAATGTCCCCTCACTACCGGAAAGATACTACCGCAGTCGCTCCGGGCCATCGTTCAGTAGCTGATAGCCTTTCAAAAGGAGCAACCATTTCCATACGCCCTGCGACTGCGGTGCAGGGAAAGGGGATAGCGACGACATCCGGTGCAGTTATACAGCGTGCTACGATCATTGTGGGTACTGAGAAGTATACGGTTAATGATACGACTTCCGCTCACAATTTCAGCGTAATGTTCCAGGACAACATGGATGCTATTACAAGGATGTCCGATGCATTATTTGTGGAGGGAAGACCCGATCTTGCCGCGATTGTACGCCCCCCTTCATCTTCTCCTCCCGGCTTCGGATCCTTCTTCAGTTCCGACCCCTTCTCAGGTTCATTCTTTAGTTCCGGCTCTTCATTTGGCCGCTCCCCTGTCGACCAAAGTCATTCGGTTGGCTACCGCCTTCCGCCCCCGGTCACCTCCATTCCTTCGCCTGGTCACGATACGACGGGTGGATACAGCCCCTTCCTGAGCCCAGGTATCTGGCAGCCGCCATCAGGAGGGCAGTCACAAATATGGGGCCCTCCAACGGGCGTGAGCATGAGCCCTTTTGTTCCTTTCGTAAGCCCGGGGTCACACCAGGGAACGCTCCCCCAGGAGCGGCAGCCGGCGCCCTATACTCCGGTGATGAGACCTTTACCGACAAGGATATCACCTCCTCCCGATATTTTATCCCCCGCCCACCGTCACACATACGAGGATCTGAGAGCCCGGGGATTCCTCGGCAATACGGCTGAAAAGGATTTCGCAGCATTGCCCCAACAGGGAGTGTCCGCCCTGGCAAAGATGCTGGCAGCCCTTGACAGTGAGGATTACAAAGCATTCGACGAGCATGCGAAAGAAGGGACCCTGGCCCAGGTGACGGTCATTACTGACCTGATAAAAGCCAGTAAGAACACCATGCAACGGATGGCGGATGAACTGTCGGCCAAGGTTGCCACGGGGATGACAGAACTTAACAAGCCGGGAGACGAGAACAAAGGGGTCCATTACGCGGAAAACTACCGGATCCAATACAAGAGACGATGGCAGGAATCATACAGGGATGGGTACACTGTATCGCCTCTCTTTGACCGCATCGCTCCGATGGATTGGATCTTAAAGGATATGGCAAGCGCCTCCGATGCTCTGGACGCCTGGTTGGCGGGACTGACCATTGCAGAATGTTTTACCTCCCTGGTGGCCCTGCATTATAAGGCCATCAAGGACCAGATAGGGAAAGCAAAATTCGATGCACGCTTCGGGTCCACGATCAAAAGCGTGCCGGTAAATGATCGATTACGGATCAACCAGTCATTTGACCACAACCCACTGGGGACTTCTTTTTTAAAATTTACCGAGGATGCCACCCTGGGAGATCCCGTAACCCGCCCCAACCTGAATGTCGGGGACTGGGCTTACTTCTACAATCACCCGAAATATCTGCTAAAGCATCCCGGAGGAGCCGTCCAGGGAGAGAATGCAGTCTATATGGGAGGAGGTAAATACCAGGGGTTCGGAATGTCGGATCTCACCGAAGACGCGGTCCTCGACTGGTTGGCAGACATCTATAATGCACCAAGAGGTTATGCTGATTATAGGGAGATCTTGTTGTATTATACCGATAAAAGCAAAGTCTCCTCCATCTACCAGCATTGGCTGGAAGCCGGCGAATTGGCGAAATTAGATACTAATAAGATCCTGGACTTGTATCGTAATGTGATCAAAGGGGTAAATCCTCTTTATTTAGACGGTTCATTCCCAAACAAGATCAAGAAAAAGGATATTCTCGAGGCTGACGAATATACCATTGGCAACGTCGCAAGGAAAGGAGGCCTTACCGCTCCCCGGAAAACAATAAGGGTATCCGCCGTGCAAAACATAAATAAATAAATCTCCAGTCTTGGTCATACTCACCTTTGATCATATCCTCCGGCAACGCCCTCCCAGCGCCCGGATATTCTGCAGCGCAGCATTGCAGAACCCGTCCCCGGCAATAAAATGGATGTTACTACCTAAAACCTTGCAGTCCTCTTTCCTGGAACCCTCTACGATCAATGGCATCCGTGTTCATCAACCAGCCGGTGAAGGAAAGGTTCTCTGCGGCGTGTTTGACGGAGAGGCAAATGTTCAGGCATTCTGCTTGCCGCCACATGCCAGGCTGGTGATAGCCGGTTTCTTCTTTTCATTGTTCGTGCCATTCGAAGAGAATGAGGTATTTGACGTCCCTTATGCCATGGCTGACGCTCTTTTGATAAATGGGGAGTCCGCGCAAAGCTGGTTTGGTTCGTCGCCGCTGTGTGATCAGGAAGCAACCGTGTCCGCCGAAGACGCAACAGCCATCTTTTCCCGCTATACTCCGGACAGGGATGAAATTCCTTTAGAGGCTATCGGAATGCAATGGTATTCGACAAAGCTGCAGTTGGGGAAGTGATATAGCAGCAGGCCCCGGGCTACTTCCTGGCCCCTTTGCCCCACGTATATACGGCCAAACCAATGATAGCAGCCGCACCTATTACGATGGGAATAAGCCATGGCGAATAGGCGCCTTTGGGTGCGGGAGTCACCTGCATTTCCTGGTTCTCGCTCTCCTCGGTGAGCCACTGGATGTAACCCCATATTGGGATGCGTAATAACCCGAGATGACACTGCTGAACTTGGAGGGACCTGTAAGCGCTGCTACCTGCTCTTTACGCCAGTCAGTCCTTTTTTCCAGATTGTCTGCGATCTTTTGGATCAGAAAGTCGATGAATGCATGAGCACGTGGCGCTTCCTCTGAACTAAAGCGTAAAGAGGCATAATAACCTTTATATTCTAAAATGTCATCCATACATTTGTATTTTGCTTATCGATGTAAACTGCCAACATATGACAACCCTCAATTATCACTCACTTCAAAAAAAAGCTGCACTAAAAACCAGGTCAGAAAAAATCCTTACAATAAAGGAAGCAAGAGCTTACAGTAAAAAGTTGATCAGAAAATTGGGTGGAAGGAAATGATCAAGGAGTCTGTATCTGAAAGATGTCTGGTGAGTTAACTACTTAGTCTTTTTTACTTGCTCCTTCTTAGGCAGCCCGTGTTTCTCAATAAAGGCACGAGCCCTTTCCGCCTTTTTGACGACAAAAGGGTCTTTACTATAGTCCCGCATGTTAGGATCGATAGTAATACCAGGTGTTCCTTTTTTAATTGTTACACACATACCCAAATTTACAAATTTATTTCCGGCATATCAAGAAAGATTCATAATTCCGTCCCTGTCTGAAAAGCTCCCAATGTTCCTCCACAAATCCTTTCACTTCAAAATTAGCACTGATCTCCAAATAGTTAGCAGCAATTCCCATTTGGTAAAGCCTGGTACGTGAATAGGTACTTCCTTCAATGAATACCTGTACATTGCGATATTTGCTGAAAAAATTTAAAGCAGTATAAGCTACTGTCGCCAATACCTGATCGCGGTCGCCATTATTACTACGATTGGAATCATCAAGCAATTGTTTTTCTTCGTTCCAATCCCCAAAAGCAAGATTGAAAAGGCCTCGTCCAATCTGTGTATAAGTAATGGTCTTCTTAATTCTTCCTCGCGGCGCCTCACTATAAAACTCATACACCTGCAGGTCATCACTCACCGTCACCGGATATCTCGGATATTTCATGTCGATAGGATAAGGATGCAAACGTATAAAATATCCGTACGCGAAATTTTTCTTTCTACGCCCCGCCACACCGCACGTGCGGACTTACATCGGCACCCTCACCGTCAGCACACACCCATCTCCCGGCTTCGACTGTATCTCCACTTTCCCTTTAAAAAGCTCCGTGCGGCTGATGATATTGGTGATCCCCACTCCTTTCCGGTGACGCGAAATATCGAATCCAACTCCATTATCGACCACCGTCAGCACGATGTCCTCGCCTTCGATAGAGAGACGTATCATCACCTCCGTAGCCTTCGCGTGTTTCATGATATTATTCAACTGCTCTTGTATGATACGAAACAACGTCAGCTTTCTTTGCTCATCCACTTCCGACTCGATGATATTGTGAATATCCAGCTGGATATTGATCCCCCTGGCCACCTTCATATCATCCGTAATATCCTCGATGGATTCCAGCAGCCCGATCTCCCGCAGTCCCGGCGTGATCAGCGATTTGGATATTTTCCTGATCTCATTGATGGCGCGGCTGATCAGCACTGTACTACGCTCCAGCAGCTCCTGCCGCATATCCTCATCCGTCATGGCCGTATTGACATAGAGATTGCTGGCCCCCAGTATCTGGTTGACATTGTCATGCAGCTCTTTCCCGATCTCCGTCCTTTCCTTCTCCTGCGCCAGGATCACTGCTTCTGTGATCTGTCGCTGGCGCAGCATCTGCTGCTCGTTCAGCTCATTTTCCAATATGATCCTTTCCGTAACATCATTGGCCAGCGCCAGGATGGCCGGGCGCCCCATGTAATTGATATTATGCCAGGCCACCTCCACAAAAATGGTATCTCCATTCTTACGTACATGCTGTAGCAGCCCCTTCTGTTGTACGACCCCATCCCCTCGTATTTCATCCACTTCCTTGCGCAAGGCCGCAAGATCTCCATTCAGCCGGAGGTCGGCTATTGACATATGTAAGAACTCCGCATTGGTGTATCCATAATGCTGTACCGCAGCCCCATTGGCCTCCAGGAACAAAAGGGTGTCCACGTCGAATACCCACATAGGCATCGGGTTGTTGTTGAACAGCTCGCGGTAGCGTACCTCGCTTTCCCGCAGATTCTCCTGGTTACGTTTACGTTCCAGGCTATAACGAATGGCCCTGGAAAGCAGTTTTTCATCGAAGTCTCCTTTGATGAGATAATCCTGCGCTCCCATGGCCAGCGCCTGTAAGGCAATGCTTGTGTCTGAAAGCCCTGTCAACAGGATAACAGGCAGCCGTTGTGCCGGAAGACCCAGCCCCGTATACGACTCCAGCCCAAAGCTATCCGGCAGGGAAAGATCCAGGAACACCAGGTCGATGCGCTGTTGCTCCAATATCCCTCTGGCTTCAGAAAGACGACCGGCCTCAGCGATTGCCTCGATCGACAGGTCTGTAGCCCGCAGGAATTCTTTTAGCAGAAAAATATCTCCGGGATTATCTTCTACTACCAGGATGTTGAGTGATGCGTTGATCCCCGACATTTATGCCGTTTTTGGAAGTTTAACAATGCTGATCCAGAAATCTTCGATGGTCCTCACCACGTCCATGAAACGCTCGAGGTCCACCGGTTTTGTAATATAGCAATTGGCATAGTTGTTATAAGAGGTGATGATATCTTTCTCTGAAGAAGAGGTCGTAAGCATGATGACGGGTATCCGCTTCAGCTCCGGGTCGCTCTTGATGATGCCGAGCACTTCCGTGCCGTCCATCCGGGGCAGGTTGATGTCCAGCAGGATCAGGTCGGGTGAATCCCGGTCCATGAACGGGGGCTCTTTCTTTAAAAACCGCAGGGCTTGCACCCCGTCGTAGGCCACGGATATGCGGTTGACAATCTTCGCTTCTTCCAGCGCTTCCTTGGTAAGGAGGACGTCGCCTTCGTTGTCGTCCACCAGGAGGATGTGAATTTCTTGCATGAGGTAAGCTTTATGGTTGTTTTATAATCGTAAAAAAGAATTTACTACCTTCTCCCGGCGTCGACTCTACCCATATCCTGCCTCCATGCCTCTCCACGATCTTCTTACAAATGGCAAGCCCGATGCCCGTGCCTGAATAATTGCTCTTGTTGTGCAATCGCTGAAAAATGATAAATATCTTTTCGAAGAACATAGGGTCGATGCCGATGCCATTGTCCTGTACGCAAAACTGCCAGCCCCCCGCTATTGCCTTACCCTGTACCCGGATGACAGGCGGATTCTCCCCGTGATATTTGAGGGCATTGCCTACCAGGTTCTGCATGAGCTGCACCAGCTGGACCCTGTCTCCGACAACATCGGGCAGCGCCCCTATAATCACTTCCGCACGGCTCGCGATGATCTTTTCCCGGAAAACTTCCCCCACCTCATTCATCACCCCGTCCATGTCCACTGGGGCAAAGGACCCTTTCCCTGACCCTACCCTTGAGTATTCCAGCAGGTCGAGTATCAATATCTTCATCCTCTCGGCGCCATCCACGGCATAATGGATATACTGCGTGGCCTTGTCGTCCAGCTGGCCCTGGTATTTCTTCTGCAGCAGCTGCAGGAAGCTGCTCACCATGCGCAGAGGTTCCTGCAGGTCGTGGGACGCGATGTAGGCAAAACGTTCCAGCTCGGCATTGGACCCAGCCAGCTCCATGGCCCTTTTTTCGAGGTCCTGGTTCAGCCGCTGCGTCAGCTCTTCCGACCGCCGCCGTTCGGTGATGTCGTTGACGATGACCATGCGGGCATTCCGCCGTTCATATTCGATGGCATGAGCGGTCACCTCCACGCTGATGACCTCCCCATTCTTCTTTACATGCCGCCAGCCGCCGTCTGTATAAGTGCCCGGGGAATTGCGAACGCCTTCCACGTCCTCCATCAACCGGGGTACATCTTCCTGTGGGCGGATGTCCCTGATCGTCATATGCATGAATTCTTCCCGGGAATAACCATAATGACGGATGGCCGCTTCGTTGACCTCCAGGAACTGCAGCGTATCCTGGTCGTATATCCACTTGGGCAGGGGACTCTGGTAGAACAATGTTTTGTATTTCTCCTCCGAAGCCTGCAGGTCCGATGTCTGGGTTTGTACTCTTTCTGCCAGCACTTTGTTGAATTGGTTCAGCTGCTCCTTTACTTCCCGTTCACGGGCCAGGTCGATGCGGATATTCTTTACGACGACAAAAGTAAGGACGGCTACAGCGGCGATGAGACCCCATAGAACATACTGCAATTCTGATGCCCGGTGCTGATTGGCCTGACGACGTTCTTCCAGCAAACGGCTTTCCTCGGTCCGCAGCCGGTCAGCGATCAATGCGATCTGGTAAGCATAGCCGACTGAAGCGCTGGCAGCAATAAGCCGGGCTGCTCCCGCAATGTCCTTGCCTTTACTCATGCGGATGGCCTGTTCCAGCAGTTCCTTATTCCTGTCGATATATTTGGTCAGCGCGTTTATGCGATCCTGTTGCTCCCGGTTATCCTGTGTCAGCAGCCGCAGCCCGGTCACTCGTTCATGCATCCGCGAGGAGAGGACATCCAGGGAATCGAGGAAGGTGCTGTCGCTTGTAAGGAGATAGTTCTTCACCCGCAATTCGTAGCGAAGGTCGAGGTCCAGTATATCCTGCGCACCGAAGAGTATCTGATTAGTATGCTTGATGGAGGCGCCGGTATCCTGCAGACGCCGGGATTGCCAGATGGATATCAACAGGATTGCCAGCACACATGCAATGGCAATGATGACACCGGTGACTAAAGTTCTGTCAATAGTT
>Ga0105240_10001799_pt1 | contig 36089 bp, 28 predicted proteins | sample KBSC54metaG_FD_80426 | JGI IMG/M metagenome (GOLD analysis project Ga0105240, IMG submission 80426) | Corn rhizosphere microbial communities from Kellogg Biological Station, Michigan, USA - KBS C5-4 metaG | ecosystem: Host-associated > Plants > Roots > Rhizosphere > Soil | place: Michigan, USA... | reverse complement strand
GACGGTACGTCCCCGGCGAGCGACCGTGTGCCCGCCATCGAGGCTCGTGGTCTCACCCGCAGGTTTGGCAACTTCGTCGCCGTGGACCGTGTCGATCTGAGTATCCGTAAAGGGGAGATCTTCGGATTCGTCGGACCTAACGGCTGCGGCAAGACGACGACTATGAAGATGCTCACCGGACTACTACCGGCATCCGGCGGCGAGGCGCGGCTGTTGGGCAAGTCCGTTGACGTGCGCGACCTGAGCCTGCGCTCCCGTGTGGGTTTCATGTCACAGTCCTTCTCGCTCTATTCGGAGCTCACGGTGCGTCAGAACCTGGAGCTCAACGCACATCTGTTCCATCTCGAGGCCCCAGTCGCGCGTGATCGGATCGCGTACCTCATCGAGCGGTTCGGACTGGGACAGTACCTCGATCAAGGCGCGGAGCATCTGCCCCTCGGTGTCCGCCAACGGCTGTCCCTCGCTGTGGCCCTCATCCAGGAGCCGGAGCTGTTGATTCTCGATGAGCCCACTTCGGGCGTGGATCCCCTGGCGCGAGATCATTTCTGGCACCTGCTGCTGGAGCTCGCTCGTGATCGCGGTGTGACCATTTTTATCTCCACGCACTTCATGAACGAAGCGTCTCGTTGCGACCGCGTCGCGCTGATGTACGAAGGCAGGGTTCTGACGACGGGAGCGCCGGCTGACATTATTCGCGAGTCGGGTGCCGTAACGCTCGAGGAGGCCTTTATCCGGCGACTCGATCAGCTTGCCGGCGCAGCCCCAACGAGTGCTTCTCCCGCACCTGCGCCGATGGGTTTGGAAGTACTCAGCAGCGTGGGCTTCACCTTTTCTCGGCTGTGGACGTACGCCCGTCGCGAGTGGATGGAGATTCGACGCGACCGCATCCGTCTCGCCTTTGCGCTTCTCGGACCCGTCGTGCTCATGATCGTGTTCGGGTATGGGATCACGTTCGACGTGGAGCGGCTTTCCTACGCCGCTCTCGACTATGACCGCTCCCCCGAAAGCAGAGCCTACCTGGAAGGATTCTCGAGCTCCCGGTATTTCGCGATGCATCGGGAGGTCAGGAGTGCTGCTGATCTCGAGACCCGCATGCGCAACGGCGAGCTGCGGTTTGCTGTTGAAATCCCGCCCGGATTTGGACGGGACTTGAGGGGCGGTCGCTCACCTGATGTCGCGGTGTGGTTGGACGGAGCATTTCCATTCCGCGCCGAGACCACTCGTGGTTACGTGGAGGGTGTGCACCAGATGTATCTCGACACACTGGCGCGCCACTCCTCGAGCGCCGCCGCTACGACACCACCGGCCAGGATCGAGGCGAGATTCAGATACAACCAGGACTTCCGGAGTGTCTATGCCGTCGTGCCCGGAACCATGATGATGCTGCTGCTGTTCATGCCGGCGATTATGACGGCGCTTGGCGTGGTCAGGGAGAAGGAGCTCGGGTCCATCGTGAATTTTCATGTCACGCCGACGACGAAACTGGAGTTCCTGCTGGGCAAGCAGTTGCCGTACGTGGCGGTGGGTCTGGTCAACTATGCGATCCTGCTGGCGCTTGCGGTCGGGTTGTTCGGCGTTCCTGTCAAAGGCAGTCTAGCGGCACTCACCATCGGAGCCGTGATCTATGTGATTTCAAGCACGGCATTCGGGCTGCTCATGTCCAATTTCGTCAAGACTCAGATTGCGGCGATCTTCGCCACGGCGATCGTCACAACCGTTCCGGCCATCGAGTATTCCGGATTCATCACTCCTGTATCTTCTTTGTCGACCGACGCACACCTCATCGGCGGTGTCTTTGCGAGCACATACTTTCTGCACCTGAGTCTCGGAACGTTTACGAAAGCTCTTGGCCTGACCGAGGTCACTTTGGATCTGGTCGCGCTGACTCTCATCGCCGTCGTCGTCATTGTCCTTGCCCGCGCCGCGTTACCGGCGCAAGAGGCATGACACATGAACAGGCTGCAGAGCATCTATCGTCTCGCGCTGAAAGAGTTGGCGAGCCTGTCGCGCGATGTGGCGCTTCTTGGACTGATCATCTATGCGTTCACCTACGCAGTCTACGGCCCGGCGAAAGGCGCGCGGATGGAGCTTCGGAATGCTTCGGTGGCCATCGTCGACGAAGATCACTCCACGCTCTCGGCACGTCTTGGGGATGCACTCTTGCCGCCACTGTTTGCGACCCCACGCTACGTCGATCGCTCGGACATCGACAGCGCGATGGACGCCGGCCGGTTCACGTTCATCGTGGACATTCCGCCACGCTTCCAGGCAGACATTCAGGCGGGCCGTCAACCCACGCTGCAGCTCAACGTCGACGCCACTGCCATGAGCCAGGCGGGACGCGGCGCGAGCTACCTCTCTGAGATTTTCGCGACAGAGATCTCGCGATTTGCGAATGTGTCGAGAGCGCAGAAGCCGCCAGTGCAGCTGGTGACGCGCGCGAAATTCAACGCCAACCTCTCCGACATCTGGTTCGTCGGTGTCGCGCAGATCATCAACAACATCACCCTGCTTGCCATCATTCTTTCCGGCGCGGCTGTCGTTCGTGAACGCGAGCACGGGACGATTGAGCACCTGCTCGTGCTGCCCCTGCGGCCGAGCGACATCATGCTGGCGAAGGTGGCGGCAAACGGTTTTGCGATAGTCCTGCTCGCGACACTGTCCCTGTGGATCGTAGTTCGAGGTCTCCTACAGGTGCCGATCGCCGGCTCGGTCAGCTTGTTCGTCGTGGATGCCATCGTTTATCTGTTCTCGGTGACATCGTTGGGTATTCTCCTGGCCACGATCGCACGCTCGATGCCGCAGTTTGGTCTGCTGGCCTTCCTGGTGTACCTGGTGCTCAACATGCTCTCTGGTGGGGCCACGCCCCTGGACAGCATGCCCGACTGGCTGCAACGCCTCATACAGTTGTCCCCCGCGGCCCATTTCGTCAATTCAGCCCTTGCGATTCTTTACCGGGGGGCAGATTTCAGCTCTGTGGCCCATGAAGTCGCGATCACTGCCGCGATCGGTCTTCTGTTCTTCGCTGTGGCGCTCGGGAGATTCAGGAAGATGATCGCCATCGTCCAATTGAAAGGTGTTTAGTCGAAGACGACCCGGGTGTGCGAGACGCGACCCGATTATTGTTGAAGGTGGACCAACTAGCGCCTACGCGAGAGGCGCGGCTTGGTCGCGGGTTGAGCGATGGCGCCCGACTTCGTGCGGTTCGTACGATTGAGCTCGAGGAGGCGACAAACTTCCGCGTCCTCGAGTTGCTCGAAATGCCGATACCAGTCACCAACCGCAAACATCGCTGCCGGAGTCTCGAGGATCACGACACGGTCTGCTTCGCCCCTGACGAGCTTTGCGGCTTCGGGTGAGGCAACCGGTGCACCGACCACGATTCGCGCAGCACCGGCTTTGCGTGCGGCATGAATGGCTGCGAGCATCGTATAGCCGGTGGCGAGCCCATCATCGACGAGGATGGCCGTTCTCCCCTGGAGTTCGAGAGGGGGGAGACCGGGCCGGTATGCCCGTTCCCGGCGCTCGAGCTCGCGCCGCTGCGCCTCCACCAGGTCATTGAGTTCGGGAATGACCGGTGTGAGTTGAGGCTCGCCTACTACGACATTTCCGGATGCAATGGCCCCGATGGCAAGCTCGGGCTGTCCTGGCATTCCTAACTTACGAACGAGCATGACGTCGAGCGGTGCGTCCAAAAGGCGCGCGACCTCATAGGCCACGGGAACACCGCCTCGAGGAAGGCCCAGCACAAGGACTGGCGGCGGCAGAAGTTGCTGTTGAAGCTCTCGCGCCAGCGCGATACCCGCGGTTGAGCGGTCTTCAAAGATGTAGGGGGCTGACGTCATTGTTGGCGACCAACTGTTCCTGCCCGTGTCGTCATCGGGGGCGCCAGTGGCTGCGATGCCGAGTCGGCCCCTGGGCTCCAGGCTTCGAGTCCGGCGCGGGCCGCTCCGATCAGCGTCGCATCTGGATTGATGATGAGCTTCGTAGGGATGGCCTGCATATAAGGTGACATTCGACCCTTACGTTCGAATGCTGCGCGAAATGGACTTGCGTGTAGAAGGCGCTCGATCTTGGGTGCAATGCCGCCGCCGATGAGCACCCCGCCGCGTGCTCCATGTGCCAGCGCAATGTCGCCCGCGACGGCGCCCAGGATGGAGCAGAACAGGGAGACTGTCGCGAGGGAGGCTGCGTCACCACTGAGTGCCGCTGCGGAGATTTCCTCGGGCGAGAGCTCGTGATGGGGTCGGCCGGCGAACCCCTCTAACGTCCTGTGCAGCGCCTGCAGCCCGTGTCCCGACAAGATGTGCTCGACCGACACGCGGCCGAACCGTTGCTCCAGTGTGGATAGCACAGCCATTTGTTGGTCATCGGTCGGCGCGAAGCTGATATGGCCGCCCTCGGTTGCGAGGGCGATCGCGCGGCCACTCTCGTGCACCAGACAGGAGACGCCCAAACCGGTGCCTGGGCCGATTACGGAGATCGGTTGTCCGGGAAGTCCCTCGACTGACGGTCCGATGGTGTGCAGGTCGTTCGCGCCGAGCCTATCGGCCGCGAAGGCGAGCGCGGCAAAATCGTTGATGAGTTTCGCCCGCTCGAACCCGAAGTGGAGCAAGTCGGCCGCGCGGATCTCCAGGGCGCGGTTGGTCAAGTTGACTTTTCCGGCCGTTACTGGTCCGGCCGCCGCAATCACGGCGCATTCTGGGATCCTATCCAGACCCGAGCGGTCGAGGTAGGCCCGCAGCGCTGCGGGCAGGTCGGGAAAGTCGGTGGTTAGCTCGAGGCGGTGACTGACCGCCCATGGCGCCTCTGTGACGGCGATGGTTGCGAAGCGAGAGTGGGTTCCTCCCACGTCACCTACCAACATAAGGTCCGAAGGCATTGCTTCTCCTGTGGCGAGCCGCCGGCAGTGCTCGTTCATTGGACCACGCGAGAGGTACGTCTGACATTCGTACATGTCCGTATCCAAGCCTCCCAGGACTGCGAGCGGAAGAGCTGCAGGGGGCCCGATGATAGGCGCGTGTCACTAATGCCCAGATCCAGTACGCATGAATACGGATTCTTCGTATGCGGCATTTGCGCACAATTCGCGAAGAGAGAGGGACGAGTAACATGCGTCGAGCATTGACTTTCGCCGGTGCCACGGGCACGGTGACCGGGTCCTGTTACGTGTTGGATCTCAATGGCCGGCGTCTTCTGGTCGATTGCGGACTCTTTCAAGGTTACAAACAACTCCGGCTGCGCAATTGGGATCCCAAGCCGTTCGACCCCACGACCTTGGCAGCCGTGGTGTTGACGCATGCGCATATCGACCATAGCGGGTATCTGCCGTTGCTGGTCCGGCGGGGGTTCAAGGGGCCGATCTTCTGCTCGGTCGGCACCGCGGAGCTGTGTCGTATTTTGCTGCCCGACAGCGGGAAACTACAGGAGGAAGAAGCGGTTTTTGCGAACCGCCACCGCTTCTCCAAACACAAACCCGCATTGCCGCTGTACACGAGAGAGGACGCGCAAGCGTGTCTTTCGCAGCTCGAGACTGTAGCGGTGGGATCAGCGTTCGCGCCGGCGAGCGGCGTCACAGCCCACCTGCGTGGTGCGGGTCACCTGTTGGGAGCGACCTTCGTCCGCATCGAGCACGAAGGGCTGTCGGTGACCTTCACAGGCGACCTCGGGCGTCCGGACGATCCGGTCATGAAACCGCCATCGGCCCCTTCGCCGACAGATTTCCTGATTACGGAATCGACGTACGGTGATCGCCGCCATCCGGAGATCGACGCGGAAGGCGAGCTGGCTACATGGATTGCCAAAGCGTGTAGCCGTGGTGGTGTCACAGTGATTCCCGCCTTTGCCGTCGGTCGTGTGCAGACACTCCTGTTGCACCTGATGCGGTTGAAGGACAGGAAGCAGATACCTGACATCCCGGTGTACCTGGATAGTCCGATGGCGTGCGATGCCACGATCGTTTTCCGGCGCCTCGGCAGCGAGCATCGGTTGACACATGATGAATGCGCTCGGATGTGCGGAGCCGCCCAGTTCGTGAATTCGCCCGAGGACTCGAAGCAGCTCGACCGCCGTCAGGGGCCGATGATCATTGTCTCTTCGAGTGGCATGGCAACGGGTGGGCGGGTGGTCCATCATTTGAAGACCTTCGCGGGCGACCCGCGCAATCTGATTCTCCTGTCAGGCTTTCAAGCTGCTGGTACGCGTGGCGCGGCGCTTGCCGCCGGTGCCGCATCGATTCGGATTCATGGCAGTGAAGTGCCGGTTCGTGCCGAAGTTGGCCAGCTCACCTCGTTCTCTGCGCACGCGGATGCCGACGAGCTTTTGACGTGGATGCGGCAACTCACCGTTCCCCCACGGCGCACCTTCATTACGCATGGGGAGCCGCACGCGAGCGATGTTCTGCGCTATCGAATCGAGCACGAGCTCGGGTGGGACGTGCGGGTCCCGGAATATCGGGAAATCGTCGATCTCGAGGCACTCGTCGGGGTGTCGGACGGCACCGCGACGACGGAATCAAACAATGGCTAGAGCAAGTTGCGCTGAAGTGTGTTCAGGAGCCGGTTTCTGCCTCTGTGGCCGGCTCGTGCTTCTCCGGTCTCTCGGTCATTGTCGCCTCGGTAAGCAGAAGGACGCCCGCTACGGATACGGCGTTCTCCAGCGCGATGCGCACAACCTTGACGGGGTCGATGATTCCGGCTTCCACCAGGTTTATGAATGTCTTGCTGGAGGCGTCAAAGCCGACGCTGTCGGTAGTATTCATCATGCGATCGACGACTACCCCGCCATCGGCTGCGGAGTTTTCGGCGATCTGGCGAGTCGGTGCTTCGAGTGCACGGCGTAGTATCTGCACCCCGGTTCGCTCATCGCCGGTGCAGAATGGCCTGCGCGGTATTCGGGTCCGTGATGAAGTAAGGGGAGATATAGCCTCGATCAAATTGAAGGCCTTCGACCACCTCGAGGGTCGTCTCCGTCGTCTTGGACTCTTCGACCGTGATCACACCGGTGTCACCGACCTTCTCCATCGCATCGGCTACGAGTTGCCCGATCGTCGGGTCGTTGTGGGCGGAGATGGTTGCGATCTGAGCCTTTTCCTTGCGGCTGCCGACGGGTTTGGCCAACGTGTGCAACGACTTCACGACTGCGGCCAGGCCGCGATATCGACGCGTGTTGTGCTTGACCGTTCCACGAGGGGCAATGAGCCAGCGTCCGTTCTCCGGCTGGCCAAGCAAGGCGGCAAAGCACGCGCCGCTGTCGAACCGCGGCCAGCACAGCCAGTCCACAGAACCGTCGCGGGCAACCAAAGCTGCCGTCTCACAATCACCGAGCAGAGCGTAGTCCTCGATCTTTGACACCGCACCACTCCGCCACTCGCAGAAAGCCTGCCTCGCCCGCCGATCTAACGCTGTCAACGGCGTGCGGTTCCTCCTCGGCATGCTGCGAGAAGGGGCATGAAGAAGCTCATCGTTGCCGGCGGATATGTCAGGTAGGTTAGAGATGGACAGCGCTGGGTTGTCTTTGCCGTGAGAGGCCTGGGGCCGCGACCCGATCTCCTGATAGGTGAGTGACATCAACGAGGCTCGCACAGGCGGCGCCGTGCGCGTTCCCTGGGCGCCTGGGGCGTCGCTTTTACATTTTCGGAAATATTCCGTAGATTGGCGTAGGCCGAGCAGTGAGCGCATGTCGGCGGTGCGCAGCCGTTAAGCTCGCCAATTGGCTGCAGCCGAAACAGAGACGTTGGAGTCGACGATGCTCATTGAGCGCAAGCGTAGATCCAAGCGAGCCGGGCAACTTGCGCTCGGATCGGCGGGTCGCCGCAAGGGTGGCTCGGACGCGCCGCGCGCCAAGGCGGCGCGCGGCGTACGGGAGTTGCGCACCCTGCAGGGGTTGAGAACTATTTTCGCCTCCGCGCGGCTTTTTGACACCGAGGTTCGGCGGACAGGAGGAATTTCGGGCTCGCAGCTCTGGGCTCTGGCGGAAATCGCCGGCCGTGACGGAATGACGGTGAATGGACTGGCTGAGCGAATGGCCCTCCACCAGAGTACGGCCAGTAACCTGATCAATGCGCTTGTGGAGCGCGGGATGATCCGCCGCCTGCGCGACGGCGCCGATCAGCGAGTCGTTCATCTACACGTCTCGGCCGAGGGCAAGCGAATGCTGCTGAGGGTGCCAGGTCCCCACGCCGGACTGTTGGTGGATGCGATCAGGCGGCTGCGGGATAGGCAGCTCGATGAGCTGGGTGCTGCCTTGGAGGCGCTCGTTGGAATCATGCAGCGCACTGCCGCCGACGCGGCGGGCGAAACACTTCTGGGGGAATGAGAGACTGTGATGGGTTCCGTCCTGCGCGATGAAGCTCCCGTCACGCGGCTCGTAGTAATAAGGGTACGTCGCTACGCGCGGGTTTGTGCGAAGTTGTGCGGTGGCGTACGTGGCTAAGAACATTTAGCGAAATATACTTCATCGCTGGCACGAGCTTGTCCGATCAGGTGCGGCAGGCCGCCCTACGCGCACCGGCGGGCATGATCATTGCGCGGGTGACAGGCAGTAACAGGTGCCGGCAATGAACGCTGCCAGCTCGCAATCCTCACAGGGCGGTTTGACGCCGCCGCAGCACGAGGCCGTCGAGTGTGCTCTCACTCGCAGTCACGCCTCGCGCAAGCGCGTCGATCAGAATGCTATCGTCCTCAAGCGCGGCGGCACATTCATGATCTGCGATCCACGCGGCGACATCGTCCCCGATAGGGAGGCGGGTCTGGGGCTGTTCCGGGAGGACACCCGGTTCCTGAGCCTTTATGAGCTCACATTGAACGGTCGGTTGCCGGTGTTCTTGTCCACCGAGCAACACGTTGGGGAATCTACCGTCCACGATCTGGAAAACGACGACTTGCCTGGCCTCGATTCAGGGACCGATATCCCCGCTCACACGCTGGCGGTCCAGCGGGAGCGGCGTGCCGGCGAGAGGGACGTCAGGGACACTCTGCGGATCACCTATTTCGGTATGCAACAGGTGAAGGTTCGGTTGAGTTTGCGCTTTGCTGCGGACTTCGCCGATCTGATGGCCATTCGGGGAATGGGGAAGAGGACTCCGGGGCGCACACTCGAGTCAGAAGTCGCGGCCGGACATGCAGCAGTACGGTTGCGTTTTCTGGGTGACGATGGCTGCGCTCGCTTCACCCAACTTGCGTTTTCACGAGCCGCAACCGAGCTCGACGGGGGCTATGCGCACTTCGATCTGCAACTCAATCCTGGCCAGACTGAGGAGATCACGACGGTCATCAGACCCGGAGAGGGCTCTGAGGCGTGCGACGATAGCGCGACCGGTTTTCCGGAGGCGCCCGGCGGCACTAGTCTCATCACGCAGGCCGCTGAAGTCACGGGGCACTCCCTGGTTGCGAACATAGTCCGTCGCGGATTGCTCGATCTCGAGCTGCTCAGGACGCCGCATCCCGACGGCTCGCACTATATTGCGGGCGGAGTGCCGTGGTATGTCACCCTCTTCGGACGTGATTCGGTGTGGTCCGCCCTGGAGATCTGCGCCTTGCAATCGGCCATAGCCGGCCAGACCGTGCGCCTGCTGGCCAAGTATCAGGCGAACGAGTTGGACGCCTATCACGCCGCGCAACCTGGGAAAATCCTGCACGAGCTTCGCCAGGGAGAATTGGCGCGGCTCGGCCTCATTCCCCAGAGTCCGGTGTATTACGGCAGTGTCGATTCGACGCCGTTGTTTCTCATTCTCTTGAGCGAGTACGTGGTGTGGACGGGTGATCTCGGCACCGCGCGGGAGTTGTATTCGCACATCGAGCGTGCGCTCGAATGGATCGATCGCTACGGCGACAGCGACGGCGACGGCTACCTCGACTACGGCGGCCGTTATCCGCGTGGGCTCGTGAATCAGGGTTGGAAGGATTCCGGTGATGCCATTGTCAACGAGGATGGCACACTGGCCAACCCACCCATAGCCCTGGCGGAGGTTCAGGGTTACCTGTTTCGGGCTTGGCGCTCCACAGCGAGGCTCCTGGAGCGGCTGGATCATCGGGACAGCGCTGCCGAGCTGGAGCGCAAGGCGGCTGCGCTCCGGGAGCGATTTGAGCGTGATTTCTGGTCGCAGGACTTGGGCTGTTATGTGTTGGCCCTCCAGCAAGGAGGCCGCCCTGTCAAAGTAGTCGCGTCCAACGCCGGGCAGGTCCTGTGGAGCGGGCTGCCGTCGGCCGAGCACGCCGCCGCAACGGCGCAACGACTTATGCAGGATGACATGTTCAGTGGTTGGGGTGTTCGGACGCTCTCCAGCAAGACGGTCCGGTATAACCCGTTGAGCTACCATCTCGGGAGCGTCTGGCCCCACGACAACTCCGTCATCCTGTGCGGCTTGCGGCGCTATGGCCTGAACGATGCGGCGATTCGCATCTTCAATGCATTGATCGCGGCTGCGCGCGGATTTCCCGACCAACGCATGCCGGAGCTGTACTGCGGGCTCGAGCGACGTCCCCACGACCTACATCCAACCCGCTATCCGGTGGCGTGCAGTCCCCAGGCTTGGGCCGCGGGCGCGCTGCCTTACGCGCTCACGAATCTGCTCGGATTTGAGCCCGATGCCTTGGAGAAGCGGCTAGCTATTCGGGACCCCTGCCTGCCGGAGTGGTTGGAACGCGTGACGATCAGACAAATGCGCGTGGGTTCTGCGAAGCTCGATATTACCTTCACGCGCCGGGATGGCCGTGTCGACTTCGACGTCGAGATGCATGCGGGCGAGCTACGGGTCGAGCGCTTGGGAAGCACAGATGCGAACCCCGGGCTTCCCCCTGTGGGCGAAGGCGGCGTCGGCGGGCGTGGCACCAATCAACACCGCGGAGGAGGTGCGTCTGAGTGAACAGCAGCTCCAGGGTGAGTCCATTTGCCGGGGCGCTCGCCGGGCTCATGTGGGTGATCGGCGGCTCCAGCGCTCCTGCGGCGCCGGCACCGCTTTGCGAGATGAAGCTCTCCGTCGATCTCACGCCGGACGTGCCAAACGCTCAGGACCCCGGTTTCTTGAGCTCGTTGGCGAACAACCCTTCCTATCGGCTGATCTGGGTGCGCTCGACGGACATGCGGGTGATTCTGAAGCTGGTCGGACCAGGCCCGCGGTATCGATGTGAGAACGAGGTGAAAAGGATCGAACGCGACGGCCGGGTGCTGCGGGTGCGGGTGATTTCCTGAGCACGCGGGAGCATAGCGCGAACTGTCATGGCTCCAGTATGCACCAGTGCCCCTAGGCGCGGTGTGCTGAAGTCCAGAGATGTTGCGCGGCGTAGGCGCGCCACGGGCGCCACTTCTCCGCCTTGGCTAACAGCTCGTCCGCTTCCGGGCGGCGGCCCGCAGCGTCCGCGAGCGCGCGCAGGAGTCCAACATCTGCCGCTGGAAATGCGTCGGGCTCTCTCAGCTGACGCAAGGCAATATACTGTGCCGTCCATTCTCCAATGCCGCGTATCGAGCGCAACCGCTTTACGGCTTCCTCCAGATCGAGGCGCGCGGTCAACAAGTCAGGGTTTGCAACGAGCGCGGCGGCCACTGCCGAGATAGTGGCGGCGCGGCTGGCGGGCATCCCCACCGCAGCGAGCTCCGCCTTCGCAAGCACCGCAGGCTCGGGGAATACGTGTGTCAGATCGCCGTCGGGAGTCTTCATCCGCGCCCCGTAGGCCGCAATCGTGCGCCCGGCAAGCTGGATTGCGCCCGACACGGTGATCTGTTGGCCGAGAACGGCTCGGACGGCCAACTCGAAACCATCCCACGCTCCAGGGACCCGAAGCCCCGGGCGCTTGGTCACCAACGGCGCCAGGGAAGGGTCGGTGGCGAGATGGGCCGCGATGGCGAGCGGATCGGCAGCGAGATCGAATACCCGGCGCAGACGCGCGATGATGCCAGGAAGGATCGATAGCTTCGTGGTTCGAATCTCAGCGCGCAGCGCATTCCCGCAGCCGGGATGGACGCGCACGGTACCCTGCGCGTCATCGAGATTGAAAGTCCGCGCGTAACTGTCGGCTGTGACGCGCTCGATGCCAGGGATCGCCCGCGCTCGCAAGAATTCCAACATCGCGGGCCAGTCATACGGCGGCTGGTAACGCAGCAGCAAACTCAGCTCGCCAGTGATACCAGCAGGGACATCCACACCTGTCAGCCGCCGTAGCTCGCTCGGCGGACGGCCATACATCGACTGGAAGGTCTCGTTGAAGCGCCGGACGCTGCCGAAACCGGCGGCGAAGGCGATCTCCGTCATGGGGAGGCGGGTTTCGTGTACGAGCTGCTTGGCAAGCAGGATGCGGCGTGTTTGTGCAACGGTGATGGGCGCGGCGCCGAGATGCACGCGAAAGAGTCTCCTGAGCTGCCGCTCACCGACCCCGAGCCGGGTAGCCAACTCCTCGACGGAGGATCCGTCCAATGCGCCCAACTCGATCAGGGCCAGGCCCCGGCTCACCGTGTTGGAAGTGCCACGCCACGCGCCCATGTCAGGCGCAGTCTCCGGCCTGCAACGCAGGCACGGCCTGAAGCCCGCTTCCTGTGCCGCCGCCGCTGTCGGGAAGAACGTAACGTTCCTGGAGAGCGGGGTGCGCGCAGGGCAGATCGGGCGGCAGTAGATCTTCGTCGTCTTGACCGCCGTGAAGAAACGCCCGTCGAAGCGCGCATCCCGCTGCTTGACGGCCCGGTAACAAGCGTCATGATCGAGGTCCATGCGAGGCATGCTCGCACGGGTACCCGGACTGGACTAGCGGTTTTCGGACATCGTAGTCCGCTCCCCTTCGAGGTCCGAATTCCGCTAGCGGAAACGGTACCTGGCGCCCAATATCGTGCTCTTTGCGAAGGTGGGTTCGACATGAGCGGGCAGTTTCATTCGGAAGCTCTGGATACCCCCATCGGCACGATGTGGATCGTGACCGATGCCGAAGGGCGACTACGCGCCGCCGACTGGCAGGACATGGGGGATCGCATGCAGCGGTTATTGCGGCTGCACTATGGAGAGGATCTGCGGCTGGAGCCTCTAGCATGCGCCTCCCGTGTGCGGCTCGTGCTCGAGGCCTATTTCGATGGAGAGCTCGAGGCTATCGGGGCTATCCGCACGCGCACACGCGGCACCGAATTTCAGCGGCAGGTCTGGGCGGCGCTACGCACCATTCCCGCTGGCGGCACCGTGAGCTATGGCGAGTTGGCCGCGAGAATAGGGCGACCCACGGCGGTGCGCGCAGTCGGTGCTGCCAACGGCGCCAATCCCATACCTGTAGTCGTTCCATGCCATCGGGTCATTGGCGCGGATGCGTCGCTGACGGGCTTCGGCGGCGGCTTGGAGCGCAAACGATGGCTGTTGGCGCATGAGCGCAAGCATGCCGTCGCGACCGTTCCATACAACCTCGAATTGTCTGTCTGAGAATCGGGTACTCTAGCCGTCGCTCGCCATAACGAAAATCGGGGGAAAGCGCATGAGCAACCGCAGGCAGTTCATCGGCTCGGCGTTTGCTTTCAGCGCGGGAAGTCTGATTCCCGGGTGGCCTCTCTGGGCGGCAGCGGCAGCAGATTCTACCGCCAACACGGCGTCCGCCAACGCTGCTACGGTTGCGGGTCCGCTGGCAGCGAAAGGACTGTCAGGCGAGACGGTGTCGTTGTCGGAAGCGGACATCAAAGACTTCCGCGCGAGCCTGCGGGGCCAACTTCTCCTGGCGCAGGATGAAGGCTACGACCAGGCACGACGGCTTTGGAATGGTGCATTCGACCGCCATCCCGCGCTCATCGCCCGTTGTACGGGGGCTGCGGACGTTGTGCAGGCGGTCAATTTCGCCCGGTCCCATCGTCTATTGACTGCAGTTCGCGGTGGCGGGCACAGCATTTCCGGACAATCTTCTTGCGATGGCGGACTGATGATCGATCTGTCACCGCTGAAAGGTATCCGCGTCGATCCTCACCGGACGACCGCCTACGCCCAGTCCGGCGTACTGCTGGGTGAGCTCGATCGCGAGACACAGGCTTTCGGCCTCGTCACACCGCTCGGTACTGCCGCGGACACCGGAATCGCGGGGCTCACGTTGGGAGGCGGGCAGGGACGACTGTCGCGCAAGCTCGGACTGTCTTGCGACAATGTTCTGAGCGTCGACATCGTTACCGCCGACGGCAAGCTGTTACATGCGAGTGAGCAGGAGAATCCCGACCTGTTCTGGGCCATCCGCGGTGGCGGCGGCAACTTTGGTATCGTGACCACCTTCGAGTATCGTCTGCACCCCCTGGCCGGCAAGGTGTTAGCTGGCAACAGGGTGTTTCCCTTCAAGCAGGCGCGCACGATTCTACCGGCGCTGCGCGAGTATTGCGCGCAGGCGCCGGATGAGATGTCGATCTCGGCAGCGCTCACCCTCGACGCTCCCGGTGTCCCGCGCGGCCAATACATTGTTTTCGAGGCGGTGTATTGCGGGAACCCCAGCGACGGGGAGAAAGTCCTGGCGCCGCTCGAGAAGCTGGGCAAGCCACTGTTCGACAACATCACGGCCAAGAGTTATGTCCAGGCTCAGTTGGGTTTGAGCGGCGCAAGCCCGGCGCCGCTGCCACCTGGACTGAATGTATACGTGAAGTCCGGGTTCCTGCGCAGTTTACCGGACGGGCTGATCGATACTTCCGTGCAGCGCTTCGAGAGCGCGCCATCCTGGGTCGGCGTGCTCGGTTTCGGACAGCTGGGAGGTGCTATGTCCCGGGTAAAGCCGGCCGCCACCGCATACTGGAATCGTATGGCGCAGTACGACTTGATTTTCAACGGCTTCTGGATGGATCGCGCGCAAGATCAGCAGAACCTCAAGGACGGCCGCGCTTTCTGGAGTGCCTTCGAGCCCTTTACTGAAGGCTTCTACGTCAACACGGAGCCCGCCGCGGACGAGAAACGCCTGCGCGCCACTTACGGCGACAACTTTCCGCGCCTGGTGGAGATCAAGAAGAAATACGATCCGATCAATCTGTTCCGGTTGAATGCCAATATAAAGCCAGCCTGAGGGCTCGTGTGCCAACCCGGGGCGCGCCGCCAGGTGCCGCCCAGGGCGCGCATGGCGCGCCCGGATCGATGCGAGATCGCACCTCAGTCGGCATACAATGCCCTGACATCCAACTCCAACCGCTCCAGACGCGCGCGCAGCTCCGGCCATTCCTCCTTCAGAAACCGCGCGCGCTCGCGTTTCATCAGTCCTGCGCGTATGCCAGTTCTGACAATGAGCCCCTCGCCACGCAGCGCGTCGATCAGTCCTGCGCGCTGCAGCTCGCGGTAGGCCTTCGCGGCGGTGAGCGGATTCACGTCGTAGCGCTCGGCGAGACCGCGCACCGACGGCAGCATCGCGCCCTCCGGGTAGCTCTGGTCCAGGATGCCGGCCACGACCTCATCCATGAGTTGCCGGTAGATCGATTGATCGGTTTTCCATTTATGCGGTCGCTTTTTCACGGGTTGTCCCTCACGAGCCTCGCTCTGCCGCAGTCGGGCCTGCGGAGCGTCTAGAGTAACTTGACCGGCGGCGAGATCCAATGGTGTAATTTACACACTGTATTACCTAAGTAACACGGTAATGGAAGAACCAGCCGCCCGCCCGTTATTGCGCGCCCGCAGCGGTGCCCTCCCGAGGGTGGCTGAGGAGGCCCAGTCCCCATCCCCGGCATTGGCGGCCGGTCGAGAGCGCTTCTCGCCCATGGACCGGATGCTGGCGCCGCGGGGGCGGGGGCGCCGCCGGCTCCTCTGGGCTGGGGGGGCACTGCTGCTGATCGGTTGCGCCGGTGTGGCCTACTGGCGCTTTGCCCTGACCCGTACCCTGGTGGCCGATCGGCATCAGCTGGTGGTCGCGACGGTAAGGCGCGGTGTGTTCTCGGAGTACATTCCCGCTACGGCCAGTATCGAGCCGCGCGTGACCGCGTATCTGGATGCGGTCGAGGGCGGGCAGGTTGCGGAACGACTCGTCGAGGCGGGCGCCTTCGTCAAGCGCGGCCAGGTGCTGGTGCGGCTGAACAACACCAACCTGCAACTGGAGGTACTCGGTCGACAGGCGCAGCTGATGGAGCAGCTCGACCGCCTCAACTCGACCCTTCTGTCCTTCCAGCAGGCGCGGCTCGGCCATGAGCGTGAGCTCATTGACGCGGGCGCCCAGGTGAAGCAGCTTTCCCGGCGGCTGGCGCGGCGGCAGGCCCTTGGCGTTGCCGGGGCGGTCCCCGCCGCGGAAATCGAGGAGATCGAGATCGACCTGGAGCGGTACCGCAATCTGGAGAGCAAGATGCTGGAGGCCCGCGCAGTGGATCGGCAGTTTCAGGACCAACAGATCACCCAACTGCGCGCTGCCATCCAGACCACACAACAGAACATTGCCAGGGCGGGCGAGACGCTGGACAGTCTTGCTGTCAAAGCCCCCATCGCCGGTCAGCTGTCTTCCCTGGATGCGGAGCTCGGGGCCGCCAAAGCGCCGGGACAGCGCATTGGCCAGATCGATGACTCCACCAGCTTCAAGGCGGAGGCGAATGTGGACGAGTTTTATCTCGGCCGCGTTGCCATCGGCCAGCGGGCGACGACTCAGATCGACGGACACACGCAAACGCTGGAAGTCGCGAAAGTCTACCCGCAGGTACGCGACCGCGAATTCAAAGTCGATCTGTTCTTCACCGGTGCCGCGCTGCCGGTATCACTCCGGCGCGGTCAGACCCTGCAGGTGCGCCTCGAGATCGGGGCCGCCCGGGATACCCTCGTGACCGGTAACGGTCCCTTCTACGAAGATACTGGCGGCGCCTGGGTATTCGTGTTGACGAGCTCCGGAGCCGCTGCCGAGCGCCGTAACGTGCGCCTCGGAAGAAGAAACCCCGAGCAGATCGAGGTGCTCTCGGGGTTGTCGGCAGGCGAGCGGATCATCACCTCGAGCTATGAGTCGCTGCGCGCGTTCGATCGCATCAGCATCCGGGCCAACTGAAGCCAATAACTGCAGGCCGATCATTGTAGGCCGATCATTCTAGGCAAGGGAGAGTCGTCGTGATTACGCTCCGGAATATCAAGAAGAGCTACCGTGCGGACAACATCGAGACCGCGGCTCTGGACAACGTGAGCCTGCAGGTAGACCCGGGTGAGTTTGTGGCGGTCATGGGTCCCTCCGGGTGCGGCAAGTCAACACTGCTGAATGTCCTGGGCATGATCGACTCGCCCACCTCGGGCGAATACCTGTTCTGCGGTGAGGACATCGCGCGTTGGCCCGAAAGCCGGCTGGTGGAGCTGCGCAAGCGCCAGCTCGGGTTCATCTTCCAGAGCTTCAATCTCATCGATGATCTGACGGTGTACGAGAACATCGAGCTGCCGTTGCTTTACCAGGATGTGCCGCGCGCGCAGCGCAAAGCACGGGTGCGCGAGGTCCTGGAGCTCGTGGACCTGCTACCCCGCTCCAGGCACAAGCCGGCGCAGCTCTCCGGAGGTCAACAGCAGCGGGTCGCGGTGGCTCGCGCGGTAGTGACCGATCCGAAGTTGATCCTGGCGGACGAGCCCACCGGCAATCTGGACACCCACAATGGCGAGGAAGTCATGGGGATGTTGGACACGCTCAACCAGCAGGGCACTACCATCCTGATGGTGACCCACTCGCCCGAACACGCCACCCGGGCGCAGCGCATCGTGAGCATGTTGGACGGCCGCATAGCCACCCAAACCCATTCGCCGCGGCGGGCTGCGCCGGAGGCGGCGCGTGCTTAAGCACTACATCGTCCAGGCGCTGCGGAGCTTCTGGCGCTTCAGGGCTACCGCCCTCGTCAATCTACTCGGTTTGGCGCTGGCGATCGTTTGTTTTGTCGCCACATACCTGTTTCTCGACAGTCTCCTGAGAAGCGGCGACACGCAGTTCAAGAATTCCGGGCGCACGTACGCTCTGACAGAGGAGCTGTGGACCACGCCGACCAACAAGATGATCCCGGCTTTCCCGACGGTGGATCCCGGTGTGGCCAAGTATCTGCGCGCCGATCTTCCCGGCCTGGAAGCCGTCGCTCGCGCGCTCAGACTGGGAGCGGTACCGATAGCGGCTGGGAATCGCAACGCAGACCTCTGGGTCGCGGCGGTCGATCCGGATTTCCTCAGGATCTTCGACCTCAAGCCTCTCGAAGGCGACTTGCGCGATGCACTGTCTGCGGCGCACGGTGCGATTATCACCGCGCAGGCCGCGCAGCAGCTTTTTGGCACCCGCGACGTGGTCGGCAAAGCGCTGCTGATCCAGAACAAGGCGCAAGTAACCATTGCGGCGGTCATCGACTCGCTGCCGCCCGGATCGCATATGGGCAGCGACCCAGGCATGACGTTGCGCTTCGATGTGCTGCTGTCGATGGAGTTCCTGAAGACACTCGGCGGAACCGACTTCATCGGCCTGCCTGCCGATCCGGATCAGCCGCAGTGGGGCAACGACACCTATCTCACCTACGTGCTCCTCCCCGCCGACAGGCGTGTCACCCTGACACAGCTCCAGCAAACATTGCGCGAGTTTCCAACACGGCACATCCCCAAGGATCAGATCATCTGTGTATACGGCGCCGTACCGCTTGCGCACATCAAGCTCGCGACTCTCGAGGCGGTCACGGGCAATCGGGGTATCCCGCTCACCGTGAGCCCATTTCTCCTGGATGTGCTCATTCTCGCCATTGCCTGTCTGAACTATGCAAATCTCAGCGTGGCGCTTGCGACGACGCGCGCCCGGGAGATCGGCATGCGCAAGGTGTTGGGCGCGAGCCAGCCGCACCTGATCAGGCAATATCTGGTCGAGGCCGCGCTGCTGGGTGGCGCAGCGCTCGTCCTGGTCCTCCTGGGGACGGCGCTTGCCGTTCCGGCGATCGATCGGGCCTTCGGGCTCCAATTCGCGGTGAGCTCGCTGTTACAACCGGGCTTGTGGGGCCTCGTGATCCTGCTGTTGGCCTTCATCAGCTTGGCCGGCGGTGCCTATCCGGCTCTGGTTCTGGCGCGAATCCGGCCGGTTGAATCGCTGCGGGCGGCGACTGTGCGCGCGGGGCCGCGCTTCGTGCCCACCATCCTCGTCGGTGTGCAGTTCGCGGCGGCCAGTTTTCTGCTGGTCGTTTCCTTGCTGATGTCCGCTGAGAATCGCGTGCTGCAGCAGATGGGCGTCCGTCCGGATCATGACCCGGTGGTCGTCATCAGCGAGAACCTCACTCAACTCGGCATTCCTTTCGAAACTCTGCGTAACGAGTTGCTGCGCGATCCAAACATCAAAGCCGTTTCCGCATCCATGTCGCCTCCATGGCAGAGCGGCGGTGCCCACCAGACAGTGCGTCGAACCCGGGACGCCTCCTCGACGGGACTGGTGTCCATCATGAACCAGGTCGACTACGATTTTTTTCAGACGTTCGGTTTGCAGACCCTGGCCGGCCGCCCGTTCGACCGCCAACACGCGGATCCTCCTTTCAAATGGGACGGGGGCAAGGGTGAGGTGCCCGCGGTGCTGCTGGATCGCGCCCTGGCGAGGCAACTCGGCTGGTCCTCACCCGAGCAGGCCGTGAATCAGACGATTTACCTGGCAGCCCCGTGGGATAACACCCTGCCGGCGCGGCCTCTGCACGTCCTGGGTGTAGTAGCGGACGGCTATCCGCGGCTTTTCGGTCCGAACACGAGCTCGAACTTCTTTGTCATGACTCCTTTGGGTACCAACGTGCCGCTCGTCCGGATCGATCGCAACAACATCGCGGCCGGCCTACGGCATATCGATGCGGTCTGGAAAGGGCTGGCCCCTAAAGTGCCATTGCGGCGTGAATTCGCGGACGAGTTGTTCAATGAGGCCTACGAGAGCTTTGCGACTGTCAGTACGGTGCTTGCCGGGCTGAGCGCCTTCGCGTTCGTGATCGCCATCATGGGGTTGATAGGGATGGCCATCCACATCACCAGCCGCCGGATGCGCGAGATCGGCATCCGCAAGACACTGGGGGCCAGCGCGCGCGGCCTGGTCTGGATGCTCCTGCGCGATTTCTCCAGGCCGGTGCTGATCGCCAACATCATCGCCTGGCCGTTTGCCTACTTCGCGGGCCAGATGTATTACAACTTGTTCACGCAGCGCGCGCCAGTTTCCCCGGCGCCCTTTGTGCTGAGTCTCGTGACCACTCTGGCTATCGCGTGGCTCGCGGTCGGCGCCCAGGCATTGCGGGCGGCGACCGTCAAGCCGGCGAGCGTGTTACATCTGGATTAGTCCGGCCTGTTGGTGACGTTGGGATCTTTGTGCAGCTCCGCTTTGCCCTTCGGGACACTGTCCCAATGCTCGGCGATCTTGCCGTTCTCGATCCTGAACAGATCGAAATGGGTCCCGGTGTACTTCTTGCCCGGATTGTCCGGATCCGGCTGGTGGCTGACCGTGGCTACCATGACCAGTTCTCCCTCGGCCATGATCGCGATCACGGGGAAATGAATCGTCGCCTCGATGGGGCGCACCGGGCGGGTGCTCTTCATGTAGGCCACCATGGCATCGCGCCCCGTAGCGACGTTGGGGTTGTGCTGGATATAGTCCGCAGTGAAGTATTTCGGCGCGAGCTCGGTGTGGGCACCCTGAATGATGGCGCGCCACATATCGAACACCAGCCGCTTGTTTGCGGCGAGTTTCGGGTCCGGGCTTTGTAGCAGGGCGGCCTGGTCCGGCGCCGGTGCTGGTGGCACCTGCGCCCAGCCGCCGGCGTTGGCCAAAAGCAGAATTCCGCACCAAACGAAGTTTTTTTTCAGTCTCACACAACCCCCTCGAAGTCTGTTGTCCGGCAGGCTAGGTTACCACGTGACCGGCTTCACGAACGGTACGTGCGTTGATTGACGTGAACTTGGCTTTACGTCACTTTGCAGGCCGATGCCGTCTGTGCGTCGTCGCCGCTTGCGAACGTAACAACCAACAGGGAGTAACAATGAAGCTCGGTACGAAAATCGCGATATGTATGGTCGGGGTAGCCGCTCTCGGGGGCTGCGCCTCCGTGCCAATGGCCCCCGGTGACGCCGATGCGAAGGCCAAGACCTTCGTCTCGCCACCCAGCGGACAGGCCAATATATACGTGTATCGCAACGAAACGTTTGGCGCAGCCATCAAGATGCCGCTGCTGCTCGACAATCAGTCGATCGGCGATACGGGTGCCCACACCTTCGCCTTCCGGCAAGTCGCTCCCGGAAAGCACACCATCGTGTCCAAGACCGAGAATGACCCGAGCCTGGACATCGATGCCCAGGCCGGTAAGACCTACTACGTCTGGCAGGAAGTCAAGATGGGTGCGTTCGCGGCTCGCTCAGCCCTGCATCTCGTGGACGAGGAGAAAGGCGAGGCGGGTGTGAAGGAGTGCAAGCTGATCCAGTGATCTTTGCTCGGGGAGGGCGGGCGCCGAAGGTGCGCTCGCCCTCGGTCGGTCCGATACGACATCTGCAGCTCAATGTGGACAACATAGCCGACCGTCGCTCCGCGCCGGCTCAGCTAGCCAGCTAAGTGTCGGCCGCCGAGCGCGGCAAAATAGCGCCATGAATGCGGGCCCGACCGGTTTGCGCTAGATTCGCGGGCGCAAAGTTGTTCCATGGAGGTATTAGTGGCAGTCCCGGGCTCGACGACCACTACCCGCAGGCGTCTGCGCTCACCCGTCGACCGTCTGCGTGCTGAGTTCCTGCGACGCTGCCGGACGCGCATGAATCCCACCGAGCTTGGACTCCCGGAGAGCAAGCGCAAACGAACTCAAGGCCTGCGCCGCGAGGACGTTGCCGCCTTGTCGGGTGTGAGCGCATCCTGGTACACCTGGCTCGAGCAGGGCCGCGATATGCGCGTGTCGGATGACATGCTCGAGCGCCTGTGCCAGACCCTCAGGCTCTCGGAAGATGAGCGCGTTTACCTGTTCTCTCTGGTACAACATCGATCACCCCGCGTGCGGCGTGGGGAAGCTCGCTCGGAGGCTCCTCCTGAGGTCGTGCGGATGGTGGATCGCTTGAGCGTCCCCTCGATCGCCATGAATCTGCGCTGGGATGTGCTGGCCTGGAATCGCCTCAACTGCGTGTTCTTTCGCGATTACGGCACTCTCCTGCCCGCGGACCGCAACCTGCTCGAGATCCTGTTCACCCGGCCGGTGCGCTATGTCAGCCCGGCCGACTTCGAGAGCATGGCGCGCCGGCTGGTCGCGCGGCTGCGCTTCGATTACAGCAAGAACGCGGACGACCCGCGATTCGACGCCTTGATCCGCCGCCTCGATACGCAATCACCGGTTTTCCGACGCCTGTGGCGCATTCCGGAATTCTCGTTGCGCGGCTATGGGATTCACCGGTTCAACCATCCCCGCTACGGCGCACTCGCCTTCGAGCACACCTCGTGCGTGCCGGATGGACACCCTAACATCCGGGTTGTGATCTGCTTGCCGGAGAATGCTGCCGCGAAGCGGGCCATCGCGCACGCCAACGCGCAGCTCGCACAGTCGGAGAGTTGATACATGCACTGGCGTTACGCTGTATTGATGGCGGGGACTTGCTGGTGGGGATCACCCGCAAATAGCCAGACGACCGCGGCCGATCGCTGGGCGGCGATGACGAAATGCGCGGCTATCACGGCTGATGTTGCCCGTCATCGATGCTCGGATGACGTATTGCGGGACGCCGGCCTGTTGGCTCCCCACTTCGGCCTGGAGACGTCGCCGGCGCGCGTGCCGCAAGCAGCGGCCACTCAGGCGGCCGCCTCCGCAGCCAAACGTCCGGGCGATGATCGAGCTCAGGCGACCTTGGCGGCGGTCGCCGCCGGGGCCGACGGCAAGCTCGTGCTCACCACCACGGATGGCGCGGTGTGGCATCAAGTAGAAAGCAACGCCGTGCGGCCCGCGCCCACTCAGGGCCAGATCCTGACTATCGAGCGCACCAGCTTCGGTGGCTTCATGTGCAAGTCCGGAAAATGGGTCACGTTCCGCTGCTACCGCGCTCGTTGAAAACCCGGCAGAGAGGCAGCTATCCCGGGTTCAGAAGCGGGCCGTCACACCGATGTAGAAACGCCGACCGATCACGTCGTAGGAGCCGGCCGGGTCGGTCACGCCGGCGTTGTTGGTCACTCCCGGCACGACTCCGATGGTTGGCGGCTGCCTGTCGAACAGATTGTCGATACCGCCGCGCAGCTCGATCTTCGAGGTGATGGTCCAGGATGTCGCCAGGTCGAGCTCGTCATAGGAGGGGGAAGGCAGGGTGGTACCGACTGAGCTGGTAGCGAGCGCGACGTTGCGTGCGCTCGGCAGATGGCGCCAATCCACCGCTACACTGGCAGGCCCGACCTTGTAGCCCACCGTCGTGAAGGTCTTCCACCTGAACTGGGCCCCGTAAGGAGGCGCCGTGATCGGTGCGCCGACCGTATTGGCATAGTGCAAGACGGGCCCGCCCGCAACGTTCTGGACGTCGTAGTCCCGCAGGTAGTTGAAGTTGATGTTGGCGAAGATCGCGCCGGGACCGGCCTGGGCGTTCCAGTCGAGCTGGGTATCTATGCCGGAGGTCTTGATCGAGCCCAGGTTCTGGAACAGCGCGTTGGTGGCGATCCAGAAGCCATTGATCGGGGAGCGCAGGATGAGCTTGCAATAGGGATTGTTCGGGTCGAGCGCCGGGTTGGTGCCGTAGGCGTTGAAGCACTCCTGGTAGGTGGTCTGGGTGGTTGCCGGTGCGATCGCTCCGTTGATGGTGATATTGTAGTAGTCGACCGCCAACGTGAGCCGCTCCAGGGCTGCGACAGCGAACGGCGATTGCAGGACGGCGCCCAACGTCCAGGTCTCGGCCTGTTCAGAGTGCAGTCCCGGGTTGCCCTGTTGCAGGTCGCGGCCTAGCGGAAAGTACACTGATTGGTTGCCCACGTAAGCGCTCGTGATGGGGAAACCGCCAGCCAGTGCCGTGCACAGCGCCTGCACCTGCGCGCGATTCGGGTTGGACGCTACGTTGCCGTAAGGGGCGCGGGTCACGTTCGAGCAGGGGTCGTGATCCGGCCAAGGCACGGTCTGGAAGGTCGGGGGCTGGAACAGCTCCGCCACGTTGGGAGCGCGATTGGCAACCTGGCGGCCACCGCGGAATTTGACGAAGCTGTTGACCGCCCAGTCCGCGGTCACTTTCCAGGTTCTGACGCCCCCGGAGGTGTTATAGCTGGAATAGCGGTACCCCGCGTCGAGATTCAGCGACTTCACCGCCGGCAGATCCTTCAGCAGCGGTGCCAACAGCTCCACGTAGCCTTCCGAGACGCTCACCTTGCCGTGGGTCGGTGAGGTGTCGAACAGACCGACGGTCAAAGAGGTGATGTTGGTCGTTGACAGGCCATGGTCCGGGTTATAAGTGTAGTCGTCGCTGCGGTAGTCGCCACCCAAGGCGAACCGCAGGTCGCCGGCCGGGACATCCGCGATCGAACCCTGGAGGTCCATCTCGACCTGGTTTTGGCGCAGATGGGTGCTGGTCTGGATCCCCGAGTCGATGATGTTCTTGCAATCTTGCGTCACAGGCGTGGTCACGAACGGATTCAAGCCGCTGGTGCAGCTGGCAAGCTCGCCGATGCGGCCATTGTTGAAGCTCGCGCCGGCACCGTAGTTCGTCAGGTTGACCAAAGCCTGGTAAGAGGCGAGGTCGACAAACCCGCGGTAGCCGACGAGCTGGCTGGTATCGCCATGTGAGCCGTAGAAGTCGTATGTCCAATCCCTGATCCCGATATTGCCGCGAACCCCGGTGAGCACCTCGTAGGTCTGGGTCGTAGTATCCAAAGACGTGTTGCCCATGAAGTCGAGCTCCCTGTTCAGCTGCCAGGGGGAGGCGGGGGTGCCACGGCTGTTCAATAGCGTGGCGAGCTCCTTGGGGATCGGGTGGTAGGCTGTACCCGCCGGGCCTTTCAGGTAGGTCGGCGACGCTGGGTCATCGTACAGCGGATTGTAGGGAATCATGACCGACCACTGGAGCACGGCCGGCGCATGGCCACCGGCCTGGGTCACCGTCTCGTTCTCGTCAAAGTTGGTTTGCAGATAGACGGTGGCGTGATCATTGATGTCCAGGTGACCTGTTGCGAACGCCGAATAGCGGGTCAAAGGCAGCGACAGGAAACCGTTGACGTTGTTGCTTCCAAGAGCGCCATTGGACAAATACTTGTAATCCGGGCCCAGCGGACCCGCATAGCCCGGTGCGGGCTTGCCTGAGACGGCCCCGGGGGCGTTCGAGAAGAGAGTTGCCTGACCGGTGGTTGCGCCGGGATTGAAGTAGAAGGTAGAGCCCTTGCCGACATCGCCCGGCGCATAGCCTTTCGGGGTAAACACCGCATCGGCTGCCGCCTGCGTGGGGGTACCGGAGAAGCCGGCGAAGTTGCCGAACGTATCGATCGCGGCGGTACCTGGATCGGTGAAGGCCCGGGATTCGAACGGGCGGTCCCGGGAATAGATCGCGTCGCGCCTGGAAAACGTCAGGCCGACGAGTGTGTTGCCGCGATTGTCCGCGAAGTTGGAGCCGAGCAGCGCGGATACTTGCGTCTGGGCGCCGTCGCCGCGCGTGGTCTGCCCGGATTGCACATCGAGCGTTATGCCCTGGTAGTTCCTTTTGAGCTTGAAATTGACCACACCGGCGACCGCGTCCGCGCCGTACGCGGAGCCGGCACCGCCGGTGATGATCTCGACACTGTCGATCGCCGTGGCTGGAAGGGTATTCAGGTCGACCACCAGGCTCGCATTGTTCGGCTGGGTGCGCCGACCGTCCAACAGGACCAGCGTGCGATTGGCTCCGAGGCCGCGCAGGTTGATGGTTGCGATGCCGGGGCTGTTGGTCGGCGTCGACTGGATGTCGGCGGCACTGGTGACCTGGTTGGCGCCGGGGACGAATTGCGGCAGCTTATTGAGCTGCTGATCGATGCCGACTTCGGCGGTGCTCTTCAGGATGTCGCTGGAGACCGTGACCACCGGGCTGTCGGAGTTGAAGTCACGTCGCACTATACGCGAGCCGGTCACGGTGACCTCTTCCAGCCCTGCGCCGGCCGCCGCTGCGTCTTGACCGTACGCCGCCGTGGCCGCAACACTGGATAAAGCGACCGCAATTGCCACACTGAGACGTTTCACGAGGCGCGGGCCGACGGCCGTCGCGCAATAGCGATCCAACAGCAGTGCGATACGAGCTCGCATCTGTCCCCCTGAGTTTCCGCGTTTCGCTGCTGTTGGAAAATAGCGCACCGGAAAATGGGCGCGCCACTGGTTTGCCAGCGATTCACGTGGAAATGTTGATGCGGAGACTATTAGCGGCAGTCATAGGCAAGGACCGCGGCACTTGCTTGTCACCGCTGTCGTGCGCGAGGTGAGGGAGACTTGCGCGCCCGTCGAGTTGGATCCGTGTTTGTTGATGCCGCAACGCGAAAAGGGGCACGAGCTCTCCGGTCGTTGCGGTCGTTTTCTGAATTTACAGAAAACTTTCAATTTCTGAAAATATGGTACAAAATGGCCGCTCACCCGCCGCAGGTCTCATCCGCTATGATGCGAGGCGTGTGTACAGTTGACGGTTTGCTCAGATGAAAGACACCGCGAACGGGTCCCGCCTCGGTGGCGCGTTACGTGCGCTGCGCAAAGAGCGAGGCTGGACTCTTGCGGAAGTTGCGCGACGCACGGGTTTCTCCATCCCAACCCTGTCGAAGGTGGAGAACAATCGCCTCTCGCTCTCGTATGACAAGCTCATCCGCCTGAGTGAGGGGCTGGATGTCGATATTGCCCAGTTGTTCTCGCCCACGGCGGCGTTTCCGGGAGCGGGGGCGGTGTTCGGGCGCCGCAGCGTCAACCGCCGCGGTGAGGGTGAGTTGGTGCCGACGCAGAATTACGACTACCGCTATCTGAGCACCGACCTGACCCACAAGAAATTCATCCCCATCCTCACCGAAGTGCGTGCCCGCTCCCCGGAGCAGTTCGGGGAGTTGGTGCGCCATAGCGGCGAAGAGTTCGTCTATGTCCTGGAGGGGGAGGTTGAGATTCGCACCGAGCTCTACGCGCCGCTCGTCCTGACGGCCGGTGAGTCCGCTTACCTGGATAGCTCGATGGGGCATGCTTATCTGGCCAAAGGCGACGGCCCCTGCCGACTGCTCGCTGTGTGTTCCGCGTCGGAGCGGGATTTGCGTGCGGTCATGGCGAGAGGCGATCCGGAAACTGCCTCGGGTGGAGGCCAGGACACGATTCGCGAAATGCGGCCGAGGGTGGCCGCGCCCAAACCGGTACAAAAGACTGCGCGCCAGCGCGGAGTACGCTCGCGCCCGCGACGGAAGTAGCTTTCCGGAATGGAACATGCGCGGGTGGGCGCGCAGCACGCGCAGGCCGCAACAAACACATTCGCTCCTCGTGCCGATGCTCGCAGATGGACCTCAGTAGCGGAGACTGAAGTTTGCCATTCCATAAGCGAAGATGGCCCATAGACCATACAGAGTGAAAACTGCCAGTACGGCCTGTCCCGTCCGCACCAGCCAGCCTCCGGGTCCGCGGACGATCCGCAGTAGCGAGTCCGCGAGGATGGCCAGGCAGGCGAGGATTCCGGCTACGCCAACCCCATACAGCGCAAGCAGCCAGCCGTTGATCGAGGCGTCGCCGTCGGCCCCTTGAAGGAGCTCCATGAAGCCAAACCACCCCAGGATCATCAACAGCAGGATGATTGCGCCGCTGCGGGCCGCGAGGCGTAGCCGCCGTTGCTGCGGGCTCAGCGTCAGGGCGGTCCCGAAGCGGCGGCGCGCAAGCCAACCCCCCAACCAAAGCGCCAACAGGAGCAGCAGCGAGCCGATCAAGCCGAGCCATGCAGCCTTGAACAGACCCAGGCGCTCGAGCCCGTAGACCCGTTGGGCGGCCTCGACGGGAATGAAGTCATCACTCATCCAGTAGTCGATGCGTCCCTGCGCATCTGTCACGAATTTCAGATGAGTCTGGCCGTCGATCTCTCGATAATCGAGTGGCCCCACTTCGCGCCAGCGCTTCTCGGTCCCGCTCAGGTCCTTGAGCATGCTCAACTGGATCGTGCCGTCGGGGCGTGCAGTGACCGAGCTCTGACCCAATGCGCTCAGAATCCGCAGCGCGCTGTCGATTCGGCGGCTTTCGGTGTAGTAGCCGGCCACGCGCGCGGCGTCCGGTGCGGGATTGGCAACAGTTTGCTCTCCCGGAGGTGTGTAGGGGAAATAGCGGTCGAGAAAAGCGCGGAAGACGTTCTCGCGCACCTTGCCGGCCTCGCCCTCTTTGCCGAGGCTGTTGAAAGACATGAACACGCCGACGTCCTCGTCCAAAAGGAGATGCAGATCGCTGTGGAAGGGCGTTGTGTCACCGGCGTGTCCGATGATTCGCAAACCATTGCGATTCTCCTGATAGAACCCAAGCGCGAAGCCATTCAAGCCGGGCGCCATCCTGGATTGGGGTGAGTGCATGAGGCGCGCGCTGGCGGGCGTCAGAATACTCGCGCCTCCATATTGGCCATCGTGGAGGTGCGCGATCATGAAACGTGCCATGTCCGTCCCGGTTGCCGACAAAGCGCCGGCCGGCGCCGTCTCGATGAGCTCGAACGGCACGGGTTTCTCGTCCGCTGCGGTCAGATAGCCTTGCGACATGTGTGCCTGCAAGTCAGGCGGCAGCGGTTGGATGAATGTCGAGTGCATCATCCCGAGCGGCTTCAGAATGTGATTGGCGATGTAATCCGCGTATTGCTCCCCGGACACGCGCTGGACGATGTAGCCTGCGAGCGAAGCTCCGTAGTTGGAATAGGCGACGAGTTTTCCCGGTGGATAGATGCGGGCCGGCATGTGTTTCATCATGTACTCGCGCAGCGGGAAGAGCTCGTCGGGCCGTTTGACGAACGCTTCCGAGATGCCTTCCTCGAAGCCCGGCGTGTGGGTCATCAGGTTGCGCAGTGTGATGGGCCGGCCGAATTTCGGTGGGATTTTGAAATCGAGGTATTCGTTGACGTCGTGATCGAGATCGAGCTTGCCGGCGCCGGCCAGTTGCATGACGGCAGTCCAGGTGAACAATTTCGAGACCGAGCCGGGCCGGAACAATGTCTGATCCGCTACGACGGGAATGTGTTTTTCAACATCCGCATAGCCGTAGCCTTTCGCAAACAGGACCGCGCCGTTCTTGACGACTACGAATACTCCACCGGCAATGGCTCCCCGTTGGATTGCGTAAGGCAGGATTCCGTCTGTAAAAGATGCGAGGTCGCTCGCCTCCAGAGTGTGTGGTGGCTCAGGCGCGCGCGGCGCTGCCGTCTGCGTGGTCGTTGGGGCAGTTGGAGTCGTAGCAGGGGATTCGGGTCCGGCCTGCGGCGGTTTCGTGGCTGCCGTGCTCGCTGCCGTGGCCAGTGTGACATTGCCCAGGCACGTCATCACAACCAGCGGTGTCAGCATGAATGAGACTTTCACGACACTTCTCCCGTAGCCCATGGCTGCTCGCCGGCGTCCTTTCCAAATCTACATAATAGTTGCCAAAAATGAAATAATGCTGCGACGAAGCGAGGGGGGCGCGCGTGGAGGCGAGCGCCATGGAGCTGGGCTTGTGCGGCAGTCGGCGAGTGTGTGAGAGTGGCATTTACGCGACAATCTGTAGCGTTTTCTGCGAATGGCTTCTCGGGATCCGTTTCTCTGGCGCGACCGCCAAGCTCGGGTGCCGCTGTGCACAATCAGGGCGCGAACGAAACTTGCCGAGAGTGTGTTATGAATACTCCCGAGCCGATCGTGTTCGTGGTCGATGACGATGCCTCGGTCCGCGAGGCCCTGGTCGGCCTGATCGGCTCAGTCGGCTTGCGCGTGGAGTGTTTCGCGTCCACGGGCGAATTCCTGCGCCGGTCTAGAGCTGAAGGCCCGTGTTGCCTGGTCCTCGACGTACGGCTGCCGGGCCACAGCGGACTGGAGCTGCAAGACGATCTGGCCCACTCAGACCAACAGATCCCCATCATTTTCATTTCGGCTCACGGCGATATTGCGATGGCGGTGCGCGCCATGAAGGCAGGCGCGATCGAGTTTCTCGCCAAGCCGTTCCGGGACGAGGATCTGTTGGAGGCGATCCAGCAGGCGCTGGCCCGCGATGAGGCCTCCAAGGCGCATGACCTGGAGATCAATCAGGTTCGCAGCCGCCACGCGCGGCTCACGCGGCGGCAGCGGCAGATCCTGGCTCTGCTCATGGAGGGTAAGCTCAACAAGCAGATTGCCGCGGAGCTCGGGTTGAGCGAGAACACTATCAAAGTCCACCGGCATCGCATTATGGAGCGTATGGGCGCCTCCAGCGTTGCGCGGCTGGTCCATATGGTCGGGATGATGACACTCTGATCCGATCAGCCATCAATCCATGGCGAGCTCGTATACGTCGCGATAGTGTTGTGCCATGTTCTCGCTCCGGAACCGCCGCTCGAAGGATTCCCGGCAGCGTCTGCGGCTCAACTCATTCACCCGCTGGGTGCACCGGACAGCGGCGCGGGCATCCTCGACAATGAAGCCCGATACTCCGTCTTCGATGAGCTCCGGGACCGAGCCATGTGGAAACGCAATCACCGGCGTGCCACACGCCAACGCTTCAATCATGGCCAAGCCAAAGGGCTCTGGCCAGTTGATCGGAAATACCAGTGCAACGGCATCGCCGAGAAAGCGGGTTTTCTCGTGCTCGTTGATTTCCCCGATATAGGTGACCAAGGTTCCGTCCAGCAAGGGCGCGATCTGTGAATCAAAGTATTCCTGATCGCTGTGCGCGATCTTGGCCGCGATCCGCAAGGGAATGCCACTACCGCGTGCGATTTCAACGGCCTGCTCCAGGCCCTTCTCCGGAGCCACACGCCCCAGGAAAGCCAGATAACTTCCCTGCGCTTCGGTTGCAACGTGCAGGTCTGCGGGCAGGCCATGGTAGACGGTGGCGAGCCAGTTGGCACTTGGCAGCGGCCGTCGCTGGGCGTTGGAGATGGAAACCAGCGGTTGTTCCTTGTACTCCGCATACAGGCCGGCAAGGCCGCCGATGTCGAGTCGGCCATGCAGCGTGGTCACCCTGCTCGTTTTGCAGCGCCGCGCGATTGGCAGATGCAACTCATCCGTATGGAAATGAATGATGTCGAAATTACCGGCGCTGCGGCACACTTCTTCCAACATCCGCGCGTGCAAGGCGAAGGGATCCGGCCGCGCCGGGTCGAGCCGCACAGCCCGTTTGCATCCCGGAACCAGCCGGGCTTTCGTGACCGAATCGCCGCTGGCAAACAGTGTGACGTCGTGTCCTTGCCGAACCAGCTCCTCGGTCAAGTAGGAGACCACCCGCTCCGTGCCTCCGTAAAGCTTGGGAGGCACGCTCTCGAACAGTGGAGCGACCTGAGCGATGCGCAGAGGGCGGGGGGCCGGACTCGAGATCATGTTGCTCCCTTGTGGCTTGGTTCAGCTCGATTCACAGCAACACCTATTCCTGCTGCCGCATCGTGCTGAGCGTCTTCCGGTCCCTCGACTTGAAGCCCCGGCCTCGAGCGCTGCAGCCGGCGTGCCGGCACCAGGAGTGTTCGGCCCAGGTCCCGCTGTCGTTGGTACGCAGGCGCCTGATTGACAGCTAACCGGGCAACGCGTACACGAGGGCGCATGTGGAAGTTGATCCGCGCGTCATCGTGCGCACTGCTGGTCTTACTCGGGTCCGGTTGCGTGTATTTCTCCAGGCACACCATCAAAGGAGCCTGTTCGGATGACCTCGATTCGCCGGTGCACAACTTTTGTGTCGTCGCTCCGGAAGTGCTCTGGAGGGGGCCGCGTCCGAGCCGGAATGACGCGCAATGGCTGTTGGAGCATCACGTTGGCACGGTGGTGAGCCTGCAACTCGATGACCGGCGTGCCTTCGAAGCGGTCTCCCTCGGTCCGGCGTTTGTGCACTCGGTGGCTTACTTTCACGTAGCCGGATTCAGTCCGGTGCACCTCCTGAGCCGTTCGCACCTCGACACGCACCTGGCATTGTTCGTAGCGATCGCCAAAGCGGCTCCTAAACCTATCTACGTTCACTGCCGCGCGGGCGTGGACCGGACGGGCGTGCTGATCGCGGCCTATCGGGTGTTGGTCGACGGAATCAGCCGTGAGCAGGCGATCGCGGAAATGGGTCGCTACCAAAGTCCGTGGCAGAGTCTCGATGCCCGTTATATTCGGGGTCTGTCGGAGGAGCGCCGCGAACAGATTCTACGCAAGGCGACCGAATGGGAGGCACGGTTGCGTCCGACGGCTCAGATAGAGTGCGTGGGGGGGCACTGCAGGTACGAGCCCGAGGCCGAGCCCTCCTCCAAAGAGCACGGTTAGGAGATTCCCACTGGGCGGACGCTGCAGCCGTCCACAGCTACTGGACGTTCAGCGGAGGCGGCCTCGACCGGACTGAGATGTTCGCTCGCGGAGGCATTGACACCGGGAAACGCGCCGGGCAAATATTGCGCTCAGTGCGCTAGCAGGGCGCCTCTCACCCGCGGCAAGGGAAGACTCCCACCTGTTTAGTGTGCGGCAATGTGCCTTGCACCTTCTTTCAGCCTGGTTCAGCGGGTCACAGGCGGTATATGAAAGGAGGTCGCCATGACCACGACGAAGTCCCTTCCTGCGCGTCCATCTCTGGAATCATTGCGCAAAGAAGCCAAGAAGCTGTCACGCCAGCTCGCCGCGGGCCATGCCGAAGCGATTGCCCGTGTACGGTCTCAGCTGCCGGACGTCCATACGCCGCTTGCCCGCCGCGAAGCCCAGCTGGTGGTTGCTCGGGAGTATGGGTATGCAGGTTGGGAGGATCTGACCGCAGCAGTGCGCGAACGTTCGGGTAGAGATCTGCAATGGGCAGTACGCCAGGCAAAACGAATCATTCACGACAATGATGTCGCAGCGCTGCAGGGTTTGTTGGCTGAATATCCGGCATTGCTTTCGTGGGGCGCGGATGAAGGCGGTTTGCTGGGGGTCGCGTCCAATTCCTACGGCGATTCGTACGATCCGCAGCGGGAGCGGCAATTCACGCGGCGCGAGTGCGCCGAGCTCTTGATTGTTGCGGGAGCTGTGGTTGCTCCGTCGGTGTGCGAAGGGCTTCTCCAGTCCCGTGCTCGCGGGTTGTTACAGCTCTATCAATCAAAAGGCTTGCTGCCGCCAAGCCTCAAATACATCGTAGGTCTGGGTGATTTCGAGCAGGTGCGGGCGTATTTTCGGGACACGCACAACAATACCGCCGGGAGCATGCTTGCCGCTTTGAACGAGGCGTTCATGGTTGCATGCCGCTTCCAATACGAGGCGATTGCGTCGTTTCTCCTGGAGCGCTATCTCACGTTGGATCCGTCGCTTCGTGATCGGATCGACAATGGGCCGGGCAGGGCGGCGCTCCTGGAATATCTTCTGGAAGAGTGGCCGCTGAGCTACATCGATGCCGCGCCCACTGATCCGTGGCAACTCTTTGTCATGCATCGGGTTGTGCGAGCCATACACGCTGGAGAGCTGGCGACTTTTGCGGACCTTCTCGAGCGCAATGCCTGGCTGCTGGAGGACCGTTGGGTTGCGTTTCAAGTGGGGATGATCGAGCGTGCCACACTGCAGGATCGTCCTGTATTGATGCTAAAATTCCTCGAGCTTGCGCCCGCGCTGTTGCGGCGGCAGCCGCCACCGCCGTCACGAGCCATTGAATTTGCGCTCGTATATGGCAAGCCTCATCTCGTCCCCATCCTGACGCGCGTCTGGCCCTTTCCGGATGATTTACCGTATGCCGCGGGTAGTGGCGATTTCGAGCGCGTGCGGCGTTGGTTCGAGGGAACCCCTGGCACGCTGCCCGCGCAGGCCGTTTTGAATACTGCGTTCGCCTGGGCAGTCTTGAATCGACAGCTGGAAATCGCCGACTTTTTGCTCCAGCGGGGTGCCGATATCAACACCAGGTGGGGCTCGCACGAGCCTGCGAGCGTGCTCCACGAGTTGGTGCTTCGTGAAGACTACGAGGGCATGCAGTTTCTCATCGATCGCGGAATCGACATGACGATCGCGGATCACCGCTGGGGCGCAACGGCCGAAGGCTGGGCCCGCCGTGCCGTGCAGAACCCAAGGTTGGGCGACTGGCTTGCCGCCGCGGCGGCCCGTCGCACTGGAGAGCTGTAGCGGGCGCATGCCTGTCTGACCAGTCCGCGCGCTTCGATGGCTCAGATCTATCGATGCCGAGCGCGAGTCTTGCGAATCTCGCTGTAAGCAAGATAGACGACGATCGCCAGGTTCGCCAGCAGAACGAGAGACTTGCTGATCGCCGGTCGATGCTCGATGGACAGGACCTCGAAGGGGAGCAGGCACGCGAGCCCGAGGATGACGATCCAATGGGCCCAGGGTTTTCCACTCAGGAGCAGAGCGCCCTCGAGCCCGCTCGACAGGCTGTCCAACCACGCCAATATGGCGCCACGGACCATGATCGTGTGGGACAGGTGGTGCTGGATCCAGTGGCCCAAGCGGGCGAAGGCGGCCCCTCCTTCGGTCAGATCCCGTGCCAGAATTTCAAGGGCGCGATAAGCCGAGCCGGGAACAGCCGTCAGCCAGATGGCTATGGCAAGCATGATCGCAGCTTTGATGAACTTGTAGCCGACGATCAGCCGGAATCCGAGCTGACGCTCCTGCGCCCGGGTCGCCCCCTCGCTCGTGGGTGACGGCGACTTTATCTGCGCAGGCATCGAATCCAAGCTCGCACTCCATGGGCGTAGCGGGAGGGTCCCCCAGCAATGATACGGGTTTTGGGCAGCCCGTGCCGTGCGCGGCCCACCCCGGGGTATACCAACTGCCGAGCGTGCGCGTGCTGCTGTGCCGAGGCTGGCCGCTGCCGGCAAGGCTGTACGACAACAGAAACAACTCGGAAACGGGGGGACATATTCCAGTCCGGCGTGCCAATCAACATCGATGGCCGCCAAACTTCAGTCGCTCCCGCTCTCGACGGGTGGCGATTCCGGCGGCATGATGTTGGTGCCGGGCGCGGTCCATCGCGGCGCTCATGGAGCGGATGGCTCGCTGAGATTGTTAATTGTTGCGTGTTTGCGCAACAACCCGAGGGGCCCTTGACGGGAACGTTCGATTGGCCGTTCACTGTCAACTGCGAGCTGCGGGTCGCGTTGGGTGGCGATCAATGAGCCGGGCGCCAGGCGAGAACGATGGGTAGGCGCTCGGCAAGGACGGGCTATGATGCGCGCGGGGTGCTTCGTCTCTATCCTCTACCTTGGCGCGACCTGTGCAATTGCCCAGGTCGCAGATGAGTCTTTCCAGACCGAACCTTACAGCAAGCACTACGATAGGCGTTTCGGCCACGATCACGCGTATCCGGACAGAGGCGCAATACTGCGCGACGCGCCCCGCGGCTCCGTCGTCGTGAATTACGCTGGCATCTCGTTCCGCTACTACAATGGCATCTGGTTGGAGCCACGCGGGCCGGCCTTCATTGTTGTGATGCCGCCGATCGGGTTGGTCGTTCCTTCGTTGCCTCCCTTCGCCACTTCGTTCGAAAGTGGCGGGAAGTCTTATCAATATGCGAACGATGTCTACTACCTCGCGCGCCCCGACCTCGGCGGCTACGAGGTTGTAAATGACCCTACGAACGTCCAGTCCATTGTCGCCAAGTCCCCGGCGGCGCCTGCCGAAGCGAAAGCAACTACGTCGTCGGGGCTTGTGGCGGGCGCCGCAGTGCCAGCGTTGGCTGGATCGGCGGCAGCAGCGGTTGGCTCCTCGGCGGTCGTTGGTCCGACGCACGCGGCTACTTCGACATCTTCTGTTGCTCACGCGCCATCAGTTGGTTCCGCGTTGGCTGCCGCTCCGGTGGCCGCAGCTGCTTCGGTGCCAGCGGGTGCTTTGACGCCTACCGTTGTCGCGTCGGCGCCAGGAGCCGGTATAACGCCTGCCGTTGGTTCGACGCCCGGAGCTGGTTTGGCGCCTGGCGCTGGGTCGGCGCCAGCAGCCGGCATGACGCCTGCTGTTGCTTCGACGCCTGGAGCTGGTTTGACGCCTGGCGCTCCTTCGGGGCCAGGAGCCGGTTTGACGCCTGCCGTAGCTTCGGCGCTCGGAGCTGGTTTGGCGCCTAGCTCTCCTTCGGGGCCAGCAGCCGGTTTGACGCCTGCCGCTGCTTCGACGCCCGGAGCTGGTTTGGCGCCTGGCGCTCCGTCGGCGCCAGGAGCTGCTTTGACATCTATCTGG
>Ga0105240_10001793_pt1 | contig 36153 bp, 36 predicted proteins | sample KBSC54metaG_FD_80426 | JGI IMG/M metagenome (GOLD analysis project Ga0105240, IMG submission 80426) | Corn rhizosphere microbial communities from Kellogg Biological Station, Michigan, USA - KBS C5-4 metaG | ecosystem: Host-associated > Plants > Roots > Rhizosphere > Soil | place: Michigan, USA... | reverse complement strand
ATACTCGTAATATGTGTTTGATTTGCCAGTAGACGCTGAATTCGCTGCTCTTCTAATACCTGCTTGCGTAAATTGGCTTCAGCCTCTGCAGCACTAATATCCTGAGCTTCGGGTGTTGCAGGTAACTCTGACCTAGGTGTGGTTTCCGGATCCATAGATTCGTTCATTTCCTTCATAACATCTATGATAAACTGCCCCCTCGGCGTTACAAAGCACGACCTCTTTGGTATAATAACGCTTAAGCTATGATTGAAGATAAAAAAACTGGGTTTTGGTCACGTGTGCGCCGGCATCGCACGCTGATTCTTATCGTTGCGGGTGTTATCCTCGTCTTGGGCGCGGCTACCGCGACCTACTTTTTAGTCTACCGTCAGCCGGTTAAAGTTCCTGATGCAAAGCCAGTGGTAGTCAAGTCTACGCCTCCGCCAGCGCCAGTCGTGTATTATTCGCTCCTGACGGGGGAACCGGTCGCAACTCAAGCTCTTGTTACTGCACCCGTCACTGCTATCATGATCGAAAACAGCCCCGATGCACGGCCGCAATCAGGTATCAAGAACAGTGGAGTCGTATTCGAGGCGATTGCCGAAGGCGGCATCACGCGCTTTATGGTGCTCTACCAACAAGAGCAACCAGCCCTCATCGGTCCGGTGCGAAGTGTTCGTCCATATTACCTCGACTGGTTGTCGGCCTTTAATGCCAGCATTGGACACGTTGGTGGAAGCCCCGCAGCACTGAGCGAAGTCCGCAATGGCACCTACCGCGATATCGACCAATTCTTTAATTCTGCTAGTTATTACCGCTCAAGCGACCGCTATGCACCTCACAATGTCTATACCACGTCGGCGCTACTTGATGCCCTGAACGCCAAAAAGGGCTATACTAGCTCATCGTTTACTGGCTTTACCCGTACCGACACCAAACCTGCCGCTACTCCAACAGCGACAAGTATCAGCATTACGATCAGTAGCGCACTCTATAACAGTACCTATGCCTACGACAAAACCACCAATACGTATCTACGTTCTCAAGCCGGTGCACCGCATCTTGACAGAGAGGACGGCCAAATCGCACCATCAGTAGTTGTTGCTATGCGCGTCGACGAAACAACCAATCCCCAAGATGGCTACCACCAGCAAATTACTACTATCGGCAGCGGAACCGCTACCATCTTCCAAAATGGCACGGCAACGGCCGTCACATGGCACAAACCTGACAAAACTACCCAGATTACATTTACGGATGCGGATGGTAAAGATGTGCCACTAGTCCGCGGCCAAACTTGGATAGTCGCGGTGCCAAACGGTAGTGGGGCGGTCTCATGGCAGTAGACCAAACCCCTAAACAAATTCGTGACTTTTTACCGTATTTCAAAAAGCGGGGAACTGTACGGATTGTTCTCATGCAACTTGGCGTCGCTCTGGCCGTAGGCGCGGTACTATACTTCGCAAATGTGTTTGAGCTAGATTCTGGGATACTCTGGGGCATTGTCGTCGCCGTCGCAATCCTCGGTATCTTCGCAGGATTCGCGCAGTTTAACTTTGCGCTTAAACCAACGCGCGATTTACTCTCAGCCGTCATTCACGTGGCCGGCGAAACGACCAACACCACGCCGCCAAACCCCAACGACCCTCACTACAAACACGGGTTCAAAGAAGCTCTTCAGGCCTTGTACGAGTTATCCGGCAGAGAACAGGCAACACTAGCTGTAGCGCCTATATCGGACGCTAGTACTAGCGTGTCGACCCCTGTTACAGGCGATGACAGTATCATTAAATCTGCGCTTGATGCAGCGCTCTGTGGCTTTGTAGCACTTCGTCACGACCGTTCCATCTCGTACTACAACAAGGCCGCGCCGATTCACATCAGCCCCGAAAACGTACCAACGCTTTCGGTTCTATTCAATGGCAGCGACACGCTCGACGCCTGGCTCAATGAGTGCGAACAAACAGCGGTCCACGCCGAGCATATTTGGACCCGTATTCCTGACCGCATGCCCGAAGAAGAGGGCAGGCGACTATTTGACGTTATTGCAACCTACAACAAGGGTGCCGTGAATGAAACTGTTTTGACACTGGTCGATCGCACGTCGGTATACGAAGTGGGCGAGCAAGAGCTCGACTTTATCGCCTTTGCCGCCCACGAGCTACGTGGTCCAATCACGGTGATTCGTGGCTATTTAGATGTCCTTGAGGAAGAGCTTGACGGGGTCCTGGCCGAAGACCAACACGAACTGTTCCGTCGACTGACGGTTTCAGCCAATCGTCTGTCGGGATATATAAACAACATCCTTAACACTTCTCGTTACGACCGGCGCCATCTAAAGGTGCACCTCGCCGAGGATAGTCTGGCGGGTATTTACGATACGATTCGCGATGATATGAACCTGCGTGCCAGCGCCCAGAACCGTTTGCTATCTGTTAATATTCCAGCGGACTTACCGACTATTGCAGCCGATCGCGCTAGCCTCAGCGAAGTATTAGGCAACCTCATCGATAACGCTATCAAATACAGCAACGAAGGCGGTGCGATTAATGTCACTGCGGCCGTCAAGGGCGATTTTGTCGAGGTATCAGTCGAAGACCACGGTATCGGTATGCCAGGTAACGTCGTAAGCAACTTGTTCCAAAAGTTCTACCGTTCTCACCGTTCACGCGAAACAGTCGCCGGCACCGGCATCGGCCTCTATATCAGTAAAGCCATCGTCGAATCGCACGGTGGAACTATTGGCGTCCGCAGCGAAGAAGGCAAGGGATCAACCTTTACGGCAGCGCTCCCGATTTATGCCACGGTTGCTGACAAGTTGAAGTCAGGCGATAATAGTAACGAAGGTTTGATTGAAAACGGCACCGGCTGGATTAAAAATCATTCAATGTACCGAGGGTAACAATATGACATATGGCTCACTCAAAAAAACAATAGACGACATGGCACACCTATACCACAAGGGGCTGTCCCCGGCAGGGCGAGCCGAACGCCATGGGCGCGCGAAGCACCCCATAAAGAGTACCCTTGTAGTATACGGTGTGCCGGGTCGGAACGGTTGGGGGCAGTAATGGCGATTCAAACAATTCTCTGTGTCGAAGACGACCGCTTTATCGGCGAGATGTACGTTCGTAGCCTGAAAAAGGCTGGCTATACAGTCGACTGGGTGGTGGACGGCAACGATGGCCTGATTGCCGCTCGCAACAAGCCCTATGATCTGATTCTGCTCGATGTGATGTTGCCTGAACGGCGCGGTACCGAAATCCTGGCGGCACTTCGTGGCGGGGCAGAAGATCTGATACCGAACTCCAAGGTGATAGTCCTCACGAACTTCGAACAGGACGACGAATCCCGCACGGCCATGCAAAAGCACGCCGACGCCTACCTGATTAAGGCCGAGATTACTCCCAAAAAGCTGATTGAAGTTATTCACCAGCTCGATGCAACGGCTGCTTAGGGTAGACTTTACTAGGGTTATTTGCTACAATCTTTTGAGTTGCAAGGCTCATATGGATCCTAAAGGACCATATGAAACCGCTTGCTTCGGAAGCGAAAATAAGTAAACTGATTTTCGACTTCGCTCAGCTTCACGGTCTCATCGTCTAACGGTTAGGACACCAGGTTCTCATCCTGGCAATCCGGGTTCGATTCCCGGTGAGATCACCAAGATTATTAAGAGCCTCGATGCTGGCTCTTTTTGTTTATGCTTGCATACAAAGTTCATAAACAGCATAATTTATTGCAATAACAAAAGGATAACTATGACACCACCGTTAGGCGAGATTTTACCTCCGACAAAAATACCAGAGCTAATGCAAATACGCGCCGAAATACAGACAAAACTAACCCTTTTACATCACTTCATGCTTGAAATGCCCGTATACCCTGTTACGAGAGGTAACCGTGGAAGCGTACTCAATGAAGTTCCTGGTCGTGCTTCGGGGGTCGTACAATATCCCGGAGGGGAGTCTAGCCCAGGTACCATTAAAGAGGTTAAGGCGTGGTTAGAGCACAAAATCATTGGTATTGGCACGACGGGCACAGAAGGCTCCACAACCTTGTCAACCAGAATAGAGTTACTAACTCAGACTCTTGTAACCAATACAAAAAGCGGAGTTACTTATCTGAAGGGTAACGAAAAGGTACGTGCCTCAATAACCCCATCCTTTACCAATCCTTCGCCGCTCGTTGTACTTGAGGATATACCAGACGGTGAGTCTTCATTCCATGACTTAAAACGGCAATTATCGACTGCTAATGACGCTCTCGAAACCATCGAACTAATCGCGGCTGCCCCAAGACCAAATCCCTACAACCCTACCGGAAGGCTCGCTGTAAGCTCAATGGTGTCTCTATCAGAATTACCCGGGTATGACTCCGGATTAGATACTGAAATAATCCCTGAACTTATTCAAGCAGAAATTTAGGACACCAGGTTCTCATCCTGGCAATCCGGGTTCGATTCCCGGTGAGATCACCAAGATTATTATTCAACAACTCCTTGTCGGGAGTTGCTTTATTATTGACTTTTCATGATACTTATGCTATAATTGGGCTACATTGGTAGTTTTACCACGTACCTTTACTAACCACCGTTCCCTAGAGCAATAAGCCTACTGCTTAGCAGGTTTATTGCTCTTGGGAATCCTCCCGCGAGTAATAACGCTAGCTCTGGTTACCACGCCAGTTCGTAGCTCACATTGCCTCAGACGGGCAGAAAGGTGGTTATCATGGAGTACAAGTTCACGGAGGTCATTCAGCGCGCCATTGTGTGCATGAACGGACGTATCCTGAACGCCAAGCGTGAGGAGGACCGTCCGAACTGGCACGGATTCTCTGACTACTTTGGCCACTGGTTCAACTCTATTTCCGCAACGCGGGAAAAGGTCGTCGGCAAAGACGAAACCATGGGAGTTGTCCAGCGGACGATCACGTTCCAGTACGACAAGGTAGTTGTTGCGCGTATCACCCTCGAGGGGATTTACAATGTCGACAGGGATGGTCGTCGTAACAGCCCGTTCGTGCACTGGGACGTCTACCTGATCGAGTACGCCCTGTGGTACAACTCGAGGATGGGTGCCACTGAGTGGACCTCCTACCAGGACATCCCTCACAACGGCGCCACCATCGAGGCAAAGGCGTCGTAGAGAACAAGCCTCCATGCGCCGGGTGATGAGAATTTATCTCATCACCCGGCACGATAACCCACTTATGTGGGTGTTTTTAATTGCAAATAAATCTCTGGTCTCATCTTTTGTTATAATGACCAGAGTGAAATCATTTACTCAACTTCATCTTTCTGAAATCCCTCTCGAAGAAGCGCACGGCGGGACTGGCGCACGCCAAATGCTGATAAAACCTGAGTATTTGACCACGCCATACCTCGAAGCAGTTACAAAAGGCTTCCTTAATGTAGGCAAAATGTTCGACTGGCATAATCATCTAGATACTGATGAGATCTTTATCGTCACTCAGGGAGAGGGCGAATATCATTACAAACTGAACGGAGAAGAGAAGTTATTTACGTATAAGCCAGACGACATTGTCATCGCTCCAGCAAATTTGTTTCACAAAATCGTAGCTAGCGGCGACGAGCAAACACAGGGTTTTTTCTTTAGAATAAAGGGCCACGCAAAGCCCGATCATGAATACACATTCAAACACTTCGACATTGCAAATGTTCCTTTTGAAATGGTCCACGATATACCTAACTCACGTCAGACGCTTGTTACGACAGATAGCGTCGCGACTGATTATCTGGAAGCGCTCACAAAAGGCACGTTACCCGCAGGCAACGTCTGGGACTGGCATGATCATGTAGACACCGATGAGGTATCAATCGTACTAGCAGGCGAGGGAACGTACTTTATTGACGACGTGCAGGTGCCCTATAAACAAGGCGATGTTTTTGTGATTCCAGCCAACGCCCAACACAAAATTGTGAGCGCCAAAGACACCGAATTTTACTTTATTCGAGTTTTATCAAAGTAGGGCTATAGCACCTATCAATGCGCCAATAGCCAGCGCATACTTTGCAAACGTTTCACCTTTTTTGATGGCAAATCTCGTTCCTATGTAGCTACCTAAACTGCCGCCAATGATTGCCGCGATCGCATGCAATACCAAGAAGTTTCCTTGGAAAGCTAAAATACTGAATATTATTCCAGATTGAACTAATCCAAGCAGTCTGCGTAGGGCAGTGCTTTGCAATATCGTCAAATCAAATAACTGCGATAAACCAATCGCAATAAGTATCGAGAACGCACTGCTGGTGATTACCGAGCTAGCTAGCAGCACTAAAATAAGCAGGGCGATCCCTGCATTACGATGCCGCCTACTTAGCTTAATTTTCTTGCGATCAATGAATAGCATCGGGATAGAGAGGAGTGTAATAATTGCTAGGATTACCTTGAATGAACTCGTCTGAATATGCGCGAGGGTAAGTGCTCCAATAATCGAAGCGACAACTGTAATAATTGTCAAAACAATACTAAGCTTTCTATTACGTGGGAAGTGGTCAGTACCGCGAAAAGCAGCGAGTGAGCTTGCGCCCATGCCAATTACCATAAACCCGCCAGTCGTTGCACCTTGTGCCGGTGTCATGCCAGCAATGAGCCAATAAGGTGCCATAAGATACCCGCCACCGCCACCTGCGATGCCGCTTAATATGCTTGAAATGAATGCAACAAGAAATGTTGCAAGATAGATAAATTCTATATGAATCCTTTTTTTATTGGTTTGTAATAAGAGATAGTGCTTTGCTAAGGCGACTAAAGTAATTTCATTATAGCATATGCGTTTTAATATGTCAATAGTCTAGACAGCTGCGATAGATCGTTGACAATTTTACACTATTGTTAATTTACATCCTTTGCTAGAGTATGACCAAGGAGGATCATATGGAAGGCAACACCACTGTTGGTGCAACGCACCCCGGAACCAGTCAATCTGCTATCGAAACTATTGAAGCGGGTAGACAGGAAATTGATCAAATCGATGAGCAAATTTTAGAGTTGCTAAGTCAAAGGGCTGATGTTGCTCTTGCAATCTCTGCCTTAAGGGGCAAGGGTCATGGGTCTGGCATCGACATAGTCCGAGAGAGCCAGATTATTGGCATAGTTACAGGTCTAAACAGAGGTCCATTTAGCGACCAGGCAGTATCAACTATCTTCCTCAATATCCTGCAAGAAACAAAAGCACTGCAAAGAGCGCAGGGTAGTGGGCCTGGCTCAGAAGCGAGTAGCGTTGAAACACGCCACACATAACAGTCGTGCACATGCACGGCTGTTTTTTTAACCTAAGGAGAATCGACATGGCAAACCCAGAATCACAAACTACTAGCGAACGACAGCGAATCATTACAGGATTCCGCCCAACGAGTGACCTTACCGTAGGAAACTACCTTGGAGCTATCAAGCCAGTACTTGATATACAAAATGATAAAAATAATGACCTTTATGTCTTTGTAGCTGATCTGCATGGGCTTACGGACCACGACCCGCGCGAGCTTGCGCCATATCGAACGGAAGTTATCGCCGACGCACGTGCACTTGGACTGCATCAATTAAACGCCCACATGTATTTGCAATCTGACATCGAACCGGAGGTTGTACAAATCGCCAATCGTATTGCGCCCTACGTCACTGTTGCTGAACTAGCCCGAACACCAAATTTGAAAGAAAAGATGCAAGCGGCCGTCAGAGACGGAAAATCTGACTCTGAAGATGCCACCCGTGCGAACTTTGCACTCCTTGGCTATCCAGTGCTTATGGCGGCGGATATTTTCGCACAACAAGCACCACTTGTCGCTGTCGGCCAAGACCAAGAACCACACCTCGAGTTAGCTCGAACAATAGCACGAAGATTTAATAGCACGTTTGATACAGATGTCCTCGTAGAACCCAAGATATTCGCCGTCAATTCACTCCGCGTCCTGAGTCTTGATGGTAAGGGCAAGATGAGTAAGACAAATCCAGGACAGGCAATTATGTTCACCGATGATCCAGACGAAGCACGAAAAAAGATTAAAGGCGCAACCACAGCTAGTGCAGGGGAATGGAATGACGTATTAGAAAGTCACTTCATGGTTGCCCGTGAGACTACACAAGATCCAGATCAACTTCAAAAGCTTGCAGAACTACGTGCTGCCCATATGGGTGGTCTACAGGTCATGGGAGATTTCAAGGATTTATGGGGCGATATAACCGAAACGATGCTTGAAACATTTAGACAACAAAGACCTCTCTATATGGAAAATGACGTGACATGGTATAGGCAGGCAGGGTCGGTAAGAGCAAGACAGAACGCAACAGAAATGCTGAAAAAAATGAAAGAAGTAATGGGATTCTAAACATACTAACTATTTAAGGGGTATACTATGAAAATTAATGTTGAAGGTTTTGGAAATCCAAAAGAATTATTTGATGAATTTGAAGACGAAGTTTGCGAAGTAGGATCAACCGCATTTGGAAGACCGTATGATGATTTCGCGGAGGATGTACGTGATCACTTTCTCGGTTCTACACATGGTCATCTAATTCGTGTTGACGGAAACATTGCAGGATTCTCGCTATACACAATGATGGAAAATCGTGGACTTTACCTTGAAGGTATAGCAGTCGGACGCGAATATCAAGGACACGGACTAGGTACGATAGCTCTGAAAAGAGGGCTTGAGTATTTTGGGTCTGAAACGCTCGCCGCCACAACTCGTAACCCTGCAACGGTGAAATTGATGGGGGGCGTCGTTCGCTACTCATCGCCTGATATAAGGCTTGGTGATCCACTGAGACACCACAACGACGACAGAATTCAGGCAGTACTTGCAACATTAGCGGCAAACCGTCTGCGACCTCAAGATAGTGAGACATTGCCGTACCTTGTATCAAAATACCCACCCAACTTATACGGTGATGATCCAGGTGCAAACATGCCACTACCAATAGTTGCAGACAACCCGCAGAATGCAGTTGTCGTTGTTGGAATTGTTTAGCACTAAATAATTTGTACAGTTTTTGTCTCAGCTTTGAAGCCACGGTATGTCGTATAGTTAGCTTCCCCGAAAAGAAGGGGGTAATAGCCTTGACGTGCTAACTTAAAGTTCACAAGTCCTGATACGTCTTCGTCATTCGATATAAGCCCACTGACTGCATATAAGTTCCTATCGAGCGGCTCGTTCTCTTTCCCGTCGATCAGATTGATCACAAAATGCGAGAGCTCCTCTAGACTTGATTCCTCCCGGGCGAGTATTTCATTATATTCAATAGAGATCGAGGAAGGAACGTTTCCAATAAGCGCGTGTTCTGCGATCTCATCGGGCATCACAATAATTTCAGTGATTTTCGATGCATGAATGATTTTCATATTTTCCTTGTTGAGCACCGTACAAACAAATATACCACCGACGTCAGCGGTTGTCGTATGGACGTCCAAAACATAGTCATATGCTTTCTCATTAATCACATTTAGAACCTTGCGCGCTTGATTCTCTTCATATGAATGCCCGTTTGTTTTATAACTACGATTCATGTCTGTTTCAATGAAGCGGGTGTGCTTGTCATACGCATCTGGGTTAGCACATATATAATCAACGGAATCCGAATACTCTGGATATTTCTTTAACATGTAGTTATAAAGGTTAATTCCCAAAACCTCGTTGCCATGTTGAGACCCCAAGATTAATACTTTTTCTTTTCTCATAGTCTCTCATTGTTTAGATAATATTGTGACGTAATGTCGTTGTATCTATTTTAACCTATTGGGAGCAACTCCTCAAATGTTAATAGATTGATATAATTAGTACATGCATTTCCTTCATCTAGACAAGTTGCTACCAGTTGAGGACGAGAGGGACCTCTATGTCTTTTGGCTGGCGGCGCTAGCGTTTCGCCGTAGCCACAAGCATCTGGATAATGAGCTCGCAAACTACGTGTTTTTACGCTCAAACGAAGCGCGGAGTGTCGTAAATATAGACAGCACAATGGACGACATTACCTACGAATTCGCCGCACTAGAAACCCCGCCCAGCAGCGGTAGGGAAATAAATAAAGCCTGGACGCGTCTAGAAAGTATCGTCAACAAGGCTTTTCAAAAGTTCGCATAAGAGGTGATTGGTACTTTCTGTGCTATAGTGAGACGAACTAAACAGATTGGATTAACGATATGGCCAAACATAAAAACTGGCACGGCGCCTCGCGTAAGCGCATCTTGAAGAAAAAACTCAAGTCACAGATGAAGTAGTTACTACTCCGTTAAAATCGACAAAATGTTGCCAGCAGGGTCCTTGAACCAAGCAATGTCCGGACCCATGTTGGCAGCCTTGCCTCGAGCGATGCCTTTTTCGTCTTGATGCATGCCTTCATATATTTCAAAACTCACACCTTTTGATATCAGTTCATCTGCTGCCGCGTCGATGTTATCAACGGGGAAGTTAAGGATCGTATATGTCGCTGGTTCGTGATTTTCCTTGGGATATACCAATACCGTACCACCAGTCGCAAGGTGTAGGTCCAGCATGCCGTGCTCTTCGCTCACGGCGAGACCCAGCACCTCGCCGTAAAAGTTCTTTGCTTTTTCGATATTATCAACCGAAAACCCACTGTACGCTTTTGAATCTTTAAACATAATAAATCCTCCTATATCTATCATACGCCCACGCGCATGGCGGCACTTGTAAAAAATAACCATAATCGTCATAATAACCCCTAGAAAACGCTATATAAAATAGGGGGCACCATTCAACCAGTCGCGTTAAGTCGTTTTTGGCACCGTCGTATCTGTGAAGCGACGCTCTTAATTGCGCTCGGGGTGGTTATTTTATACTTCTTGCCGCTCATCACGGGGGCGTCGGTTGATAATGCAATTGCGGTCAATCTTCCTGTCATGATACTTGCCGATTTAGCAGGGGTAGCCAGCATTGTTTCGTATATAACAATGCCGCAAAAAGGCATCTTTCCCTCGGCGCTTGTTATGTATATACTACTCGCGGCTGCAGCGGCAGGACTCATCGTTAGCACTGGTGGCATTGCGTCGATTTTTATTGCATTATGGATGCTGATTGCGGTATTTGCGGCAGTATTTGGCGTTTGGGGCCTCATACCGATGTTTGTGGCGGCCTGTGCCTTTATCGCGTCTGAATATCTAAAAGGTGAGTTCTCGACGCAGGTGATCGTCGTAGCCCTTTTGGCGGGCCTTCTACCGCTGATTGCCAGTTTTATTATTTGGCACAGCAAGACAGGTAGGGCAGAGAGTGATGGAACAGACCGCGCCTACAAGGACCTCGCCTCTGAACTATCTGAAGTCGCGTCGAAATCCGAAGTCGTCATTAACGCCATCGGTGACGGCGTGGTCGCGATTGACGCCCAAGGGACGATTCAGCTGATTAATCCAGCCGCACAAGAAATCATCGGCTGGGGCAAACAAGACGCTCTGGCGCTTAGTTACCGATCCGTGCTTCAGCTGATTGATCACAAGAACGAACCGCTCGACCCTGGCGCCGATCCCGTGCAACAAGTCCTAAATACCAACCAACAGGTCCGAAATAACGACCTGACGCTGATTACGAAAAGTGGCAAAAAAATCATGACGTCCCTAGTTGTCTCGCCGATTGGCGAGGTCGGATCAGGCGCCATCATCGTGTTTCGCGATATCACCAAGGAAAAATCAGAGGAACGCGAACAGGCCGAGTTTATTAGTACCGCGAGTCATGAAATGCGCACACCAGTCGCGTCGATTGAAGGCTATTTAGGCCTGGCGCTCAACCCGAACACCGCGACCATTGATGAAAAAGCCCGCGATTTCATCATGAAAGCCCATGAGTCGGCACAACACCTTGGTAGCCTGTTTCAGGACCTTTTGGACGTCTCTAAAGCCGAAGATGGGCGCCTGGCGAATAATCCCAAGGTTGTCGATATCATGGCCTACACGCACGATATTTTGCAGGGTCTTCAACAAAAGGCGACCGATAAGGGTCTGCGCCTCATATTTAAACCAAATCCCGATGACGGCGGCAAACACGTCACCCCTGTATATAACGTCAACCTAGATAATGATCATATCCGTGAAGTCATCGATAACCTGACCGAAAACGCCATCAAATACACGCTCGCAGGTGAAGTGGTCGTTGATATTACCGGTACCGATGACAAGGTAGTCATCAGCGTGAAAGATAGTGGAATTGGTATTCCCGCCGAGGACATCCCGCATCTATTTCAGAAGTTTTACAGAGTTAATAATGCTGAAACGAACCAAATTGGCGGGACGGGATTAGGGTTATACCTCTGCAGGCGGCTCGCCGAAACAATGGGAGGCCGTATCTGGGTCGAAAGCGAATACCAAAAAGGAAGCATCTTTTATTTAGAACTGCCGCGTATTGATTCCCAAGAGGCCGCAAGACTCATCGAAGAGCAGGCCAAAGCTGCACAAGTAGCCGCTGTTCAGGCTGCTCAGCAACCTACCGCTCCTGTCGCGGCTGCACCAGTTCCGGAGGCCACAGCTCAGCCAGCCGTTCAAGCAGCGACAACTGTCCCTCGAGGCGAAAGCCTTACTCCCGAACAAATCGCAGCGCATGTTGCCAAATTAAAAGCGATGGTCGCCGAACAAAGCGCGAGTGATGGTACCGCGGCGCCCTCGCCAGCGGTTGCTTCCACCCCTGAAGCTCCTGTTCGTCCAGCCAGCGTCTCCATCCCCGTACGAGACGCTCCACCGCAATAAACGTAAGTGGTATAGTAATTTTAATAGGGCTCGGGTACAATAAAGGTAAATATGACAAAAATTCTGCTCGTCGAAGATGACAAAAGTTTACGCGAAATCTACGGGGTGCGACTGCTCGCCGAAGGCTATGATATTGTGTCCGCTGGCGACGGCGAAGAAGCACTTGCTATGGCCATCAAAGAACGCCCTCAATTAATCGTGAGCGACGTCATGATGCCAAAAATTAGTGGCTTTGATATGCTCGATATCTTGCGCAGTACCAGTGAAACCAAAGACATCAAAGTCATTATGATGACTGCGCTATCAAGTGAAGATCAACGTGCCCGTGGAGAAGCGCTTGGCGCCGATCGTTACCTCGTCAAGTCTCAAGTCGGTATCGAAGATGTCGTTCGAACCGTTCACGATGTTCTCGCGGACAGCTTAGCACCTGCTGCTAGCCCTGCGCAGACGTTTGGAGCTCCCACACCATCTGCAGTTCCTCGGCCCGCAGCACCTGTTGCGCCGCGTCCTACGGTATCTCCAGCTCCCACACCAGTGGCCCCCGTCAGTGCTCCGACACCAGCCCCACAACCAGTTACCACGCCACCGCCAATTATCAATGCCGCTCCAGCGACGCCTCCCGCAACACCTACATCAACGTTGCCTCAGCCAACCGCACCATTTGGTTCAAATCGACCAGGTTCACTGGGTGACCGTGTTATCCACCCTCTGACAGACCAGCCGGCACCTGTTGATATGGGTAGTCTTATGAACCAAGAATTGGGTGTTTCAAACGCCGCTCCGGCCCCAGTGGCCCCTCCAGTGGCTCCTGTACCACCTACGCCAGTTGTAACCGACCCTAATACTCCTCAGGTCTAGTCTTTCGTCATCTGTTATACTAGTGTAAATGGCAGACGAACCAACACTTCGACTTAATAAGCAGCTAGCGCTTCAGCTGGCTATTGCTCGTCGCGAAGCGGATAACCTTATCGATAAAGGCGTTGTCCTTATTAATGGGGTCCCAGCGACGTTAGGTGCGCGCTACAGGGCTGGGGACACAATCACGGTTGATGGTAAAGAGATAAAGGCTGATACCACCTATCAGTACCTCATTTTTAACAAACCCGTCGGCTATGTCTGTTCGCGTAAACAACAAGGTGATAATCCGACCATTTACGAGCTGCTTCCACCCGAATATCATCACTTAAAGCCTGTTGGTCGGCTCGATCGTGACAGTAGTGGAATCATTTTACTCACTAACGACGGTAATTTCGCCTTTGAGATGACACATCCCAAGTTTAACAAGACCAAGATCTATAATGTTCGCCTCGAAAGCGATCTGGCACCACTTCACCAACAGATGATTAGTGACCACGGTATAGAGCTCGAGGATGGAACCAGTACTTTGCAGCTAGAACGCATGAATGAAACAGATAGAAAAAGCTGGATCGTCACCATGCATGAAGGCCGAAATCGTCAGATCCGCAGGACCTTCGGCGCCCTGGGGTATACTGTCAAGAAGTTACATCGTACCAATTTTGGAAATTATGCACTGGGTGATATATTACCAGGCGAGTTCGAAATCACAAATATCCAGTAGGTGATATAGTCTTGAAAAATAAATAAATAAATGTACAATATTTATTCAGTATGTCAATAAATAGCGGACTTTCAACAGAGTACATAATGCAACGCCGTAGTGAGGCCCGTCGTGTAATGGGCTTTGGGCTGTCACTTCTGCCCCTGGATGTTTTCAGAGCTAGCGATGACCCCAACACTCAACCTGTACTACTCCCGGTAAGGCAGGCAACCTACCTTATAGAACTTTATAATAACAACCATGTGAGTCACCCAGTCGATGTGCCAAATGCTTATAAGTTCGTTGGTGCTGCAATGGGTCAGGCCTGGGAAATTATGAATACTGCGATTGAACATGATCCCCGTGATTTATCTGTTGAGGAAGCGATCGCAATGGGGCATGATGAACGAACACTTAATGCCTATGCCGTTATGGCTTCTCAAACCGACGGTATAAGCTCTATAATGATCAAAAATCATCATGGTGCCTTCTATAGGGTCACCGAAGATAGGGGGGGTATTGAGATATCGCCAGGGGTTAACCCGAGTACTGAGGCCACCTGTCCCGAAGCTGGACCACGCGGAAAAGTAGAGCCAACACCCCTCATGCGGAGATTTGTCCCTTGGGCAACAGAACTTGCGGTATACTCAATACTTCGCTCCAAAATTGAGCGCACGCAACCCACAGTTGATGGCGACACGGAATCCGTACCGCTTATGCTCGCAAAATAACATTACCTCTGTTATAATTAGCAAAAGTTATGGCTTCAAAACTTCCTACAGTTGCGATTATTGGTCAAGCGAACGTCGGTAAGAGTTCGCTTTTTAATCGTCTCGTCCGTTCCCAGCAGGCCATTGTCGCTCGTGAAGCCGGCACCACTCGTGATAACGTATTGGGCCGAGTCGAGCACAAACACCACCAGTTCTGGCTGGTTGATACCGCAGGACTAAAGGATGCGGCTGACGAATTCGAAGCCTCCATTCAAGAGCAAATTACAGAGGCCGCCGAAGCAGCCGACGTTATTCTGGTAGTAGTTGACAGTAGCCAATATGTCAGTGATCAGGACCGGACAGTAGCCAAAAAAGCGCTGCGCAGCAAGAAGCCAGTTATCCTGCTGACCAACAAAGCCGACCTCAAAGAAAGTTTGCCAATTGACGAATTTAAGCGCCTGGGTATAAAAGAAATTATTCGTACCAGCGCCGAACACAACCAAGGTATCAGCGAGGTTCTGGACACCATTGTCGAATTAATTCCAGCTAAAAGCGAAGAAGTTCCTGATGACGTTCTCCGTGTTTCACTGATTGGCCGACCAAATGTCGGTAAAAGCTTCCTTTTTAACACTCTGGCCGGCAAACAGCAGGCGATCGTCGCCAACATCGCTGGTACCACTCGTGATGTTAACCGAATTTCGGTCCGTTTCGGTGCGCGCGATATTGAAATCCTTGATACTGCCGGTATGCGTAAACCTGGTAAACAAGAGGTAGGGATCGAGAAGTTCAGTGTTCTACGCACCCTCCAGGCGATCGAAGAATCAGATGTCTGTTTCTTGCTACTCGACGTTAACGAACTGAACACACAACTTGATCAGCGCCTCGCTGGTATTATCGATGAGGCAGGCAAGGGGATGGTGATTGTCGTTAGCAAATGGGATAGTGTCGAGGACAAGGATGCCTATACTCGCGATGCTCTGGCGCCCAAGATTAGCAATACCTTCAAATTCGTGCCCTGGGCACCACTCATCTTTACCAGTAGTGTCACCGGTCAGAACGTTACGAAACTATTCGACCTCGCGCTTGATATTGATGCCCGTCGTAAGTCTGAGCTTAAAACTCGCGCACTGAACGACCTATTACAAAAACTTATTCAGCGACACCCACCAGCAGGCCTCAAGAACACGCATCCAAAGCTTCGTTACATGGTTCAGACCGACGTAGCGCCGCCATGGTTCGTGATTTATGGTAGCAACCTGAAATACATTCACTGGTCATACAAACGCTACCTAGAACGCCATCTACGCGAGACATTTAATTTTGCCGGTACGCCAATACGATTTAGTTTCCGTGACGAAAAACAGATCAAAGAAAACAAAGCCCGCGTAGCGGCGGGTAAAGATCCCGTTACCAAGAAATCTCGTGAAGCCAAAGAGGCAAAGCGCCTTGAAGACGAAAAAATCGCCAAGAAATTTCCTGGCGACATAGAAGACTAAGTTGTAGTGCCGGCCGGCTGAAGCGCGTGATGCGCTCCAGCCGGCCGTATGGCTCTCATCGCTGCGCGGCTGCCTGCCCCTCCTGGACGCGGCGCTGCGAGTGCTCTTGCCACTCGTAGTGCACGTGCATCTGACCGACGATGACGGCGGTCAGCACTCCGTAGATCAGTCCGAGGGCCGTGAAGGCACCAAGGATGTTCTGGGAGGGGGAGATGGCAGCGCCGATGATGGTCACCGCGCCGAGAATGATGGTCGCGCTGGCCAGAAGCCAGTGCAGACGCATTCTCGTGAAACGGTGACGCAGCGCCGCGATCAGCAACGCGAGTGCGGTGAGAGTACACACCAATCCCGTACCGTAACCGAGGGTGCCGACGATGATCGCGATGATCATCTGGGGCGAAATAACCATTGCTGGCCTCACTTTCAAATTGGGGAGGGTGAGTCTATATTATAGCACATTTGACTAATATTTTCAATGCTCTACAATAAGAACATATGAAGCTCATCCTCGCTCAGGGTAATCCTGAAACCAAGTTCAATGGTACCCGTCACAACGTCGGGTTTTTTGTGATTGACCGTGTAAGCGAAAAATACGACGGTACGTGGACAGAGAAGACTAAATTCATGGCCTCTGTAGCTGAAGTAACCATCGACGGCGAAAAAGTCCTACTGGTTAAGCCCGATACTTTTTATAACGAAACAGGTCAGTCAGCCCGCAAACTTGTTGATTTTTACAGCCTAGATCCCGCTTCGGACGTACTCATCATTCATGATGAGCTGGCACTACCCATTGGGACCGTTCGCACCCGGAAACAGGGGAGTGACGCCGGCAATAACGGTATTAAGTCCCTAAACAGTCATATCGGATCAGACTATCACCGCATCCGCATTGGCATCGCGAATGAACACCGAGTCGCAGGTGATGATATGAATTTTGTGCTGTCAAAGTTCAGCAAAGCCGAGCAAGACACCTTGGACGCCGAGCTGCCTGAAATCAACAGGTATATTGAGGCGTTCGTTGCTGGAAATCTAGAACACGAAACCATCACGCTATAGCTTGCAATTGACCTCATCCGAGTGTATAACTACCACTGACGGATTTGTCAAAACCACCCCGATCCAGAAGGAGAGTGACCATGGCGGTCGCAACACCCATAACGCAAACGCAGTATCCCCCATACACCGCGAAGAACGTCTGGGACACGGCACGTGAGCTCAGCGTCATCGTGGCCAGACTGCCCGCGAGCGAGACCGTCCTGTGGCAGGTCGAGAGCACCAACGGCAAGAAGTCGTTGCGACGAGCCTGCAAGTTGCTGGGTCGCTACTACCTCACCGACGAGGGCATCGCCACCAAGCGCCGTTACTGGTACGGAAGTCCGTACCTCAGCGTCGTCAGCCGCCCGGGGTTCGACAGCACCGTGAAGTCGTCGCTGGTTCTGCCGCTCATGATCGAGTTGCACAAGAAGAAGGACCACGCCACCACGCGCCGCTGACAACCGTCGAAGGTGACGCGGGAGTGCCCCTATGGGGCCCCCGCGTCACCGAAGACCATGACTTTATATATTTAATACCCTCGAAACGTTCGAGGGTATTTTGATACAAAAAAACACCCTGATGGGTGAGTGATAAAGGTTTTTGGGGCGGCAGTTTCCTGCCGCCCCGTTGTGGTGCGTCTGGGGCTACTTGGCCCCGTTCGACGCCTCCACGAGGTTGTGAACGTCGACGTGAGGACCCTTCTTGATCCGCTTGTTGACACGGATGCGCTTGAGCCACCCGACGAACTTCTGGCTTCCCACTCGAGCGGCCAAGATCAACACACCGACGACGCCGATGTAGAAGAGTACTTCTCCGATCAGCTGAATGGCAACGAAGATCCCGTACGAGACCGAGCCCGAGAACTCACCGCTATAGACGATCTTCGCGAATAACTCCGACCCCAGCAGCAGCCGGAGCGTCATGAAGATCGCGACAGCCACGACGCTGAAGAAGAAGAGTCCTTCACCCCAACTTCGCCTGGTGACCTGGATGGCGTAGCGCACGAGGTAAATGACGCCCACGATCGCAATTCCCAACGCAATAGTTCCGTAGGAAACGTCGGGGAGGAGCGCAGCGCCACCGGTGGCCATGTGAATGTTCATATCTGTCAAACCTTTCGATCTGTAGAACTCTTCGCGCACGGGGATCCGCACACAACAGTATCATATTAGCATAAACACAATGATTTGTCAATATGGGCCAAGGAAAAAGAGCAGCATTATAAATATTAAATCCTTTCTATTTCGGAATTTACTTCTGAAATAGAAAGTTAACTTTCGGGAAGTGCAGCGAAGCGATGAGAAACCCTGAAAGGGTGTCTTATGGGCCTTTGCCAACTAAAAAGGCGCCAAGTAAGGGTGGGCATCACTTGGCGCCATTTTACCCTTTAACCCACCCAGGGGGCAAGCGTAACGATCTCGTTCAAAAGATACGCAGACGTTCGCTGGTTAAAGGGATTAGTATACGCACAATGCTTAAATGTCATCTAAGTGGAGGGTAGTTACTTCGATAACACATTGCGCGCAACCTAACATAAGTTAGAATAGGGGGTATAAGGTGCGTTTGGTTAATCTCTCAAGAAACCAATCGTGTCTGATATTAGCACGTGTTTGACATAATGTCAATACCTTTTGACACAAATTATTATGAAAATCAATAGTATACTACCCCTAAAGCATAAGTATTTACAGATTATAGATACTATTGCTAAAAAGCCTGAAAAATTACATTATAGTGGACACCTTCCGGAACAGAGAATACCGACTGTAGCGATCGTCGGCACGCGCAAACCTACCCCCTATGGCAAGGAGGTAACCTACCAATTAGCACGTGACCTGGCGGAGGCCGGTGTGGTTATTGTCAGCGGTTTGGCGCTAGGGGTCGATGGTATTGCTCACCGAGCGGCGCTCGACGTCGGTGGCACAACAATTGCCGTGCTGGCGTCTGGCGTCGATATAATATATCCGGCCGTACACAAGAGCCTCGCAAGTGACATCTTGAAATCAGGTGGAGCGATCATGAGCGAATACGAACCAGGCATTGCAGCACGGAACTTTCAGTTCCTGGCGCGCAACCGGATCGTAAGCGGCCTATCCGACGCAGTGATTGTAACGGAGGCGGCGAGTCGTAGCGGGACACTTGCAACCGTCGCTCATGCACTTGACCAGGGTAGAGAAGTTTTCGTTGTTCCCGGTAATATCACCAGCCCAATGTCAGCCGGATGTAACGCCCTGTTAAAACAAGGCGCTCATCCTGTGACGTGTGCCGACGATATCCTTGAGGTAATTGCTCCGCAACTACTAAAAGGTCAGCAGACACTGGCGCTAGGCAACACCGAACTAGAGACAAGAATCATTCAACTGATACGATCTGGCATCCGTGATGGTGACGAGTTGCAGGCTGAATCAGGGGTCGAAGCAAGCGAGTTCTCCCAAAGCCTCACCATGATGGAAATTAACGGCTCCATCCGTGCCCTCGGCGGCAATCAATGGACATTAAGATAGTCCTTGACTTAATATTGTTAATATGCTAATATATTCTTCACGTAAACTCAGTTTGACACTGTCCTGAGTTCGCGAGAAACTTTGGACACAATCGAACTCCGACCCGAGAGGACCCCCCATGGCGCAAGCCACTCCCAGAAGTACCACCCAGATGGTGAAATTCGCCAGCGGGCTGCTCAAGAATGTCCTGAATGTCGTCACCCAGGCCAAGCCGACGCTCCCCCAGAAGATGACTGTTCAGGCCGCTGAGTACTCCCAGGGCAACTTCGACAAGGCGGTCAGCCTGGACATCGAGTGCAAGATCATCCGCACCGATGGCCGGAACCCGGACCGTCACCTGGTGATATTCATCGCCTCAAGTACGACGGTCTATCAGTACGGCGTCCTCGACGTGGTCGTGGAGCAGTGCGTGATACTCACGGCCGACGAGATGTCCCTGAGCATCTTCGACCGCTCGCGCGACCAGGCCTACCTCGAAGAGGCCCTGACGTGGCTGACCCAGCTGAGGCAGACCGTCATCCAGTGAAGTTCGTCGTCCAGAGTGCCGGTCACCCCTTGCGGGTGGCCGGCGCTTCAATTTCATCCACATTTCTGCTAGAGACAAAATCTCGTTGAAAACGGCCTATCTGCGTCGTCGCTGGCAATCAATGGACGCTACGCTAGGGACGTGATATAACTTACTTTAATTGCGTTGAGTGAGAGACAACGTGGAATGTACTATCCATTTCACTTCGTTCTAGAACTCCGCAAGGATTTCTGACGAAGTGCGGCCTTAGGAAAGGTAACTCATGACAGATGCTGCAACTCTGTCACCTAAAGAGGTGACAGAGCGACGACAGAAGATTTCACGACGTCGTCGAATTCGAGAGCTCCGCGAGATCTGGGCTCAAGATCTCAAGATGCTCGTGCGCTGCGCGTCGGACACCGTCAAAGACGGGGGGCCGGTGGATGAGTCGCATCTCGAGAAGATCTACGTCACCATTGGGCACGTGGATCCGGACGGCTACGAGGAATACGCCACCTGCGTCATCAATAAGGCCGGAACGCTCCATTTGGTTCCGGACCTCTACGAGGTGGTCAAGCTGGACCATCACGATCGTCTCGTGCCGATCTCGCTCACCAAGTTGGTCAAGAACCTCATGACCAACAAGACGCTCGATGCTGTCGAAGCCGAGAACCCGGATAACGATCTGATCGCCATCCGTTCGGCACTCGAAGAACTCGCGTCTCCCGACAACATCTAGTCCCTTCGTCAGAAGCCGCCGGCCATCCCAACACGGGACGGCCGGCGCTTCAATTTCAGGACTTTTACACTTCCCAAGGAGAGACCTTTGCTCAGCGAATTCTCAGAAATGGAGATAAAATCTAGGTAAATAGGTACTATTTCATAATTCGTTTTACAAATAGGCCCGACTTGCGTACAATAACCCACTGTGTTTAGCTGAAGAGCGAGCACAAGCAGTATATGAAGAATTTAGTTATCGTCGAGTCACCAGCCAAAGCCAAAACTATCGAGAAATATCTCGGTAGTGATTTTAAGGTGTTGTCGAGCGTCGGACATATTCGTGGTATCGCTAAAAAAGTGAAGGGCGGACAAGAACCAATCGACGTCAAAAACGGCTTTAAGACTATTTATGAAATTGACCCCGACAAGAAAAAAACCGTCGCCGAACTAAAGAAAGCTGTCAAAACGGCCGAAACCGTTTGGCTCGCAACTGATGAAGACCGCGAAGGAGAGGCGATCGCCTGGCACTTATGTGAAGTACTGGGCCTTGATCCGCTTAAAACCAAACGAATTGTCTTTCATGAAATTACCAAAGACGCAATCACTGAGGCAATCAAGAATCCTCGCACCGTTGATATGAGTCTGGTTCAAGCACAACAAGCCCGTCAAATACTGGACCGGATTGTTGGATTTGAACTCTCACCAGTAGTGTGGCAAAAAGTGCCAGGTGGTAAATCAGCTGGCCGCGTGCAATCGCCTGCGGTGCGGCTACTGGTCGAACGAGAGCGTGAAATCGATGCGTTTGCAAGCTCTGCTAGCTTTAAAGTAACCGCCGAATTTATGGTGAGCGGCGAGAGTGTAAAAGCAGAACTACCTAATCGATACGAGACTGAAGATGAAGCCCGCGCTTTCCTTGAATCACTCTCGGGAGCTACCTTTACCGTCAGCGACATCACCACTAGCCCTAGCGTCCGTAACCCTGGTGCGCCATTTACGACAAGTACTCTGCAACAAGATGCCAACAGCCGCTTAGGCTTTGGCGCTCGCGCGACTATGTCATCGGCTCAAAAGCTTTACCAAGAGGGTAAGATCACCTACATGCGTACTGACTCGGTCAATCTGTCGGGCCAAGCTATCGCCGCCGCAGCTGAGTATATTAAAGGTGCGTATGGACCTGAGTATAGCCAAGTTCGCACATTTAAAACCAAGAGTGCCAGTGCCCAAGAAGCCCACGAAGCAATCCGTCCGACGAATATGGCGCTCGAACGTGGTAGCAGCAACGAGTACGACCAAAAGCTGTATAACCTGATTCGAACTCGAACGCTCGCCAGTCAAATGGCGCCCGCCAAGCTTGAAAAGACTACGGTCACGATTACCATTTCCACGCGCAAAGAAGTATTTGAAGCTAAAGGCGAAGTAATACTATTCGACGGATTCCTAAAGGTCTATGGCGGCAGCAAGAAAGATGCTGATATTTTGCCCGCAGTTACCTCTGGAGACACTCTAGAGCTGAGTGTCGCAAGTGCAAGGCAAGTCTTTGCTCGTCCACCCGCAAGATATAGCGAAGGTGCACTGGTGAAAAAACTCGAAGAGCTTGGCATTGGCCGTCCGTCAACCTACGCAACTATTATTAATACCGTGCAGGTTCGCGGTTACGCTGAGAAAGGTGAAGCCGAAGGCACACCTCGCGATGTCATCGAACTATCGCTTACACCGATGCAGGGTAATGATGTTGTGCGTCAAATCGTGCATGAAAAGACTGGATCTGACCGAGGTAAACTTATTCCTACCCCTGGCGGAGAAGTGTTGACTGACTTTTTGACCAATAACTTTACCCAAGTTGTCGATTATGATTTTACCGCCCATGTCGAAGAAGAATTTGACCTGATCGCGAACAAAAAGTTAGATCGCAACGACATGCTACAAGAATTTTACACACCGTTTCATGATTTGATCGAGAAGTCTGGCGACATCAAACGCTCCGACGTGGCGCAGGCCCGCGAAGTAGGTATTGACCCCAAGACTGGCAAGCCAATCTTGGCGCGTTTTGGCCGTTTCGGTCCGATGTTGCAACTGGGAAGTGGTGATGACAAGGACGACAAACCTCTGTTTGCGCCAATGCCGGCTGGCAAGAAAATCGAAACCGTCACACTAGATGAAGCATTGCTCGCATTTACTTTACCCCGAGTTGTAGGTGAGACTGCCGAGGGAGTACCCATTAAGGCTAATATCGGCCGTTTCGGTCCTTACATACAGATCGATAAACTGTTCGTCAGCATAAAACCGCTTGATCCGCACACGATTACGCTTGAGGAAGCTCGCGAACTCTACGCTGCTAAATTAAAAGCTGAAGCCGAAAAGAACATTTCTGACTTTGGTGATGGAGTAAAGGTATTGAACGGTCGTTTCGGCCCATATATTACTGATGGCACTAAAAACGCCAAAATCCCTAAAGAAACAGATCCAAAGACTATTACTCACGAGCAAGCATTACAGATGTTAAAAGACGCACCAGCCGCTAAAAAAGGCCGTTTCACGCGCCGCGCACCCGCAACCAAAACCGCCCGTAAAGTGTCAGCCAAGAAGCGTACTACCAAGAAAAAGTAGACGATCAGGGACTTATCCACACCACATCTTGTGTCTTTACGAAAGTCTCATAACACTCTTTACAAGTCATGTCGATTACATGCTATAATGACGTTAAGTTAAATATCGAGAATATGTTTGACATTCACAATATAATCTTGTATAATCTAACATAGATACGAATAGTAATCATAACGTCTGCGGTGTGGCTGAGAGGAAAAGACAGATGACGAGCGAAAAAGTAGCGACAGAAGTAACCATTGACCTCAAGAGTGGTGTCAATGAAATCTTATCTATTATCGACCAAGAGCGTGAACGCGAGATTATTACGCGTCGTTTTGGTCTGTACGATCGTCGCGAAACACTCGAGCAAATCGGTGAGCTGCTTGGCATCACCCGTGAACGCGTTCGTCAGCTAGAAAAGGCTATCCTGATTCGCCTCAAAATCGCTGCCGAAGACGGTAAAATCGAATCCGTTTCAAGTTTCGAAAAAGTATTTATTCGTAACCTGACTGAGCTTGGCCGCGTTGCACGCGTTCAGGACCTCGCCGATCAACTACTTGGTAAAACAACCGACCAACGCGAACGTGCACACGTCGCATTTATCGCTGAACTGTCACCAAACCTTGCGGTCGTAAACGAAAATGATAATTATTTCCTCTCTGTTGGTATCCGTGAATACGGCGACGAGAAGAAAATCAAAAGTGAAGTCGATGAAATTGTCAGTGTCATTAAAAAGCACGGCGAACCACTTACTATCGAGCAACTTCACGACCAACTGAACTACGAACACCCATCTCACGTGCGTGCACTTGCAAGCGTCTCTAAACTCCTCGCACACCTAAAAGACAGTTGGGGACTGGTCAAATGGCCAACCGTCAACCCAAAGAATATCCGCGACAAAATCTACGTCATTTTGGCTGAAAACGGCAAGCCAATGCACTTTTCTGACATCGCCGGTTCAATCAAAGACAGCAGCTTCAAGCGTAAAGATGTCACGACTCAGGCAATCCACAACGAACTTATTAAAGACAAACGCTTCGTCCTAATCGGCCGCGGTATCTATGCACTCGACAGCTGGGGATTCTCTAAGGGCACCGTGTCTGACATTATTGCCGACGTTCTCCGTAAGTCTGACGTGCCACTTCACCGCGACGAAATCGTCAAACGCGTGCTTAAGAGTCGCCAAGTAAAGGAAACGACAATTCTTTTGAACCTCCAGAGCAAACCACAGTTCAAACGTGTCGCGAAAGCCACTTATACACTCCAAGAGTCTTAAGTGAGCCTCGGCTCGACAAGTTCCTCTCTAGGTGAGACAATACAAGGGTAGATATGGGCATATTATCAAGCATCATCACATTCTTATTGCAATGGTACGTTTGGCTGCCAGTGGTGATTATTTTAGGTATATTGTCATGGCGAAATTATCGCCGGGTTGATACGCGCGTCGCTACCGAGGGCGAACTGCTTATCATGGAAATTCCTAAGGCTAACGACAAAAAAGAGTTGGCCGCCGAGCAATTATTCGCGAGCCTCCATGGAATTTTGCGCGACCGTACAGAGCTAAAACTTAATAATGGTGTCCAAGAACACCTCAGTTTTGAAATCGCTTCTGTCAGCGGCCAGATTCGCTTTTATGTGTGGGTCCCAAAGTCGCTTCGCAGCTTTGTTGAAGGCCAGATTTATTCGCAGTATCCGACAGTGCAGATCCGTGAAGCCGACGAAGATTACGTCACCCATGAACGTGAACATAGCGTCGTCTATAGCTCTGAAATCACTCTGACCGATAATCAAATGCTTCCGATTAAAACCTTCCAAAGTTTCGAAGTTGACCCCCTGGCTGGTATTACAGGGACCCTGGCTAAACTAGAGTCCAGCGGAGAAGAGGTCTGGGTCCAAATGCTTGTTCGACCGATTGCCGATGACTGGCACAAACGATCCGACAAGTGGATCAGCGGTGTCAAACAAGGTAAAAACTCATCATCGACCTCTGGAAGTGGGGGACTCGCATGGATACTCGACACTCTTGGTGCTCTCTGGAAACCACCAGAGCAGGGTAAGGACGGCAAACCCGCCGGAAGTCCAGAGATGTCCGACCGCGATAAAACGCGCATCACCGAAGCCGCGACGAAAGCGACCAAGCTTGGTTACGAAGTAAAAATCCGTTTGGCATACCTAGGGGATAGCACCACCAACGCGCGACTCCGCATGCAGGCAATTGTGGGTACTTTTAAACAATTTAATAGTACGAACTTGAACGGTTTCAAAATGTCTAAAGCAAGCTTCAAAAAGGAAGATTTGCACCATTATCGAGCCCGCGCATTTCACGATCGCGGCTTTATATTAAATATCGAGGAAGTCGCCAGTGTTTATCACTTGCCACACACTAATGTTGAGACGCCAAACATCGTCTGGGCCAGCACCAAAACAGCAGAACCGCCAGCCAAACTCCCACTTATTACTGGTAATCCCGCCATCGACGAGAATATTAGTGCGTTTGGTCTAACGAACTTCCGGGGTATTAATCACCAGTTCGGAATGCTCAGAAGCGACCGTTCGCGTCACGTGTATATCATCGGACAGACCGGAGCAGGGAAGTCAGGGACGCTTGAACTGTTTGCGCTATCTGATATTTTTCATGGTCACGGTTACGCGATTATTGATCCGCACGGAGATTTTGCCGTAGACAATATGCGCTTTATTCCAGGCAGCCGTATGAATGACGTCGTCTATTTCAACCCAGCTGATACGGCATTTCCTCTCGGTTTTAATCCTCTGGAAGTTACTAATCCAAACCAAAAAACGAATATCAGTAGTGAAGTGATCGGCGTTTTGAAGCGTATGTTCGGCGAGAGTTGGGGACCACGACTTGAATATATCTTACGCTACACAATCCTAGCACTACTTGACCGTCCATCCACTACAATGCTTGATATCACACGTATGCTGACAGACAAAAAATTTCGTAATGAAACCCTTGAATACTCGCAAGATACAGTTGTATTAAACTTCTGGAAAGTCGAATTTGCCAGCTGGAATGATAAATTCGTCAGTGAAGCCATCGCACCGGTTCTTAATAAGGTAGGGGCCTTTACCGCCAACCCGATTATTCGAAATATCATCGGCCAACCAAAAAGTACCTTCAATATTCGTCAGATCATGGACGAAGGCAAAATTCTGATCGTAAATTTGTCTAAAGGTCTGATTGGTGAGGACAATGCAGCCATCCTGGGCGCCTTCCTCGTCACCAAGATTCAGCTCGCCGCTATGAGCCGTAGTGATATCGAACATATCGAAGATCGTCGTCCATTCTACCTTTACGTCGACGAATTCCAAAACTTTGCAACTGATTCGTTCGCAACCATTCTATCTGAAGCACGTAAGTATGGGCTGAACCTGACTGTTGCTAATCAGTATATTTCACAGATGACAGAGACCGTACGAGATGCTGTATTTGGTAACGTTGGCACGATGATTTCGTTCCGTGTTTCAGCTGACGACGCGCCGATCCTCGCCAAGCAGTTCGAGCCACAATTTGAACCGACAGATCTCCTTCAGATGCATAATCGTCACTTTATTATCAATATGGTCATTGCCGGCGAGAAGGCCCCCGCCTTTAGTGCCACTACGCTGACACTACCGCCACCGCAGACTGACAACACTGCTAAAATTATCGAAAATACACGCCGCGTCTATAGTCGTCCTCGAGCGGAAATCGAACAAGAGATCAGTGCGGCTATTCAACCGCCTGCACACCTCCAGAAAGCCCCTGTGTCCACTACGCAGGCCAAACAGTGGCCAATCGATGCTGGCGCTCAAACTGCCACTACACCTGTAGCAACAGAGCAGGGGACAGAAGCCCCAGCTAAGCGTAAACGTACGCGTACACGCCGCAAAAAGACCCCCGACTCTACAGACGCGTCTAGCGAACCTATCCAGGCTTCAAATTCGCCTGACTCATCGACCATCCATATAGAACGATAGGGAATACCCTGCTTGGCTCCGTCGTTCCACGTAAAAACACGTCAACATGAAATAGAACATAAATAGAACATTTATATATGTCGGTCATGGTAGTGAATAATTATCATACAGTGTGCTACATAAAGACGATATGGAAATCATGACAGGCAGGCGGGGAATAGAAGCACGTATACAAACGGCAGCAGAATAATAAGATGACCTAAGACGCACAAAGTAGCATGTTACACGCACAAACGAAGATACAGACTTTGCGTCGCACAATATATCTTTTACGACATTAACTATATATAATAAAGACGACTATTCATACGTCTACTTGAACTCCGAAAATAGCCATATCACTCCTGAAGAGTGTAGTACTATTCATACTGCACGTTCTTTGATATATTATTTACTTTTATTTTTATAATTACGCGCGCACTTATTAGTATCCCTATATAGCTTTGTAGTTGTTGTAACTACGACGCTATATACCGGCTTAGTTATCCACAATACCTATAGAGCTATTTGCAATATTTCACGGACATGTTTTCACACTGCTGCCCTCTCGCCACTACACTCTATTTGCTTTTTGTTATTTTTGATATTTTAATATGTTTTTTCTGCAGTAAAATTCATAATAAAATATAGAACAAATATAGAACATAGTAGAGTAGTGGTGGGGGTGCTCCCCAGTATCTCTACTGGTAAAACGCCTTGCCGCTAACGCGCACATCTATATATGACGGCGACTGACCTTTACTTGTTAAGTATACGAGTGACCTGGCCATGTCCTCTACCTGCTCCCCTGCCGAGCGGTCGATCGATAATTTTACGAGTGGCCCTACATTCTTCAGCCTAATTTCCAATTCTCTTGTCGTTCCTTCGGGTAGAATTGCATCTGTTACGATGTAGCCACGAGCGCTAGATAACGAGACAACTCGACCGACAAAACCCAAGAATTCATTACTAGCGACCAGTGTTCCCTGTTGCAAAGCGGCACCACTTTGATCGACAATCTGTACACTTGGATCACCGTAAAAGTTACGCTGAAAGGCCACCCCCTTGGCATCGACATAATACTGCTTACTGCCAATTTTCCATCCAGCGACAGGCTTTCTCATCGCTAAAGTAAAGTCCGTTTCGCTAATGGCACCCATGCTGGCACTCGTTACACTATCAATTTCAGACACATTGGCAGCTAGGTATTGGCTCATGTCATTAAGATCAAGCAAGAACCGCAGCCTACTAAATGGATGGATACCTAAGTAGTCATTGATGGCTTTTTGATATATGGATGTATCCGTTGAATGAGTTATCGTTGGATCCGAAAACGTAATAGTAACAGTAGCCGTTAGCTGTGTTAGTAGCCAGTATAAAACTGCTATACCAAGCGCCACAACAAGGAGAATCGAACCTATGCGGCGGCGAATACGTGCTAATCTATGAGCATGCGAGCGTGCCGATAACATATCCGGTTGAATATGTTGGCTCGTCGATATGCTACTCGACGTGCTACCCGTAAGTGTACGGTTGCGTCGAAATGCGTTTTGATCGCTAGATTGAGCCGGTTCGCGAACGGTATTTTGAGCCATGCGACGTTTCGGAATATTCGAATCTGATTTTTTACGTAGTAATGCCATAGTAGTTATGTCTATTATAGCGTACGAGTTGTGCTGGCCTTCACGATCATATCAGCGACGTCGTCTGCAGCGTGAGGACGAGCAAATTTCGATAGATTCTGAGCCATGTCGCGTGCTTTTGGCATATCAGACATGACAGATTTGATAGCTTCGACAAGGAGTTCTTTGTGATCCATCATGGCTTCTTCATTGACGACGAGTACCGCGTTCTTATCTGTATAAACAGCCGCGTTCTTGAGTTGATGACCACCAGTCAATTTGGCATTTGGAATAAGAATCGTCGGCTTAGCAAGCGCCGCTAGCTCCAAAATCGTGGTGGCACCTGCCCGCGTCACTACAACGTCCGCTGCTGCGAGGAGCGTCGGCATCTCGGTTGTAAACGCATGGAGTTGAAAATGCGAGTTATTTTGCGGCATAAGCGACCTGAGTTCATCATACTGCCCTGTTCCAGAAATGAGAATCACCGAACCAATTTTAAGTAATTCGTCGAGTGTTTCGGCGACTGTATCGTTAATTCGTTGCGCCCCTAGTCCCCCACCTGTTACTACGATGAGGGGTCGATCGGGGTTAATCCCCCACTGCTGCTTGGCGTCTCGCTGCTCTAATTCTGACACAGGGTGATACGCGCTCGATATGGGAATACCTACATATTTTGAGATTGCTTTAGGGTAGGAATAATACTCAAGTGGCGCCCCTGTTGCGATAGAGGTCGCAAAGCGCGCCAAAATACGATTAGTAAGTCCTGGGTGAGCATCCGAGTCATGGATTACGAGCGGAATACGAAGGAGTCTTGCCGCCAGTCCTACCGGTAGACACACATAACCCCCCTTGGTAAATACGACATCCGGCCGCCAGACTACAAGCTTAAAGAGACTCTGAATAAACCCGATACCGACCAAAAAACTATCGCGCAGATTCAGAAGCACCAAGCGTGGCCATAGTAACTGCTGTCTGACTGTTAAGTGATGGTAGCGGCGCAGTTTACCGGCAATAATCGTTGACTGTTTGATAGAACTATCGACGCTCCCCATAAGCAGACGTGCTTGGGGGGCAAATTTGCGATCAGACCAAAAACGGATCTCGGCACCCGGATGCGTCGTGAGTAGTGATTTAAGAACTGCGACGACTGGCGTAACGTGGCCGCCCGAGCCCCCGCCGACTGCTAGAATCCTCATGTGACCCCTCCGTTAATCTTGATGAATGCACTGTATAACGCGACAGCTGAAAGATCAGTCCTAGCGCAGCGGCGATGAATATCATGCTCGTACCTCCGAAGCTCAGAAGCGGCAAGGTAATGCCTGTCAGTGGAATAAGCCCAATCATTGACGCTACATTAAGAATAACATGCGCGCCAAACCAGCCAAAGACACCGGCCGTAAGAAGTTTTAATCTAATATCAATCAAATGGTCCATTATCTGCAGTAATCGCATCAGAAGCGCAACAAATAAGGCCAAGATTGCCATCAGACCGATAAAACCGAAGGTTTCACCGATAATTGCAAACACGGAGTCGTTAATCGCCTCAGGAAGGTAGCCCGTCGCGGCAATACTACTTCCGATGCCGACACCAGTCAGTCCTCCACTTCCAATTGCCATCTTGGCGTTATCAATCTGGTAAGACGCAGCGTCACTCGATGATGTATCATCCCCTTGAATGAAGGTTGTAATTCGATCAAGCCGATGCGGCGCCGACACAATAAATATAATTCCGATGATAACGCCGACAATGAGTACAGTCACCCCAATCTTTTTGCTAATTCCCGCAACTACTAACATTGTCACGACGATACTAGTAAGGGCGATACCGGTTCCGAGGTCTTTTTCGATAACGACAATAAAAAGCATCGCAATGGCGGTAATAATTGCGAGTGGTATAAGTGTGCCTTGTACATCATTCGTTTTACCTTGCTTGGCTTTGGTGCCTAAAAATCCTGCCACAAATACCAGCATGCCGAACTTTAATATCTCTGCAGGTTGCAAACTACCTAGGAATCCCAAATTAAACCACCTGCTTGCACCAAGACTTTCCTGAGCGATACCAAGATGAGCTAACGCCGCGACCGCAAGTAAGGCACACGCAGCCAGTCCAAAAACCAGTAGCTGCCCTCCCCGCTTCAATGTCCATCCAAATGGAATAACCGCCATCAGCGCAAATGCTCCTAAGGAAAGTAATAGGCTAATTGCCTGTTTTACAAAGAAATACGTGTCACTGTAGTTGCTACCATATGAGTTATTAAGAACATTCGCGCGTTGCGGGCCAATGGCGTACATAATAATCAATCCAAACAACATAAGAAGGCCCATATAGAGAGCGACGAGATAATCAGGCCTATGACGACGAACAACGTCAGATGTCATTTTAGCAGGCATGCGGATCGCATCGAGGACTGCTCTCGATTGGCGCCCACCGATTGCCATCTTAGATATTGCCCCCTAATAGAGCTATAGCAACGCCCACAAACGCAGCCACATAGGCAATCACCCAAAATCGCATCGTAACTTTGGTTTCAGGCCAACCAATCGCTTCTAGGTGATGATGGATCGGCGCCGAGATAAAGATTTTTCGCTTGAATACCTTTTTACTAAATATCTGAATCAGACTTGAACCGGCTTCAATCACGAACACTATACCGATAACGGGAAGTAAAAATAACGTATTGGTTAGCATCGCGACAACACCAAGTGACGTCCCAAGCGCGAAGCTTCCAACGTCGCCCATAAAGAAACGCGCTGGAAAAATATTGAACCACAAGTAACTGAGCAGCGCACCAACTACCGTAAAGCAGAAGCCTGCAATGAGGTAATGATCTGGGCCCTGTAAAAGTGCAATCACGCCGAACGCCCCAAAGCTCACCGAAGCAAGGCCACCTGCAAGCCCATCAAGACCGTCACTAATATTAACGGCGTTACCAGCGGCAACAACGACAAATGCAAAGAGTGGCACAATCACCCAGCCCAAGGTCCAGTCCCCAAGGAACGGAACGTGGACTGCATCGATACCCAGTTTTACAAAGAAAAACCATCCAAGCCCAAGGCCAATTAATGTGATCATGGCAAACTTCAAGTTAGACCGGAGTCCAGCCACACCCTGCCCTGTTCCACGAATATTAATAATGTCGTCTAAAAGGCCTACAAGTCCCCCACCGACAAGCGCCGCGAGCGGTAGCCATGTTTCTTTACGGTCTAGGTTAAAAAAGAACGTAACAACAGTAATTGCTGCGACAAAAATAAGACCGGCCATTGTTGGAATATTGCGTTTGAATTTGTCAGCATGTAGTTTAGTAAATACTTCCAACTTCTCACCTGTCGTACTCGTCGTGCGCTGCTTTTTCCAGAACTTGTAGCGATATGCTAGGAACGTGTAGACGGGAGTTAAAAACATAGCCAGTAGAAACGCTCCCACACTTAATAAAAAGGTGGTAGTGAGTTGATGTGTGAGGCCTGTCAGTGTTATTTCGTTCATTATTACCCTTTCGGTTGCAGCTTTAAATAGTTGAGCATCCAGTTAGACATATCTGAGAATATCGGCTCGGCATCCGTACCACCCGCGAATACCTTGTTGGGAGCTGATAACTGTACCATTATGACATAACGAGGCGTATCTGTCCCGCCATACCCGAGGTACGTACCAACAGCTTCGGTATTCGAATAGACACCGTTGACAACTACTTGGGACGTTCCCGTCTTGCCACCGATAGTATATCCTGGCGTATCCTGGCGGGTATAGAATGTTGCACGCGCGGTTTGTAGCGCTTGAAGCATTTGATTGGACGTTGATTGGGAAATCGTCGTGCGGATTGGCGTTGGTGTGGGTAGCGGAATGTATGCCCCGCTTCCATCTATCGTCCCCGCGAGGATCGTCGGCTTGTAATAGTGTCCTCCATTAATCACTGAGCTAAAGGCAGCTGAGACCTGAACCATTGTGGCATCAAGCCCTTGGCCAAAAGCCATGTTTGAGTAGCGCACCGCATTACCCTGAGGGTCACTTGGGGGTACTACAATACCTGCTTGTTCATTTGCAAGTTGAATGCCCGTCAGTTGTCCAAGACCGAATTTATTATAAAAGTAATCGTACATTATATTACGAGCCTGTAAATTAATATTCGTTCCATCCCCTAGGCGCTCAGCGACTGTCACGAATCCTGTATTAAGAGACCAGTTGAAGGCATGCTGAATTGTAATATTACCTGTTTGACCCTTGGTGGCGTTTGAAATCGTCGCATTGTCAACGGTAATATAATCAGTATTATTATAGGTCGAGTCCGCGGTAATAACACCCTTATCTATACCTGTTGCAAAGGTCAATGTCTTGATATCCGACCCCGGCTCGTATGGTGCAGACACTGTGGCATTATTGAATACTGCAGGATCGGTTACTGTATTGAATGTTGCCGGATCATAGCTCGGTAAGTTCGCCATCGCCATCACTTTGCCAGTTTGAGGGTCCATGACTATCAGGCTGCCGTTTGTCGCACCTGTTTTCTGTAGTCCAGTTGCAAGTGCCTGTTCGGCATGAGCCTGAACATTACGATCGATTGTGAGCACCTCGTTGGTTCCGTCAACTGCTGGAATTTTTATATCTTGATTACCGATTGTAAGCGGCACGTCACTGACATCAGTAACTGTTTTTTCAAGTCCATCTTTACCTTTTAATTGTTGGTTAAGGCCACCCTCGACACCATACTGTCCAGTTCCAGAGTAATCAACAAAGCCAAGCACTTGAGCGGCTAATGCTCCTTCGGGGTATACCCTCTGAGTAAGATCAGTAAACCCTACCCCGAGGAAGTTTTTCTGCTTGATAAGATCTGCCTGCGTCCTGTTGATACGAGTCGCGAGTACCTGATAACGACTCGCGGTATTCCCTAGTCTCTGATCAAGATTCGGTTCAGCGTTACCACCAGCAACTTTTTGAATCGTATCAATAATCGCACTCGTATTCTTAACGGCCGTTGGGTCGGCAAAGACTGTGTATACGTCTTCGTTGAGCGCCAGCGGAACTGGCGTACTGCCGTCTAAAGCGTAAATAAGCCCGCGTTTTGCGGGCAGATCAAACTGCTTTACCTGTTCCGCGGCTGAAAGCTTTACATAATAATCATGTTTAATGACCTGCAAATAAAACAGCCGTACAACGAATATGGCCGTGATAACCAGTATCAGGCCGGCAAGGATTCGCGATCGACTTCCGTGTTGCAGTTCTAAGTTCATAGGCCTATTCGTGAACGTATTGGGTGTTGCTTGGCGTAACTAAAGTACTTGCGACAGCACTGTTCTTGACGGTTTCAAGTGCAGTCAGGCGGGCGTTCTCTACCTCAAGATCACTTTTTTGCGTGTTGAGATCAGCGATTTGACTGTCAATTTTTTGAGACTGGTAGTCATAGCTGGTCGCACGAGTTGCCTGGGTAAGGTAAATCAAACCAAGGACAGTAATCATAAGTGCAACAAGCACAGTATGAGCCACTGGGCCAAGTTTGACTGACGAAATAAATGCGACGGTATTTTGGTTGCGTGACCAGTTTTGCTGGCGACGCGGAGTATACATTGTAGCAGTACGTTGATAAGACATGTGGTGGATTTCTTGTTTATTTTTATGTTTTATGTGGTGCCCCGCCACCTTTTATAGGTGACGGAGCCTGCGAACGGTTTACTTTACGTGAACTGCCACAACTTGTGCGACGTCCGCGTATTGCACGGTGATGTGAATTGGCATGGTGTTTTGCCCCTTCCCTTTTGGTTGTTTATTTTTTCACTGCGGCTCGAAACGTACTGCTTCGTGCGCGCGGATTGTGAACATCGTGAGTGACTCCGAGGATTGGCTTTTTAGTGAGTGGCAATAACTCAGCCTCATACCCTGCTTCAAATTGCGCTTTAAAGTACTGTTTGACCAATCGGTCTTCGAGACTATGAAAGCTGATGATGCCGACTCGCCCACCTGGGTTGAGCAGGTTGGGCATGAGTGGCAACAGGTCTTCGACCAGCCGTAGCTCGTCGTTGACCGCAATCCGGAGTGCTTGAAAGGTGCGAGTGGCAGGATGGGTTTTTTTCCATTTGCCACGATGTGTTTGTTTTACCAAATCCGCGAGTTCTTCAGTTGTAGAGAGTGGCCTTGCATCAATGATCGCCGTAACGATCGCTTTTGCCTGCCCAAGCGGCACTTCGCCGTACTCGGTGATGATACGCGTTAGTTCGGCCGCCGAGGCGGTGTTAACGAGCGTTTCTGCGCTGACGCCCAGACGTCTGTCCATGCGCATATCAAGCGGTCCACTATTTGTAAAAGAAAACCCTCGTGTGTTTTGGTCGAGTTGTGGTGATGACACCCCCAAATCTACAAGTACTATGTCAAAACGCGTACTCTCTTGTATCAACTGTTTGGCAGCGGATACAAAGTCGGTATGCATCAGCCGTACCCCTTTGGCCTCCAGTGGTTTCAGATGCGCTATGGCATAATCATCACGGTCAACGAGTACTGCGTGGCTGTAATTTTTGGTCTGTTCTAGAAAAGCGTTTGCATGTCCACCGTAGCCTGCCGTCAGATCGAGATAGCTCTCACCGAGTTTAGGACGTAATGTGTCAAGCGTTGCTCCTAGGAGAACCGGAACATGTAATGCGAAAGATTCGTCCGAACGGTGTTCGTCTTTATCTTTTGATTGTGGTGGATGTTCTTTGATACTCATATCTCCCCCAATATAACATGGAGAAGACGTCGAGATCACCTAACTGGTAGTAAGGCTGTTGGTGTTTGT
>Ga0105240_10001791_pt1 | contig 36157 bp, 33 predicted proteins | sample KBSC54metaG_FD_80426 | JGI IMG/M metagenome (GOLD analysis project Ga0105240, IMG submission 80426) | Corn rhizosphere microbial communities from Kellogg Biological Station, Michigan, USA - KBS C5-4 metaG | ecosystem: Host-associated > Plants > Roots > Rhizosphere > Soil | place: Michigan, USA... | reverse complement strand
TGTGGCGCACTGCTTCCCGCGAAGGGTCCGTCCATCCAATGCGGAAAGATAGACGCGATCACACGATCGCCGACCCGCACGCCGCGAGTATCCTCGCCGAGCGCCGCGACCTCACCGGCGCCGTCACACAACGCCACCGCATCCGGCTTCACCGGAAGCGGGTAGCGACCGTATTTCAAGATCAGGATCTCGCGGTAATTCAGCGAGGTGGCATGCACACGCACCAGCACCTCACCGCGTCCCGGTTTGGGGATCTCTCGATGACGAAGCGATAGGCCGTCCAGGCCAACGCCAGACCCATTCAGATGCCAGCTCTTCATAACCTGCAGTAATGTTCGAGGAGTTCCATGAGCCACAGTGTGGTGGCGAGGGGACTATCCGTCCAACGCATTCCCGTCATACACTCGATGCATGAAAGACATTGCCCTCACTGCACCTTCGCGTCTGGAAATCCGCGACTTGCGCCTCGTCCTTGCACTGGCGATGGCGCGCACCACGGCTGCGGCCGGCAAGACACTGCATCTCACACAACCGGCGGTCAGCCGCGCATTAATGCAGCTCGAGCAACGGCTCGATGTGACCCTGTTCGACCGCACACCGCGTGGCTTGGAGCCGACGCAAGCTGGGCGCACACTGCTGACAAGCGCGCCCCATCTGTTGCAGGAGCTGAACGTACTCGAGGCGCAACTACGCGGCAAAGCGATTCCGCAACAGCCTTTGCGGCTGGTGTGCGAGTGCTACACCGCCTATCACTGGATGCCGAGCGTCCTTCAGGCGCTGAAGGCCCGTCTTCCGGGGATAGATCTCTCGATAGCGCTCGAATACACGGCCGATCCCCTCGGCGCCCTGCAAGCAGGGGAGCTCGACGTAGCGTTGATCACCGAAGCACCCACGCCGCGCAGCCGGCACCTCGGCGCAAAACCCCTGTTCTTCGACGAGGTTGTGCTCATCATGTCGGCCTCGCATCGTCTTGCAGGACGGGCGTCACTGACCCGTGCTGACTTGCAGGACGAAACCCTATTCGCCGCGCATGTCCCAACGCGCGACGCACAGTGGTTTCCCCAAGCAACATTTCTAGGCAAACGCGGCGAGCGCGCGCTCCATTTCCAGGAGGTCCCCTTGACGGAGGCTATAGTTGACTTCGCGCGTGCGGGACTCGGCATCGGTGTGTTGTCAGAATGGCTGGCCGAGCCGCACCTGCAACGCCGGGAAGTGGTGGCTAGACGTCTGGCTTCGGGACCGATCCTCAGGCCCTGGCGTCTGGTGTGGCGCAAGGAAGTCGAGGCAGCCGCATTGCAATTGTTTGCAGCCCTGGAGAGCGCGCGGCCGCGTGCGGTCTCTTTGCCACCGACGCGCCTCCATTCGGGTTCGAGCCGCGTATCTCTCAAGCGGCCTGCAGGCAGGGCCTCGTCTACCCCTGAAGCAACAGGCTAAACCTCAAGCGTGCGCTCTTGCGGCTCAACTTCCGCGCACAGCAGCTTGATGTCCAAATAATCATCCAGCCCGTAGCGCGAGCCTTCGCGCCCCATCCCCGACTCTTTCACGCCACCAAACGGAGCCACCTCGCTGGAAATGACACCCGTGTTGAGCGCCACCATGCCGTACTCGAGCGCCTCCCCGAGCCGCCACACACGGCTGGCATCCCGTGTGTATACATACGCCGCCAAACCCGCACTCGAGTCATTGGCAAGACGCACTGCCTCAGCCTCAGTGCTGAAGCTGGCCAACGCCGCTACGGGCCCGAACGTCTCCTCCCGAAACAGCCTCATTGCGGGAGTCAGTCCGGTGATCACGGTAGGCTGATGGAAGTTACCGGTGGAGCCGCACCGGGCCCCACCCGTCAGCAGCTTGGCACCCTGACTCAACGCGTCTGCGATATGCTGTTGAACTTTCCCCAGCGCCGCGCTGTTGATGAGCGGTCCCTGGTGGGTCTCCCCCTCCAACCCGTTACCGACTACGAGCTCCTGCGCCCGTTGGGCCAGCTTGGTCGCAAAGGGCGCGAATACCGCCTCATGCACGAGAAAGCGATTTGCACAAACACACGTCTGCCCCGAATTACGGAATTTCGAAGCCAGCGCACCTTCGACTGCTTTGTCGATGTCGGCGTCTTCGAAGACGATGAACGGCGCGTTACCTCCGAGCTCGAGCGAGACGCGTTTCACCGTCTGCATGCAACGAGCGGCCAGCATCTTCCCGACCGGCGTCGAACCGGTGAAAGTGAATTTTCGGACCCGCGCATCGTCCGTCAGCACACGGCCGATCGGTCCCGGATCGCCGGTCACGACATTGAAGACACCCGCCGGCACGCCCGCATCGGCGGCCAGGAGCGCGAGCGCCAGAGCCGAAAACGGCGTCAGCTCCGACGGCTTCAACACAACAGTGCATCCAACCGCCAACGCCGGAGCGACCTTGCGGGTAATCATCGCTGCCGGAAAGTTCCAGGGCGTGATCGCGCCAACCACCCCGATCGGCTGTTTGATGACGACCAACCGTCGGCTCTGGTGCGGACCGGGAATAGTATCCCCATAAACACGCTTTCCCTCTTCCGCGAACCACTCGATGTATGCGGCCGCATACGCGATTTCCGCGCGCGCTTCCGCGAGCGGCTTACCCTGCTCAGCCGTCATCAGGCGAGCCAGATCCTCAGTATTGGCGATAACGAGCTCGCACCACCGGCGCAGTATCCTGCTCCGCTCTTTTGCAGCCAGCGCGCGCCAGGCTGGGAGCGCAGCGTGCGCGGCTGAGACAGCTTGCGTTGCATGCTCCTCGCCCAACCGCGGCACACTCCCCAACACCTGCCCGGTTGCGGGGTTGATGACCTGGAGTCTGTCTTGCGCGGACACCCACTTCCCCGCTATGAACGCGCTCTCCTGCAACAACAGCGGGTTGACCAACCCCAAGCAGGAGCGCTCGCGCAATGCGGTCCGGTACTCGATGGCCCGGCTCATGACCCGCCCTGCTTCGCACCCAACGCTTTCTCCAGGATCTGCATCGCCTTCTGCAGAGACTCGTCGCTGAGTGTCAGTGGGAGCAGGATCCGCACCGTCTCGCCGAAGGAGCCGCACGAGAGGATCACCAGCCCGAGTTGTAGCGCTCGCGCGGTAACGACCTTGGCCGCCGCGCCATCCGGCTCGACGGAGCCACGCGACTTGACGAGATCGAAAGCCAGCATAGGCCCCAGCCCGCGAATGTTCGCAATGGGCAGCAGCTCCGCGCGAGCGGCGAAAGCCTCCAGCCGTGCTTTGATGTTCGCGCCAATCTGCAGGGACCGCTCGAGGAAGCTCGGTTGAGAAATGATATTCAAGACTGCAAGCGCCGCGGCGCAGCCGATTGGCGAGCCGCCATAGGTGCCGCCCAGCCCGCCCGGCTGCACGGCGTCCACGATTCTTGCGCGCCCCACCACACCCGAGAGCGGAAAACCGCCGGCGAGTGACTTGGCCACCGTCACGAGATCCGGCTCGACTCCAGAATGCTCGATGGCAAACATCCGGCCCGTGCGAGCGCATCCCGCCTGAATCTCGTCGGCGATAAAGACGATTCCATGCTCGTCGCAAATCCGCCGTAACGCCTGCAGCAGCGCCGGCGGGGCCACATGGAATCCCCCCTCCCCCTGCACGGGCTCGATAATGATCGCGGCCACCCGAGTGGGCTCCAGATCACAGCGGAAACAAGTGTCGAGCGCACGCAGCGTGTCAGCCACCTCCACCCCGTACTGCGGTACAGGGAAAGGGATGCGATAAACATCCGCGCCCAACCAACTGAGCCCGCGTTTATAAGGCAGCGACTTACCCGTCAGTGCCATCCCGAGATGCGTGCGCCCATGAAAGGCGCCGGAAAAAGCGATCACCGCCGAGCGGCCCGTGGCGACACGCGCGATCTTCACAGCCGCCTCAACGGCCTCGACCCCGGTGGTCAGCAGAACAGTCTTGGCGGGCTCACTGAAGGGCGCCAGCCGGTTCAGCTGCTCGGCCAGCTCGATATAGGGCTCGTACGCCATGACCTGGAAAGAGGTATGGGTATAGAGATCGAGCTGTCGCCGGACGGCAGCCAGCACCGCCGGGTGCCGATGTCCCACCGCCAGAACCCCGATCCCGCCTGCAAAATCGATGTATTTGCGCCCGTCCACATCCCAGACAAACTCGCCCTCCGCCCGGGCCGCGAAGACCGGCGTCGCGCTGCCAACGCCCTGCGCGACCGCTGCCGCACGCCGCTTTGTCAGGGACTCACCCGCTGAGTCATCCAGGATCTTCGCCGTGCTCATACTGGCCACCCGCTACCCATAAAATGAAGGCAGCGCCCAGTTTGGGTTCAAGCCCGCCTGGCGGGAAGGTGTGGCGCATGACCCGACTGGTGCATGAAATGCACCACCCTGGCAAAATCAGCCCTGTTTGCCCACCGCGCTCCCGCCAGCCTTCCATGCCAGCCAAACGCCGCTCCCCCCTCGCGATCCCCATACCGCCGCTGGCCCAGTTGAAAGCCTTTGAAGCGGTCGGCCGCCTCCGCGGCATCCGCCGCGCCGCCCAGGAATTGACGTTGGATCACGGGGTGGTGAGCCGCCATGTGCGCGCGCTGGAGGAATGGGCTGGCGTCCGGCTGTTTGATCGCCGCCAGGGCTCGCTCACGCTGACCGCCACAGGAGCACGTTTCCACGGGCGGGTCGCCGCCGCCCTGGAGGAGCTGCTCGACTCCAGCTCGGAGCTGCGGCGGCAGCGCGCCGAGCGACGTCTGAACATCTGGTGCGTGCCGGGATTCGCCTCCCAGTGGCTCACCACGCGGCTGGTCGCCTTCCAACACGCGAATCCCCACATACAGTTGGAACTACATCCAACGGATCGCAGCCCGGATTTCGACCGTTATGAAGCCGATGTCGACATCCGGTTCGTCCCGGGGCAGGAGCGGATTGCCGCTGCGAGAATCGAGAACGGCATCCGCCGCACGGAAATTGCGCGCCCCGCAATGATTGCGATGGCCGCACCCCGTCTGGTCGCGCGGCTAGGCAAGCTCCGCGCTCCCGCCGATCTGCTCAAAGCGCCTCTTCTGCATGAGGACGGCGACCAGCAATGGCGCGAATGGTTCCAGGCTCACGGCGTCGATCCGCCCGCGCGATTGCGTGGCCCGCAGCTCTGGCATGCTCACCTGACACTCGAGGCCGCGCGAGCCGGCCAGGGAATCGCCCTGTCCAACAAGTTTCTGGTTGGAAACGACGTGCTGACGGGTAAACTCGTCCCGGTCTTACCCCAGGACACCTCACGACAGGTCACCCTGGGCGCCTACGTACTGTCCGCTCGCGCCGATCAGTGGAACACGCCCAGCGTGTCCCGTTTCCGCCGGTGGCTGGGCTCGGTGCAGCGAACGCTCAAAACTCGATCGGATACGGTTTGAGCCTGCCACTCTCATACATCGGTCGTTTCAGCCCGGCGGCCTTCTGAATGCGAGCCACACCGGCATCGTCGTTCAGCGTCACGGCCAAACTAGCTCGAGTGCCTACCCGGCAACAACCAAGCATGATCACAGTAGTCTAGCCAGACATACTCGTTCTACTATTCGCAGATCGCGAATACAGCCGTCGCGAACCGGCGCTAATTTCTGCGAGGGTACGCTGACGTGGACCGATTCCTTTGCATCCAGGCCTTCGTACGGGTCGCTGAAAGTCACAGCTTTGCCAATGCCGCACGGCAATTGGGCGTGACCCCGTCGGTAATCACTCACCGGATCAAACAGCTCGAGACGTTCGTCGAAACACCACTCTTTCACCGCTCCACGCGGACGGTCACCCTCTCTGAAGCCGGCGCGAGATTCTTCGCCGAGTGCGCCGAGCTCGTCACTCAGATCGACTCCATGACGGACCGGATGCGGCTCGCGCAAGGCACTCCGAGCGGCATGCTGCGCGTGCAAGTGCTGCCCGGCTTCGCCATAGGCCATCTCGGCCGCGCAATCAAAGACTTTAGTGCCGCCTACCCCGATATCAACATCGACATCACCGTCAGCGACAAAGCGGCCAACCCGGTGGATGAGGGATACGACGTGGCCTTTGAGATCTTCCGTTCCGGGTCCGAGACACTCATCGAGCGTCCGCTGTTCCCCATACGCCGGCTGTTCTGCGCAGCCCCGCAATATCTCAAGAAAGCCGGCGCCCCCCAGCGGCCCGCCGATCTGTTGCGCCACTCGTTGGGGATCTATTCCGGCTATCCCACCCGAAACCGCTGGAACTTCCGCCGCGGCGAAGAGGAAGTCGACATCGAGCTGCCCGCGAGGATCCGCAGCAACTCAGTTCATTTGCTCCACGATTTCGCCCTGACCGGCGGCGGCATCACGTGCCTGCCGACCCTGGTGTGCGGCCGGGACATCGTACTGCGCAACCTCGTACCACTGCTCACCGAGTATGCGCTTCCACCCCTGGAGCTGCTGGCGATCTATCCCACGACGCAGCGGGGCGCGGTAAAGGTGCGCTTGCTGGTCGAATTCATCACCAAGCGCTTCTCCGGCGAGCCCGAATGGGATCAGGCACTGCGCAATGTCTTTCCGCCGCGCGCGCAGTCGCGGGCGAGCGGTAGCGCGTGCACACCAACCTGTGTTTCACGACCCTCGCGCTCCTCAGCCAGCAGAAAGCCGCCACCCCGCTGAGCCGTGAGCAACTCGGCTCTCAGTCTACGCGGACAGCTTTGACACTCGCATCGAGCTGACTTCTGTCTATATACGCGATAGCGTGCGGGTTGGCAGCGACCACCTTGCGAGCCTCCGCGCCGCTTGGCACGGCCAACGGAGGCTTGCCACGGCCAGTGAAGATGATCTTCGACCAATGCGCCCGCAGCTGTGCAGCCGTTTTGCCGATGAACGTCGTATAGAACTCATCGCGCGCCGCCACTCCTTCATCCTGATCGATCGGGACCACCGGCTCACCGCCGGAGAGTTGCGCCGTCCGCCCCAGGAATATATCGGTCAGCTCCTTTTTGCTCAGATGGGCGATGGTGCTCTTGACCGACACGACCGGCACGACATCCGCGAGCGCCGCAGTGTTTGCCACGAGAGCGAAAGCAAGCCCGCCTACAAATCCGACCCATTGCTTTACGGCTGCCTTCACGGTGCCCTTACCACGTGAAGTCCACGGCGAGGCTCAGAACATTGACGGTAGCGAGCGGATCGAATCCTGGCTGTTGATTGATAAACGAAGAATCGAGCGGGCCGTGGAGGACCGTCCGGTCGAGTTGCACCTTGGCGTCGAAGTGCCGCGCGAAATCCCAGCGCAGCCCCAGCGTGTTCGTGCGTTGATCAATGATAGCAGCTATATCGACCGAGCCCGGCCGTGCCCTGTAAGTGCGCGCGTAACCGACATACCCGGTCAGCTTGCCGATGCGGTAACCCCCGAAAAGGTAACCGCCATAATACAAGCCGAGCTGGTCATCCGGTGCGCGGACCCACTCGCCCTGGACATACCATTTGCCCGGATCATAACTTGCACCGAGACTCAACACGGATTGCGGATCATCCGTGTCGTATACCACACCGGACTGGCCAAAGTCGTAGTGCAGCACCTGATAGCTCACGTGCACGGTCAACGCGTCATCTTCGACCGTGGTCACGACTCCCCGCAACTTGTGCGCATTGTAGTAGCCGTAGGGCACCTCGGAATTGAACCGCCCCAGGTACGCCTGCACCGTAGTCGTCGCATCGCCGACATGGAAGCGATACGAGCCATCCAGGCCGTCACTGTTGGTGATCGGCAGCTGAAAGTAGATCTCCAGCGGGATACGCACGTAAGGCAGTGAATAGCCGACATTCACCGAGTCGGAATACATGAAGGTCGGCAGTGCGATGCGTCCGGCCCGGATATCGGCATCCGGCGTGATTTGATACTTGAGGTTGGCCCACTCGAGCTTCGGCTTGTAAGTCCCATCCGACTGATACTGGGAAACGACTTGCACCACCGCCGAGAGTCGCTCCCTATAGGAGCCGGTGAGCTGCGCTCCCAGCTTGCTATCGGGTGTCACGCTCCAGGAATGGGTGAAGCCGGCGCCGGTCGGCTGTTTGAAGTTGACCGTGAAATCGGCCTGACTGTCGCTCGAGTGAACGACTCCCGCCGTGCCGAACCCATTGAACGAGTAATCGAAATTCCCGGCATCGATGGCGTGAGCCCCCGTGCTGTTGAGCACGGCAACGATCGACAGGGCAGCAAGCAATACGCGCACGCTCACGCGCCGATTCCAGGCAGGGGGCGCGGACTCGAAAGAGTAAACTCCAACGACTGTGATTCCATGAGCCGCGTCGCCTGATCCGCCGGCACCGGCTTGTTGAAATAGAACCCTTGCAACTCATCGCAGGCGTGGCTGCGGAGAAACTCGACCTGGTCCCGGGTCTCCACCCCTTGGGCAACCACCGTCAAACTCAGCGCCCGGCCGAGCGCAATGATGGCATCCGTCAGATGCTCATTGGCGCCCGCCTCGACGATGTCGCTGACGAAAGAGCGATCGATTTTGATGGTGTCGAGCGGAAACCGCTGCAGCAACGAGAGCGAGGAGTAGCCGGTTCCGAAGTCATCCACGGCGATCCGCACACCCATGGCTTTGAGCCGGGTAATGATGCTCAGAGCCCGCTCCACGTCGCGGATCAGCAGGCTCTCCGCGATTTCGAGCTCGAGCAGCGCCGGATCCATCCCGGTCGTCCGCAGCGCCGCTGCGATGTCCTCGAGCAACCGCTCGTCCGTGAACTGCCCGGAAGTCAAATTCACTGCGATCGTCGTGCGCGGCAGCCCCTGTTTCTGCCAGGTCACGTTCTGCCGACATGCCGTCTCCAGCACCCATTTCCCGATAGGGATGATCAGGCCGGTCTCCTCGGCGATGGGTAGGAAGCGCAACGGCGCAAGGACGCCCAGATCCGGATGCTGCCAACGCAACAGCGCCTCCATGCCCGTGATCTGGCCGGTGGCCATGTCACGTTTGGCCTGGTAGTGCAGCAGGAACTCACCGCGCTCGAGCGCGTGGCGCAGGCTCGATTCGAGCGCCAGCCGCTCGAGCGAGCTCGCGTTCAACTGCTCGGTGTAGAACTGGAAGTTGTTTTTCCCCGCTTCTTTCGCATGGTACATGGCGATATCGGCGTTCTTCGTGAGCGTCTGCTCATCCTGGCCGCCCAGCGGGTAGGTGCTGATCCCGATGCTCGCGGTCACGCGGAACTCCTGGCCCAACAGCGTGAACGGCCGGGCCAGAGTGGTGAGAATCTTCCGGGCAATGCCGGCGGCATCCTGCTCATCGCGCAGCTCGGGCAGAATCACGACGAACTCGTCGCCACCGAGCCGGGCGATGGCATCGCTCTCGCGAACACAACTTTTGAGCCGGCGCGCGACCTCCTGCAGCAGTTGATCGCCAGCCTCATGGCCCAGGGTGTCATTGATCTGCTTGAAACGATCCAGATCGAGAAACGCCACGGCCAGCAGCTTGCCATGCCGCTGCGCCTGGGCGATGAACTGCCCCAACAACTTGCTGAACAGGCTGCGGTTGGGAAGTGAGGTGAGCGCGTCATGGTAAGCCAGGTATTCCACCTGCTCGGCGTGCGCTATCTTCGCTTGCGCTTCCCGCCGCCGGCTCTGCGCGAGTTGCCAGCTCAGACGCCATAACGCGCCACCGAGTACCAACACCAATGCGCTTGCGAGCGCCGCGCGCTGCCTGTACTCATCGACTTTGGCCCGCGCGGCCGCCAACTGCTCGCCCTCGCCGAGTCCTACGACCACGGCCAGGGGGAACTCATACAGCTGACGCGCGCTGGTATAGCGGCGCACGCCGTCCCATGAGCTCGCAGTCGTTACGACCGGCACGTCCTCTGCGTCCTCACCCTCCTGAGGCACCAGCCCGGCGTAGTCGACTTTGTCACCCGAGAACAGTACGTCGCCGCTGCGCCGTACCCGGAATACACCGTCCGTTCCGACGAGACCCAACAGTCCTTGGTTGCCCAACTTGCCCGGCTCGTAACCACTGACGAAAAAGGACGCATCCACGGATACCATGACGATCCCGGAAAACGTGCCATCGGGCGCACGCAGCGCCCGAGCGAACTGCAGCTTGCGGTTCGCCGTCGCACCGGGCGAGGGTCGCCCGATTGCGAGCGTATCCCCGTTGTCCTGACGCAGACTCTTGAAATAGTCCTCTGCGGCGACCGAGCCCTCCATTGGCCGGCGCGTGCTCGCGATGATGTTGCCCTCGCGATCCACGATGCTTACCGCGAACAACAGATCCGGTGGCAGCAGCGAGCGAGCCTTGAGATCCGCCAAAGGATCCCTTTGACCCAGCTCGTACGAGTATTTCACCAGCCGCAACGTCTGGTCCGTCTCGCGCAGCGCGCGGACGACCTGCGCCTCATAGGTGCCCAGGAGGTCCCGGGTAGACATGACGGCCGCGCGCTGAGCAGCGGCGCGCTCGATATTGGCAAGCGAAAAAGTGGCCACCCAGATCACCGCAACGAGAGCGGCGACAATGAGCGGCAGAACCAGATGCGCCTCTAATCCTCGGATCAGCAGGGGCCGGGTCAGCAGGCGCGCTCCGTCCTGCGCAGCCGTTGTGTCAGAAAATTTCCTCACCATATTGCCGCGGGCGCGCCTTCGCGTCGTAGGGCAAAAGGATATAAGGTAAATCCAACTCGAACACCGGAGCGCTTCACACTCTCTTGTGCTCCTCGCCAGGTTGGTGCGTCGACTGTGCGCTGCGCAGCTACCTTACGAGGCGGACGCTATACGTACAAATCCGTACATCGTCCTATGCTGCATAGCAGCATCTTACTGCGGGCAGGCTAGAGATAGACGGCCCGCGACAGCCCGCCATCCACCGCGATCGACTCGCCCGTCAGCCCGCTCGCACGGCGGGATGCGAGGAATACGATGCAATCGGCGACTTCCTCGACCTCGAGCATGCGGCGAACGGCGGCCGGATCGGCGGCTTCACGCTTGACGATCGCCTCGAACGTCGTGCCTTCGGCCTTCGCCATCTCGCCAAACCACTGCTCCACATGCTCGGTGCGCGTCACGCCCGGATGGATGATATTGACCGTGATGCCATCGGGCCCGAGTTGATCGGAGAGTGTCTTGGTCAAATGCACCAGTGCGGTATTACGCATCCCGCTCATCGCCTCGGTGCAGCGCGCCGTCAGCCCGCCCACGTTGACGATCCGACCCCACTTGCCCGCGCGCATGTGCGGCACGCAATACTTGCACATGCGAAAGTAGCCCACCAATTTGGTGTTCAGATCCAACAGCAGCGCCTCTTCATCCGCCAGCTCGATGTTGTTCCGGACCAGGCCGCCGGGGGCGGCAGCGCAGTTGACGAGAATGTCGACGGACCCGAAGCGCTGCACGGCTGCCGCGACCAGTACGCGCACCGAATGGGAATTGGTCGTATCGACAGCAATGGGCACCACGGTTCCGTTCGTCTGCGCGCGTAGCTCCTCCGCTGCGGCTTCCAGCGTCTTCACCGTACGCGCCGCAATGACGACCGACACGCCTTCAGCGGCCAATTTGCGGGCCGTCTCCTTGCCAATCCCAACACTGCCGCCGGTAACGATAGCCACTTTACGTTCCAACCCCAGATCCAGGCTCATGCTCTCACCTCGTTTGTTCGGCTTTCCACGGCCAGCTCGATACGGACCTGCGCTCCCGCACCGAAGGTCGCAACCACCGCTTCATCGGCTGCCACTGGGGTCATGCCGGTACAACTGCCACTGGAGATCAACTGTCCTCGCTTCAAACCTTCACCGCGTCTGGCCATCCAATTGGCCAGCCAGGTCACCGCTCGCAGCGGATTGCCCAATACGTATTGAGTTGATCCCTTGATATCCGGCTGGCCACGGCGTTGCAGCGTCACGGAGAGGTTGCCGAGCGCGCCCAGGTCCTGTTCCGTCAGCGCGTCCCCCACTACGATCAGGTCTGCGTTGCTGTTATCCGCCACTACACACGCCAGCGGGGGATCAAAGCTGTCTTCGAAACGCGTGTTGCAAAGCTCGATACCGGCGAAGGCACGGCTCAAACTCCCCTTCACCCGCTGCTCGGTATAGGGAGCATACCCTGCAGGCAAGTCGCTACCGAGCTCGAAAATGACCTCGGCTTCCACAATCCGCAGATGCTTCTCCGGAAGCGCAATCTGCGCGTCGCTGCGGCGTACATCCAGCGATCCGAGCCGCCCGACGATAGGTGCGAAAGTGTCGGCCGCACGCTGCGCGGCTTCGTTCGTCAATCCGAGCTTGAATCCGGCAATCGGCGTGTGCCGCAGCTGCGCGACCGCCAACTGAATCTCGTAAGCCTCATTGAGATCGCGCGGCATGAGATCCGCAGGCAAATCCTTCAGACGCGTCTGATTGTTGCGGGACCACAGCAACAGCTCAGCCGCCCGGCTGATTTTGATGGTATGGAGGCTTTCCACGGAGGTCATGCTTCGGATTCGAGCGCCGCGACGACATGAGGACGCAGCGCGATTTGAGCGCGATAGGCCTCCAGTCGGGGCCACTTGGCCATCTCCAGACCCACCTCCGCTCCCCATCCGAGTACCGTGAACAGGTAGGCGTCCGCAACGGTAAATCGTCCGCCCAGCAGGTAGCTCTCGGTCACGGTCTCCTGCAGGTAATCGAGCCGCTTGCCAACATGATTGCGCGCATATTGCCGCACATCCTCGCTCGCCAGCGGCGAATACAGCGGCGAGAATCCCTTATGCAACTCCGAATTGATGAAGCAGAGCCACTCCATCAGTCGATACCGCTCGAAGCTTCCCGCCGGTGGCGCGAGTCGAACCTCCGGGTTTTGATCCGCGACATACTGAAGAACGGCGACGTTCTCAGTCAACACCCGGCCGTCGTTGAGCTGCAGCGCAGGCACGTATCCTTTGGGATTGATGCTGCGGAAGCTTACCCCGTCCGCCTTGCCGGTCTCCAGATCGAGCCTCGCCAGCTCGAAGCGGAGGCCGGCTTCGCGCAGCGCAATGTTGACAGCCAGGGAACAAGCGCCTGGAATAATATATAACTTCATGATTTCTGGTATGTCCACACGTCGGGAGTGCCCGCAGCCGTGTTTTGAATCACCCGCTTCAAATACCCCGCGAGCTCGGCGATCTCTCGGGGAGAGAACCCCAGCACAGCCTGATTGGCGATGCGGCCGTCCATGGACAACACCACGATGTAGGTTTGCCGACCCGACTCCGTGATATGAATGACTCCCGCATCTCCCGCCGCCACCGACACGAGCTGCCTGGAGACCATCGCGCCGAGGTCCTCGCGCGAGGGCGCATGCCCGGTATGCTCCAGAAGCTCGCACAGGCTCGCGTAAGTCAGTCCATCGCGAATGCACAGCATCGAGAGCACGAAATATTCCGTTTCCGTGATCCCAACACGCGCGAATTCCACCGCCAGCGGCCGATAAGTCTGAAAGTGCGCCCGCGCGAGCAGGTAACACACGAAATCCGGCCCAAACCGTCCGGTGGATTCATCCACTGCGGCATCGATCGGCGCACCGCTCAACAGCCGCGCCTCCGCGAACGCGCCCCCGTGAAAGACCAAGGGGGCCCCCGCCACATGATTGAAGCGCTTCACCTCACCGACAAAGATGACGTGATCGCCGCCATCATACTGGTGTCTCGTCTCACATTCGAAACAGGCCGCGCAGTCATCCAGGATTGGCGCATCCCCCAAGCCCCCGCCACACGGAAGTCCCGCGAACTTATCGGAGCCGCGCATCGCAAAACGCTGGGCGAGCTCTTTCTGCTCCAGACTCAGCACGTGCACCGCGAAATGCGTGCTCGATTCGAAGATCGCGCGGCTGTAAGCCCGCTTATCCAAAGAAAACAACACCAGGGGCGGATCGAGCGACACCGAGTTGAAGGAGCTGACCGTAGCCCCGACCCGCTCGCCCCCCGGACCGCACGCAGTCACAATCGTAACACCCGTGGCAAACTGCCCCAGGGCATTGCGGAAGGCGCGCGGATCGATGCCGGATTGCGCCACCTCAGATATCCAGCGACTCGTTCTGGAAGCCAAAACGGATCGCCCCCAGGTTTCGCCCGTAAGGGTACGGATTGTTCGCGACATGCGCCCTCGCGCAATGGATGTCGAGAAATGCCTGTTGGATCACGTTGCCGCGATACAGCGCCTTGGCGCCACTGAATTCCATGAGCTTGTCGATTGCCTCCACGCACCGGCTGACGGTACCCGTGGTCGATGCACCCAGCGCTGCACGACGCTCGAGGGTCCAGGTACGCTCCTGTGCGTGATGCATGAGCTCGCGAGCGTCCCGGTCGAGGACCAACATCTGCTCATCGAGCGTTCGTTCCACTTGAGCCACCACGAATTGGATGGTCGTGTCCCGGGCAAGGCGATCTCCCGTGTAAGTGGCACGTTTTTCCCTGGTGGTGTCAATGAACACCGCGAGCGCCCGCTTCAGCGCACCCAGCGAAGTGGTCGATATCGTACGATTGAAAATCTGCGCGAAGGGAATGCGGTAGAGCGCGCCCCTATTGTGCTGATGTCCGGGGCACTGGAGGTTGAACATGTCGAGCTCGCAGATCGTCCGATGCTCCGGCACGAATGCGTCCTCCACGACGATGTCGTTGCTCCCGGTGCCGCGCAGACCCATGACATCCCAATTCTCGACAATCCGGTAATCCGTTCGCGGCACCAGGAAGTTGCGTGGCTCCGGCTTGCCGTCCGCCGTAGCCGGCGGCACATTCGCACCGAGGATCACCCAATCACAGTGGGCCGACCCACTCGAGAAAGCCCAACGACCGCTCAGGCGATACCCGCCGGGCACCACCTTGACCTTCCCCACAGGCATGTAAGAGGAGCTGACGCGGGTGTTGGGATCCCGACCCCAGACCTCCTGAGCCGCCTGGTCCGCAAACAACGCCATCTGCCAATTATGCACGGCGATGACCGCGTACACCCACGCACTGCTCATACAACCTTCGGCCAGGGTCCGCGCGATTTCACAGTAGACGCGCGGCGACAGCTCGAAGCCGCCGAACCGCGCCGGCTGCAACACCTTGAAGAAGCCCGCCTCCTGCAGCGTTTCAATGGTCTCCCGCGGCACCTGCCCGGCTTGAATGGCCGCCCGCTCCCGGGAGCGCAGCGTTGGAATCAGCGCCCGCGCCTGCTCGATCAGGCGCTCCTCCAGAGTTGGATTCGGCTCAGCGGACGCGACCGGCGAGGCCTGACCGATCGCGCTCATAGATAGATTCCTCGTGTGATTCCGCCGTCCACCGCCAGGGATTCGCCGGTAATGGCCGCCGCGAGGTCCGAAGACAGAAAGGCGACCGCATAACCCACCTCTTCCGCCCGGATGATCCGCCGGATGGGCGTCGCGTTGGCATATTCGGCCTCCACTTCGGCCGGCGTCTTACCCCGCTTGCGCGCCTCCGTCTCGAAGAGCTCCACGATGTGCTCGGTCTGGATGACACCCGGATGAATGGCATTCACCGTAATTCCGGCCGGTCCGAGCTGATCCGACAACGTCTTGGTCAGGTGGCAGACGGCGGCATTGCGCATCCCGCTGATGACGTTGGAGGCACGACCCGTCAGTCCGCCGATATTGATGATCCGGCCCCAACGCTGCTGAATCATGCTGGGAGCCACAGCCTTCGCACATCGCGCATAACCCACCACCTTGGTGTTCAGATCCTTCAGCAGCGCCTCATCGTCCAGAAATTGCACCTCGTTGCGCACCAGGCCGGAAGGATTCGCGGCGCAGTTGACCAGCACATCGACCCGCGAGTACTCGCTCAACACCCGAGCGATGAGCCGGTCAACCTGCTCCTGCACAGTGGTGTCCGTCGACACCGTCAACACCCGTTGCCCGGTCTCCCGCTCAATCGCCACCGCCGCGCTTTCCAGCAGTTCCGCCCGCCGCGCGGCAATCACGACCCGCGCTCCCTGCGCAGCCAACATCGCCGCAACGGCCCGCCCGATCCCGGCACTGCCGCCCGTGATCACCACAACCCGATTGGTCAATCCAAAATCCATCGCCTTCGCTCTCATGGCCACATCACGCTCTCGTCAGTCCGCCGCGCCCGCATCAGCTCGATCACGCCCCAGCCGGCACCACCCGAGCGTGCGCGCGCAATCCCCCCAGAACCACAATCAAGCTCACCACCAGAACCCCCGCACTGACCCACAACGAAGGCCCGAAATCCCGCCCACGCAGCAAAGTCGCCGTGAGCGCCGGTCCGAATCCAAATCCGACTGTCTGGATACACCCCATCGCCACCACCACCCGCCCGCGGCAGTCCGCGTCCGCGCAAACACCCGACAACAGCGGCTGCGCCAGATTCCACGCAAAGTTGAAAAGAATGCCCGCCGTCATCAGCTCGGCTCCGGTCACGCGCCCGCGCAAAAGCCAGAAACTGACCAGCGAAATCACTCCACTGGCAATCAGCGGCCAGCGCCGTCCACACGGAGCGACCAACGCCACCGCCGCCAGCGCCCCGCCGACACCTGCAAACGAAGAGGCACCCATCGCCGCCCCGATCACCGCCGGATCGATGTCACTGGCCGCTGCAATGCGCTCGAAGTAACTCCACACCGCCCCCTGCGCGATGAAATAGAGAAACACCCCAATCAACCCGGAGCATGCCAGATATCTGGAGACCGGCGCCGCCACCCCACCCTGCAGCGAGGGCGAATCGGCTGTTCGCGGCAGCCAACGCAACAGCACCATGGACAGCAGCGTCACCACTCCCATCGCTTCAAACACGGCGGGCGGTCCAAAGCGGCGTTCCAGCGCAGGAAGCGTTGCCAGAATGGCGGCACTCGCCGTGAGCCCGAACACCAGATAGATCCCAAAGGCTCGATCTGGGTTGGCCGCACTGCCCAGGGCCGCGAATGCAACCGCGATCGCCAGCCCCTCGCCGATACCCGTGCACGCGCGCGCTGCGACGATAGCCGTGTAGGTATGAGCTTCGGCAGTCAGCACGCTGCCCAGGGTGATCAGCGCCAAGGCGATCAACGCCAGCTGACGCCAGTTCCAGCGTGAAATGAGAAAGGTCGCCACGCCGATAGCCGCGGCGCTCGCATTGATGTCCCAGGAAGCGACGTAGCCGAGTTGGGCATCGTCGAGACTCGACTGCCCGCCAATCAACATCACGAAACCTGGAACGACCATGATGGTCAGGGCGCCCAACGTGCCCAGGAGCACGGCGGCGGCGAGGCCGCGCGCATCCAACCCCGGAGCGGCCGGCCCCTTCACGTCCGTCGCGGACATTACTTCCGCGGCAGGCATGCGCTCGCACCTCCCGAATACCACGAGCCCTGCAATCTCATGACCTGTGTGCCCCCAAAACCGCGCCGCCTGCGAAGACGCAATTGAAGCATGCTCCAATTGTCCCGAGTTTGCAACAGTATAGCGTTTTTCTACCTATTGTTTGCATTTCGTTCATTGGCTATAGTGGCTCCACCCTCTGCCTCGGCCCGTCATCGAACTCGTGCGGGCCGGCGAAGGCGGACCTGCTGGAGTACAACGTGACCGGAATCTCTGCGATTGAGCGAGCCGGGCGGCTGAAAGCCGCTCTCGCTGCGGCCCCCCGTCCCCTCCTTATCGACGGCAAATTGAGACCGTCGCTCTCGGGCGATACGTTCGACACCCTGAATCCGGCAACGGGCGAAACCCTCGCGCGCGTGGCCCGCGCCAACGCTGCCGATGTCGACCTCGCTGTCGCCGCCGCGCGGAAGGCTTTCGAAAACCGGGCATGGCGCCAGATGAGTGCCAACGACCGCACGAACCTGCTGTTGCGGTTGGCCGACCTGATCGAAAAAGAGGCCGACGAGCTGGCCGTCCTCGAGTGCCTCAACAACGGCAAGCCGGCACATCTGACACGCCTGGTCGAGGTCGAGGGCTCGATCAAGACGTTCCGCTACTTTGCCGGTTGGCCGACGAAGTTTGGCGGCGAGACCCTGCCGGTGTCCCCCCGTGGCGGCGTGCAGATCCTGAACTACACGACCCGGGAGCCGATTGGCGTCGCCGGCCTGATCGTCCCTTGGAACTACCCCCTCTCGATGGCCGCCTGGAAGGTCGCGCCCGCCCTGGCTGCCGGATGCTGCGTGGTGTTGAAACCCGCCGAGCAGACGCCCTTGACGGCTCTGCGTCTGGGAGAGTTGGCGCTGGAGGCAGGCTTCCCACCCGGTGTGCTCAATGTCGTGACCGGCTTCGGCGATGCCGGGGCTGCGTTGGTAGCGCACCCGGGCGTCGACAAGATCGCTTTCACCGGCTCGACGGAAGTCGGCAAGCTGATCGTCAAGGCCGCCGCGGGCAACTTGAAGAAAGTGTCGCTGGAGTTGGGTGGCAAGTCTCCGCACATCGTCTTTCCGGATGCTGACCTCGATGCCGCCGCCGCCGCCGTCGCCAGCGGAATCTTCTTCAACCAGGGACAAACCTGCACCGCCGGCTCGCGTCTTTATGCCCACGCAGACTGCTTCGACCGAGTAATCGAGGGAGTGACCGCCGCCGCCAAAAAGCTGCAGGTAGGCGATGGCCTGCTCCCCACTTCCGATCTCGGTCCACTGGTGTCCCAGGAGCAGTGGGACCGGGTCAACGGCTACGTCGGTATCGGCCGCCAAGAGGGCGCCCGCGTGTTGACTGGCGGTAAGCGGCCGAAGGGATTGGAGCGCGGTTTCTTCTTCGAGCCCACCGTGTTCGTCGATGCCACAGCGAACATGCGCATCGTGCGCGAGGAGATTTTCGGACCGGTGCTGACCGCCCTGCCCTGGAAGGACGTCGACGACCTGCTCACCATGGCCAACGACAGCGAATACGGCCTCTCCGCGGGCATCTGGACCAACAACATCAAACAGGCGCACCGTGCGGCCGCCGCGCTCAAGGCCGGCTCGGTATGGATCAACTGTTACAACCTGGTCGATCCCGCCACTCCCTTCGGAGGCTTCAAACAGTCCGGGTGGGGCCGGGAGCACGGCCGCCAGGCCATGGAGCTGTACAGCGAAACCAAGAGCGTGTGGGTCAATCTTTCCTGACAGATGCGGGATGCTGAGGGGTTATGAGTAACAAGCCAAAAACATTGCTGGTCGCCACCGATGGCCAGGCGGTCCTCCGGAGTCACGACGAGGGCAACACCTGGCGCCGTATCAAGGTCGACCAAGATCTCGAATTCGACGACTGCGTGCGCTGCCTGCTGCCCGATCCACGCAACAACCAATCCGTGTTCGCCGGGGCCGAGACAGGTTTGTTCCGCAGCGACGACTGCGGCGCGAACTGGCACCGCATCCCCTGCGAGCTCGATAAATACGCGATCTGGAAGCTCGCCGTGAACCCTGAACATCCCGACATCATGTACGCCGGAACCGGCTCACCCACGCGAGCGGCGTTCTTTCGCTCGCGCAACGGCGGAAAGTCATGGGAAAAGACCTCCCTGGAAATGCCACCGAAGTGCGCAGGAGTGAGTCGCCCCCGCATGCTCACGATCGCCATCGATCCCGATGATGTCAGAGACGTCTGGGTAGGGGTCGAAGAAGGCGGCCTCTTCCGTACACGCGACGGCGGCGACACCTGGAAGCGCATAGACGCGAACGGCCCTGGGAGCGTCCGCAACTCCGACGTGCACAGCATCGCTGTCCTGCGCGGCCCACCGAAGACTGTTGTCGTCATGGTGGTCAATGCACTCTATATTTCGAACGATGGCGGGGAGACCTGGAGCGAAACCAACGTCCGCGAGAAATTCGGTATCTACTACTCTCGCGTCCTGACGCCGAAGCCCGGAAGCAATCAAGAGCTCTACATGGGCATCGGTGACGGCACACCCGGCTCCACATCCCTCTTCCTGCGGTCCCAGGACCGCGGGACGACCTGGGTGAATGCGCCTTTCCCCGTACAACCAAATTCCACCATCTGGGCCATCGGCACGAACCCGTCAGACCCTGATTTGCTGCTGGCGGGCACCAAATATGGCGACCTGTTCCGCAGCAACGATGGCGGTTACAGTTGGCGCAAGGAATGGCGCGAGTTCCCCGAAATCACCGACGTCACATGGCTCGCGGCCACCCCGTCGAACACCGAGGAGCCAGGTCATGCGCATCCCTAAAGTAAAACGCGTCGCCCACGTCGTGCTCTACGTGCGCGACCCCGAAGCCTCCGCTAAATGGTATAGCGAGGTCCTCGGGATGAACGTGAGCGCGCGCGTTGCAGAAGGCCCCTACAAGGGTGGGGTCTTTATGAGTTTCGGCGAGTACGATCATGACCTCGCCCTCTTCCCCGCCACGGACAACGCGCCCAAAGGAAGGGAATTCGAGCACATCGGCCTACAGGTCGACTGCGACAACGACATCGACAGCCTGCGCCGCCTGTATGGATGGATGATCCAGAAGAACGTGAAGATCAACGAGGTCCTCGACCACGGCGTCTCGACCGGCGTCTACTTCTTCGACCCCGACGGCCATCAACTCGAAGTCTTCTGCCAACGCATCCCCGCCGCCGGCGGCGCCGCCATTGCAGAGCTGGGCAGAAACCAAGGCCAGGCCCTCAACGTCCCCCTCCAACCGCTTTTCGACTGACCCGCGGCACTCAACGCCCCCCCAACCCCCTCATCGCAGCGCGATCGCGCATTTCTCAATAAACACGCAACCTCTCGACCTAGCCACCGGGCTCACGACCGGGATACTGGCACGCAAATTCTATTTGCATTCTATATCACTCAGTGCTATAGATAAGGTGAGCCGTACGCATGCCGATTTATAAGACCCGGTGGTTTGCCCGCTGGGCGCGCAAAGAGGGACTCGGCGATAAACCGTTGTGCCAAGCCGTCGAGGAAATGCTTGCGGGGCTCGTTGAAGCAGACCTGGGAGGCAATCTCTTCAAGAAGCGCATTGCCCGCCTGGTGACGATGCCGCCACCGGCGCTCGCCAAGGCCATCGAAGCCGGGGAAATGACAGAGGTAACCTGCGATGAGTAAAAGGAAGTCGAAGATCCTGGAAGCCGTACACCAGACCGCAACGGGTTTACTTGCCTCAGGTGCCATCGACCAGGTCACCATGCGGCAATTCGACACCCTCTGCCTGCCACCCGTCGCACCGCTGCGACCTGATCAGATCAAGCGCATCCGCGAGCGCTCACACGTCAGCCAAGCCGTCTTCGCCGCCTTGCTGAACACCAGTGTATCGACCGTACAAAAATGGGAGATCGGCCAGAAGCGCCCGACCGGCACGGCTCTGAAGCTCCTACATCTCGTGCAGAAGAACGGCCTCGACATTGTTATGTAGCTCCCGGGCCGCCCGAGTCCGACCCCCCAATTTCCCCTTTGCCGCTAAGCAACCGCCGCCCTCTTGCCCTGTGCCCGCCCACGCTGCGCCCCGGCCACCCCCCGGTCCAGCGCCCCCTCATTCAACACATTAGCCAACTCCGCCTTGTTGGAAACACGCGTCTTCGCATAAACCGTACGCAAATAATGCCGCACGGTAGCCGGCGAAATCCCAAACCGCGCCGCGATAGTCTTGTGAGACTGCCCCTCACCGAAAGCCGCCGCCACCGCAAGCTCGCGCGGTGTCAGCGACTCGAGCACGGACCGCATCCGGATCTCCAACAGCGTGAGCCCCCGTACCGGCGTGTGATGAATCGTCGTCACCCGCCCCCGATATTCTCCCCGGCCGCACAACAAACCCTGCAGCTCCACCGGCAGGTCGGGCCCCAGCCACTTCGGCCATTCCAGCCGCATGAGCTCCAGGAACCGCGGCTCCGCGCGATGTAACGTCCCGCACTGATCTGCGATCGCATGGTTGACGGAGCCCTGCACGCCGGGTTGGCCCTGAACGATCCAATTCGACGTCCAGTTGGAAGTCCACGTAGCCCACATGTGTGGCACAACGAGCTCCAGAAACCCACGCTCCTCCTCTGTGAAGTGCGGCGTGCCCTCGTGCCGGTACAGGGAAAGAAATGTCACCAGGTTGAGAGTTGGGATAACCAGCGAGGCACACAGCGCCTCACGGATACCGAACCGGTGCCTCAGCCGGTTCAACCCCGGCGAGTCCCCCATGTCAGCCGCCGTGAAATGAACCGCCGTCCCCGGACAATTCAGGGTCGCCTGCGCCAGTGTATCCGTATCGCTGACCGACTCCTGATAGAAAGTCTGGTAATGCTCCGGCAGCTGGTAGGGAAAAGAGCTATGGATCAGGCGGTTGGGCGCGGAGACGCCCCACCACGCCGAGTCGAACGACAGATGCGTCCGCAATCTCGCCAGTGCCTGCTCCTGAAACTCCGCGAGCGGCTGCTCGCGCGCGTATCGATATAGATCCAGCAGGAGAGCACTCAACACAGTGGAGTTCATACGGCCATTCGACTCGTGCAGTTCGCCGCGGTGACCGTCCATTTGCAGGGTGTCGGAGCCCCCGTCCGGAGGGCTACTGTGGCGACTGTACATCGGCCGATCAGCGAGTTGCAAACCTATGGCAAACTTATGGCAATAGCGACGGGAAGGCGCAGTCTTCTGGCGGGCATCGTGCTCTCGAGTGCCATGGGCCCGTTGGCCCTGGCGCAGCAGCCCCCCTCTAGCGGCGATCCGAGTCAGGCCCTGGAGGAAGTAGTTGTAACCTCGCAACGGCGCACCGAGCGCCTCCAGGACGTGCCGATCAGCGTCAGCGCCTACTCACAGCAAGCGCTCGACAACCAGGGCGTGCGTGACATCCAGGACATCGCCCGCCTGACCCCCGGGGTGGTGTTTACTCGCGGACAGTTTAGCTCCGAATCCTCGAACATCGCGATCCGAGGCATCGATTCCAATGCCGGCGCGGCCACCACCGGAATCTACATCGATGACACCCCGATCCAGAGCCGACACCTCTCGTTCGGTACATTCAACGCCTACCCCGCCCTGTTTGACATAGACCGGGTCGAGGTCCTCCGGGGGCCGCAAGGGACGTTGTTCGGCGCAGGCTCCGAAGGCGGCACGGTGCGGTTCCTACTGCCCGAGCCAGGGCTCAGAGAGTATTCCAGCTACATCCGCTCCGAGTTTGCGACGACGCGCGATGGAGCGCCCTCCTACGAGATCGGCGGCGCCATCGGCGGCCCGATAGTGAATGAATCACTGGGATTTCGCGCGAGCGCCTCCATCCGGCACGACGGCGGGTACGTCGACCGCATTGATTGGCACACCGGCACCCCTGTTGACTCCGACTCGAATTGGAGCCGGACGGTGACTGCGCGCTTTGCGATCAAATACATTGTCACGGACGGGCTGGCCATCACGCCATCGTTTGCATACCAGGAGCTCCACGTCAACGACACGTCGGCTTACTGGGCGCCGGTCCCGGGCGCACCCGACCCCACCGGCGGTCAATTCGACACCCCCTTCAAGAACGGCAACGTCGTGCAGGCCCCCAGCACGGACGTGTTCTCGCTGCCGGCCCTCAAAGTTGATTGGGACCTGGGCCCCGTGCGGCTGCTGTCGAATACGTCGTACTACGTGCGACACCAGTCCGCGGTAAGTGACTACACGCACTTTTCGCTCGCCGTCTTCACCGGCAATCCCTATCCCCCCGCAGGCAGCGCCTCCCCGAATTTCTGGTCGGACAACCAGAGAAATTTCACGCAGGAAATCCGCCTGGAGTCCAAAGACGACACGGCCCGCGTAAATTGGGTCACAGGGCTCTTCTATCAACGCGCCCGCGAGAACACGACCGAGAACGTCTACGCCCCAACCCTGGCGCACGACTTCGACCTCGAGAACGGCCTGCCTCCGGGTACGTTCACGGCCATCTTCGGCCCCACGTTGAATGGCTTCATCTACAGGCAGGACCCGTTCCTCGCGGTCGACAAACAAGTCGCCTTGTATGCTCAGGCGGACGTCAAGATAACAAATGCGCTGCAGCTCACTCTCGGGCTGCGGCTATCCCATGCCACCTTTGACGGACGTGCTCAATATGCCGGCCCGGTGGTGGGTCCGACGGTATCGAGCTCGGGCTCACTGAGTGAGAACCCCACTACCCCAAAGCTCGGCCTCGAGTACAACATCACCAAGGACAACATGCTCTATGCCACCGCCGCCAAAGGTTACCGGATCGGCGGTGCAAACCCCGCGATCGGGATCCCTTGCGATCCAGCCCTGCAGAGCCTCGGGCTGAGCGCGGTCCCACCGACGTACAAGTCAGATTCCGTCTGGAGCTACGAGATCGGCAGCAAGAATTCCTTTGCCGACCGTCGTGTCTCACTCAACGCGAGCGCCTATCTCATCAAATGGAAGGACATTCAACAGAACGTCTACCTCGCTTCGTGCGGCTTCCAATTCGTCGATAACCTGGGTGCCGCCCAAAGCAAGGGCTTCGATCTGCAGACCGACGTGCGCGCATCCCTGAATTTGACCCTCGGCGGAACCTTCTCCTACACGGACGCGCAATACACGCAAACCGTGGTCCTCACGGGTGCCACGAATTCCTTTGTGCAAAATGGCGACCACCTGCCAGGCTCGCCGTGGGCGCTGGATGGTTGGGCCCAGTATACCTCCCCGGTCTACGGCTCCAACGCCTATATCCGCGCGGACTATCAATACAACGCGCAGCAAACGAATGCAGTGCCCAACCAGGACGCAGCGAACGGCACCTACGCCAAAGGCTACCCGAGTGTGCCGGCGCAGAGCGATCTAAGCCTGCGGGCAGGCCTCAAACGCTCCGGATTCGACGTCTCCGTGTTTGCCAACAATGTGCTCGACTCGCGACCGAAGCTCTCCGCATATCAGGATGTCGGATCCCCCACCGGCGGGACGCCGTTATTCTTTGTCACCACATTCAGGCCGCGGACGATCGGTCTGACCGCCACCTACCGCTACTGACATGCGCGCGGTGCGAACAGCCACCTCGGAGGCGCGATGAGTCACCTCAACAAATCGCAGCTCGCCGCGGCCATCGCCGTTGGGATCCTGGGAGCCCTCACCATTTGGATCGTGCCGGGATTCATGAAGTTGGCCGCCCAGCATGCCGGGCTCGACGTGCACCAGATGGGCTATGTCGTCTCCGCAGACATCGATTCCATGGCAGTCAGCATTGGGATTACGACCTTCCTCATCCCCCGGGTGCGTTGGCGCCTGTTGGCATTCTGGGGGCTCGGCCTCATCACCCTCGGAAACCTCATCAGCGCCGCCGCGCATGCCTACCTGCCGCTGATCACCGCACGGTTGATTGTAGGTGCCGGCGAAGGCGTTTGCGTGGGTATCGCCTTCGCCGCATTCGGGAGAGCCCGTGTGCCCTCGCGTGCCTTTGCGATCTACATGATCTCGGGCGCTTCCGTCAGCGCCACCATCCTGATGTTCTTGCCTGGCCTGCAGAATGCGATGGGAACCGATGGCGTCTTCGTCGCAGCCGCGGCTCTCGCAGGCCTGGTTGCAATCAGCTCACGCTGGTTTCCGAGCGGGGAAACGCGTGATCCCCTCGCGGGCAGCGGCTCCGCACGAGGCATCCGCTGGCCGCTCGCCATCATGAGTCTGAGCGGTGTGCTCCTGTACTTCTTCGCGCAAGGAGCGGTATGGAGTTACTTTGGACGGATCGCGGAGATCAATCAGATCGAGGCGAGTGCGATCTCCCGGGCTCTGGCGGCAGGGACCCTGGCCGGCATCGCAGGAGCCTCCCTGTCCGGTGTGCTGCCCGCCCGCCTCGCGCGCACCGGTCCGGTCGCGTGCAGTGGGATCGTGTCGGCAGTCGCCTTTCTCATGCTATTGGGTCACCTCGACAACGCGCTCCTCATACTGTGCGCCGTCCTGATCGTCTCGGCGTGGAATTTCGCGCAACCCCTGCTGTCGGCGTTGTGCTGCGACGCCGACCCCCAGGGCAGGATCGTATGCGCCATGGGCTGCGTGCAGACCGTTGGTTTCGGCTTGGGGCCGGCGGCGGCGGCCCTGCTGTTCGACGGGCGCCAGTTCTCGCTCGTCATCTGGATGAGCACGGCAGCGTTGGTTGCCGCCTTGGCCGTATTGCTGGTGGGGTTTCGAATCGTAACGGGAGATCAGCGTGACAACCGGGTTTCTTTGGCATGAGTTGTTTGCTTGGCACAATACGGGCAACTTCGCGCTGGTTGCACCCTATGGGTTTCCGGTCCAACCCGGAGAGCATGCCGAGAATCCTGAGACCAAGCGGCGCTTGCGCAATCTGCTGGACGCCAGCGGTCTGCTGAAACAACTGACCCTGCTCGAGCCGCGGCCGGCGACCGATGCGGAAATCCTGCGGGTGCATTCACAGGCTTACCTGGATCGCGTCCGCAGCCACAACGGTGACCTGGCGTGGGAGCCCGGCCCTAGCGCTGTCATGGGACGCGGCAGCTTCGAGATCGCCAAGCTGGCAGCCGGCGGTTGCATCGAGGCAGTAGACGCCGTGGTTCGAGGCCGAATCAAGAATGCTTATGCACTGGTGCGTCCGCCCGGGCATCACGCCACCCGCGAAGCCGGCGTCGGCTTCTGCATCTTTTGCAACGGGGCAATTGCCGGAAAACACGCGCTCGAGGTCCTGGGTCTGGAGCGCATCGCCTTCGTCGACTACGACGTCCATCACGGCAACGGCACGCAGGAGGCGTTCTGGGAAGACAGGCGTGCCCTGACGATTTCCATACACCAGGACCGCTGCTTCCCTCCCGACTCCGGCCATCGCAGTGAGCGGGGTGCGGGTGCCGGATGGGGCTACAACATCAACATTCCGCTGCCGCCGGGATGCGGCGTTGGGGCGTACACCGCCGCATTCGAGCGAGTAGTCTTGCCGGCTCTGCGCAAATTCCGGCCCCAGCTGATCATCGTCCCTTCCGGTTTCGACGCCGGCGGGTGGGACCCCCTGGGCCGCATGATGTTGTCGAGCTCAACGTATCGCAAGCTCACGACAGCACTGATGTCCGTCGCTGAGGAGATCTGCAATGGGCGCATCGTCATGACTCACGAAGGCGGTTACAGCGCCGCGTCCGTGCCGTTCTTCGGCCTTGCCGTCCTGGAAGCCCTCTCCGGACTCTCTACCGGTGTCCAGGACCCGTTTCAACCCATGATCGATGGCTTCGGCCAGCAGGAGCTCCAACCTCATCAGGACGCGGCAATCCAACTCGCAGCAGAGCTGCTCGCGGACCTCCCTACCCAGACTGCCTGACAGCGCGCCGCCCTACCGCCCCACAACCCGAACCGCCCCCGCCTCAGCCACCGGCTTGTCATTGATCGTCGCCGTCAGAAAATCAACAAACGCCTTCACCTTCGCCAACACGTAGTGCCCCTTGGGGAACATCACATACAGCGGCAGCCGCGCCGAAACATAATCCGTCAAAACCGGCGCCAACCGCTTGGCGGCAATGTCCTCGGCCACGAGAAACCTCGGCAGAAATGCGATCCCCATCCCCTCGAGAATCGCCTCGCGGGTGAGCCGGACGCTGTTGGATGTCAGCGGCCCGCGGCTGACCGATATCGTCTGATCCTTGGAAAGACGCCACTCCCCCGGCCGCGACAAGTGCGTCTCGATGATACAGTCGTGCTCCTTGAGATCCGCCGGCGTCACCGGCTTGCGCCGCCGTTTCAGATATTCCGGCGCCGCGGCCAACACCATCTCGTACTCCCGCAGCTTCACAGCCTCCAGGGCCGAGTCGTAGGGCTCACCGACCCAGAACGCCGCATCGAACGCTCCGTGCAGCAGGTCCGCCTTGTTGTCGGATAGATTCATGTGGACGCGGACGTCTTTGTACTGCTTGACGAAACGGGGCACGATCTCCGTGATCCGAAACAGCGTCGAGACGACAGGCGCATTGACCTTCAGATCCCCGCGCGGCGTCGTCAGCATGCCGGCCATGATCTGGTTGGTTTCGTTCACCTCATCTACGATCCGCGAGCAGCGGCCGTACAATTCCCGACCTGCCGGAGTGAGCGCTACGCTGCGAGTCGTGCGCGTGAGGAGTTGCAACCCGATGGCGTTCTCCAGCCTGGCGATCTGACGGCTCACGGCCGCCTTTGAGCAATTGAGCTGCGCGGCGGCGGCCGAAAAGCTCCCCGTGTTCGCCACGGCCGCGAACGACATCATCGCGACCACGTTCCCGACCTGTACTTTGTCTTTGTCACGCATGGGCAACAATTCTGCCCTTTTTTTGCGTTTCGTCAACGCTGCACCCATTTTGACGGATCTCTGTTGACCAGATGCAATGATACGCTTATTTTTCGCACATTGTTTCTCATTTGTATTCGTAACGCGCCCCCGCGCGGAGATCCCATGACGACAACACGACCCGCCAATTTCCACGGTATGCATGTCCGCAAGTGGTTCGAATTTCGCGAGGAGACTTTGGCGCTCGAGACCGGGAAACTCGGCGACGGCGAGCCGGTGGTCAAGCTCGTGATCGCCGCGGCACTGGACAACCCGCACGCCGGCCGCTTCACGGACAACTTCGAATCGGTGATCCTGCTTTCCAGCGCGCTGGGCCGCGAGTTCGGGCGCCGGTTCCAGGCCGCCCTCGGAGGCACTGCAGTGCAAAGCTACGGGAAAGCGGCCCTGGTCGGGGTCAATGGCGAGTACGAGCATGGCAACGCATTTCTGACCACGAAGTTCGCCGATCCCGTGCGGGAAGCTCTCGGCGGCGGCAAGGCCTGGATCCCCTCGACCGGCAAACGGGCCGGTCCGGGCACCACGATCGACATTCCGCTGGCCCACAAGGACGCGTTGTACGTCCGCTCACACTACGACACCATTTCCGTCTCCTTCACCGACGCCCCCGGACCCGACGAGGTGGTGATTGCAGTGGCGGTGGCCACACGCGGCCGGCTGCACGCGCGGCTCGGCGGAATCAAGGTCAACGAGATCGTAGGCAAGGACGGGCTACGCTGACCGCCTCCCGAGGTACTTCCCATGGCCGCAGAAACCCGAGAACCCGCTGACGAGCCGCTCGATGAGCGCACGCAGTACCTACACGTCAACGGTCTGCGGCTGTTATGTCGAGAGTGGGGCAGGATGGATGCCCCGCCGCTGGTTCTTCTGCATGGATTGCGCGGCTTTTCCGGCACCTGGCGCGGGCTCGCCACTGCGCTTCGCGACCGCTATCGACTCATCGCATTCGATCAGCGCGGCCGCGGCGAAAGCGATTGGGATCCAAAACATAACTACTACACCGACGCCTATCTGTCGGATCTCGAGAGCATCGTCGACCAACTCAAACTGGCGCGGTTCGCCTTGCTGGGCCACTCCATGGGCGGCACGACAGCCTACGTCTATGCCGCTCGCCATCCCGAGCGCCTCGCAGCAATGGTAATTGAAGACATCGCACCGGGATCCTCCGCATCAGGCCAGGGCGCGCAACGGATCGTGAGGGAGATGCAAGGCATGCCCGCTGGCTTCGAATCCTGGGCCGAGGCCCGCCAATACTGGCGGACACTGCGCCCCACATTGAGCGCGGCGGCCATCGAACAACGCGTAGTCGAGAGCATGCGCGCAGACCCGTCCGGGCGCATCGCGTGGCGCTACGATGCCGAAGGCATCCGTCAAACACGCATCTCCCCGGATCCTGCGCGGATGGTTGACTTATGGCCCGTGATCGAGCGGATCACCACCCCGACGCTCATCATCCGCGGCGCAGCTTCCGACTTCTGCCCCGCGGCCACCGTGAGCGCGATGTGCGCCCGTAATCCGAGCCTCCGTGCCGTCACCATCGCCGGCGCGGGACATTACGTTCATGACGATGCGCCCGCTGAATTCGTGACCCACGTGCGCGAGTTTCTGACACCCCTGTTGAGTAACCCGGGCCCCTGACGACCGCTCCGATCTTTGTTTCTTTTTGTCAACTAACCATCACTTTTCAGCTCTATTGTGTCTAAATTAGAAACGCGCTAAGTTGTGCCTCTTACGAAAGGCGGCAAGCCAGCCATGAAATGGCGCTCGCGACGGGCGCCGGGAGCAAGCGATGACTTTGGACAAACACAACGCCGGGCGGATCGATCGGGAAAGCCTCTTCCATCCCTTCACCTCGGTGGCGGACCATCTTCGTGACGGACCGCTCGTCATCACTGAAGCCAACGGCGTGCGCCTGAAGGATATCAACGGGCAGGAATACCTGGACGGCATGGCGGGCCTGTGGTGCGTAACCCTGGGCTACGGACGCCGCGAGATCACCGAGGCGATTGCCGCGGAAAGCCGCAAGCTATCGTTTTTTCATGCTTTCAACAGCATGTCCACGGATGTTGTGATCGAGTGTGCCGAGGCACTGCTCGCACGCGCCCCCGTGCCAATGTCCCGTGTGTTCTTCGGAACCTCCGGCAGCGATGCCAACGAGACTCAGCTCAAGCTCATCTGGTACTACAACAATCTGCTGGGCCGGCCCCGCAAAAAGAAGATCATCAGCCGCTGGAACGCCTACCACGGCTCCGGCATCGCCACCGCAAGCCTGACCGGCTTGCCCGGCATGCACACGTTGTTCGATTTGCCGATCGGTCCCATCCTGCATCTGACTGCGCCGCACCACTACCGGCAGGCCCCCGAGGGCATGACCGAGCGGCAGTTCTCGCAGCACCTGGCCAAGGAGTTGGAAGCCCTCATCGAGCGCGAGGGAGGCGATACGATCGCCGCATTCTTCGCCGAGCCTGTCATGGGCGCCGGCGGGCTGATCCCTCCTCCGGAAGGCTACTTCGAGGCCATCGTCCCCATCCTGCGCCGTCACGACATTCTGCTCGTGATGGACGAGGTCATCTCGGGATTCGGACGCCTCGGCACCTACTGGGGCAGTCAGAAGTTCAAGGTCGAGCCCGATCTGATCACCGCCGCCAAAGGCGTGACCAGCGGCTACTTCCCCATGTCGGTATGCTTCGTGTCGCCGAAGATCTGGCAGGTGATCGAGACCGAATCCGCCAAGGCGGGACTGTTCGGCCACGGCTATACCTACTCCGCGCACCCGGTCGGCGCCGCTGCGGCGCTCGCCACACTGAGGCTGATCGACCAGGAGAAAGTGGTGGCTCACGTGGCCGAGCTCGCACCCTATCTCCACAGTCAGATGCGCGCCGCGGTAGGCGATCACCCGCTGGTCGGGGAGATTCGCGGCACCGGCTTCATGTTGGGTGTCGAGCTCGTTCAGGATCGCGCCACCAAGAAGCCGTTCCCCAGGGAGGCCTTCGTCGGCCGCCGCCTGTTGAAAAACCTCTTCTCACGCGGACTGGTGTCACGCGCACTCGGGGACACGCTCGTGTTCGCGCCACCGCTCGTGATCCAGAAAGCTGACATCGACGAGTTGGTGGCTAAGTTCAAGGCCGGCCTGGAGCTCATCGGACGAGAGGTCCAGTGAGCACCCCTGCCAACGGCGCGGAGGCTCTGCTACACGCGGCGCACACACTGGGTGTGCGCGTTTGCTTTGCCAACCCCGGCACGACAGAGTTGGCGTTAGTGCGGGCACTGGACGAGGTGCCCGGCATCCGTCCGGTCCTGGGATTGTTTGAGGGAGTCTGTACCGGCGCAGCCGACGGTTATGCGCGCGTGTTGGGAAAACCTGCCCTCACGCTGCTACACCTCGGCCCCGGCCTGGCGAATGGGCTGGCGAACCTCCATAACGCTCGCCGCGCCCACTCGCCGATCATCAACCTCGTCGGTGACCACGCAACATGGCACCTGCAATACGACGCGCCGCTCACTTCGGATATCGAATCCCTGGCAGCGCCCATGTCCGCGCACGTCATGCGTCTCGAATCGACCGAGACCGTCGTGTCGTCCATGCGTGAAGCGGTTGCCTTCTCGCTCGCGCCATCCGGAGGCGTGGTGACGTTGATCGCTCCGAGCGATCTGATGGAGGACCCGGCCGAGGGGGACTCCTCGAGCCTTGCATCGTGGGCTCCCGTGAAAGCCGTCCGTCCGCCCTCTCCCCAAAAGGTCATCGAGACCGCCAGCCGTCTGCAGGCAGGCGGCCCCGCAATCATCCTCTTAGGATCCAATGCCCTGAGCGAGCGAGCGCAGCGGGCGGCGCTGCAGATCGCACAACGCACCGGCGCTCGCCTCATGATGGAATCCTACCCGGCGATCGTTCCGCTGGGCGGCGACCTGCCGCGACTGGAGCGCCTCGCCTATTTTCCCGACGACGTCATGCATCAGCTTGGAGACAGCTCTGTCGTCTTAGTGGGAACACGCACACCCGTGAGTTATTTCGGCTATGCGGGCCAGCCGAGCCATCTGGTGCGACCGGAGCGGCTGCAGCTCCTCGCGAGCCCCGGCGAGGACTGCCCTCTTGCTCTCGAAGAGCTTGCGCAGCGCCTGTCGGAAACCCCCAACCGCTCTGCGGCTGGAGTGGCGCCGCCCTCCTTCGCACGTGAGCAATCGACCGCTTTGTCCCCGACAGCCATTGCAGAGACGCTCGTAGAGCAAATGCCGGAGAACGCCATCGTCTCTCTGGAGGGCTCCACGGCCGGTGGGCCTTATCTGCAGCGTGCACACCGTGCCCGGCGACATCGAGTGATGACCAACACGGGAGGAGCCATCGGTCAGGGTCTCCCATGCGCTGTCGGCGCCGCAGTAGCCGCGCCCGATGCGCGTGTGATCTGCCTGCAATCCGACGGCAGCGCCCAGTACACAGTCCAGGCACTGTGGACGATGGCCCGCGAGGGACTCAACATCACCGTCATCATATGTGCCAATCATCGCTACGGCATCCTGCAAACCGAGTTGCGACGCGGTGGCGCCGCGCTCGAGAGGCACGCGACTGCCCGTCTTACCCAACTCGACACCCCGCGCGTGGATTGGGTTGCGTTGGCGAACGGGTATGGCGTAACCGCCTCACGCGCTACGACGATCGATGAGTTCCGCGAGGCCCTGACCATCGGGTTGCAAACCCGAGGGCCCTATCTGATTGAAGCCCAGCTCACCTGACCCATGAAATATCCCCTACCCCTGCGGATTCTGCACTGGAGCATGGCCGCGATCATTCTCGGCATGATCTGGGCCGGCTGGACCATGGTTGGGTTGAATGATCGCGTGCCGGCGAAGTTCGAGGTGTTCTACCCGTGGCACAAGTCCTTCGGCATGCTGATCCTGTTGCTCGTCCTGGTGAGACTTGCAACGCGCTGGCGCGCGGGAGCCGCCATCCCGCCGCTACCCAACGGACTGGCTTCCTGGGAAGCGCGCGCAGCCAAAATCGGCCATACCGCCTTGTACGTGTTGATGATCGTCGTGCCTTGCATGGGCTATGCGATGTCCAGCTCTTTCACCCAGAGCGATGGCGTCTTCTTCTTCGGCGTCAACCTGCCCGAGTTGCTACCGAAGAACGACGCGCGATTCGAAGTGTTTCAAGCGTTGCACCGTTACCTGGCCTATACCCTCCTGGGTTTAGTGACGTTGCATGTCGCCGGTGCCCTGAAACATCGCTTTCTGGAAAAAGATCGTGCCAACGATGTGTTGTCCAGGATGACCTGAAGTGATGCAGCTGAAAGATCCCAGTCTCCTGCGGCAGCAGGCCTACATCGGCGGAGCCTGGATCGGCGCCGACTCGGGCCGCAGCACCGATGTCATCAACCCGGCGACGGGCGAGAAGCTAGGCACCGTCCCTGATCTGGGTCTCGAGGAGACCCGCCGCGCGATCGATGCCGCTGCCGCCGCATTCCCCGCGTGGGCCGCGAAAACCGCGAAGGAACGGGCGGCGGTACTGCGCCGTTGGTTTGAGCTCATGCTGGCTCATCAAGACGACCTGGCGCGGATCATGACCGCCGAGCAGGGGAAGCCGCTCACGGAGGCCAAGGGCGAGATCGCCTACGCCGCCTCCTTCATCGAGTGGTTTGCGGAAGAAGCCAAAAGACTCTACGGAGACATCATTCCCGGCCACAACAGCGACAAGCGGCTGCTGGTGCTCCGCCAGCCGATCGGCGTCGTCGCGGCCATTACGCCGTGGAATTTCCCGGCCGCCATGATCACGCGCAAGGCGGGACCGGCCCTTGCCGCCGGCTGCACGTTCATTTGCAAGCCCTCCCGCTACACCCCCTACTCCGCGCTCGCCATGGCGGAACTGGCAGCGCGGGCCGGCGTTCCCGCCGGCGTGTTGAACTTCATCACTGGCCGCAACACGGCCGCCATCGGCTCGGAGCTGACCGAACATCCCATTATTCGGAAGATCACCTTCACCGGATCGACCGAAGTGGGCAAGCGCCTGATGGCCCAATCCGCGGGAACCCTCAAGAAACTGTCTCTCGAGTTGGGCGGCAATGCGCCCTTCATCGTCTTCGAAGACGCGGACCTCGATGCCGCCGTGGCCGGCTGCATCGCGAGCAAGTATCGCAACACCGGACAAACCTGTGTCTGCGCCAACCGGATCCTCGTGCAAGAGATAGTCTACGAGGCATTCACGACGAAGCTCATCGAGGCCGTCTCCCAACTGAAGGTAGGCGATGGCCTCCAGGGCCCGACCGATCAGGGACCGCTCATCGACGCCGCGGCGCTGGCAAAAGTGGAAGAGCACGTCGCGGACGCCAGAGCGAAAGGCGGACGAATCGTCCACGGGGGCGGCCGCCACAGCCTGGGTGGAAACTTCTTCCAGCCCACCATCATCACCGAAGCCAGCCCCGACATGCTCCTCGCCCACGAAGAGACCTTCGGCCCCGTGGCGCCGCTCTTCCGATTCAACACCGAGGCGCAGGCCATCCGCATGGCCAACGACACCGAATTCGGCCTGGCCGCCTATTTCTACACCCGCGACCTCGCCCGCTCGTGGCGCGTGGCGGAAGCCCTCGAGTGCGGCATGGTAGGCCTCAACACCGGTTTGATCTCCACCGAAGTCGCCCCCTTCGGCGGCATCAAAGAGTCCGGCATGGGCCGCGAAGGCTCCCGCTACGGCATCCTCGACTACACTGAGCTGAAGTACATCTGCGTGGGCGGGATAAGTTAGCGCAATCCGCGCTCCACGCTTCGGTCACCGCCGTTCGCCCACCGCGATGGGACACCTCGTCCCATCCCGGGGTACTTCCCAGCAGCGCGTAAACCTATAACATTCCTGGGATGAGCCCCAATTTCAGCCCGCACAGCCGAAGCGTGGCTTTAGCCGCGCTGCTACTCAGCCTCCTCTGCATCGCCCCGACGGTCTACGCCCATCACTCCTTTGCGGTGTTCTTCGACACCAACGAGCATCTGCGCAAGGTGACCGGTATCGTCAAGGAGTTTCGTTTTACCAACCCGCACGGCATCGTGACGCTCGCCGTCACTGAGGGCAACCAGGTGGTGATCTGGCACGCGGAGACGAACTCTCCTTCGATTCTCCGCCGCAGAGGTTGGTCTCCGGACAGCCTCCACGTCGGAGACAAGGTCACCCTCGAAGGGTGGCCGGCACGGGATGGATCCCGATATATCCGCATACGCGCTGCATTCCGCGCCAACGGCGAGCCGATCGGAACCGCACCGGCCTCAGTGCAGGAGAAATAGCGTGGCGGAAAACGCGCGTACGATTGCAGCCATCCTGACTCTGTCCCTCGGCACTGTTGCCTGCGGCTCGCATGCACCTGCATCCACAGCCTCCGCGCCGGTGGCGGCCCACCCGGATTTCTCGGGCTTCTGGAATCTCGATCTGCACACGCCTCGGGACGAGGCACTCATGATGGAGGTAGCGCCCAACACCGCCTTCATCGACGATACCGGGCCGAAGGAATTACCCGCGGGCGACTTCGGCGGCCTGAAGCTGAAGCCGGTTGCGTTGGAAGCTGTGCGCCATTGGAATCCCTACAACCAGCTCACCGCTGAGAATGCGTGCAAGGCGCCCTCCATCGTCTACGCCATGCAGGGCCCCTTCCCGATCGAGATCTTCCAGAGCGAGCGCTTCATCGTCATCAAGCTCGAATACTACGACCTCGTGCGGATGATCTTTCTGGACGGCCGCCAGCCCGAGCCGGACTATCCGGACTCCCCGGTGGGCTTCTCCACCGGACATTGGGAGGGCACGACACTCGTGGTCGAGACCACGCACCTCGAGCCCGCCACCATCACCAACAACGGCCTCGATCATACGTCCCACGTCCGGGTGTTGGAGCGCTTCAAGCTGAGCCCCGACGGCAAGGTGCTGCTCGCCACTCAGGAGTTCGAAGATCCGCAGATCCTCGACAACCGCGGCGTACGCTTCATCGCCTGGCGCAAGCAGCCCGGCCAGCACGTCTTCCCCTACGAGTGCGACCCCGGCTTCGCCGGCAATTATTCTCAGCCCGGCAGCCAGCCCGGCCCTCAGCCCGGGACCACCGGAACCAACAAGTAGGAGTCATACTCCGCCCCGGTATGGATG